>JGI26273J51734_10000470_pt1 | contig 21449 bp, 21 predicted proteins | sample SaaInlV_125m_DNA_FD_51734 | JGI IMG/M metagenome (IMG submission 51734) | reverse complement strand
GCGTAACTGGTCAAAGGAACCTATCATGTCATCGTTAACCCATTTAGCGAAACTGAGAGGCTTAATGCTGGATATGGAAAGCGAAGTTGGGCTCACAGATGTGTCTCACCTTGAGCGTGATGTGATGCTCGCATGCGTCGAATTAAAAGACGCAGCACCGATTGTGAAAACCAAAGATATCCTTGCACATCGGTTTTTAAAATCCTCATCTCGCCCGTCTATTTTCCGCGCGTTGAAGTCTCTTATTGATCAAGATCACCTGGCTTATAATGGCAAGGGTCGCGGTGGATATATAATACAGTCGCAATAAAAAGCCATAATTACAATGCCTTAAACAAAGTTAAAAGGTAAGGATGTCCTTACTTTTAACTCAATGGTGAACAGCATATACTCACCGCATCGGAGGGATATCTCTATGCGCGCAATTGAGTTTTGCATACCGTCGCTGGCATATATATTTGGATTTTTATTGACAACCCACATCGTACAGCCCGTGCAAGATTGGGCGCTGGGTGTAGAGGTTTTCGGCAGTCTATTGTTTTTTCCGCATGCTGTGCGCGTTCTTACAGCGTGGCTTTATGGCTGGAAATCGATTTTCTTACTGATGCCCGGCGTTGTTCTGGGCCATTATATGATATTGGGGTTGCCGGGCTTTACCAGCGGCGCCGCGATCGGAATCATTGCGGGTCTTGTAATCGTTCCTCTCACATTCGAATGTTTCAAACGCTGCGGCTTTGATTTTTTTGCAACAGCGATGCACGTTCCGAAATTCATACCCGTTTTCCTTGTTGGATCCTTTGCCAGCATATTCAACGCCGCAATTTTTAACGGGTTCACGGGAGGACAAAGCTTCGCCACGCTGATCTTCGTGATTGGGGATATCGGAGGCTTGTTTGTAGTCTGCCTGTTCTTGATGCTCATAATGCGCCGGCAAAGAACGGCTGCCGATTCTCAAAGAGATGTTGCAGGCTAGCGCCTATCTGGCGCAACATAATCGGGCGACACCCAGAGGCGCCTTAACAGGCGCCCCTGAACGGTTTACTCGCTTGCGCCTGAAAACCAGTCTGCGGGGTTCACATTATAATCAGACATCGTGCTACACCCACCCAGACCACAGATTACAGCGGCCATAATTACAAATTTTTTCATCAGCTCTTTCTCCATTTTACCTCTCATAGTAAAACAAGGTCAGCCGTCATATTCAATATATTTGTCAGAGAAACAGCCTAAAATTTAAAAGTTATTCTCTCAATTTCAGACTTTACTGATCAATGTAAAATTATTCGCTATTATCGAGAAAACTTTTTATGCTTTATCCGCTTCGGCTTTAAAGCGTCCGCGCCCAAACGCCGCTTCTTATCCTCTTCATAATCGGCAAAGTTTCCTTCAAACCATTCCACATGCGCCTCGCCTTCAAACGCCAAAATATGCGTGCAAATCCGGTCTAAGAAAAAGCGATCATGCGAGATTACAACCGCGCAGCCTGCAAAATCGACCAGAGCGTCTTCTAGCGCGCGCAAGGTTTCGACATCAAGATCATTGGTCGGTTCATCGAGCAGCAATACATTGCCGCCTGATTTTAGCAGCCGGGCCATATGAACACGATTGCGTTCTCCTCCAGACAGCAACCCGACCTTTTTTTGTTGATCTCCCCCTTTAAAATTAAACGCCGAACAATAGGCGCGTGAATTCACTTCGGCATCGCCAAGATGGATGATATCTTGGCCATCAGCGATCGCCTCCCACACGGTAGCATCGGCTTTCAAATCATCGCGCGACTGATCAACATAAGATAACTCAACCGTATCCCCATAGGTAATAGCACCCGCATCCGGCGCTTCATGCTGCGTGAGCATTTTGAAAAGCGTTGATTTGCCGGCCCCGTTCGGACCAATCACTCCCACAATACCCCCCGGTGGCAACGAAAACTCAAGATTTTCGATAAGCAGTTTATCACCCATGGCTTTGTGCAAACCATCCACTTCGATCACTTTACCACCTAGCCGCGGCCCGTTTGGAATAACGATTTGCGCGCGGCTAATTTTCTCGCGCTCGGATTGATTTGCCAGATCATTATAGGCGTTGATCCGGGCTTTTTGTTTGGCTTGCCGGGCTTTTTGACCCTGGCGCATCCATTCCAATTCGCGCTCAAGCGTTTTTTGCCGGCTCTTATCCTCGCGTGCCTCTTGCGAAAGGCGTTTGGCTTTTTGTTCCAGCCAGCTTGAGTAATTTCCCTCATAAGGAATGCCGCTGCCGCGATCCAGCTCGAGAATCCAACCGGTGATATCATCCAAGAAATAACGATCATGCGTCACAATCAAAATTGTACCCTTATAATCGATCAAATGCTGCTGCAGCCACGCGATGGTTTCTGCGTCTAAATGGTTGGTAGGTTCATCGAGTAGCAGCATATCGGGCGCCTCGAGTAGCAACCGGCACAGGGCCACCCGACGCCGCTCCCCCCCCGACAACGTCGCCACATCAGCCTCATCATCTGGACATCTCAGCGCCTCCATTGCCACATCGATTTGGCTATCCAAATCCCACAGGTTTTCTGCATCGATCTTATCTTGAAGATTGGCCATTTCATCCGCGGTTTCATCGGAATAATTCATTGCCAGCTCATTATAGCGTTCCAAAATGGCTTTTTTCTCGGCGACGCCCAGCATGACGTTATCGCGAACGTTCATCTCTTCGTTCAATTTAGGCTCTTGCGACAAATAGCCGACTTTCGCGCCTTCGGCCGACCAGGCTTCGCCTGTGAAATCTTTATCAAGCCCCGCCATAATTTTCATCAGCGTTGATTTACCCGCGCCGTTCACTCCAACCACACCAATTTTTACACCGGGCAAAAATGACAGCCGAATATTCTCAAAGCATTTCTTGCCCCCCGGATAGGTCTTTGAAACACCATCCATGTGATAAACATATTGATACGCGGCCATCTCGATTGCTCCTTAGGGCGATAATTCAGAATGGTTAGATACCCAAATGGGGGCGCGGGGGCAACGCCTCAGGTTAAATTTTAAACTCTGCAGACGCCGCCGGATCGGCGGGGATGACTTCTGCGCTTAGGGTGGCTATTGAAGAAGAATNTGATCCGTGCCCCCGCACGAACCAGAAAGACGCGAGCAGAATATGGCAGCACAACGCATCATTGGCCTTTTGGGTGGCTCTTTTGACCCTGCGCATGCGGGGCATGTTGAAATAACGCGGCATGCGCTGCGCCGCTTCGGGCTTGATCGGGTTTGGTGGATGGTCAGCCCTGCCAATCCGCTCAAAACAACGGGGCCAGACCCGCTTTTATCCAGAATACGCGCAGCAAAACGAGTGATGGAGCACCCAAAGGTTGATGTCACCGGCATTGAAAGCGACCTCGGCACCCGTTTTACATCCGACACGATTGCCGCCTTAAAACAACGCTTTGCACAATATCGTTTTGTTTGGCTGATGGGCGCCGATAACCTGAACCAGTTTCACAAATGGCACGCATGGGAAACCATTATGAATTCGGTGCCCATCGGCATATTGGCGCGGCCCGGCGATCAGATGGCGCCGCTCAACGCCCGCGCCAGCAGAATTTATCGTGCGGCCCGCCTGCCAGGGTATCAAAGCCAACTTTTAGGCCGCCAAAGCGCGCCTTGTTGGTGCTATCTTCCCATTCCAATGACGGATATCTCCTCAACCCGGCTGCGCCTTCGGGCGGCTCACTCGGCTGGCCGAGAGGCCGCCGCAGAGTAAAATAACCGCAATGCCGGTCCAGCTGAGCATATTCGGCCAATCGTCAAAAACCACTGCGCCGCTGATCGTAGCGATAACGATCTGGAAATAAACAAAAGGCGCCAAACGCGTGGCCGGCGCCAAAGCATAAGCCATTATTAAAAGCAAATTGCCAGCCATTGAGGCAATCCCGGATACCGCCCCCAAAAAACCCAGCTCAAGGGTTATGCCCGGCCAGTTCCAAACCGCAAAAGGCAAAAGAACAAATGCCCCATAGGCCAATTGAGTGGCTGCAATCTCCACGGGTGGCGCAATCTCGGACAGCGCGCGAGACAAAGCCAAAAAAACCCCATAACACAGCCCCGCCAACACGGCAAAAAGAAGATTTGGATCAAATTGTCCCTGCGGCTGCGATACGATCACAACCCCTATAAAGCCGCCTGCAACCAAAGCCAAACGTAGCCCGCCAATGGGCTCTTTCAGAAAAAGAACAGCTAGGATATAGCTGATCAAAGGGCCGATGAAAAACACCGCATACACGGTGGCAATTGGAACAGTGGAAAGGGCTGTTAGAATGGACGTAATACCGCAGACCAATATGCTGGCCCGCGCGATAATACGCCAATCCAACAACAGTTTATATGCGGCGCGGCGTACAAAAAAAACTAATATGAGGGCGCCAACCGCAAACCTGCTCCAAGCGGCGAAAAACGGTGAAAGAGCGCTTTGGTCTGTCATCAATTTACCCGCCGTATCCCCCAAAGGGATCAACGACATCGCAACCAGCATAATCAAAATCGCCCTATGCATTACACAGCCTTATTTCGGATTTAAAACGCCCCAAGCAAAGAATATGTGTAGATATGAGCGATAAAATAACAAGGCGAAAATTCGCAGNATGGCTGGCAGCTTCACTTTTGGCCTCACCAGCCGCCGCAACGGCGCCTCTGCGCAGCTTACGGCCCAAACCGCGCCCTGCTCCGCAACCTTTTGCGGCCTTGCGCAGCGCTTTGTCCACACCCAGCATCAGTGGCAAGCGCGGCTGCGCAGTATGTGATCTGGCGCAAGGCGGGTTGATCGAGAACCACCGCGGAGAGGATACGTTTGCACCGGCCAGCGTTACAAAAGCGATCACCGCGCTTTATGCGCTCGATACGCTGGGCAAGGATTTTCGCTTTAACACCACACTTGCCACGGCCGGCCGCGTGAAAGATGGCGTTTTGACCGGCGATCTTATTTTGCAAGGTGATGGGGATCCAACGCTTACCACTGATGCTTTGGGAAAATTGGCCAAAGCGCTGGCTAAGACGGGCTTAAAAACAATAACGGGCCGTTTTCTTTATGCCACTGGCGCTTATAAAGAGATATATCAGATCGATCCCCAGCAACCGGCACATGTGGGTTATAACCCAGCCCTTTCCGGCCTGAACCTGAATAACAATCGGATATTCTTTGAATGGAAGTTAAAGAATGGGCGCTATCAAACATGGCTTGAAGCGCGCGGCTTGAACCACCGCCCCGCAGTGAGCGGTGTCAAGCTGGTGATTGAAAAGCGCGGCGCGCCAGTGTTCAAATATTCTACGAGATCTGATTATGAAGAATGGAATGTTGCCCGCAGCGCCCTTGGCAAAACTGGTGGGCGTTGGTTGCCGGTTAGGCGCCCCGCTGCCCATACGGCTGAGGTCCTGCGCAGTCTTTTAAAGACACAAGGCGTCGCGCTGCCCAAAGCCGAAGCGGCCGATATGCCATCTGCTCAGACCGTACTGGCAAATTATCAAAGCGATCCCTTAGCAGAAATCATCAAAGATATGATGAAATATTCTACCAATATCACCGCCGAAATGCTGGGCTTGGCCGCCACCCGCGCCAGAGGTGGCAATATTGGGCAATTAGAGGCCTCAGCGCGCCACATGACCCGGTGGGCAAAAGCCAGATTAGGCATGCAAAATAGCCTATTCATTGACCATTCGGGGCTCGGNGCTGCGTCGCGGGTGACNCCCAATGATATGGTAGGCGCGCTGCAAAAAGCGNTGCTAATATGGCCAGAGTTTCCAAAATTGATGAAGAAAATCAAACCGCGAGATGCCCGTGGCAATCTTGATCGCGCATCCGGGGCGCTGATCCTGGCGAAAACCGGTACGTTGCATTATGTCAGCGCCTTGGCGGGCTATGTCACGGAAGGGGTTGTGCGACCCTATGCCTTTGCCATTTTCTGTCAGGATCTTGAGCAGCGGCAAAAATTATTGGCCTCAGCGCGAGAAACCTCGCGAAATGCGCGTTACTGGAACAGACGGGCCAAGCAATTGCAGCAAAACGTGCTGCGCAAATGGTCACAAAAACTTTAAATTGCGCTAGGCAGTGACGTGGCGCGCGCGCGCGCCGCGCTCGATCGCGGCGGCGTGCAAGCGATCGATATTCAGCTCATATCGCATTTCTTCCAAAAGCCGTAATTCAGGTTCACGAATAATGCCATCCGCCGCCGCTACATCGCAACATAAAGCATAGGCGGTTTCAAATAGTCGATCCGGTAGGTTTTCGCGAATGAGGCCAAAAAGCATATCCAGCCCCTCTTCTTTTTCAAAAAGATTAAATACCACCTGCGACATCAGCGTGAACCGATCCACGTCATAATCGGCAAAAATCGGCAAATGATTCACAGCCGATTGAATTTTGACCAGCTCGGCGGTTAAAATGCGACCATCCGAAGCCGAGATCGCCATCATCAATGTCACTAGACAATCCTGTGAGGTTAAAACTTTTGGGATATTTTCAGCCATTATCTGATCCTACAGCAACAGGTCTTTTTTAGAGAATATTGACCTATTGGTCCAGTCGCAATAGGAAGCCGCAACCCTCAGCAGGAATTTGGGACCAGACCTGCTGGCAATCTCGGAGAATGAACCAATGTCAAATATGCGTGACCTCGCCCTAAGTGCGAAAGCTTGGCCTTTTGAAGAGGCACGCAGGCTGCTCAAACGCTATTCCGCAGCGCCACCGGAAAAAGGCTATGTGCTCTTTGAAACGGGCTATGGGCCTTCTGGTCTTCCCCATATTGGTACGTTTGGCGAAGTGTCGCGCACCACAATGGTGATGCATGCATTTCAACAAATCAGTGACATACCAACCAAGTTAATCTGTTTTTCGGATGATTTGGACGGTATGCGCAAAGTTCCGGGAAATGTGCCAAACCCAGAGCGTTTGCATGCTCATATGCAAAAGCCGCTGACCTCTGTGCCCGACCCGTTTGGAGATTATGAAAGCTTTGGGCACCATAACAATGCCATGCTGCGCCGGTTTTTAGACACGTTCGGATTTGACTATGAATTTTACTCAGCCACAGACTTTTACAGATCAGGGCAATTTGACAAAATCCTTTTGCGCGCGGCGGAAAAATACGACGCGATTATGGAGGTAATGCTCGCCTCATTGCGCGAAGAGCGGCGCCAGAGCTATTCAATATTTCTACCAATACACCCAGAAACGGGTCGGGTGCTCTACGTGCCGATGAAGGCGGTTGACGCACAAGCAGGCACTGTGACATTCGATGATGAGGACGGGCGTGAATTCACCCTTCCGGTGACCGGTGGCAATGTGAAACTTCAATGGAAACCTGATTTCGGCGCCCGCTGGGCAGCGCTGGGCGTTGACTTTGAAATGTATGGCAAAGACCATTCGACCAACACACCCATTTATGACAAAATTTGCCGGCTCTTGGGCGCGCCCGCCCCCGAACATTTCACCTATGAGCTTTTCTTAGACGAGCAGGGGCAGAAAATTTCTAAAACCTCAGGCAATGGAGTCTCTATTGACGAATGGCTGCGCTATGCCACCACCGAAAGCCTGTCTTATTTTATGTATCTCAAACCAAAAACCGCAAAACGGATGCATTTTGACGTGATTCCGAAGGCCATGGATGAATACCAGCAGCAGCTGAAAGCCTTCCACACACAAGAGCCGGCGGCGCAATTGAACAACCCCATTTTCCATATTCATGGGCAGAATGCGCCAAAGCCCGATATGGCCGTGTCTTTTAGTATGTTGCTCAATCTGGCTGCGGTTGCCAATGCAGATGAAAAAGACCAATTATGGGGCTTTATTCAGCGCTACGCCCCGGATACCTCAGCCGCCAGTCATCCCGGTCTAGATCAAGCCGCGGGGTTTGCGGTGCGGTATTATAATGATTTCGTCAAACCCACCAAAACCTACCGTGCGCCTTCTGATCTTGAGCGCAGCGCGCTTCAGGATTTACGCGATCAATTGGCAGCTTATCAGGGGCCGCTTGACCCCGAACAGCTGCAAAGCATCGTCTTTGCCTGTGGCCGCGAGCGTTTTGAACCGCTGCGCGCTTGGTTCAAAGCCATTTACGAGGTGCTATTGGGCGCCAGCCAAGGCCCACGGTTTGGAGGGTTTATTGCCCTTTACGGCCTTACAGAAACCGTGGCTTTGATCGACCACGCTTTAAGCGGCGGATTTGTGAAAGATTGATTTTATAAATCTCTGATCTAGCTTTTGCGCAAGAGAGGAGAAATATATGCGACTAATTTCATTTATATGCGCCCTGTTCTTTTTGGCAGCGCCAATCTTCGCCGGTGATAAGGAAGATATCCAAGCCACGATCTCTCGGCAATTAGAGGCATTTCAGCTCGATGATTTTGCAGAAGCCTTCAGCTATGCAAGCCCGTCTATCCAATCCATCTTTGGGGGGCCTGCTAATTTTGAATCGATGGTCAAACGCGGCTATCCTATGGTCTGGAAACCTGGGAAGGTAACCTTTTTAAGCGTTGACCCTTATCACCATGGTATGGCCCAGAATATCCAAATTTTTGATCGAAACAAAAAAGCGCATTATCTGCGTTATTACATGGTCAAGCTGGGAGAAAGCTGGAAAATTTCCGGGGTGGAAATCTTACCAAGCTCAGATTTCAGCGTGTAACCGGCAGCCCAGCGCGCGTTGCGCGCGGACCATCTTAACCCAAAAACCCTAACACGGCTGCACGCAACCATGTGAAAAGGGAAGAATATGGGTTTGGGCATGATCGAGGCTGCCAGATTTACGCCACCTACCTTTGCGGAAGGGCTAAAGAATTGGTCAAGCGGCGATGGGGTAGCCGGCGATCACAGATACGATCTAAGCTCGGATGCCAGCTTGGTGACGGGCGATAGCGATTTTGGCGTCTGCCTCGAGCTGCGAAAATCGATCGAAGTGCAAAAATTGCGCAGCTTCACACAAACCCCAATACTCAAAGAAACCTATCTCAGGATAAGATGTAGGGTTAAGGTGGTCAGCGGGCATTTTCCGGGGGTCCGCATCGCGGGCTGGGCCGGTGCCGCTTCGGGCGCGCATATTGCCCAAGTCACCCAAATAGGCCCCTCGGTGGTGCCCACAGACTATAGCCAATTGTTGAACGTCAGCGCTATTATTGGCCCTGGTCTGCGCGACGGGGTGGATATGGTTTGGGGCACTGATCCCGATTATGGCCATTTCGGGCTTGACCTGACGGGTCAGAATGGTGGGATTATCCGCATTGAAAGCTTGCAGATCGAAGATGTCAGCGCCTTATTCATGCTTCACAGCACAAATATCTTGGATATCCGCGATTACGGCGCCATAGGCGATGGCGAAACCCCAAATTATGATGCATTCACTGCCGCGGATGACGCCGCAGCAGGGCGTAGATTATTGGTGCCAGAAGGACAATTTTATATTGAAAAGGGTCTGACCCTGCGTTCGAAATTGTTGTTTCGCGGTACGGTTAAATTGCCCGTATCAGCACCGTTTGTGCTGCAGAATAATTTCGACTTCACCACCTATATTGATGCGTTCGGTGAAGAAGAGCTTGCCTTCAAAAAAGCCTTTCAAGCCCTTTTGAACAGCGGCGATCATGACGCCTTGGATCTGGGGGGGCGCACCATCGGCGTGAATGCCCCGATCGATCTTCAAGAAGCCGTTTCTACGCGGCAGGGATATGCGGTGCGGCGGGTTATTCGAAACGGAGAGTTATATGCCCGGCGCAATACAGCATGGGAAAACGATATTGTCATCTCACGCGGAACCTACTCGCCATCCGATCCCAAAAAGCTGCGCAATCTCAACAATAGTGCGAATATCCAAGCCGGCTCACTGGTTGAAGGCAATGGCGTTGGCCGTGAAATCTATGTGACCTCTGTGGATATCAATACCAGCGAAGCAACGCTTTCAGAAGCGCTTTATGATGCCGAAGGAACGCAAGATTTTACCTTCACACGCTTTAAATACATGCTGGATTTCAGCGGCTTTGATCAATTGCAGAAATTTATGCTGCAAAACGTCAACCTCAAATGCAACAGTATCGCCAACGGTATCATGCTGGCGCGGGCAGGTGATACGTTTCATATCGCTGATTGCGTGATTACCAAACCCCGCTATCGCGGTCTCACCTCAACCGGCTGGGGCTGCCAAGGCATGTTGATTGACCGCTGCCATTTTATCACCGCAGAATCCTTGCTTGCCGCACAAGATCGGGTGAGCATCGCGTTGAATGCCAATGCAAATGATATCAAACTGCGCGATAACCGCGCGTCCCGATTTCGTCATTTCGCCATTTTAAGCGGTTCAAATAATATCATCAGCGGCAATCATTTTTATCAGGGCGACGAAAGATCAAACGGCATTCGGCTGGCTGGAATTGCCCTGACGCAAACCAACACGACCAGCACCATCACGGGCAATTATGTCGATAATTGTTTTATTGAATGGACCAATGAACATGACGCCAAGCCTGATTATACAACCGGGTTTGGCTTTTCGGCGCTCACTATAAGCGATAATATTTTCTTATGCAGCAATGTCGCGCCATCCTTTTCCTTTCTGGTTCTTAAACCCTATGGCCAGCGCCACGGCCTGTCGGACCTGAGCGTGAATGGCAATAACTTCCGTGCCATCAATGGCTCTATTGACCGGATCGAGGCGGTCGATACCAGCCTATCTGATCTTGACCGGGAGCGGTTTTTTCAAATTCAATTTCATGGTAATAATTTCAACAATATTACCACCCAAAGCGCCAACCCCTTGCGCTTAACGCATCATCAGAACAGCGCCGCCACCCTTTGGACCATCGACACGGCGCAGCGCCTGCCTTTTCAAGCCCAGTGCCTGGATGCGGATACGCTGATCGCAAAAAGTCCTATCCTGACGCCGTCTGGAGCGCGCCGACACGCTTTGCCTTATATCGAGCTGCAATACGGATCCGATAAAGATCAGGCAGCCATCGTTTGGCCCGAGGCGGTGAAAGGCAAACTGGGGCTCCAACTGCGCTGTGATCGTTAACCCTGCAGCTCTGGCCATCCCGCCCGCGAACGCGTATAGCGCCCTTACGAAAACAAGATGGTAAAGGGGCATAGGATGGTTGATCAAGACGCGCTAAAACAACTGATCCGCGCCGATAGCGCCGCGCGTGGCACCACCATCTCAAAACTGGGCTATTTTTGCGCGCCATTCCAACCCCGTACGGGGCCTTTCCGCAGCAAAGTCATCAAAATATACCAAAGCCTATCCGACCATGGCGCGCTGGATCAGCTTGCAAAAAACCATACCGATTATGTCGCCATTCTGCATAAAACCGGGGTTGGCCTGCCAGAGACAGAATTTTTATTGTTAGAGATGGATGGGCGCCGCTTTCCAGTGATTGTTCAAGAAGCGCTTGACAGCAACGCATTGATGCGGCCGCTGATGATCAATGCCTCACATGCACAAGCGTTGCAGATGCTGAACGCGGCCGGCCAAGTGATCGCCAGGTTTTGGAATAATTTAAGCCCGGAAGATGGGCGCGTCGGGTTTCACCCCTCAATCCGAAATTTTGCAATCGTTCAGGGCAAAGCGGTTTTTTTTGATACGTTCCCCCCCCTTATTCACTACACGCGCGATGACATGGGCAAGCTACTCTTACAATTTTCTGAAAACCGCCTGATGCGCTTGATGGGGCCAATTTTGCAACGCAAAGTCACCGGCATCCAAGATGAATGGTATTCGCCGGCCGAAACATTAATCGGGCTGGTGGGAAGCGCCTGCCGCTTACGCCCTGCCGAAGCCGCGGCATTTTTAGATTGGGGCCGCGCGTTTGCCGCGGATGAAATGGCGCAATGGTCAAATGAAATTCATGATGGTCTCACCAAGCCTCCCCGCCTGCCCGGCTATTGGACAGGGTTTCGCAAGCTGTTAGGGCTGCAGGGCGAGCCTAATATTTGATCTACATCGCAGCTGGGGCGCGATGGGAGATTTTGGCCTTAAGCCTTTTTAGTTTGCGATAAGATCACCCCAAATGCCAGAATAGCAGCGCCAATCACCTGCGTGATTTGCAAACTCTGGCCAAAAGCCACCATCACGATCATCACGTAAAATGGCGCAGCGTTCAGATGGAAAGAAGCAATTGCGATCCCAATTTCGCCAACACCTTTCACCCAAAGCAATTGCGAAATTCCCACTCCTAAAAGCGCGTAAATACACATTGGAATGAGATACTCAGCGCTTGGCGGGGGAATATGCGCCCCTGCCCATCCAAATATCCGCCCAAACCCCCATAAGAGCAGCGTAAAACCCCACATGCCAAACGTGGTGACGACAGTGCGCGCAAGCGGCGAGGTGTCGGGCAGGTTTACAACACTCGCCCTCGATCCCCAGGCAAAAAACGACACGGAAACCAACCCGACCATCAGGCCCCAACCCAAATTAAAACCAGTAAGCCCCGCCCCAGTGGCAACACACCCCCCCATCAAAACCAACACCAACCCCATAGAAAACGGAAGAGTAAGCCGCCGTTTATCTAAAATTATCTCAATAGAAACAGCAGAAATCGGCATCGCTGCAGCCGCCAAAGCGGCGGTGATCGGATCGCTTATTGCCTGCGCATAAATCAATAAGGTTGAACCAATTCCAAAGCCTGTAAAGCCAATCCAGAAGCCTTTCGCCCATGGCAAATCGCGCAGCCCCTGCGCGCCTAATAGCGCAATAAACAATAATAGGATTAGGCCAAATGCCAGCATNTTCCGGATCAAAATCAACCCCAAAACACCCCAATCCTGCAACAGCAGATCGGCGGCGGGAAAGGCCAAAGAAAACAGAAAAATAGAGCCTACACAAATCCCGTTTCCGCGCAAAAGTTTAGCGCGCGATACGGGGGTTGAAACGGAAGACGCTAAGCGCATAAATCAGATCACTCAAAATGGGTGGATATACAAACCTGTATAAAAATTATGCTCGATTATGCGCTCGCATTACCGACATTAAAGTCGTTTTCCATCGCATAAAGCGATACAGATTGACACAGCGCCCGCGCTTTTTAACGCGCAAAAGACTGCGCGTTATTCCATACGTTTTTCGCGTTGAACATGGCGCATTAACGCATCTGCTTGTTGCGATGAGAGGCCGAATTCTTTGCGCAAAGCCTCTAAGGATCGGCTTTCTACAGCGTCCACCACGCCATCTTGCAGCGCTTCACGGATTTGATCTTCGAAAATCATCTTCCGACGGGCGATTTGATTGCTAAACGCGTTGGCTAAAATACCCGTTAAAAGCGCCACAACGGATACGCCCATCAAAGCGGTAATGATCGAAATCACTTTTCCAATCCATGTCACGGGGCTGACATCGCCATAGCCCACGGTGGTCAGCGTGATCAGTGACCAATACATTGAATCCGGAATAGAGCCGAACTTGTCGGGCTGGGCTTTGGTTTCGGCGAAATAAATCAAAGAAGAGGTCAGAACGAAGGCAATCACCAAAAGATAAAGAGCGGCAATAAACGATTTACGCTCTTCATAAATGGCGCTGAACAAATCTTCGATTGCCGTATTGTAATTTGACAATTTAAAAATGCGCAGCAAACGCAAAGTTCGCAAAACGCGTAAATCCAGCCCCGGAAACAAAGCCTGCAAATAAAATGGAATGATTGAAACCATATCGATCAATCCGCTAAAGCTGAAAATATAACCCAGCCGGTAACTGCCAAATAGCTTTGAGCCGGGATCAGAGCGTGCTGCGCAAGCCCAAACGCGCAGTAAATATTCCACCGAAAAAATCGCCACGCTAAACACTTCGAAAAAGTAAAATTGAGACGCATAGGTGACTGAAAAATCACTGACCGATTCCAGCGTTACGGCCATTATGTTCAAAATCACCAAAGCTGCGATCAAATAGTCGGTAATTTTACTGTATAAATCGCCCAAACGCCCCGGTTCTAAGACCTCAAGCGCCCGCTGTTGAATACGGTTATAGGTCATTGAATTTGCTCACGATACAGCATCATTTTTTCCTAGGCGGTTTCTTTAAATTTCGCCCTTGATACCCTTGATCTGCCTGCTGGCGCAAGATTTTTGCCCCAGAAAGCACAGATCCGATCACGCCCAGATATGTTTTAGGGCTCTAGACCCGTTCAGTGCACCGCAATAACACCCTACCTAACCACGGCTTGCCAGCTGATATTCGCTCAGGAAGATAACCGGCTTCACGGCGGCCTACCGCAGCGAAAACTGGTTCAAATTTTTAGACAGAAACCCCGTAACTTTTCACCAAAAAGCTTGACCTATAGCGGCGCTGCATCATCTCAACCATATGGGAATAAAGGAATATAATATGAATACGAAGAGTTCACACGCAGCCGAACAAAACGCCATTTATGAGGCGGCGATGCGCTCAATTGAGGCATCACAAAATCGGCGTTTGGCCAACGGCTATGCCGTGGTTGGCGGGGCAATTGCCTATGGGCAGGGTGCATTGGGGCAAGGCACTTTTGGAAAAATCTCGCGCCTGGCCAAGGTATTTTGCATCTGCTTTGCGTTCGTGCTCCCGAATATCTTATTCATAAAATATGTCTTATAGGCAGATATCGCATTTAAAAAACGGGCCTTTGGGCCCGTTTTCTTTTAGCTATAATCTTTATAATTGATCTCTTTATGATCCTCGCCAATACGATCTCTGCGCACCAATAACCGATTCAAAGCGTTCAGATAGGCCCTGGCACTGGCAACCACAGTATCGGTATCGGCGGATTCTCCGGTGGAAATATTACCATCTTCCTCCATCCGCACGCTGACAGTGGCTTGTGCATCGGTGCCTTCGGTCACCGCGTGTACCTGATATAATTGGAGCCGCGCAGTATGCGCGTATAGCGCTTTGACGGCATTGAANGTTGCATCAACCGGTCCATCCCCGGTGGCGGTGGTCGAAACCTCTTGACCCTCAATTGACAACGTCATCACCGCTTCTTGTGGGCCATCCGTTCCGCAGGTAACGCGCAAAGATTTCAATACTAAGCGGTCATTTTCGGCATCTTCCCCCGCGCGCATCAACGCGATGAGATCATCATCATAAATTTCTTTTTTCCGATCAGCGAGTTCCTTGAAGCGTACAAACACGTCTTTCAACTGGTTATCGCCCAGCTTATATCCCAGCTCTTCTAATTTTGAGCGCAATGCCGCGCGCCCTGAATGCTTGCCCATCACCAAGTTTGTCGCCGCAAGCCCAACATCTTCGGGGCGCATAATTTCGAACGTTTCGGCATTTTTCAGCATTCCATCCTGATGGATGCCGCTTTCATGGGCAAAGGCATTCTTGCCCACAATGGCTTTGTTGAACTGTACGGGAAACCCAGAAACCGTGGCCACGCGGCGCGAAATATTCATCAATTTCGTGCTGTCGATATTGGTAAAATAGGGCATGATATCGCGGCGCACTTTTAACGCCATCACCACTTCTTCCAGCGCCGTATTACCGGCCCGCTCACCCAAACCGTTGATCGTACATTCGATTTGGCGCGCGCCACCCGCCACCGCGGCCAAGGCGTTGGCTGTCGCCATACCCAGATCATTATGGCAATGGGTCGCAAATACCACCTGCTCTGCGCCGGGCACGCGCGCCAANAGCATTTGAATCAACTCGGCAGATTCCACGGGCGCCGTATACCCAACCGTATCGGGAATGTTGATCGTTGTGGCGCCAGCCTTAATGGCAATTTCCACCACGCGGCAAAGATAATCCGGCTCGGTGCGGGTTGCGTCCATGGGCGACCATTGGATATTATCGCACAGGTTGCGCGCATGCGTCACCGTTTCATGGATCCGATCCGCCATTTGGTCCATATCCAATTGCGGGATCGCCCGATGCAATGGAGAGGTTCCAATGAACGTGTGGATCCGCGGCTTTTCTGCATTTTTCACCGCATCCCAGCAGCGATCAATATCGCCAATATTGGCGCGGGCCAGCCCGCAGATCACCGAATTGGCGCTGCGGCGCGCGATTTCGCTGACCGCGCGAAAATCACCTTCAGATGCGATTGGAAATCCCGCTTCGATGATATCAACACCCATCTCATCAAGCAGTTCAGCGATTTCTAGCTTTTCATCATGGGTCATTGTTGCGCCGGGGCTTTGTTCGCCATCGCGCAGGGTCGTATCGAAAATAACAACGCGGTCTTTTGGGGGAATATCTGTCATATCTGGGTCTCTTTATTGTCTACTAAGCTCGGGGTGCGATATGAATTGCCTCCTCTGAGCGGACGCACCAAATACCGGCACGCTCAGAGGCAGCTTAGTAGATTTAGACCAAGCAGCCCTTTTAACCGCGCATTGCGTAAATTGATATTTTGGCCCAAAACGTTCATGNCCCAAATATACAAACTAAATCTTAAATGAAAAGGAACAAAATCAAACCGCGGGTTTTCAGATGCAATCAATAAACTTTATCTCAGTTTACGCATTGAAAGGGCAAGCCACGCAGAGCAAAAAAATATCCCTACAAACGCCCACATTTCCCGTCAGGCCTGCTTTCAAACTGTCCGGCAAACCGATAGCCTTGCTCTGCCGCGCACGCGCTCAAGGCTTGCGCTAAAACAGGCGCGTCATGTCGTATCCCAGCGCCGTTTAAAAGCGCCCCAAACCTACAAAGCAGTTTCCAACACGAGAACCAGTTTTTGGCGTTTGAACGCTTTTGGCGCGCGTTTTGGACCCTAGATCAAGATATCATCAGCATAAACGCAGCAATTTTCAGCCGGAAGCAGCAGCTCAACATGCTCTGCGGGCACTTCGATATCGCGCTCAACCTTGACCTTAATCACAAACTCGTCAAAGCCCGCGGTAACCAATTTATGATTGCCCAAATCTTCCACCCGCTGCACCTGCGCGGTGATCGTATTGGGCCCCTTTGCCTGAGCGATCTGGATATATTCGGATCGAATACCCAATTTCAAATCCGCAGAGCCAGTTTTTGAAAGGTCCGTTTGGGTTGCAATCGTTGCGCCGCCAAAGGCAACCGATGTACTGCCATCTGCTTTGCACGCAAAAAAGTTCATCGCTGGCGCGCCGATAAAATAACCCACAAAGGTTGTTTTGGGGCGCTCAAACAACTCAGCAGGCGATCCAACTTGAACGATACTACCGGCATCCATCACGATGATGTTTTCGGCAAATGTCATGGCTTCATTCTGATCATGCGTCACATAGATCAGCGTTGAACGGTATTTCTGATTGATTTCTTTGAGTTGCCGGCGCAGGCGGAATTTCAGGTCCGGATCAATAACCGTAAGCGGTTCATCCATCAACACCGCTGCAACATCATCGCGCACCAGTCCACGCCCCAATGAGATCAGCTGCTTTTGATCCGCGGTCAATCGGCTGGCCGATTTTTTCAGCAAACCCTGCAGGCTTAACGCCTCGGCCACTTCCTGAACTTTGGCGTCAATCGCGGGGCGTTCATAATTCCGGCAGACCAAAGGGAAGGCCAAGTTTTGTTCAACCGTCATCGTGCCGTAAATCACCGGAAACTGAAACACTTGCGCAATATTACGCTCAGACGTGGATAGTGTGGTCACATCCACACCATCAAAAAGCAGTTTTCCCTCTGAGGGTTGCACGATACCCGACATGATGTTCAGCATGGTGGTTTTACCACAGCCTGAGGGCCCTAAAATTGCATAACGGCCGCCATCAACCCACGTCATATTAAACGGGTTCAACGCATAGGTCTTATTCACCGCCTGAGGGTTGTAAGAATGCGCAATATTTTGCAGTTCAATTTTAGCCATTACTTCAGTCCGCCATAGGGTGAGGATTTTAATCTTCCATCCGTTGCAAATGCATAAAGATGGGCGGTATCAAATTGCGCTGTCACGGTCTCGCCAATATTGAAATTTTGAACCGAATCCAACAGACCCACCACCTGCACATGCTCATGCTTGAGATGTAGGAAGGTTTCCGAGCCACTGATCTCAGACAGCTCAACAGTGAAGGGAAATCCACCCTCTGCCAAGCTGATCGCCGCGGCCCTCAAACCGAAGGTATAGGGGCCCTGCGGCAGCGCCTGGCAATGCTGAGGCAAGTCGAATTGAATTTCCGAGCTTAAGATAATCTTGCCATCGGCCACGGTGCCTTCAAACAGGTTCATCGCCGGATCATTGGTGATTTGCGACACTTTGGTCGAGTTGGGGTTCTCATACACTTCTTTGGCGCTGTCCTGCTGCAGGATGCGCCCTTCATCCATGACCAATATCTGCCCGCCAAGTTGCATCGCCTCAACCGGATCTGTCGAAGAATAAATCAAAATAGAATTTTCGGAGGCTTTCGCGCTAAATTTCGGAAGCTTTCGCGCTAAAGATGTTCCGGAACTCTTCGCGCAATTGTTCGCGCAATTTATAGTCCAAATTCACCAAGGGCTCATCCAGCAACACAATATTGGCCTCTTTCACCAAAGAGCGCGCCAGCGCCACCCGCTGTTGTTGGCCGCCCGACAAAGCTTGGATTTTGCGGTTTTCGAACCCGTCTAACCCCACTTGCGACAGCGCTTTCATCACCCGGTTGTTGATTTCACCGGGTTGCATGCCGCGCTGCTTCAAAGGGAAGGCCACGTTCTCATACACGCTCAGATGTGGGTAATTGATGAATTGCTGATACACCATTGCCACTTCGCGCTTCCACACTGGAATGCGGCCGAAGTCCCGGCCATCCAGAGTTAAACTGCCGCTTTCAGGCGCGATCAATCCCGCAATGGTTTTGAGCAAGGTGGTTTTACCGGCCAAAGTCCGGCCGATGATCGTGTAGATTTCACCCTTAGACATTTCAAAACAAACGTCATTCAAATGATGTTCCGTATCCGGCTTTAGACACAGGTTTGAGGCAATGAGTGACATTTATTTCAATGCTCCTGACAGGTTACCTTTTGACAAAAACCGCTCAACGATAAAGGCCACNACGATCAATGGGGCAACGCTGACCAAAGCGGCCGCCGACAAGCTCCACCATGGGGTGATCGATGAATTCAGCGCCACGATCGCAACGGGTAGAAGCTGCACTTCTGTGAATGTCAAAATGAAGGAAAAGAAGAAATCAGTCCAACCGAAGATCATGCAAAACATGCCCGCGACGATGATCCCGGGGATCGAGTTTGGAAGCACCACTTTGTAAAACGCCTGGTAGGGATTGCATCCATCAATCAGCGCGGTTTCATCGATTTCGCGCGGCACTTTGTTGAAAAAATCAACCATGATCCACACCGCGATCGGCATCAGCAGCACGATATAAACCAAAATGAGGCCCAGCAACGTATCGAGCAACGAGAATTTGCCCAACATAATAAAGAACGGGATCGCCAAAACAACAGGGGGCATAATACGCTGCGAGATAAAGAAGAAGGTTATATCACCGTTGCGAATAGGGCCCGCTTTAAAGGTAAACCGTGATAAAGCATAGGCCGCCAATGTGCCCAAAATAATGCTGATCAAGCTGCCCGCGCAGGTCACAAACACGCTGTTAAAGAAAGGCTCAACAATATCCACGCCGCCCTGTGCCGGTGATTTCCAAAGCGCCCGCCAACCTTCCAATGTGGGCTCAAAATCCACCCAAGGAATGTAGGTGGCCCCATTGGTGACCGATTGGAAATCTTTAAATGAGGTCGAAATGGCCCATAGGAACGGCGCAATCACAAAGACGGACCACAGGGTAACAGCAAGATATTTAAGAGTGGTGTAAAAGAAACCCATGATTAATTACCCCGTACCATCAGTTTCACCAAAATCTTTGCAATGATCGTAAAACTGATGATCATGATGATCAGATAGGTCAAAGACAGCGCTGCAGAATAGCCAAATTGGAATTCGCGCAAGCCTTTGATGAAAATATAAAAACTAGATGTCTCGGTTGCCGTGCCCGGCCCGCCCGAGGTTAACACATAGACCGTATCCATAATTTTCGAGGCTTCAATCAGCCGGATAATAATCGCTCCGATCGAAATTGGCGCCATCAATGGAAAGGTCACGTAAACAAAGGTTCGGATGGGCCCTGCGCCATCGATTGAGGCGGCCAAAAACGGCTCTTTCGGCAGCGATAAAAGACCCGCCAATAACAGCAGGAACATAAACGGCGTCCATTGCCAAACCTCAACCAAAACCACTGTGAATTTAGCAAGCAGCTCGCTACTGAGCCAAAGTGGCGTCATCCCGAACAAACTAAAGAAATCATTCACCGGTCCAAGCGATTCATGGAAAAAAGTACGCCAGATAACGGTCATAATCACCGGTGTCGTCATCATCGGGATTAAGAACAAAACCCGGAAAAATCTCTGAAATACAATGTCTTTCCAAACCATGAGCGCCAATGCAAACCCGATCACATATTGCAGAAATACGGTGGTGAGTGACAGCAAGCTCAAGCGGCCAAACGCCTCCCAAAACCGCGTATCATCGGTGAACAAGCGGATATAATTCTCTATGCCAATAAAATCTAAACCAGGGTAGAAACTGTCCCAACTTGAAAGGCTTAAGCGTACTGTAAACCCAATTGGAAATATCAAAATGCCCAGAAGGACCAAAAGCCCCGGAAGCAAAAACATATATTTATGTTTGAAGTTCATTGATCATCGCCCTGTTTTATAAGAAGCGCCCCAGAAAAGGGACGCTCCAATACTCTTAAGTTACTATAAAGCTTACTCTGCGTCTTCCAGCGCAACACCAATAGCATAAGCTTCGCGAATTGTATCGGCTCCGATACGTTTCACAATTTTTGTCCACTCAGCGGCCACTTCATCCAAAGCTTCTTGCGGTGACAATTGCCCCGCCAAAGCTTTCGATGTGCCCGTTGCGATGGCGCTGTTGAATTGGAAGACACCTGGCACCCGCAATGGGAACACACGGTTAGTGCTGCCTTCTTCCATTTCCATCAGAGTATCCGCATATTGCTTGGCAATTTCAGGATCCCAACCTTGACGCTCAACATAAATCTCAGGCACAAAATCAGATTTCTTGAACGGGTTCACACCGAAGCGACCAATCGCAATATCGGCTTGGTGGTTGGCGTCATTGGCAAAGAAGCACAGATAGTCAAACGCCATCTCGTGGTTTTTGCTTTTCTTGGCAACCGCAGCTGTCCAACCCCAAACAATGTAGGGCGCTTGGTTATACGTATCTTCCCAAGCTGCGCTGTTGCGGTTCCACACCCGGTTTGACCCCGGCAATGGTGCTGCGCCCACTTTGTTCTTGATCGGGCTGTCATCTTGCATCGCTGCCACAAACGCATCATCCCATGAGAAGCTGAACAATGTCTGTCCACCGCCAAATGAGTTGATTTCATCGCCAAGGCCAAAGTTAATGCCACCTGGTGGCACATATTTGGTTGCTTCCACCCAATCTGTCAGTGCTTCCACAAAACCCGGTCCATTGACCAATGGTTCCATGGTTTCCAGATCAAAGAAGAAACCACCCTTAACCCGCGGG
>JGI26273J51734_10000458_pt1 | contig 21710 bp, 25 predicted proteins | sample SaaInlV_125m_DNA_FD_51734 | JGI IMG/M metagenome (IMG submission 51734) | reverse complement strand
AATTTAATCCAAGACTACAAGTTAAAAGTGTCAATGAATATGTTGATATAATGTCTAAGCTGAACCTAGCTAGACCTAAAATGATTGAAAGTAACGTTAGTAGAAATATTCAATTGGGTGCTAACTAAAAATAATAAAAATTAAAAACCAATAAGAAATTAATCCAGAAAAAATTGTTGCTATTACATTTTTTGTGATCAAACCTACTAGAATTGCTATAATTGCTGCAAATATTTTTGGATTAGCTTCTAACAAAAGATCTCCAGAATTATCTAAAAATATCGCTGGAAAAATTATTGCAGGAAAAATTGCTGATGGAACATAAGATAAAACTTCTCTTATTCTATCTGTAAACATTTCTTTTTTAAGTATCGCAATCATAAGATATCTTGAAAAGAAAGTAATTATTCCACAATAAACTATTAATGACCACTCAACCATTATTTGATCCTTTAAATTTTGTTAAAATCATGGCTAATAATAAACCACTAATTGCAGCTACAATTACATATGCTTTAAAAGGTATAACTTCATAGCCAATTGTTGCGATCAATCCAGAAGCAATAATTACAATTACATTTATCAATTTTCGAAAATCATCAACTAAAAGAGCTAAAAACGTTAAAGGAACTGCAAAACTTAAACCTAATTTTTCAGGTATTATTGAACCTAGAAATATTCCAATTAATGTGGTTGTTTGCCAAACTGTCCAACAGGTGGCCCCTGCTCCAAATGAATGAAATACCTTATCTTTATCATTACTTTTCTTTAAATAAGGATTTGTAACTGCAAAAGCCTGATCAACTAAAAAATATGAAATTATTATTTTCCATGTCATTTTAAAATCCGACATATGCTCTGATAAAACTGCTCCATATAGTAAATGTCTTGAATTTACAGCCCCTACCGAACTTAGTATTACTAGTGAGGAGGCACCTGCTGAAAAGAGTTGTAAAAAAACTATTTGTGATGCGCCACCAAAGATAATGATCGACATTGCCATTGTGGTAAGTGGTGATAATCCAAGATCAATAGCAAGTACACCAAAAATTATTCCAAAAGGTACAACTGGTATCATTAAAGGGCTTACATCAGTTACTCCTTTAAAAAATATCTTAAATCTATTGCTCATATATGGAAATAGTATTTATTAGAAACAAACTATATGATCAATATTAATTGGTCTTTTAATACCAAACTTTTCATCTACTTCATGCTGATGAATGTGATGAGAGTGAACAAATACAGGGATAAGCAGGTTACTTAAAGTTTTAAGGGTATAAATAAAGTTTGTTCCTCTAAATTTTCTATCAACAACTTCTAATTTCAAATTACTTTTATCATCATGTTCTAAATCTTCTGGTTGCAACAAAAGTTGAACTTCAGAACCTTTAGGGTAATGTTTAATAAAATTTCCCTTAATTGTTCCTAAATCTTCATTCTCCAAGCTATTTTCACCTGTGACTTTTGCTGGTATTAAAATTCCTCTATTTAAAAAATTAACAACTTCTATTGAATTTGGAAAGTGATAAACGTTATAAGGATCATCATACTGCTTTAATTGACTATCTAAAATTATCCCACATTTACTTCCTAGATAAAATGCCTCATAAGAGTCATGAGTTACAATAATTGTTGTAATCTTTAAATCGGTTAAAATTTGTTTTAACTTAACTTGTATTTCTTCTTTAAAACTTTGATCAACATTAGATAATGGTTCGTCTAACAATAATAAATCAGGTTTCGAAAGTAATGCTCTTGCTAACGCAGCTCTTTGAGCTTCACCAGAACTTATTTGATGTGGAAATTTATCTTTAATATGATCTAAATGTAGAAACTCAACAACCTCATCAATGGTTAAGGTTTTTTTCTTTTTTTTATTTCTTTCTGCTCCAAACTGTATGTTTTGAATTACGTTATAATGTGGAAAAAGAGAATTATCCTGAAAAGCTAAAGATATATTTCGATTTTCTGGTTCAATATGTACGTTTTTAGATGAAATAATTTTATTTTTTAATGAAATTGTTCCTGATTGAATTTTTTCAAGTCCAGCTATAGTTCTTAAAATTGTAGTTTTACCAATTCCAGATGGTCCTAAAAGACAGATAATATCTCCTTCATTTTCAATTGTTAAAGAGACATTGTTAACCTTACTTTTTTCGCTTGCTGCAAAAGTAACATTGTCAATTTCTAAAAAATTTTTACCCATAATTGTTAATCTTTAAGAATATATCTAGATGTAATTAAAATAAAGAAACTTGCAATAAGAATAAGGAATAATGAAGGTGCAGCAGCCGCCTCTAATAAATCTTGTGAGGCGTAGATATATGCTTGTGTTGCAAAAGTTTCAAAATTAAAAGGCCTCATTATTAATGTAATTGGTAACTCTTTTATAATCTCTATAGAAATCAAAATACCGATCAATAGAATTGAATTTTTTAAGTAAGGTATATGGATATTTTTAAAAGTTTTAAACTTTGAGTATCCTAATAAATAAGCACTTTCATCAATAGAATAACTTATCTTTAAATAACCAGACTTAATCCCGTTACTTGCTAGTGAATAAAATCTTATGAAATATACTATAACCAAGCCTAAAATTGATCCAATAAATATAGATTTAATAGTTTTGAGATCAAAAAAACTAATAACATTATTATCAAACCATGAAATAAAAGTGATAAATGCAACAGCCAAGATTATTCCCGGTATCGCATAACCAGAGATCGAGAAAGTAGTTAAAATTTCTAAGAACTTGCTTTTAGATAATCTATTTCCGTAATTTGAAATAAAAGCAAAACTAATTAAAACAAAACTAGATAATAAAACTAAGATTATTGTATTTGAAAATAAACTAATTAAATCTAAATCAATTAAATGTTTTGGAAAAATAATTGTCCAATAAAGCATTTGAAGAACAGGAAATAAAAAGCTTATAAAAAAAATTAAAAAGCAAAAAGAAAAAGCCAATAAAGCTTTGTAACCATGTAAAGTTGTTAACGATTTTTTCTTAAATCCTCCTTTTGTAGGAGAGTGATATTGTGCTTTTTTTCTAGATAAATTTTCTAATACAAATAATCCAAGTATGAAAATTAAAAGATAAAAAGATAACTGATTTGCTAGTGCAAGGTCATCAAATGAAATCCATGCATTATAAATTCCAGTTGTAAGAGTGGATATTCCAAAGAATGATACTGATCCAAAATCAGATAATGTTTCCATTGCAACAAGAGACAATCCAGCAACTATTGCAGGTCTTGCAGAAGGTAAGATTATTTTAAAAAAAGATTTTTTCTTGCTAAAACCAAGATTTTTTCCAAGCTCTATTAAATTTTGCGACTGATAATGAAAAGAAGCTCTTGTTAATACATAAACATATCCAAATAGAGAAAATGAAATTGCAACTATTGCTCCTGCCATACCATCAAACTTTGGTATTTGAGAATTATAATTGCCTTCTCCAAACAAACTTTTTAAAATTGTAAACGCTGTTCCATAATTTTCAAAAAAAGCTGTTAAAGAATAAGCATAAATATAAGCTGGCACTGCAAAAGATAAAATTAATGCCCATTTAAAAAAATTTGATCCCGTAAATTTATAAAATGAAACTAGGTAAGCACATGATACCCCAATTACAAAAGTTAAGAATAATACTCCCAATAAAAGAGATAAAGAATTGAATATATAATCGTAAAGAAATGTATTCTTAATAATGTCAGAATAATTGCTTGTACTATCAAAAAAGCTAGAAAATACAGTAACAATCGGTATTGCTACAGCAATTGAAATAAAGAACGAAGTTAAATACCAAATATTTATTTTTCTTAAATACATACTTACCCTTTTTTATTTAGTGAACATAATTAATAGAAGGGTAAGAACTATTAAATTATGTTCACTTTATTGAAAATTAATCTTCTTTGCTAAAAACGTTTATGAGATGATCAATCTCTTCACTTTTTATATCAGACAATTTTCTATTATTTATTTTAATTTCAATTTTTTTACACTCATTTGCACATGGTTCACATGTTATCTGACCTACTTGTGAACCACTTGCATTAGAAGAATTATTTTTATTAAAATTAAATAAATTTTTTTTCATTATTAATTACTTCCACTTAGCAGCTAGCATACATTCCAATGCTATTGCTTGATTTTTTCCATAATTAACAACTTTAGTATTTAAATCTTGTTTAAATCCAAGACCCATTTGTTTTACTAAATCATGTGGTTCAACACCATCAATCATTGGATATTCAAATGTATTATTAACAATGTGTTCTTGCGCTTCTTTAGTTAATAAAAACTCAAGAAGTTTTTTTGCATTTTCCGGATTTGGTGCATTTTTTAATACTCCACCACCACTAATATTCATGTGTGTTCCTCTATCACCTTGATTTGGAAAAAATGGTAATACTTTTTTAGCTGCTGCTTGTTGTTCAGCTCCTTTTTTTCCAGACAGCATTAAAGCTAAGTAATAAGTATTAGCTACAGCTAAGTCAGCCTCTCCAGCAGCAACTGCTAATATTTGAGCTCTATCATTCCCTTTNGAGTCTCTAGCCATATTAGCAACAATCCCTTTTGACCATTCACAAGTAGCTTTTTTTCCATTATTTTTTACCAATGATGCAACAAGTGATTGATTNTAAATATTATTCGACTTTCTTATAACAACTCTACCTTTCCATTTAGGATCAGCAAGGCCTTCATAGCTCATTCCATTTAATTCATTGGCATTAACTCTTTCTGGAGAATAATACATAATTCTTGCTCTCTTCGCTATTCCAGTCCAGTTAGTAGATCTGAAGTTTTTTGGAACAGCAGCTTTGATTGCGGAAGTCATTGAATTTTGAAACATTCCTTTAGCATCAAATGCACCCAATCTTCCTGCATCCGCTGTAATATAAATATCTGCTTTTGAGTCAGCACCCTCCTCACTTATTCTTTTTTGAAGAGCTTTATCTTTTCCTGATACCACATTTACCTTAATGCCAGTTTTTTCAGTAAATTTTTTATAAAGTTGAATGTCAGAATCGTAATGTCTTGCACTAAAAACATTTACTTCAGCTGCAAAACTTAAATTGGTAAAGAATGTTAAGATTATTCCCAATATTGCTATTTTTTTCATTATATCCTTTTCTTTACCCTTATTGATTTGCGAATGAGAATTATTCTCATTGCGAATGATTATCAATCGCATATATTGACGCAGTTGTAAAGGATTTTTAATATGAAAGAGAAAAAATTAGTTTGGATACTTTTTATTTCCAGTCACCAATTTTACTGAATAAGAAATTTCTAAAAGCTTGAACTCTAGCTGTATTTTTAAGTGATTGAGGATAAACAAAGTGAGCCTCAGTAATTGGACCTTCTGATTTAGGTAAAACTTTAATAACGTTAGATGAATTAGATACTAAGTACTCTGGTAAAGCAGCTAACCCTACCCCAGACTCTACTGCTAAAAGTAAACCCATAACACTATTTACTTTCATAACAGTTTTTCTTTTTTTACCATCGTGCATACCAAGTTTTAATGCCCAGTCTGGATTATAAACTGGTGAAGGTGCCCCTTTTCCAAAAGAAATAAAATTATGTTTATTTAAATCAGCAATAGTTTTTGGCATTCCAAATTTTTCTAAATATTTATTAGATCCATAGATATAATACTTAATATCTACTAACTTTTTTTGTATATAATTTAATTGTTTTGGTCTTCTCATAAAAATACCAATGTCTGCTTGACGAGTACTTAGATCTAACTCTTTATCATCAAACACTAATTCAATTTCAATTTCTGGATTTAATCTCATAAATTCCTGGATTCTTGGTGTTAACCAATGTGTCCCAAAACTTCTAACAGTTGTAATTGTTAATTTTCCTGTTGGTTTATTTTTTTGATCACCTAAAGATGTTTCAACTTCTTTTAGTTTACTAATTACTTCATGGGCAGTTTTGAAAACATATTCGCCATTTTCAGTAAGAGTTAATCCTCTTGCATGTCTTTCAAAAAGTTGAACTTTTAAATCATGTTCTAGTGCTTGAATTTGTCGGCTAATAGCAGATTGACTTAGATTTAAATTAACTGTTGCGTTAGTGAAGCTACCAGCCTCAGCTACTGCATGAAAAATTTTTAATTTATCCCAATCCATTATTTGTTTAAATCAACTATAACTCTTCCAGAAATTTCACCTTTTAAAATTTTTGGATAAGTTTCAATCAATTCTTCTAAACTTACTGTTAAAATTGATTTTTCAAGTAAACTAAAATCAATTAATTTAGAAGCTTCTGACCATATAAATTCTCTTCTTTTAATACTGCAATTTGCAGAGTCCATTCCCCAAAGTTTAATTCCTCTTAACATAAAAGGGATTACGCTTGTATTAAGTTCATTATTATTTGCATTCCCACAAACTGCAATAATACCACTCGGTTTTGTTTGAACTATTGCGTTTGCTAAAATTTTTCCACCGACAGTATCGACTACACCATCCCATAAACCTTTATCAATTAATCTTGGGTCCTTGTCAAATTCAGACCTATTTACAACATTTTTAGCACCTAGTGACTTTAAGTAATCNGATTTAGAATCTTTTCCTGTAACAGCAGTAACATTGTAACCTAGTTTTGATAAGGCCATAACCGCTACACTACCTACACCACCTGTAGCACCTGTTACCAACACATCGTTAACTTTTTCACCCAATAAAATACTTTCTCTTGCTTGAATTGCAAAAGCACTCATTAAAGAAGTAAATCCAGCTGTACCTAATATCATTGCTTGTTTACTCGTTAGATCTTTAGGTTTCTTAACTAAAAAATCTGCATTAACTTTTGCTATTTGTGAATATCCACCAAAGAAAACTTCGCCAACTCTAAAGCCTGTTAAAATTACTTCATCACCTTCTTTGAATTTTNAGTTTTCACTTTCTAAAACAGTACCTGAAAAATCTATTCCTGGAATATGAGGAAACTCTTTAACTAATCTTCCACCATTCTTTAGAATCATTCCATCTTTAAAATTAAGATCTGAATAATCTACTTTAATAGTTACATCGCCATGTTTTAAAAAGCTTTTATCAATTGATTTTACTTCTCTAGTAAAATTATCACCTTCTTGATTGATAATTAATGCTTTGAATTGATCTGACACTTTAATCTTTTGTGATACTTATGAATCTTAAATATCTATTTTGAAAACTTAGATCTTCTTTAAATTGTCCCAAATAGTAGTTTGTAACAGTCGATGCTTGTTCTTTTTTAATTCCTCTCATTGTCATACATTGGTGAGTTGAGTCGATTGTTACNGCTACACCTTTTGCATCTAATGANTCCATTAATGTCTTAGCAACTTGCATTGTTAGTCTTTCTTGTGTTTGTAACCTTTTTGAAAATACTTCCACAACTCTAGCAAGTTTACTTAATCCAACAACTCTTTCTTTTGGTATATATGCTACATGAGCTTTACCAATAATTGGAGCCATATGGTGTTCACAATGACTTTGAATAGAAATATTTTTTTGAATTACCATGTCGTCATAACCATCTACATCTCCAAAAGTTTTATCTAAAATCTTACTTGGATCAACTTTGTAGCCAGCAAAATATTCTTTATAGGCCTTCATTACTCTTTTTGGAGTTTCCAATAAACCTTCTCTGGTCGGGTCTTCGCCCAACCAAGTTAAAATAGTCTTGAATGCTTCTTCAGCTTCTTTATCAGAAACATTGTTTGCATCTAATATTTTACCTTCATTGTCTTTAACTAATTTCATAGCGCCTTTTTATACAGTAAATACTCATTTTTAAAATATTTAATATATCTAGATTTATGCTAAATAATCAATCCATATGTTCAAAAAGAGAGAAAATGTCCTAGAAATAGAAGAAGGAAATCTTCTATCGCCTAAGTTTGATAATGATGGACTAATCCCTGTAATTACCATGTGTTCTAAAACAAAAGACGTATTAATGCATGGGTATATGAACGTTGAAGCTTTTAAAAAAACCATTGAAACCAAAGAAGCTCATTATTTTAGTAGATCTAGAAAAGCNATCTGGCACAAAGGNAAAACTAGTGGTTTTACTCAGAAAGTAACTGAACTAAGAATTGATGATGATCAAGATTCAATTTGGATGACTGTTGATATAGGTGATGGTGCAAGTTGCCATGTTGGATATAGATCTTGTTTTTATAGATCAATCCCAATGGGACCAATTGATAATGGTCGAGAAATAGAAATGAAATTTTTAGAAAAAGAAAAAAAGTTTGATCCAGAAGAAGTTTATAAAGGTCAACCTAACCCAACAAAAATCTAAATGAGTGAAAAACAAAAAAATGTTCTAGGTGAAGATCTAGAAGAGTGCTCCAACAATCCTTTAACAGGTTGGTACCGTGATGGTTGTTGTAATACAGATGAAAATGATCATGGTATTCATACAGTTTGTGCAAAAGTAACAACTGAATTTTTAGAATGGTTAAAANTTGCAGGTAATGANTTAATTACACCGCATCCAGAATTTGGGTTTCCTGGTTTAAAAGATGGAGANGGATGGTGTGTTTGTGCAAGCTGGTATGCAAAAGCAGTTGATGCTGGAAAAGGTTGTCCAATATTTTTAAAGAGGACTCATAAAAATACTTTAAAACACNTGCCTATTGAAACTTTAAAAAAGTTTGCAATAGATTTATCTTAATTTACATATTTCCATATTTGGGTCCACCACTACCTTCTGGTGTAACCCAAGTAATGTTTTGCGAAGGCTCTTTGATGTCGCAAGTTTTACAGTGAATACAATTTTGGGAATTAATTACAAATTTATTTTGATCATTTTCTTTTTGAACCTCATAAACTCCTGCTGGACAATATCTTTGAGCAGGTTCATCAAATTTCTCTAAAGTGTAACTAATTGGTAAATTAGGATCTTTAAGCTTTAAATGAACTGGTTGATTTTCAGCATGGTTTGTNCCGGTAAGATAAACAGAGCTTGTTTTATCAAAAGTTATAACATTATCATATTTTGGGTATTCTATTTTAGGCATTTCATTTGCTGGTTTTAATGTTTCGTGATCAGCATGTTTGTGTTTTAAAGTAAAAGGCAGCTTTCCTTTAAATAAAATTTGATCAATTCCAGTAAATATTATTCCAAGTAATAAACCCCAGCTAAAACTAGGTTTTACATTACGAGCCGCATGAAGCTCTTCATAAACCCAGCTCTTTTTAAATTCCTCTTCATAAATTGATAAACTTTTTTTTTCTTTAATATTTTTAATTATTACTTCAGCAGCAATCATTCCACTTTTCATTGCCGTATGAGAACCTTTAATTTTTGGCATATTTAACGTTCCTGCATCACAACCAACCAGTAATGCTCCAGGCATGAACATTTGAGGTAAACTTTGAAGACCTCCTTCAATTAATGCACGCGCTCCATAAGAAATTCTTTTTCCACCTTCAATAATTTTTTTAATTGCAGGATGAATTTTAAATCGTTGAAACTCATCGTATGGAGAAAGATGTGGGTTTTTGTAATCTAAGCCAATAACATATCCTAAAAATACTTGCTTATTTTCAGCATGGTACATGAAGCTGCCTCCATAAGTATTGTTATCTAATGGCCATCCAGCAGTATGCATTACCATTCCTTCTTCATGATTTTTTTCTTCTATCTCCCAAATTTCTTTAAAACCAATTCCATACTGTTGAGGGTCTTTATTCTTTGAGAGATTAAATTTTTCAATTAATTGTTTTCCTAAGTGACCTCTACAACCTTCTGCAAATACAGTTACTTTTCCTAATAATTCTATCCCAGGCTCAAAACTATCTTTTTGATTTCCATCTTTATCAATACCCATATCTTGCGTTGCAACACCTTTTACCGATCCATCTTCGTTATATAAAATTTCACTTGCAGGAAATCCTGGAAAAATTTCAACACCCAAGGCTTCAGCTTGTTCTGCTAGCCATCTACATAAATTTGCTAAACTAATTATATAATTGTTATGATTTTGCTGAACCTTAGGAAGTAGCCAGGTTGGCCAACTTAATGATTTAGTTTTTCCTAAAAATAAAAATTTTTCTTTTGAAACTTTGGTTTTAATCGGTGAATTAAGCTCTTTCCAATTGGGTAAAAGTTCATCTAATGCTCGTGTTTCAAAAACATTCCCACTTAAAATATGAGCACCAATTTCTGAGGCTTTTTCTAATAGACAAACATTTAAGTTTGGATCAAGTTGTTTAAGTTTAATAGCTGTAGATAATCCAGAAGGACCACCTCCAATTATTACAACATCATATTCCATCGACTCTCTAGCCATATGATATTTTTATCTTTAAGAATTATTTTTGTATAGTGTTTAATTTGTTCAGCTCTTCTAAGAACTGTGGCAAAGCTTCAAACAGATCTGCTTCTAAACCATAATCTGCAACACTAAAAATTGGTGCTTCACCATCTTTATTAATTGCAACAATTACTTTACTTTCTTTCATACCTGCTAAATGCTGAATAGCTCCTGAAATTCCAACCGCAATATATAAATCTGGCACAACAACTTTACCTGTTTGGCCAACTTGGTGGTCATTACTAATATATCCTGCATCAACCGCTGCTCTTGAAGCTCCTATTGCTGCATTTAATTTATCTGCAATAGAAGTAATTAATTTAAAGTTATCTCCACTTTGCATCCCTCTTCCACCTGATACTACTATTCTTGCTGTGCCAAGCTCGGGTCTATCTGATTTGACTTCTTCTCGTTTAACAAATTTTGTTAACGAAAACTCTTCTCCTGCTTCAGCAGTTTCAATTGGTGCTGATCCCCCAGAGCTTTCACATGGATCAAAAGAAGTTGGTCTAATAGTAATACATTTTTTTGCATCAGAACTTTTAACGGTTGCAAAAGCATTTCCTGCATAAATAGGTCTAACAAAAGTGTCTTGAGATTCTACTTTAATAATATCACTAACTTGTGATGTATCTAATTTAGCAGCTATTCTTGGCATTAAATTTTTACCAAATGTATTTGCTGAACAAACTATATGTGAATAATTATCTGCAAGTTTTGTAACAGCTGGAGCAAAATTTTCTGCTAAAAAATTTTCATAATAAGCAGCTTCAACTGTGATTACTTTTTTAACCAAGGGTAGTTCTGAGGCAGCTTTTGCAGCATCCCCACAATTATTTCCAATAACTAATGCATGAACGTCGCTATCTATTTGAGAAGCTGCCGTTACGGCATTTAAAGTAAACGATTTTAGCTCTTTATTGTTATGCTCTGCTATTAATAATACTGACATTAGATTACCTTTGCTTCATTTTTTAATTTTTGAACTAGTTCAGCAACACTTGAAACCTTAATTCCAGCTTTACGCTTAGGTGGTTCTTCAACTTTTATCTGTTGTATTTTAGGTGCTGTATCAACTCCTAGATCTGATGCATTCATTTGCTCAATAGGTTTTTTCTTCGCTTTCATTATATTTGGTAGTGAGGCATATCTTGGCTCATTTAATCTTAGGTCACAAGTTACTATTGCTGGAGTATTGATTTCGATAGTTTCTAAACCTTCATCAATTTCTCTAACTACTTCAAGTTTTCCATCTTTCACTTCAATTTTTGAGGCAAAAGTTGCTTGAGGCCAATTTAATAATGCACTCAACATTTGTCCTGTTTGATTGCAATCATCGTCAATCGCTTGTTTACCCATGAAGACTAAATCTGGTTTTTCTTTCTCAACAATTTTTTGTAAAATTTTTGATACAGCAATGGGTTCTATTACACCTTCCGCTTTAACATGAATTCCTCTATCAGCTCCAACCGCTAAAGCTTTTCTTACAGTTTCCTGAGCTTTTTCTTCACCAACAGTTACAGCAATTACTTCTGTTGCTTTTCCACTTTCTTTAATCTTTACTGCCTCTTCGATTGCATTATCATCTGGTGGATTTGTTGACATTTTAACATTGTCAGTAACAACACCTGTGCCATCTTCTTTAACTCTTATTTGAACGTTGTAATCAATAACTCTTTTAACGGCGACTAAGATTTTCATTAAGCTCTCAATAAATTATTTTCAGAATCGTATGGACTCTCTTCTAATACAGTAGCCTCATACATTTCACCTAAAATATCAACTTGTAATTTGTCGCCTACATTAGCATGCTCTGGTTTAACCATAGCAAGGGCAATTGATTTATCTAATCTAAAACCAAATTCACCTCCTGTTGCCCTTCCAACAACCTTTTTATCTTTATAAATTGGGTTATTTCCTAAAACATCAGCATCTTTAGTGTTATGAATTTCAAGAGTAATAAGCTTGTTATCAAAACCTTTTTCTCTCCACTTATTAAGGGCCTCTAATCCAATAAAACTCCTTTATTAGGATGAACAAATCTATCTAACCCAGATTCGTACGGCGAATATTCAATTGAAAGTTCAGTACCAACTAGTTTATACGATTTTTCTAGTCTTAAGCTATTCATTGCTCTTATACCAAAAGGTTTAATACCTAAGCCTTTTCCAGCTTCCATTAACTTGTCAAAAATATGATTTTGATATTCAATTGGATGGTGAAGTTCCCAACCTAATTCTCCAACAAAGTTTACTCTCATGGCATTAACAGGAGCATATCCAACATCAACATTTTGTGCAGTTAACCATTTAAAATTTTCATTTGAAAAATCATCAGNAGATACCTTTTGTAACAACTCTCTTGATTTAGGACCCGCAACAACTAGTACACCTGTGCTGTTAGTTAGATCTTCAAAAGTAACACCTTCATTTGGCATCCATTTTTTAATCCAGTCATGATCTAATCGTAAGTTTGCTCCAGCAGAAACTAAATAGAAACTATTTTCAGACTCCCTCATAATTGTAAATTCTGAATGAACCCCACCTTTAGTATTAAGCGCATGACACAAACCAATTCTTCCAATTTTTTTTGGAAGTTTATTTGCAACTAGATGATCTAAAAATTCTTCAGCCTTAGGACCTTTAATTCTGCATTTTGCAAACGCTGTCATATCTAAAAGGCCGACATTATCTTTTACATTTTGACACTCTTTCTTAATAGCATCAAACCACTTAGATCTTCTAAAAGACCAATCGTCTTTTTGTTCCATGCCGTCTGTTGCAAAAAAATTAGGTCTTTCCCAACCAAATTTTTGTCCAAAAACTGCACCTAAATCTCTCATTCTCTCATAACAAGGTGAAGTTCGTAAAGGTCTTGCAGCTGGTCTCTCTTCATCAGGGTAATGTGTAATAAACACATGACTATACGCTTCTTCATTTTTAGCTTTTAAATAAGACTTAGTTGCGTAATCTCCATAACGTCTAGGCTCAACTCCAAGCATATCAATAGTTGGTTCACCATCAACAATCCATTCAGCTAATTGCCATCCTGCTCCACCTGCTGCAGTAATTCCAAAGCTGTGTCCTTCGTTAATCCAAAAGTTTTTTAATCCCCATGCAGGTCCGACAATTGGATTACCGTCTGGTGTATAACAAATTGCACCGTTATAAACTTTTTTAACGCCAACTTCTCCAAACGCAGGAACACGGTGAATTGCTCCTTCTATGTGTGGTGCTAATCTATCTAAATCTTCTTGAAACAATTCATATTCTGAATCTTTTGAGGGACCATTAACATAACAAGCTGGTGCACCATCTTCGTATGGACCTAAAATTAATCCACCTGCTTCTTCTCTCATGTACCATCTATTATCACTATCTCTTAGAACTCCCATTTCTGGTAAGCCATCTTTTTTTCTTTTTTGAATTTCAGGATGTGGTTCNGTTACAATGTATTGATGTTCAACTGGAATAACAGGAATATCTAAGCCTACCATTTTACCAGTTTGTCTTGCAAAGTTTCCTGAACAAGAAATAATATGTTCGCACTCTATAGAACCTTTGTCAGTTTCAACAACCCAACCATCTTTAGTTTGTTTCATTGAAAGTACACTTGTGTTTCTATAAATCTCTGCACCTAGATTTCTTGCACCCGTAGCCATTGCTTGTGTTAAATCAGCAGGCTGAATATAACCATCTTCTGGGTGTTGGATTGCACCAACTAAATCTTCTGTATGGCACAAAGGCCAAATTTCTTTTACTTGATCAGGAGTTAAAAATTTAACATCAACGCCAATAGTTTGGGCAACACCAGCGTACTGATGATACTCATCCATTCTATCTTTGGTACTTGCTAAACGAATATTTGATACAACACTAAAGCCAACATTTTTTCCAGTTTCTTCCTCTAGTTTTTTATAAAGATCAACCGCGTATTTATGAAGTTGTCCAACTGAATAACTCATATTAAATAAAGGTAATAATCCTGCTGCATGCCAAGTAGATCCNGANGTTAATTCTTTTCTTTCAACAAGAACAACATCTGACCAACCTTTTTTTGCTAAATGGTAAAGAGCACTAACTCCTACAACTCCACCACCAACTACAACGACTTTAGTTTTTGTTTTCATTCGCGATTCCTACTAAATTTTTTGAAATAACGAAACAAAATTGTATCTGTGGATAATTAAATTGAACTCCCTAGTGGGATCGGGTTTGAGACCATAGTGGTCAACCAACAATCCTTTAACAATCCATCAAGAGTNTACTTTTCGACTTGCCAATTGAACTTATGATAGATCTTATTCTTATCTAATATTATCACNTCAAATTGAGCCCAATTATCNCTACTTCCAAGCTCTGTTATAGTGTGGCTTATGTGATCTAACATCATTTGATATGCGTCTCCCTTAATCATTCTTTTAAAGTTGGGTAAAGGGCCAGTAACTTTTTTATTGTTAGGGTGAGCAAAATTCCAGGTTTGCTCTATGCCACTATCTTTAAAATCTAAATCATTTTTTTTAAGTCCATTTAGTTGAATTTTAACCACTTCTGATGGCCTTATATTACTACTAGGTTTTAGGATTTCTGCGGTTGATGAAGATAAAAGAATTGAATAGATAATTAGGGCTTTAAATATTGTTTGCAGTTTTTTTAACATCATCTAAAAATTCTTTTCTCTTTGCATCGCTAACAAAGGGTACTGCAAAATATCTTNTATAGACAATGTTATATATGCCACACATGTGAAACACCCCTCTTTTTAATCTTCTAATCGGTAGATTTAAAAAGAAAGTGGTTATTGCTAGCCTTGGTGATCCATAGGTGCAAAAAATAATGGCTTTTTTATCTTTTAGATTTCCAATTGGATAACCATAATTTCCAACTAATTTTTTAAAAGTGTAAGCCCAAGGAGGAGAAAGCACTTTATCTATCCATCCCTCAACTATTGCTGGCATTCTAAAATTCCAAATGGGTGCAATTAAAACAATTGTCTCACAATTCTCAATTCTTTTTCTATGATCAAGAACTTCATCATCTGGTTTTTCTCCAGCAAACACTGGGTTAAATTTATCTTTATATAAATCTACAACATCGACTGAATGTCCTTTTTCTTCGGCTGTTTTTTTAAAAGTATCTCGAATTGCAGCGTTAAAAGAATTTTGATTATAATGACCAAAAACTAAAAAAATTTTACTCATAAATTTTAAATATATTTTAAGAACTTAATTTAAAAAATTTTACCAAATAAAAACCAACAAACATAGCAACAACAAATGTAATAGAGTTTATATTCAATAATGCAATAGATGATATAGCTGGACCAGGACAAAGTCCTCCAAGTCCCCAACCTGCTCCAAATAAAGCAGCTCCTATAATTAGTCGTTTATTTATATCTTTATTTTTTGAATAATTAAAACTATCAGCAAGCAAAGGTTTTTTATTATTTTTTATTAAATGGAATAATGGTGAAGAAATAATTAGAGCTCCTATCATTACAAAAGCTAATGATGGATCCCAATTTCCGAATACATCTAAAAAACTTAAAACTTTTTCGGGATTAATCATTTCTGAAATAACTAATCCAGTACCAAAAATTATACCTGCAAGTAGAGAAATCAATTTATTCATATATAATTTTTGATTAACACAGTTAATATTCCAACAATCATAAATGTTATGGTTGCAATAATAGATCTTAAAGAAAATCTTCCAATACCACTTATTCCATGACCACTAGTGCATCCTCCACTAACTCTAGTTCCCATTCCAACTAGTAAGCCAGCACAAATTAACAAGATTAGTGAATTTGAAATTGTGATATTGATCTGTTTGTTAGTAAAAACTGTATAAAGTATGGGGCCTATTACTAAACCAATTAAAAACAACAAATTATCAAATCTATTATTTTTTTCTGACAATGCATTGGCAGCTATTCCACTTATTCCTACTAATCTTCCATTAAATAAAAAAAAAATAACTACTGCTAGGCCTATTATCATCCCGCCAAAAGTAGCAGTTATTGGTGTAAAATTTACTATATTCATTAATTACTCAAAACTGGAAAAGCTTGCACCTTTCCTAAAAAATATTTTTGATATTCCATCTTTGTGCATTTATTTTCAATATACTCAATATTATTTTTTTTCATTAAGTCTTTGGCCTTTTCATCCCTTATACCAAGTTGTAACCATAAAACTTTTGCACCAATTTTTACTGTATCCTCTGCTATGCCGTATGCTTCTTTTGAAGGTCTAAATACATCAACTATATCAACTGGTTCTTTGATATCTGTTATTTTTTCATATACCTCTTCTCCTAAGATTTTTTCTCCTTTTGCTCTCGGATTAACTGGAATAACTTTAAATCCATATTTTTGCATATATTTCATTACTATAGTCGATGGTTTAGTAGGATCTTTGCTCACACCTATCATTGCAATAGTTTTATTTTTTGAGAGAATATCTTTAATCTCAGACATGAATTATTTATTCTTTTTAATCTGATCTTCACAAAATTTACGAGCTTTGTCTAAATCTGTAATTTTTGATTCTGATAATTTTTGACTTCCAGCAAGGCAAGCATCAACAGCTCTTTTGAAATTATGATCTTTAAAACTTAAAGCAAAATACATACCCAAAATAACAAAAATAATAATTAAAATATTTTTTTTGTTTTTCATCATTTATGTTTCCAATTTGGTTTTCGTTTTTCTAAAAAAGCAGAAATTCCTTCTTTAGCATCCATAGCCATCATATTGATTGTCATCATTTTACTAGTATATGCATAAGCTTTATTTAATGGCATTTCTAATTGTTTATAAAAAGCTTGTTTACCGATCTTAATTGTTAAATTTGATTTTGAGGCAATAGTTTTTGCAACTTTTAAAACTTCATTATTTAATTTTGATTTTGAATAACAGTTATTAATTAATCCAATTTCTTTTGCATAGTTTGCTTTAATGGGTTCTCCAGTTAACAACATTTTCATCATTGGTTTTCTATGAATTTTTCTACTAACAGCAACCATCGGAGTACTACAAAACAATCCTATATTAACACCTGGGGTAGCAAATAATGCTTCATTGGTGCTGTAAGCTAAATCACAACTTGCAACTANTTGACANCCTGCAGCAAACGCAGCTCCATGAACTTTAGCAATAACTGGTTTTCTTCCTTCAACAATTTGGAGCATTACTTTAGAGCAAAGATTAAATAACTTTTGGTACTTATCTCTTTTTTTTAAACCTCTAACTTCTTTTAAATTGTGTCCAGCGCTAAAGCCTTTGCCAGCACCTTCTAAAATAATAACTTTTATTTTTTTGTCAGCATCGAGTTTTTTAAAAGCTTTAAGTAAATCAGTTAAATTTTTAAACGATAATGAATTATAAGTTTTTTGCTCGTCAATAATAATTGAAGATATCTCACTGTTAATTTTTTTAATCTTAATATTGCTACTCATTAAGGTTTATTTTAATTTGCCTTCTTCTCTCATTTTTGCTCTTATTTTTGTGGCAGAAATTTCCTGAACTTCTTTTGATAATTCTATTTCTTCAATTTTGTAACCAACGCCGCGTCCATAACAAATGTTGGTAATATTGGGCACCATCATTATTTTAAATTGACCTTTAAATTCAGGGTTTAATTTTTCTTCTATATTTTTTTTAACTGTCTCAAAATCAAAGGGATTATCATCAACACCTTGTACATCTCTAATTTGAATGCAAACTTGGCCCGTTTTTTTAATAATTTCTTTAAACAAAGTATAATGGCCATCATGAAAAGGCTGCCATCTTCCTAGCATTTGTGCAGTTGGTTTTTTATTGTCCCATTGATAACTCATATTTACTCCTTTACAGTTGAGTTTATTCTTAAAAAATTAAATTAAAAGACTTTATTTGATTTATTTAAATTAATAAATTTTGAAATTAAAGTCATTGAATAAATAATTAAAGATTATAGATATTGTTAAAATGGTTTACTTACTTTAATTGCAAACTCATTCTCATAATCTTTATTATTTTTGATTAATCTTCTGATAGAAGTTGAAAGATACCAACTATCAATTAAATTTAACTCAAAGCCTAATTCTAATTTTACAGAATTTAAATAGTTTTTTTTTACAGTATAATTGTATTTGGTGTTAGGATCAGAAATATATGATGCCTGAGCTTCTGAATTAGGAGTTAAATTTTCAAAAAATTCAATTCTACCATAGGGTAAAAAATACCCTTTCTTAATTTTTTTTTTATATTTTGTTAAAGCACCAATTGAAATAGATCTATTTTTTAATTTTTGTTCTTCGAATTTTAATGCCTGAATATTGCCTGACTCTGAAAAGCTTTCTAATTTAGACAATCCATAATCAACTCTTCCATAAAATAATGATGTAAAGTTATCTTTATCAAATATTTTGTTCAATTTAATTGAAGCAAAATATTGCTTAATATCTCTATTTCCGGTTAAAGTATTGAAGTATTAGCTTCCTCTATTCTTGTAAGATCATTTTCAATATATCCATAACCTACCAAACCATCAATAAATGTTGATTTATTGTTATGCCAGCTTGAATATAATGTTGCACTTTTTGCATTAGACTTAATTTTAGTACCTAATTGTCCTACATCGGTATCTTCATCTTGCAATCTAATGGCTATACCAAAAAGAGTATTTTTCTTAATAATTCTATCTATTCCAAGTGTTAAGGCATCTGAGTCAAACTTTTGGTTTACGCTACCTGATTTAAGTTTGATTTTACCTTTTTTAAAGTATCCAGAGCTCCAAACTTTCCACTCTTGAGGAAATGTTCCATATTCATTTTTTAAATATTGTGAAAGAGGCAGTTCACTTACAAATTTTTTAATATTCTTGTTAGAAAGTTTTTGTTCCTTATCAACATCACCTTTTAAAAGATATGCATCTAATAATTTTGCATATGGATAGGTACCTTTACTTGTCATATCAAGACTTATGCCAAGATCTTGAAATTTAATATTGTCATTTTTTTTTGTGGTTCGATGCCATTCCATCCTCTCTAAAACAGGATAAGTTGAGCTATAAATAAACCTTTTTGCACTTTCTGATTGTCCTTCAACTATCCCAACTAATTCTTTATCGTCAAATACATTGTAATCATCTGACTCAGTTGAATTAATTGACAGCGTAGTTAGACCTGAAGCAGTAGCAGTTTCTCCAGCTGTCCCTCCATATTCAATAATATAAGCGTCTACACCTTCGTCATCACATGGCAAGTCATTCCACCCAACGCCATTACCATATAAGTGGGCACAATCTTCATCCCCTCCACCCTCGCCAGGATGATCATTTGGTTCACCATTTTTCCAATCTTCATAGGAATAACCTGTTGCAACTGAGCATTCATTTGATGCAGCTGGAGCTTTTACATTGCCATTTCCAAGAAGAACCTCAACTTGACAATGAAAGGTTTTTCCATTTTCAGGACCCGATACCCACTGCCAAGTACCTTCAGTTGGTTGACCTGTACTATAAGAGGTGGATGTATATGTTGAATTATCAGAAGCACCCATCCAAGTATTTGTTGAAATTTTAGATTTTAAAAAATTATTTTCTGATTCAGAAGTAACGGTTACTAGGTATCCAGTTAAACCCTCATATGTTGAAGCTTCAGCTGCAGTTTTTGCTGCTGCCCATTCAACAGAACTACTAGGTACTAACTGATAATAATGACCATTAGCTGGGTTATAATTATTACCAGCCGGAGTAACAGAAACAGTTATTGTTGTCCCTGTTGAGCCATCTCCTTTAAATGAGAGTGTAGCTAATGCATTATTAATGTAAGCTTGAGTTCCTCTAAATCCTATTTCGGTAAGAGAGGAGCCGGTACATTGAACAGGTGCACTACTTCCATCACTAGTGTAGCCACAATAACCATTAGCCTGATCAGTATTTGAAGTACTTGTTATTTTGATGTTCCCAGCAGAAGCAGTAGCAGAAACTAAAAGAGTTCCTGTATACCCTGAAATACTTGGGGTAACACCAGAACTAGATAATAAAACAAAATCAGTTGTATCAGCAGTTAATGATGTAGGCATAGTAACCTCTCCTGAATAAACTATTTTTGAACTAAAAAAGATGGTCAAAAAAAAGAAGCTATAAATATATCTAGCTAGTTTTCTTAAAAAAAATCCCATAGTGGAAAATAGCCTATAAATTTTATTTTATTAACTAACATATCTTTGTTAGTGCTCAAACCGGGCGTTAATTTAGTAAATTTTATAATGATTTTATTAAGCTTTTAGAATTTATTAAAAATATAAACTAAAAGATTTTCTTTAAACTAATCATTGCTTCATCAATTATATTTGGTTTTAAAACATCTTGATTGTTTAATTTAAAATCAATTTCAAAATCATTGATATTTTTACTTATCTTAAATTCAGATCCTAAATTTTCTGAGCCTACTAATTTAAAAGCATAATTAGTTTTTCTATTAGGAAGATATCCTATCGCTAAATGTATTTTATCAGTATGCCCTACTCCTAATGCTTGATTTCTTTCATAGATTAAAAAGATGCTAAAACTATCAGGTAAAATTATATCTATACCAACTTCACCATTTAAATTGTGTAAAGCACCTGAATTTAGCTTGGTATCAAATTCACCACTTGTTGCATCAGAGACATAAGAATATTTTATATTTGAAGACCGACGTAAATTTGCTTTGTATTCTAATTTTCCATGCTTTCTAATTTTATATTTATCATTCTCTAATTCATCAACTGCTGCAATTGAAAGCCTTGCATTCCTTGATTGTATACTTTGCTTTTCATATTTCATGGCAGAAGAGCCACTTTCCTGATAATCATTTAATAAAGTGTAACCAAGATCTATTTGTGCTGAAGGAATGAGGATTAAATTATTTTTCTTGATCTCATCTTTTAATTTAATTGTTCCATATATTTGTCTACCTTTTCTATCAGCGGTTACACGTTGACCATCAAGCACTGATAAAATATCCGAGTTAAGAACACCTACTCCAATAATTGTGTCTATAAATTTTGTATCATCTTCAATTGGGGATGAGGTATAATGGGTTAAATTATAAGTATCTGTATCTAAATTGCTTCCAGCTGTTCCAACATCAATATCATTTTTACCAAATCTAAAGGCTAGTCCTCTTATGCCATTATTATTAGTAAATTTATCTGCTCCAACTGTAATTGCATTAGTTTTAACATTTTTAAATGAAGAAACATTTGTCTCTCCTACTCTGCCAACTGCAATACTTCCTTCACTCCAATAAAATACATCTTGTTGTTTTTCCTCTTTTTTCTTTGTAGTAGCTGAGGTTTTTACAACTTTAGTAAGAGAGGCAAGCATTTGATTGGTAAAATT
>JGI26273J51734_10000453_pt1 | contig 21934 bp, 10 predicted proteins | sample SaaInlV_125m_DNA_FD_51734 | JGI IMG/M metagenome (IMG submission 51734) | reverse complement strand
AAAACCTTGGAATTATTTGAATCAATCGGTCTTAAAGCTGATCCATTTACAACTTCTCCTAATCCTGATTTATTTTTCCCTGCAAAAGAACATAAGCAGTGCCTTGAAGGTCTTGAGCTCGCAATTAGAATGCGCAGAGGATTATCCGTCGTTAGAGGCGGTATCGGAACTGGAAAAACAACAATAAGTAGAAAACTAATTCAAAACTTCTCGTCAGATGAAGATGTCAAGTTTGAATTTTATCCAGTTCTAGATCCAAAATTTGAATCTGAACTAGTTCTTTTACAACATCTAGTAGATTTATTCGGAATTGAAGAAGATGCCGGCTCAGCTGTAATCGAATGCAGAAATCAAATTGAACACCATCTAATCAAAGCAGGCGTAGAAGATGGTCGAGTACTAGTCCTTGTAATCGATGAAGGACAAAATTTAAAAGGTGAATTTCTAGATGTTTTCAGGACATTATTAAATTTTGAAACAGATGATTTCAAACTGCTTCAATTAGTCATTTTTGGCCAACCTGAAATGACTTCTATCATTCATGAGTATCCAAATTTTGAAGACAGAATAACATTTAATTTTGAACTTGGTCCACTTGATTTTGAATCTGTCGAAGGGATAATAAAACATCGATTAACTGAAAAAGGTGGCGGTGACCGTGAGTATTTCACTACTGATGCTATTCGTGCTATACATAATCAAACCCAAGGCTATCCAAGAAAGATTAATAAGTTGTGTCATCAGCTACTGCTAAATATGATGAGTGAGAAAGCTGAGATGGTATCTATCGAAATTGTTGAAAATACAATTGGTGGAAAGGTGCCTGATGGACTTATAGATCAAGAAGAGCCTGAAGAAGCAGAAGCTATAAAAGAGGAAAAAGAAGAACCTGAAGAAAAGAAAGATGTTGCCGCAAATAAACTCTTTGATATTTTAAGAAAGAGCGGGAAAAAAGATAGTGGTAGCGGAAAAATTGGAGAAGCTGTATCTGAAGATGATATCATTGGCGATTTATATGGCGAAACCGATGAAGATGATGAAGATGACGAATTAGAAGAAGAAATCGTTGAAGAAGAAGAAGAAAGCAAATGGTATCAAAGACGTAAACAAAGATTAAAGAAAAATATAGGATCCTATCCAGCGAACATAACCCCCCCTCCTCTAAAGAAAGAAAAGTTGCTACTAGGAGTCGCAATGGATCAGGGACATATATACTCGGCATTAGTCCAAGATAAAGGAGGTATTAAATCCATCATTGGAGCTGATATTTTTTCTGCAACTAAAGCAAAGTTAGATCCAAAAAGAAACCCAACAGGGTTTTCTGTTGCTTTAGGAAAAGCGTATGAACAATTAACAACGAAGCTGGAAAAAAAGGGAAGTAAAGTGCCTAGAAGTATTACTAAAAAACTTCATGCTGGAGTACCAATAGCTTTTACAATTAACAATACTTCAAGCTTATTAAAAACAGTTCTTGTCCCCTTAGAAAATAAAAAAGAGCGGAAAATGATTATTGAGTATGATGCAAAAAAGAATCTTCCTTTTAATTCGGATGATATTATTTTTGACTCGGTTGAATTAGAGCAAGGGAAAAATATCATTGGTGTTGCAAATGCTGACTACATGGATGCTCCTGCGCAAACTTTATCAGAAAAAAAATGGGATGTTCGTTTTTGGCCTCCTGCGGCTCAAACCGTTTTAAATGCATTTCGTTGGAACTACCATGGGAAAAAACACGATATCATATTGATCTTTCACATTGGAGAGATTGAAAGTTTTTTACTAGGTTATAATCAAGGGTACCCTGATGCAATTGTTCCATTAGACCTTGGTATTCAAAATCTTACAGATGCTTGGAAATATCGCTCTACCGCATCCAAAGCAAAATGGGATAAAAGAGATTATTGTAGAGTGCCTCCATCAATTTTAAAATCTGAAATAAAAGACAACTCTACAAACAAGCAGAAAAAACCACAAGATGATGCAATGCGTCCTGTAATTGAAGGTTGGGATCAAGAACTTGAAAGAGCATTAAATAGTATGGCGCAATCTTTTCCTGTTGATAACATTTCTGAAATTTTCTTAAGTGGCTGCGCGGAAGAAGTGTTATTTCTTGATGAGTACCTTCACAATCAATTAGATGTAACTGTCCAATATTTAGACCCTTTTAAAAATATAGCATTTTTTCCTGATGAAGAAGAGAGAGAAAATTTTGATTTTTCAAAAACAGCTCTTACCACTGCTGTTGGAGCCGCGCTTAATCTTGATAAATCTATTAGTCTTCTACCAGATATGTTTAAAGAGTCTGAAAAATTTAGACTGGGCAATAAGTTTAGTATTCCTGCAGCTGCAGCAATTTTCTTTGGAGTTATTTCTTTATCGGGTTGGACATCAGTTAACCATGATGATATGCGCTCAAAACTCAATTCGATGAAATCTCAAGCTTCAAGTAATGCTCCAATAAAAAATAAATATGAAAAAGTTTCTGCTGAAAAAAATACGATTGTAAAACAACTCGATGTGCTCCTAAAAGAATCGAAGCTTTCCAATTTATCTATTAGTGTCATGCGGTTTTTTAGTTACAATACACCAAAAGAAATAACTTTAGATATGATTTCTTTTCAACGCGGCTGGGAACGTGGAGACTGGATCCATGTTGGAAATTCGCTTGAAAAAGTAATTACCATTGTCGATGAAAATAAAGATTTTGCAAAAGTTGCTGGAGCAATCACCGCTAATCCTGCATTAAAAGAAAGATACTTTTCAAACTTCATTACTCAAGTTGAGAATTCCGGTCTTTTTAAAAAAATTGATGTCATTAATAAAAAAACTACAAGCGGTATGGATATTGACAATATGACATTTGAATTAAAGTGTGAGCTGTAATAAAAGATGGATAAGCAAAAAAATCTTTTTATAGGAACCATTACTTTCATCATTTTATCATGCGGAGGTTGGTATTTCATGTATTTTAGTGAACTCAATAAATCACTAGAGGTAATGAACAATAATTATAAGCAGCTACAAAATGAAAAAAATAAGTATTCCCAACTAAAAAATAAGTTCCCCGAAATTGAAAAAGAATGGAAAGGCCTTAAAGAAGAACTAACTACTCTCATCAATAAAATTCCAACAGATTCACAATTCGATGACGTTTCTAAAATGCTATTTAGCCTTTTAGAAAAAAATAAACTCGCGATTGATAATTTTAACCCTTCTCTTGCACCGCTTGACGAAAAACAAATTATAAGTCCTGAGACTCAAGAAATGATTTTAGTCGAAAAGTATCCAATTGATGTTGAATTGCGAGGAAGTTTTATCAACTTTGGCAACTTTTTAGATCAACTTGCTTTTTCAAATTATTATCTAACAATAAGTAATATCCAAATATCACAAAACCAGTATTCGGAAGGCGAACAAAAAATATCTTTCATATCTTATATTTATACAAAAAACAGTAGTAATGACATAAGTCTAAACCAAAATAACCAAAGCTACGCAAGTACTTCTAGCAAGGTTCAGAATAACTCTGGTTTAACAGATCAATCTGAAGAAGACCTTATTACAGAGGCAATACAAACTACTGGAGCTACCAGTTTGGTTGATATTGTTAAGATAATAAAACATATTAAAGATAATTCAGGAAAAGACATTGATGAGAATCTTGTTCTATCTTTGCTTCAAAAAAGGCTTAAAAACTTATAGGTAATTACTATTTTTTCAATTTTCAGCTTTTGTAAGATTTTCCGTTAGTTAAACCTCTATTTAGTTTAAATTAATAGTCGACATGACCCCTAGACTTAGAAACCTGTTAATTGGATTGGGGATTTCAGTGGCGATCATGATTTTTGATCAATTTAATCAGTCATCTGGATCCAGCAGTTCTAACGCTTCGAAACAAGCAAAAACTAGAAAGCCTAAAAAGGTAGTTGTGCAAAAATCTGTACAAACTAATAGTGCGCCCAATTCTAAAAATATTGCTTCTATCACCAATACCCGCAAAAGGTCTAATCGGTCTTCTCAGCTTGTTGGCTGGCAAAGAAACCCTTTCAATACTGTTGCTATAAATAGCGAAGCGGACATTGATGGTTCTTCAATTAACTCAGAACAAGAAAAAGATATAGAAAAATCAATTCTATTGAAAAATCTCGAACGTTATAATGTCGAAATCGTTGCTGAATTTAATAATGAAAAAATTGTATTGATTGATAGTCGAAGGTTCAGGCAAGGCGAGTACCTAAATGATGAAATACTAATTGATAGAATTGAAAATGATCAAATTACTTTTCGAAATGGTAGTACAACCGTTACTAGAAATGTTGGGAATTAGATGAATCGAACTAATTATTTGCTTATTTTAATCTTTATGCAAGCTTTAGCGATGTCTCAGTGGGACGACCCTGCTTATTCACGAATTACTCAAAGCGACCAGGAGAATGAACGATATAAATTGATGGATAAAATGTCTATTAATTTAAAAGAGTCAGACATTAGAAATGTTTTAACTATGATTGGTGAACTTACGGGATTAAATATTGTTATCAGCCCCAATATTCAAGATACCATCACTGCAAACTTGGAAAATGTTACTGTAAAAGCCGCCTTAGATGCTATTTTAAAGCCAAATAACTACAGCTATTTTGTTCAAGATAATATCATAATTGTTAAAGACTTAGACACTCAGTTAATTGGTGAACTAGAGTCTGTAGTCATTAGACTTAAATATATTAATTCAAATGATCTTCAAGCGCCACTTTCAACAATTTTAACTTCGCGAGGAACAGTACAGTCTTTTCTTCCCGTTGCGTCAATGGCTGGCCAGACAGGGCCTCCCAATATGGCAATTGTCTCCGATGTTCAAGAAAATATCCCAAGAGTTTTGAGCATGGTTAAACAGTTAGATAAGCCTATAAAGAATATAAACATTGCTGTCAAATTTATTGAAACACAGATGGATACGTCCAAAGCTTACGGCGTTGATTGGACGAATAGCCCTATACAATTAGGCGGTAGCCCTGATGATACAGTCAATTTCCCAATAAACCTTAGCAATGTTACCATCGCAACGCTTAATCCAGTCCAGTTTGCCTCCGCTCTAAAAATCATGCAAGCTAGAGGAAGAAGTAAATTATTATCAAGCCCTCAAGTAACAACACTTGATAATCATCAAGCCACAACTGAAGTTTCTACAACTGTCTACATCGAAGGGCTAAACTCTGGAGGAAACAGTGGTGGAGGCAACAATCAAGGAAATGCTGTAGGTGGTATCCAAGGTCTATCGCTCTATGGCAATACAACAACAGTGCAAGAAAAAGATATTGGTATAAAACTACAAGTAACTCCAAGAATCAATGAGAATAACATTATTACCCTTTTAGTAGATGCAACCGTAGAAGCTTTACTTTCAGCCGCAGAAATTTCTACGGATAAGCCACGTTCGACAAAGAGAACCGTAACGACACAAGTTTCAGTCTTTAACGGAGAAACTGTGATAATTGGTGGACTCATTGCCGATAATATTATTAGGAATAAAAAATATGTTCCGATTCTTAGTGCTATACCTATTGTAGGTTATTTTTTTAAAACTACTTCCGTTCAGAAAGAGCAACGCGAGTTGCTTATGTTCATCACTCCAACCATTTATGATTAGATAGATAATTATGCAAAAAGATTATCCCTATATTATTATTTCTTTTAGTGTTGCTGTTGTTTTCATTTTTTTAACTTTATTTGGGCTTGGTGAAGGGCTTGAAAACAAACTTCTGGACCTAAGGTTTTTAAATAGAGGGAAAATTGAGACTAGGAGTGATATTGCAACTTTGGACATGGATGCGAAGAGTTTACAGGTAACTGGAAGGTGGCCTTGGAGTAGAGAGAAACATATTCCTTCAATTTTAGCTGCAAAAGAGCACGGAATGGATGCCTTAGCTTTTGATATTTTTTTTATTGAAAGACAAGAAAGAAAGCTAGAATTTGAAAATATTTCAACAATAAATGATAGTGTACTAACATTAAAAGAAGTTAAAAACCTTTTCCCTGACCCTGATATTGATGTAGCAAATGCCGCTGAAGATGCTGGTAATATTTATTTTGGATACACTTTCTTTCCTCAACCTTCAAAAAAAATGCCTATTAAAAAGCGAACAAACGATAAAGAAAAACGCTTACAAATTTTAAAAGAGAAAAAATTCTATCGACAAATATCTCCCAATGAATATGAAACAGTAAATGATTTTTATGATATTGACCCTCCTGTTGATGAACTAATAAAATCGAGCAAAGGCACGTACTTTTTTCAAACTGTTGCTGAAGATGACGGAGTAAGTAGAAGATACCCCTTATTTGGTAAATATGAAGATGGACTGTTTCCTAATGCTGGATTAGCCTTAGCGCTCGATCATTATAATGTCAGTTTTAATGATGTTGAAATTATTCCAGGAAAACACTTAACCATCCCTCTACCCTATCAAGACGAACACGGCCGAGATGCTATAGAAATCCCTATTGATAAAAGAGGCCTAATGCAAGTTAACTGGGCTGGTCAATGGGAAGATGAAAATGGAAATTTCGATTTTACGCATTACCCTTATTGGGTTTTGAAAAAATTCAGAGAAACTGAGTATGATAATTATGTAATGGCTAGTGTGAAGAAGATAGCCTTCTCTGATTCAACTCTTCAAGGGGCAAAAAATTTAAAAGCTCTAATGCGTGCAGCTTTTAAAGCAAAGTTCGCAAGCAAGAAAGATGTGATTAAAACAGTGAAACAGTTAGCGATGGCTGGTCAAATGGAATCATACATACAAAAGACAAATAATTTAAATACGGGTGAACAGTTTTTTGAAAGTATGGGCCGAAAAGCGAAGCCGCAAATGATAAAAATGTATAATGAAATAAAGAATGCAAATATCATTTCCAAAGAACTATTTTCAGATTCAAATATCAGTCTCAATGATCTTTTAACATCAAAAAAAATCGTTTTTGAAGCACCGATAAAAGGATACAGCATAAGTAGCTTTGAAAAACTTAAAAGAGATGTCAGCTCCCTATCGAAGACGACTAAAGATAAAAATTATAAAAAGATCTTAAAAAAATCTCTTGTGGAAATATCCCAGCTTGAAAGAACTTTTTTAATCGTTCAAAATCTGAATAAGCATAGTATTACTGATCAACAAAGACCTCTATATTTTTTCCAAAACAAGGATAGAATCACAGTTGGAAATATTAAAAAAAATACAGCTCGTAGAATTGTACCTTTTGAATTTCATAAGAAAAAATTATTGTATGGTTTAACAGCTGCCGGGACATCAGATCTTGGATCTCAGCCATTTAATGGTAGTTACCCTATGGTAGGACTTCACGCAAATGCTTTGAATACAATATTATCTGATATTTTTATCACTAGGACTTCAAAACTTATTGTCTCAATTATCCTATTATTTTTAGCTGCGTTGCTAGCTTTTGGAATTCAAAGACTGAGTCCTGCAATTGGTGGAATCGCTGTTTTAGGACTTATAATAACATATACCACATCAGCTTTTTGGGTATTTTCAAATTATTACTTATGGTTAGATTTATTTGCTCCAATTGCGACCGTAGGCCTAGGCTATCTAGGCATAACTGTCTATAACTATATCCAAGAAGAGAAGAATAAACAATTCTTGAAATCCTCATTTGGAACATATATATCCCCTGAACTAATTGATGAAATGTATGAAAGTGGGAAAGAGCCTGAACTCGGAGGTGAAGAAGGTTATCATACCGCATTCTTTACTGATATTCAAAGCTTCTCGGCCTTTTCTGAAAAACTTTCTGCAAGTGACCTAGTCAGTCTACTAAATGATTACCTAACAGAAATGACTGATATACTAATGGAGAATAACGGAACATTAGATAAATATATTGGGGATGCTATCGTAGCCTTTTATGGCGCTCCACTTGATTTAAAAAACCATGAACTGATGGCTTGCCGAACCGCAATAAAAATGCAAGAACGCCTAGCTGTACTAAGACAGCAATGGCAAGAAGAAGGTGACCGTTGGCCGGAAATAGTTCATCATATGCAAAATCGAATAGGTATAAATACAGGCAAAATGGTGACTGGGAATATGGGTTCTGAATCAAGAATGAATTATACAATGATGGGGGATACTGTAAATCTTGCTGCAAGACTTGAAAGCTCAGCAAAGCAATATGGAGTTTATATACAGCTATCTGACAGCACCTATGAAGCAGTAAAAGATCAAGTAGTTGTTCGAGCCCTTGATTTCGTAAGAGTTATGGGTAAAACAGAACCCGTAAAAGTTTTTGAATTAATCTCTGAAAAAGGACAGGAACCAGAACCATATAAAAAAATTCTTCCAATATTTCATGAAGGCTTAGAAAATTATTTCAAACAAGATTGGGATAAAGCAATTGAAGCGTTTAAAACAGCTGATGAATTAGAAGAAATGTTTCCAGGAAGAAAAACAAATCCTAGCAGGATATATATTCCTCGCTGTCAGAATTTTAAAGCGAATCCTCCTGGAGATGATTGGGACGGTGTCTGGACTCAAACCTCTAAATAGGTCTATGTTCCTAAATAGAAATTTTTTCTTTAAAATATCTTTATCGATCCTTCTCGTTCAAAGAGCAGTTTTTAGCCAAGAAGTATTCGAGATAGATACCGACCGTAGCTCCATATTACAAAATATAATATCCGCAGATATTGGTATTGCAGATTTAAATAATGATGGTGTTAATGACATTATCCTTTCTGGTTATAATAAGATAGGAAATCAAGAAGGGTTATTTTTAAATACCTACAGTATTTCATCTGCAGGTGTAATGGACACACTCCAGATGAACCTACTAAGTAATTATTTTACTTACATCCCTGAAAACCATTCATCAAAACATATTGGAGGAGATGGTGGCTTAGCCCTTGGTGATTATGATAAAGATGGATTAATTGATGTATTAATTCATGGGGCTGAATTTATGCTTTTGACAAGAAACTTAGGCGGTAACCTATCTACAAATAATTATATGCCTGATGACTTTAGTGAGAGTTTAGGCGAGAGCTCTTTGCAATGGGCCGATGTCGATAATGATGGAGATCTTGATCTTTTTTGGATGGGATTAAAAAATGGCAGAACAACAATAACAAATAAGCTTCTTCTTAATCAAATAGATTTTGATGGGAATACAAATTGGGCGTTTGATAATTCGATTGTAATGCCTGACTTACGTAATGGAGCACTTGCATGGGAAGATATTGATTTAGATGGAGATCTTGATCTGCTTACAAGTGGGCAGCAGCTTACTGTTGAATCTGGTGTAACTAAATTATACCTCAATGACCCTTTAGGAAGATTGGGTGAAGACACAAATCAAGAAATTGCAGCATTAAAGGGAACAGCCATTTGTTTTTCAGATTTAGATAATGACACAGATTCAGATTTAATTATTTCTGGTTATAGTCCTATAGATTCTTCATTAAAGACATTGATATATGTTAATGAACCTACGGGGAACTTTAGGCTAGCCGATGAACAAATTAATTTTGGAACCATATTTGGTTCTATTGAAGCAATCGATATTAACATGGATGGATTTAAAGATATTGCGATAAGTGGGGCTGTTCAACATAGTATTAATTATGATAGTGTATTTCTAATTGACACACTTCAAATGAGTGAGCAGGGAGATGTTTTAGAAGCAGATACCACGGTGCTTTTGCTTAACCCTAGAGATAGTGTTTGGGCACTAGAAGGAAAAATATTTTTAAATAGTGGTAATGGTGAAATTGAGTTCAATGATATTCAAACAATTGAAGGTGCTCGAACTATTGCCTTTGTCGATGTTAACCAAGATAAGAAGCCAGATATTATTGCTTCTGGAACTACAGAAGTTGGAGATAGTGATAGCTCTTTTGTATCGGTTCTGTTAAATGTTTCAAGTGATTCAAATAATAAGCCAACACCTCCATCCATTTTAGAGTCATTTGCAATCAGTAATAGAGCTATTTTTAATTGGGGTGCTGGAAGTGATGACATCGCACCTGCCCAAACTCTCCAATATAACCTTTCGATTTCAAGAGTATTAGATGGAAATGAAACTAAAGCACTAATCCCAGAGGTTGTTGCTTATAATAATTCTAATGTCAAAACTAGACTCATAAGAGAATTTACTAATATTCCCTGGGGGAATTACCATTGGAAGGTTCAAACTATTGACCCATCAGGTGTTATTTCTGAGTGGTCTGAAGAAAAAGAACTATTTATACCTCGATTAGTAAAATCCTTTCAATCTATTCCTGGTTATTCTTATGGTATTTCCAGATGGAGCGATATTAATGATGATGAACTTTTAGATTTAGCCATAACAGGAAACCTTTATACAGGGTCGAGTAAAACACAAATATATTTAAATGATGATGGAATTTTAAATATTGACAACCTACAACCTCGCATGGCAAATGTCTATGGCGGTCATCTAAGCTTTGTTGATTATAACAATGATGGGTTTTTGGATATCTCCATGACAGGGATTGCCACAATAAACTTTTCAACATTTACAGCTCTTCTTCTATATAAATATGAGAACGGAAACTTCGTGTTAGATGAGCAAGAGAATCAGCTATCTGCTTCCAGCGGGTATTGGGGCGGTCAATACAACCACGATTGGGGTGACTACGATAACGATGGAGACCTCGATTTAGTTAGTGGAGGTATAAGTATTTTTGACAATACTAATTATCTAAACATATTTAACAATTCAAATGGATTATTGTCAATTGATACGACACAAACTGATTTGGTGCCCTTATTCCCTTCCGCAGTTGTCTGGATTGATATAAATCGTGACAATCATTTAGATTTGCTGGCTCTAGGCCGGCTAGGCTCTGACGGTATTTCGCACATGTATATTAATGATAGCACAGGAAATTTAACACTATCATCAGAACAACCATTTTCAATTCCCTCTACATTACACGCTATTTCTGTAGGAGATTATAATAATGATAGCTTCGATGATATCGCTGTTGCTCATCTTGATGGTTCAAATATGCACACAAATATTTATGCCAACGAAAATGGAACAAGATTCACTCTTCAACAGGAGCTAGAAGGAACAACATACTCAAGCTTAGACTGGGGTGACTATGATAATGACGGAGATCTCGACTTAGTAAGCAGTGGATATACAGGGACATTAATTACGGACCTAGAACAAACAGAGTATATCAATCCTATAACAAATATTTATCAGCAAAATGAAAATGGGCAATTCATATTAGACTCTTCATTATATATGTTAGACAGCGTCGGCCTTTCTTCTACCCAATGGGGTGACTATGATAATGACGGAGATCTCGATTTATTAGTTACTGGGGAGACAGAAGAAAAAGAGCTTATTACTAGAGTCTATGAAAATTTAGAAGGCTTTACAAACCCTAACAATAAACCCACCAAACCAATAATGCTTTTAAGTGATGTAAATATAGATTCTGTTTACATCAGTTGGCAGGGCGGTATAGATACTGATAATCAAAATGAATCAGGAAGAACTTCAGATATCGCTTTGAAATATCAATTGCAAATGGGCGAAGATCAAAATTATAGTCTTGCAGGAAATACTCATTCAATAATCTCAGGAAAATATGGAACAGGGAGAATGGGTTCTAGATCAGGAACAAACCATGTAATAAACAGCTTACCAGAAGGCAGGTATCAATGGAGAGTAAGGTCTATTGACCACAGTTTAGGTTCCTCAGAGTGGTCTGATTGGGACTATTACTATATTGACCAAACCCCTCCAGAAGTTGATACAATTCAAGTTAATTATGGTGTTGGTGGTCAAATAATTATTATCGTCAATTTTAAAGAAGAATTTGAAATGAATAATTCTTCAGAAGCTGAACCATTTATCTATGCTGTACATCCAGATATGAATGATATTGATGGTGACCAGATAAGCGATACTTTAGTTGTGGTTAAACAAAGTTATAGCGCCACTGTATGGACCGGGCTCCTTAGCCTGCCAGATCATTATATTGGGAAATCAATAAAATTACATATCTCAAATGCGAAAGATATGCGCGGAAATATTATGAAGCATTCTGTATACTTTAAAACTCCTCAAAAAATTATATCACAGGCAGGAGGAAGTGTTATTAGCTCAGATGGAAATGTTTCAATCCTATTTCCTCAAAATGCTGTGAATGAAGATGTTGCTATTTCAATAAATCCATTAATTGAAATAGCAGCCCTCGACACGAATCTTATATCAAATTTTTATACAATATCACCTTCTGATTTAGAATTAAAAAAACCAACTATAATAAGAATAGCCGTTCCCGCTAATGAAATGGATGGAAGTCAGGAAAATCAAAACTTACATATTGGAAGGTTAAATACAATAAGTGGAGAAAAAACAATTATAGGCGGGTCAATCATAAGTGTAAATGGAACTCCATACTTACAATCGCAATTATCACAGTTAGGCGTTTTTGCAGCGTTCAAATCAGATAGTACAATCAGCGTTGACTCACTAAAAACGAATGAGATAATATGCCAACCAAGGATATTCTCTCCTGCGGGCTCTGTATTTGAGTTTCCGCATACAAATATTTTATTTGATCTACCTAGTTCAGATAATGTAACTGCAAGAATATTCAATGTTTCAGGAAAGATAAAAAGGACATTAAAGCCTGAACAGAAATTAGGGCCTGGAAGCAATGTGATCGTCTGGGATGGTAAAGACTTTGATGGTAGCGTAGTGCCTAGCGGTTTATATATTGTGACTCTTGAATCTTCTGAATCAATATTCAGAACTACTGTCGGGGTTCTGAATCGATGAAAAAATTAATTTTTACTTTTCTTATTATTTCTTCAGCGCTCTTATCCCAAGAACAGATATTTGTTGGAACGCGGCCACTAGGAATGGGTGGTGCTTTCATCGCTGTCGCTGATGATGGGAATACAATTACCTGGAACCCAGCGGGGCTTCCTCGCTTGCGAAGAAAAGAATTTACATCAAGCTATGCTGACCTTTATGCTATGGATATTTCACATTCGTACACTGGTATCGTTTGGCCGTTTGGTGACCGTGTTGCCGTAGGCTTTGATTGGTCTAATATTGGTTATGATGATCAAGAGCTTAACTATAGTGAAAATAAATTAAACTTCTCCTTAGGATATCAACCATTTAAGCTTGTTTCAATTGGTGGAACATTTAAATATATATCCAGAGATATGGGCCTTGACGGAACATCCTACGGAAAGTCAACTGGAATTGGATATGACTTAGGGCTTCTAGTTTCTCCACACAAAAAATTGCGATTTGGCCTTGGTCTTTATGATTTAGGTGGAACAGATGTTACCTACAAACAAAATAAAGTAGATGAAGAACTATTAGGTCAAGCATTCAAACTTGGTATTGCTTATTTCCCAATAGATGGTTTAACGCTTGCGATGGATATAGATAATGACAGGGCTCATGTTGGTGCGGAGTATTTTGTAAAAAACCGAATTGGATTCAGAGCGGGTTTTCAGCAAGATCTTAATGGAGAAGAAAAACTACTAATCCCTTCTGCCGGTATTACCTTGAAATTTAAAAGCATTGTTTTTGAATACGGATACGAATCACATCCTTATTTAGAACCAACATATAGATATTCATTATCATTACAGTTGAGTCCTGCTGTTGTAAGTATTAACTCAGCAGCCATAAATCATAATCCTATTTTTAGATCTTTACACAGATACTATGAAGGCACTACTTTTGTAAAAACAAACATCAAAAACATTTCAGATGCTGAACTCCCTGTTGATGTTTCGTTTTTCATCCCTACGATGATGGAGAACCCACATACTGAATCAATCACTCTTCCACCTAAATCTGATGAAACGTATAACCTGGGTGTTTCTTTTTCTTCAGACGTTTTAACATCTGCAAAAGCCTCGTTTGATAATCTTGTTCAGCCTGACATAAAAGTCACTTACAAACAAGACGGCGAAGAGAAACTTGCTCAAAAAAAATTAGAATCATCCTATGTTCTTGGAAAAGGAAAATTGACTTGGAGTGATCCTGAAATGATTGCTTCCTATTTTACGACCCAAGATGTTGTTGTAGATAAATTTGCTAGAACAAATATTCAAGCATATTCTGAAGTCTTAAAAAAATATTTTGGGAAAACAAATTTAGGTAGAGCTATTATTTTGTATGATGCTTTGGGAACGTTTGGCTTAGTCTATAATGTCGACCCTTCTACCCCCTTCCTTCAAATATCAGATGATAAATCAGCTTTTGACACTGTAAAGTATCCCTGGGAACTTTTAGATGATAAAATTGGTGATTGTGACGACCTTGCTACTCTATATAGTACTTTATTAAATAATATTGGTATTGAAACTATGTGGCTTGATGTCTTTAAACCTGGTGAAGGTCACGTTTTTTTAATGTTTGATAGTGGTGTTGATCCAGATGATGTGGACCGATTATTTTTAGATAGAAATGAGGTTGCGGTATTTGATGATAAGGTATGGATTCCTGTTGAAGCTACCTTAGTCGGCAAACCATTTTTCAGTGCATGGAAACAAGGAGCACTAAAATATTCTCAAATGAAAGCAGATCAATTTGTGAATGAAATAAACATGACAAAGGCCATGGCAAAATATTTGCCTGGCTCCATTGCTCCTGAAGAAGTATATATACCTGATCCAACAGGGGTTAGTGAGCTTCTTGAAGAAGATATTAGACAATATATAAAGTGGCTTGATCAAGTAGTGGCAAAAGGGATTGAAGGGAAATTAGAAACGGCTGATGATTATTATGATGTGGCTGTTCTTTATATGGAGTTTGGAAGGTATCAGAGCGCAATTGACAATCTCAATACAGCAATGAATATCACACCAAATTTCCCTGATGCATTAAATACCTTAGGTGTTTGCTATACCAAGCAGGAAGAATATGAGAAATCTATCGAATTTTATAATAAAGCCTTAGAGCAACAATCAAACCATCCGGGCTTCATGCTAAATATTGCTATCTCACAGTTCATGCTAGGTAATAAAGGATTAGCAAAACAGACCTATGATGAGGTTGTTCAGATTGCGCCTTCCTTTTCAGGTAAACTAGAAGATATTCTTGGCGCAGCAAAAGCATCAATGGGACCAATGGCCAGCTCTAATACAATTAGCNTATCTGCGGACCTGGANGCGGATCTNGATGCAGAATCTTCAAAAGGATTAAATGAACTAAAAGACTCCGCTCCTAAGCTTGAACCAGAAGCCGTCCAACGTGCTTCATATAGAGCTCGCAGAGCAAAGAGTGATAATGCCGTAGGAATTACCTTTGCGCAAATTGGAAATAATGCAATGGCAGTAGATTATTTTAGAAAAGCGATGGACAAAGATCCGGAAAATGATGAATACAAAATCAATCTAGCTGTAGCCTTATACCGCATCCGAAGCTACGATAGAGCTTTCCAACTTTTTGAAGAAGTCAAACTAAAGAGTCCAGAATTAGTAGGGCAAGTGAGCTTTATTGAAAGTATGGGCGAAAAACCATCTAAATACAAAAAATTTGATTCATAATGCACAATGTTGTAATATTTAAATAATGAAAAAGTTCTATTATATATTACCTATATTATTCTTTTCTTTAGTAACTGCTCAAGATGACGAAGAAGACATCAACATGGATGATCTTTGGGACACTACCGTCTGGGAAGAAATCGAAGAAATAAATGAAGTTGAAGGGGAAGTTGAACAAGTAATAACTGTGGCTGGTGTTCGCGGAGCTGAAGCTGAAGATGAAGCTCTACATCACCTTTATTACAGAAAGTCTATGAAAGGCCCTAATAAAATGGAACTTCAGTCGGCTTTAGGAAAGCTTATGAAAACACTTAGCAGGTTAGAGAAAAAAAATAAGGACCATGCTAAAATTCCTGAAGTTAGGCATTACATGATTCAAATATATCGGAAGCTTGGCGATGAGAAAACCGCTAGAGCTAAAGAACAAGAACTGATTACTCTTGCTCCAGAGTCAAAATGGGCAAAAGCTTACGCGGCAAAATAAATAATTATTTCTGTATCCTTAATCCAAATCCAAGTTGCATACCGGTCGCGTTATTAAATATTCCACCTAACTGACCTCCACTTATATCAAAAATTACTGAGCCCATCTTAAGGCTCATTCCAGTTCCCCATCCAAAACTATTTTCACCTCCAAATGATAATCCGAAATAGATTGGAGATTTAGAGTTAGGATAAAATTCTGATCCTAAAGATATGAGTGGCGTACTACTAGCCCAATAACTTTTCCCAAAATCAATTCGAATGTTTGCATCTAAGGTCACCCATTCTACCGCTTTATANGTACCGCTAATATTTATAGAAGTTGGTAAACTTGTTTTATAGCTAGAACTCTCTTTTACTTCAGATTGATTTAAAAGATTTGTTATAGAATCTGCTTCCGCTATCTCTTCCGGTGTAAGCTCTCCTAATACACTAGCTGTATATACGGTTGCACCGCTCCACTTAAATGAGGCAAATATATTATCGATGCTAGTACCAACAGTTAGTTTGTCATCAATTTCTGTTATAATACCTAGATCAAAACTAAGCCCAACTGGAAAAGAACCTTTTGGAATAGAATCATCTATTGAAACTGGAAGCGATGCACCTAATTCTATATCAGCATCAATCAGAGTATTGGCGTCAGTACCTTGTAATTTACCTCTGACACTTTCAGTATGTACTTCTGCAAGACCGATAAGCAGATTGGCTCTTAAGCCAGCAAAACTTTTCTGCCCAAATGGAATAATACCTGGTTTAAGTATAAACCCTTTTGAATAAGATATTGGTAAGTAAGTAATGTGCTCAACTTCTAAAGAGCTAATATTTAATTCTTTGCCTTTTTCTAATCCTATAAATGGAACTTGAGCGAGTCCGCTTGGAATATTTACAGAAGTATAACTAACTACTTGTCCAAGACTTACCACATTTGATCCAAAGCTAAAATTTATTAATGGGAGGCTGGAGAAAACAGGAACTTGAATATTAATATCATTAGATAGACCTTTTAAAAAGTCTTTTCTTTGTTGTGCGTTCCTTAAATCTTTTCCGCCAAATAATTGATTACTAATCCAATTCGGTGTAATGGAACCACTTCCTAATCCAAAAGACACATTAAAAAGACTCATACTAAAATTAGATTCAGAGACTAATGAATCCGCTAACAATGAGTCAGAGGACGCAATGATATCTTCTACTTTTATGGAAAAAGAATCCGTATCATCCACACTTTCAAATTCTGAAAACTCACTATCTAGGCTATCACTATCCGGAATGTTTATGTCTTGAAACTCATTAACGAACTCACCTGATTCTTCTAATGGTAAATTATTAACTGTAGCTTCACTTTCTAATTGAGCTGCTTTATACCCTAAAGTAGCAGGGTTATGAAAAACATTCAATTGCCCATGCATTCTTAATTTATTTGCACCTGACGTCGCTATATCTACTGGATTAGTTTGACAAAAGACGAAAGACAATACTAAAGAAAATTTAATTAAATTTTTCATTCTATTCTTCGTCCACCAATGCAGATAAATCAATTGAAGATGATACACCATCAATTGTTATTTTAAGCGTATCTGTACTCAAAAATTTTACAGGTGTACCTTCATTTGAAATGACACTGATTTGTGGTTGTATCCAACTAGGAGATCGTTTCAATAACTGAAATGCGTCTTCATCTAAATATATAGTATCAACAATACTAGCATCCGGAGAAAAGGTAAACCCTGATAATAACGTATCAACTTCTCCATTTTCAATAGCTAGTGAATCAGGCCCTAAAAGGACTGATACGCTTGCACCAAATTCCCATTGATTATTGATTGTCATAACAAGAGCTGCATCAATAATTTCATCAGGAATACCTAGGCTATCTCCTTGCTCAACAAATTCAACCGGGTCTGGACTTATCAATGCGCCAGCATCAACCAAGAACATTAATGGAGCCCTAACAGACATAACGCCAGAAAGAGAATCATCGCTTGCGACTGTACCAACAGAGTCTAGATTCCCAACCTTCGCTGATCCTCTTGCTACGATGCGGTCAGGTCTAATATTAATAAGTTCAGATGCATTTAAGATTTGAATGTTAGGATTTGCATGGATATTTTGGTTAACCATTCTAGTTATTGAATCACCGTTTGTATCATTATACGCAGTGATACTTAGATTTAAGTAAACAGGAAGATCAATACTAGAATTGAAATCAAGAGACATCTCAACATCATTAAAATCAAATCCGTCAAGTTCTTCTGGAAGAGCATCAATGGTTTGTTCAACAGGATCAATATCAATGAAAACTGGGTTAATTTGTCCAGTAACAGATTGAAAAGCCATATCGGTCATATTTACAGATATAGAAATAGAGTCACTCAAAGACAGAGTCATTTCTTGATCTGAAGGCAACGAAATATTTGAGACATAGTTTACTTTTTGAGTATCAACGTCTGAGGGTAAAACTAAATTATAACCACTTAAATCTATCTGAACCTCAGATATTCCAGAGTTAATTGTAAAAGTAGTGTCTAGCGAAATAGAGTTTTTATAAAATTCAGTAATTTGAAAAAACACATCAGCAACAACCCCAATACTATTATTAATTGACAGCGAGAGCACGCCTGACTTTAAAAGTGCATTGTGAACGATCGTTGAATCATCTAACGATATCGAGTTTGAATCTGACATTGCATCTTGCGCAAAAAACCCTCGAACCGTTGAGAACCCTAAACCTGTAACCGTAATATCAATATCCATAGAATCTAATAAGCTGTAAGTCCCTACCTCATACACCGTCTGGACATCAGCGGTATAGTTAAGAGATTGGCTATCTCGAGGCATAACAATTTTATATCCATTTAAATCAACTTCTATCGGGTCTAAAACTCCAAACATTGCACCTGTGTTTATAACTAAAGGTTCATTGCTTGAGACATTTATAATTTCATTTATAGTAATCACTGCTGTTGGCGCACCTTCAGAACTAGTGTTAATACTATTAGAGACATCCAGAATGAGGCTTCCACTATTTAAGTTTGCCTCAAGAATATCAGAATCACTTTCAATATTTATTTCTCCCTCAAAACCAAGATCTTGAGGCGTTACCATTCCTTCAAAGTTTGAAAATAATAACTGCTGGCCTTCAACTGAACCTTCTAAAACAATATTAACTATTATACTATCTATGGATTTAATCTCAACAAAATCATCGCCCGAATCATTTGTTGTAACGTCATATGAATAAATAACGGACTGATTATCAATCGCCATTGAAAGCGTGTAGCCAGAAATATCAGTTTCATTTAAAATATTTTCTGAGTTTGCAGATATATTGATATTCGTCTGAAAATTATTACCATTTGCAGCTTTTAAAGACGGTATAGATAAAACCATATTACTAGCAACGCTCATATAATTATCAATATCTATTGATAATTTTCCACCACTAATTGTTGCCAGGACAACCTTGTTTGAATCTGCTGCTAAACTTATTGAACTAGATTCTGAAATGGTTTGAGCAGGTATTTTTGCATTCGCTGAAGTAACCTCTAATCCGCTTCCAGATATCTCTACAGAAAATGAAGAAATTTTTGCCGCCTCATTAATCAGTACATTGGCCTCACCTGGACTACTTCCTGTAACCTCAACAATGATATTACCCGGGAGTGTAAGTCCAGATAAGTCTAAAAGAGCTGATTGCTGCGAACTACTATTAATTGGTCCTTGAATAGTTGTTGTTCCGCCTGCTATTTCTGACCCGTCTGACTTTTTTAATTTAATGTCCACATCACCAAGAGGGATAACAAGATTATTTATAATTGTAATAGAAAGCGATCCTGAGTTAAATGCGGCTTCAGAGAAATCATTGAAACTAAAACTATTTGTAACAGGCTCTAAGTCAAAAGAGGGAATAGTAACCGTGTTTCCATTTGGGATGTCTGAAACGCTTGGATAGATAGATGAAAATAAATAGGGTTCTGTTGATTGAGGTTCGATGTTATCTAGCGTAATTAACCCTACCTCCGAAACTACTTTATTTTCAACAGCATCAATACCAACGGGATCAAATCCAATTTTTTCTTCCACTTCAGAATCTTCAATTGTCACATTGTCAACATTCTGAGAAAACTGTTTATTGATATCTTCAATAGAAAGCTTGTCCCCAACTTCTTGTTTTTCAATATTTACTGTTTTATTAAACACAAATATTGAATCGCTTAAACCATATAACTCTTTTGTGATGCTTGAATCTCCTGTTAAGATATCAACATCATTTAGCGTAATCGATTCTTGATAAACGGAAAATCCTAATTCAGGTTGAATAATAGGTAATTTGTTCAAATCAGGCTCAATTGAGCATGAAGATAAAAGCGCAGCTGCTAATAAAAATAAATTATATTTTTTATAATCAATCATAAGAAAATCTTATTCAAAAAGGGAAATGAAAATAAGAAGATATTATGATTTAATAAATGATGATTTGATTCTATTTTAATAAAATCATTTTCTTTGAAGCAAAAAAGCCGTTTGCTTCAATTGTATAGATATACATACCAGCTGAAACAGGATCACCTTTTTCATTAGTAGCATTCCATAATACGTTTTTATATCCGGCATCTTGTGAACCACTAAATAACGTACGAACCTTAGAACCTAGCATGTCATAGATCACAATTTCTACAGCACTAGTATTAGGAAGTGTGTACATGATCTGAGTGCTTGGGTTAAAAGGGTTTGGATAATTTTGAAGTAGTGCAAATTCCATCGGTATCACTCCTTCTTCAACTCCAAGCGTCACCATAGCAGCATTAGATGGATCACTTTCATTTCCACTTACATCAACAGCTGTCACCCAATATTCAAATTCACCAGATTGATTAACATTGTCCGAGTAGAAATTGGTTTCCGTTGAAATAATAGTAGCAGATCCACCTGCGATAACGTTTTGTCTATATAAGTTGTAGTGACTTAAATCTTCTGCTTCAGAATGAACCCAATCGAGATCAACAACTTCTCCAGAGAAACTTGCAACAAGCTGCTGAGGTATTCCTGGAAAAATATTATCAATAGAGTAACTTGTGACTGGGTCTGAATCAAAAAAGAATATTTTGATTAATCGTGTGCGCTGTCACCATAAATGTACTTTCAAAAATACCTTCTTGAGTTGAATCACCTAAGGTTGGAACAACCATACTATACACATCAGAACCTCTATATGGAACCGTTGAAATCAAGTTCCATTCTTCGTCCATTCTCCAAATACTATATTGAGGAAAGATTTCATACTCGCGAGGATCACCAGGCGTCCAAGCTAATTCTAATTGCCCACCTTGATCATTTGGAACGTCTTCTAAAAATACAACCGTAGGCGGTTCCGGAGCGTCTGGCGCTACAAAATAAATATCATAATTAATGACATTATCTTCAATCGTAAATGCATTCGGCACATAGACAGATTGATAATTTGAACCAGGTACCCAAGCATATAAACTATATGCCCCATTTATTAATGGAAGCGTATACGCTCCATTTTCATCAGAAGATATGTACGCTTGATAAGTTAAATCTGAATTCCAAATATTTAACCAAACCGTTGCGTTATCTCCCTCATTTAAATGGACTAGGCCTGCGAACCCTCCATCAAATTGAGCAACTGGAGTAAGGGTAAAATCAATGTTTTGATCGGTACCAGAAAGCTCAACACTATATTCAAAAGTCATATAATAGTTTGTATTACCAGCTCCAAAATCATAACGACCGTTTGGAACTTGCAACGTATATTCACCAGATTCATTTGTGAAGGCGCTTGCAATAGTATATCTCTCACCTTCCGGAGATACAAATACTTCTATATCAAACAGACCATTACCGTTCGG
>JGI26273J51734_10000440_pt1 | contig 22253 bp, 13 predicted proteins | sample SaaInlV_125m_DNA_FD_51734 | JGI IMG/M metagenome (IMG submission 51734) | reverse complement strand
TACCACCGGCACTGCCGGCGATGAGCATTGTGTAACCAGTTGCAGGAGACATTTCCACAGCGTTTCCGCCAGTACCGTCCATGAGGACAGTGTTTCCAACGTTTCCTTCAACGACTGCTGCGCCGCCACACATCAACTGGTAGCTGATGCTTGCGACTGGAGCAGGTTCGCTGCCAGGAGCGAGGCGAACGAACAATTTGTATCCGTTTGCGTCAACGTAAGCGAGTTGATCATGACCTTTCCAGCCATGTTGTCTGCAGTGTCGTCACCTGTTTGCTGAGCGTTTTGTTGCAATGCTTCAGCGGTTTGGATGATCACTGCTGCAGCGACTGCTGCAACGAGGATCAAGGCAATGAAGACAATCATTGCACCAATACCAATTGCTGCAACCTTGTCGTCTTGGAGTTCAGTTGAGGAAGTGTTCGACTTCATACAACCACCAATCCTCGGTCGACGCTTCCGCCGTAACTCAACAGTTCGTAGGTGAATCCACCAGAACCGGATTGAATCATGAATTCGTGAGCAGCGTTCACTGCTGGAGGGCAGTTAGTTGCGCCTGCAAGAGCGAGCGTGATGCTGTAGGTTGCCCCGGTTTCGAGGGTCGCTGATGCACCGGCTTTGTCCGACTTCGCTTGCACCAGTGAAGGTGCCTTCACTGCCTTGAGCGCCGCAGACAATTGCCCACATGACATCGGCAGCCTGAATTTCATCAGAACCTGGAGCAAGTTCGAAGGTCACCAAGATGGATGTTGCTGGATCAGTTGCACCAGTCGTAATCACGCTCTTGATGAAGATCTTCGAAGCCAACAAATCTGTGGTCTCTTCTCCGGTCGTCTGTGCGTTTTGTTGCAATTGCTCTGCAGTCTGAATAATGACTGCTGCTGCAACCGCCGCAACGAGAATCAGAGCAATGAACACAATCATTGCACCAATACCAATTGCAGCGATGTTATCGCTGTTTTCGTTCGTATTTTCTTTCATATTTTTTCACCATTTTTGTTTTTGTATCCCCCATTCAGGGTGGACTAGGAGCGGTTCAGGCGTTGCCTCCTGAACCAATGTTGATGCGCAAAGGCATGCGAATAAGAGCGACTTCATCTGGTGCCAAACGGTTGATGAATGGAACTGAATCGGTGGTGAAGCCCGGAGGAATCCATGGCGAGAGAACGATGTCTTGCAACGGCTCCATCGAGCGGTTTTGAGCGCGGATGGTTGCGGTGATGTCACCGGTACGCATCTCATAAGAGGTGGCGATGGCCAATTTACGTGACAATGGAATTTCATCCGCTCCGTAACGGCGGTTAGCCTTGACTTCAAATCGGAGTGGGAGGTTTCCTCCAGGAGCGATGATTGGAAGATCGACTGAAGATGGAACACACGTCCATCCATCCGGAACGGGGGGTGCAAGTCGCATGCCGGGCATTGCAACTGGACCGTCGTTAATGATTCGAACGATGAGGACGCCTTCATCACCGCCAGCAGGCCATCGCGTGTCGAGACCAAGCCAAAAGTGACGGAACAAAAACGGGTTGAGCGTAGCGGTGTTGCCACCGATGAGATCGTCCACAAGGTGCTCAACTTCGCCTGCAGCAACGCCGACGTCGCCGATTTCTGCTGCGCCAGTCGCTGAATGGAGGCGGAGAAGGATTGTTTCAACTTCCTCCTCATTGATTTTTTTCTCATTGAGGAGCCTGTGAAGCATGGCGATGTTTCGGCGCAGATGGAGGACATCCTCTTCCAATAGAGCGAGGGATTGTTCTGCTTTCTTCACAGATTTACGCGCTGCCTTCAACTTGTGTCGATTGAGGAAGATCTTTGCATCAGCAATGTCGACTTCTGTTCCGGCTAGAGAATTGGATTCATCCTGAACGACACCAAAGACAAGCGATTCGAGTTCCCTCGATGCTGCAATCAGTCGGTCTGCAGAATCCTTGCTGGCTGCGATGGCAGCACGTGCTTCCTCGACCTCTCCATCTGACATGTCCGAGGCGGTCGTCAGACCCTCACTCAATTCAGAGGGTTCGATGTCGAATTGGGCGTCGACATCGTCCAGAAGCATATCTGGGTCGTCAATAACATCCACTTCGGCCTTAGACATCCTCATTCACCTCCTCTGTTGGGACTTCTGTATCGAGAATGGTACCCACGGTTGCGGTGCTAGATAGGTCGCCAAAGATTTCGTCAAGGTTCAATCCGTCTCCAGCCAATTCGTTGAACAAACGGGCTGGATCACCAAGGTCTCGCTCGATGCGAGTTGCCTTCACTTCAACATCGGTGAGGCGNCCNTACAAGTTTCCGTAAGCACGATCTGCGCGCATGATGATGAACCATACACCAAGCATGACAATCGTGATGTAAACGACCAAGGAGACCATGTTGTTCTGGTCATTATAGAGCTGCGGTGGAAGTCCAAGAACGACTGCAATGAAACCAAGAACCGGCACCGCAAGGATGACACTCAGTTGGCGTCGACTGTCTTTGAGGGCGTCAAAGTGGTCGGCGTAGAGAGTGGAGACGCCTCGGCGAGCCCGCTGGTAATCTTCGTGGATGAGTTTGAATTCCTCTGCGCTTGCCCAACTCATGCGCCAGATCCACAATGCGGTTGCAACCAAAACGCCAAGACCCCAGAATGGGACATCGAGCAGGTGGAAAGAGAAACCAAAGCCGAGCACGCCAGCGTACACTGCCATAAGGCGGAACTTCTCATTTTGGCCTGTGAGCCTCAAGAGAATGATGGAAGTAATGAGGCAGACCATGAGCGCAACAAAGCTTGTAGAAACACCAGGGGAGGTGGACTCAACATTGATTTCAATGGTTCGTACGTCGTTCCCGACAACGTTCTTGTCCATGTAGAAGGCATCGACCGTTGCCGTACAATCGGTCATTTCTGACTGCTCCCACCAATCGATGGAATCAGGTTGAATTCGCCAGTCAAGAACAACTGAATCCCCAGGCCCGAGAATACCGATCATCGGAACAACTTCAGGACCTGAGAGGATCGTTGCTGAAGGGCAGACAAGCGCAACATCCACGCCGAGAGCGGTTGCAGTACCTGCATTGGTCACTGTAAGAAGGAGGTCGAACTCTTCTCCTTCCTCAAGGTTCAGAACCGCAATTGATTCAATCAATGGATCGGCGAAGACATCCAATTCGAAATTGAAAGTTTCTTCGTCATAAACAGTGTATGAACTGTTCTCTGTCTGGTGGTAAAGGCGGAACGTCATCTCCCATCCATCACCAGAAAGAATCCTTCCTCGGTCTGGAGCGTTGACTGAAATTTGGAGAGGCGACGAGGTATCCCAAGCATTTCGTGCCGGCAAGCTGATCCTCGATAGTTCACCTTGGCTTCCAGAAGCGCAGGAAGCAGAAGAAAGCGGCAGAACAATTTCTGTGCTGTTCGCATCGGGGAGAATGACTTTGAATTCCCATGGATAATCTGCTTCGTTGAGGTTAAGTGCGCCAAAGTCGAGGATACGGACCGCACTGCAAAGTTCAATTTCGTAAGCGGCACTCACTGCTTGCCCGTTTGGAATGTGAGAGTAGATGATGTCGACATCAATTGGGGCGTCGCCCACTTCTGGCCTGAGCACGATATCACCTGTGCTGAAGAACCTCGACATCTTGAGGTTGGTTGCATATGATGCGTTGCCCTGAACCGTTTCATCGACGGGCTCATAATAGATTTTGAAGTCTGCTTGAAGCGACAGATCGGGCTCGAAATTCAAGGCTTTCACGCTGAAAATATGCGTGATTGGGACGCCGACTGGAAGGTAGAGCGTTGATGGAGCACCTGTTTCCATGGCCCAATCACTCGAGCCGATTTCGAGACCAGCCCGGTTCACCGAATAACCTACATTGACTTCGACATCTCGGTTACCAGTGTTCGTGAGTGAAACTTCCCAAGTGCGAGTTCCTTGACGATAGAACTCCATCACGGTTGGCCATGCCTCTGCTTCAAGCGCAAAGATTGCCCCTACGCGAAGTTGAATCGTGAAGCTGGTTTTGTAGGCTGAAGTCGAAGCATCGTAAACGGAGAGCGTCAGGTTATGGACCGAACCATCGGCAAGTGATTGTTCGCCACCTAGGCTTGGGACACTCACAACAACCTGCCCCGTGATGGTCTGATTAATCTGAAGTGTCATGCCAATTTCGTTGACGTCCGTCGTCCAGTTTCCTTCGACGGCAGGGGTGATAAGAATCGATTCCTCGAGGTTACCGATGTTCGTAACATTGAATTCGACGTTGGTCATTTGACCCGGTGTCACGCCAATCACAAGCGGGGCATCGATCTGAATATCAGAACTCTTGGTGATGTTTGCAGTAATGGTCGCAGACATGTTGACTGCACCCGTTTCGTCTTCGACCCAAATAGTGGCCTCATACATCTGGTCAGCACTTGCCGAGGCAGTCGGAATCACGTTAACTTTGATAATTTCCTCGTAGCCTGGAGCAACCAACAACGATGGATTGGAGTCGAGTTCGAAAATGACATCACCGGCAAGACTGTTATCGATCCAAACATAATACGTGGTTGGAGCGTTTCCAGTGTTGAGGACCTTGAGGGTCTTGAACTCGTCGTAATCCGTTGGGTCGACCGAGATGTGCTGGGTGAGAGGGGACAATGTTCCGTTTCTCAATTCACCGACTCGTACAGGAAGAATGTGCTCACCGATGTAGGCGCCAGTATCTCGCTCTTCAATCGTGATGGTCAGCGGAACAATCGAATTCGCAGGGACGAAGGGGTCTGTTTCGATGAGCAGTTCGATGATGGTTTGGTGAGCCGAACCAGAAGCAGGGAAATCAGCGACATCCGCTGAGAGGTTGTCCACAACATCCGTAGTGCCGTTGAACTGAACAATCCAGTCGTCAGGGACATCCGAAATTCGGAGGCGATAGGAAGCGAGGTCGTTTCCGATGTTGGCGAATGGGAATGCTACAGCGGTTTCTACGCCGACTTCAACATCGACTGGACCATCTTCGAGAATTTCTGCACCGAGCACTGTTGGCACGATGATTGAGAGGTTTCGTGTGACTGGATTTGCTGTGACGCCACTTCCAGCATGCACGCCACCCAAAGTTGGCGTTACGGTCACGGAGAGCGTCAACGTCCCAGCGAGTGGATAGTCGTCATCTGGTCCTTGAATAGCCAGAATAGCTGGCGAGGTTTCACCGGGTTTCAATCCAGTGAGTTGTGGTGGAGAAACCACAGCACTCCAGCGGCCAGCCTCAGAGAAGCCGCCGGTGTTGGCCGCAAGGAAGGACAGCCCGCTGACTTCAATATCAGCAGTGAGGGTTTCATCGATATCAGCAAACAAATTGTGGCGAACTTCGACGTCCAGGCCAAGCACATCTTCGAGACCCTGTCCGTTACGAGCAGCGATCACATCTGCTTGAGTCAATTCAAGTTCGAGGGTTGGCAATCCGGGGTCGACAACAATGGTCGGAAGGACTTCGATGCCGGCAGATGCTTGCGTAGGAAGTCCGCCGCCAGCAGCACGAGCTTGTAGCCAAACTTGCAATGGCTGACCTGCTAGATTGAATTCGCCAGGGTCGAGTGGGCTTTTGATCGGAGGCACCTTCACATTGATTGGAATTTGAACGGTAGCAGATCTGTTGATGAAGGTCGACCATTGATCGCACTCTTGTCCTTGAATGTCGAGTTCCCAGTTGATTGCTGAAACCGAAAGGCCACAATCAAAGGAAAATTCACCGCCGACGTTACCAGCATTGGTGACGTTCGCCAAGATGGTGCTGCTAGCACCGGGCAACAGTTCGGTGGTGCTTGTTGGCATTTCGATTGAGGCGATGTAAGATTCACCTGCTTGGACGACTGCTGTGGTGACAAGTTCGTACCCGTCTTGAATTGAGAGAAGCGTGAGCGTGATGGCTGAGGCATTTGAGCGGTTTTCACCGAGCGGGACCGTCACTGGAATGCCGATGGAGGTCGTACCGCCAGGCGANAGTGCTGCGGTGGAACTGCCTACGGAACTTGTCGATGCCCAGTTTCGGTTTGTAGGGTTGGTTGTAATCGAAGAAATTTGGAAGGAGTCTTGAAGCCCACCAGTGTTTTTCAGAAGGAAGGTGAGGGTTCCAGTTTGGCCAGGTTCAATGGAACGGTCGCCGAGTGAGGAAAGGGAGGCTGTGTAATTTGAAAGGCGAACAGTAACGCTGGCAATGCTTGGGGCGTCGTTCCACAGAGTCCCGTTGTAGAGGATCTTCACATCGAGCGTCCATAGACCCGAAAGTGCCGAGGGATCGTAGGCAAGAGTGAGGTCTTTTGGACTGGACGGAGCGTAGAGCGATCCTGATTGAAGGGTTTGGGTGTTGGAGTAGTACGCAAAGGAGTTCGAGGGATTGGATTGTTCGGTTAATGTGACTTCCAGCACTGCAGAGATGTTCTTCACACCGTTGTTTCGCACCGAGGCGTTGATTGTTTGGACCGTTCGAGTCAAGCCGACGCTTGTTTCACCCGGTGCCAAGGTTGGAACTGTGTCAGAAACCGAGATGCCGCTGTGATTGTTTTTGACATCGAAGTCCTTCCGCTGTTCGTTATTTGCAGGGTTGCTGTCTCCGTTCCCGGTGACTCGAGCAAACAGTGTTTGATCATCGCCAGTTGTGGCAGTCCATGGAATGATGATTGGGTTGGAAGTGGTCAATGCAGGGATGGTACCCAACGAAATCGTGGTCACAATGTATTCACCCGCTGTTGGCGAGCCTTTGTGGACAAGTTGCAACGATGCTGAACCGCCGATGTCACCTGTATTTTTTACGACAACCCGGATGTCATGCGCTGCTGGTTCAACAGTGATGCCATCGCCACGATCGATTGAGCCTGCGCCACTCATGGTCATGAGGCTGACGCCAAAGTCAGGAGCTGCTCGACCTGATGTGTCGGCCCCGGTCGAGCCGATGAGGGGCGTTGCGGTTGGAATCAAGAACAGAAGAATCAACGCAATAGCGAGTTTCGTAGATGTTCGTTGAGGATTACGCAGATGCTCCACCCCCGTCTGGTTTGTCGAAACGATCGATGGTGACTCGCTTGCCTTGCGATTTCCACTGGGCGAGAAGTTGGTGGAGGAGTCTGTCGTGTTCTTGTTCGGAGATTCCCAAGCGACGGCGTTCCTCCCATAGGAGAAGTTGTTCAGTGCGAGTCAGCAAAGCGTCCCGAAGGTACAACTCAAGGGTGCGACGGTATGCGTCTCTGTCAGAGATGGCGTAGACGATTGTATCACCTGGTAATTGATCCGAGCGATGTTGAATGAGGTTGCCGAGTGTCAGTGCTTCGTCGTAGGAGACATGGCGCTTGTCGAGGTCGGTTTGAATGGCGCTTGCGATGGCCTGCAAATCGAACTTGGTCGTCACGCGCTGAATACGCTTGAAGTACCGACGAGAACGTCGAGACATACGCGATGCGACCATGCTTGCTCGTTTACCTGCCGGTTATTGAAAGAATCGGTCACCATCTACCTAAATACGCATTGTGAATGGGTATTAATTCACACCGCATAAAAGACNGACTGAGGGGTTCTTCGGAGACATATTTAGACGAAAGCACCACGAAATCGGACAAAATTCACCNAAAGCAACCCTTCTTGGACTACGGGCCGGTGGAACCGTCATGAGCGAAGTGATAACACACGCAAATGGCGCACAAGCCCCACGGTTTTCTGCACATGACTCTGCAGGCACACTCCATGACCTTGAAGGGTACATGGCGGACGGAAAAACGGTCATCGTCTACTTCTACCCACGTGATTCTACACCAGGCTGTACGAAACAAGCATGTGATTTCAGGGACAACATGGCGTTGTTACAGTCTGAGAACACCGTCGTCCTCGGCGTGTCAAAGGACTCGGAAGCATCCCACGAACGATTCATCGCCAAACAAGAACTCAATTTCCCTCTCCTTCTCGATACCGAGGGGGATCTTCACGACTCGTTCGGCACATGGCGAATGAAGAAAAACTACGGAAGGGAATACATGGGTTGTGTTCGCTCAACTTTTGTCATCAATCCAGATGGGACGTTCAAGTGGCTCAGGTACAATGTTAGGGCCAAGGGTCACGTTTCGATGCTGATGCGTGAACTCGGTTTCACAGAATGAAGGTGTTCCGATGGCGACCAACCAACGCCGGACACTCCCCCTCGAAAGCGTGGCATGGAGCCCCTGTCACATCGGCGAAGGCCTCGTGAATGGAGAAAAATGCTCCATTGGCGCCCTCGCCCACATTGGAAGAAACGTTACACTCGGCGACGGGTGTCGGATTCAAGGCGGCGCTTACATCGCAGACGGGTGTGTCCTTGGCGACGGCGTCTTTGTCGGGCCGAATTCAACCATGCTCAATGACAAGTACCCCCCTTCAAGAAACGCTGACCACTGGATGCCAGTGAAGATTGAATCAAACGCTGTCATCGGCGGTGGTGCCACGGTGTTACCCGGCGTCACGGTTGGCGTGAACGCAGTCCTCGCTGCAGGCTCAACCCTCACAAGGGACCTACCAGCGGATGAAGTATGGGCGGGGAACCCAGCCACATTGTTGATGACTCGGGCCCAATACGAACAAAAAGGCGGGCGTTGAACTTCAAGGAGGATGAACCATGGACGAGAAAGGAATCATTGCCGATTATTTGCGAAAGTGCAATATGTACGCTGAAGCATCGATCGCTCGAAAGGAAGCAAGAGGCGAATCAATAGAGACAGCTGCTTGGAAATCATACATTGAATTCAATGAGCACGCCATCACCGAATTGGGCAACGGGAAACTCGACGCATGGTTCACACCTTCCCCCACGCAAAGCATGACGGGCGCACAACGTATGGATGCAGAGGCAATGGAGCACCCGGTTCGCGCTGGGTGGCTCTCAGGTTTGCTGTCACCCCGACCCCTCGTGATCGCCTCAACACAAGATGAGGATGGAAACCTCAATCTCGCCCCTTACACCTCCGTGATGGCTGTATCAACCGGACCACCCTTGCTGATCGCCTCCTTCAGTTGCAACCGTGAAGGAAAATACCGAGACACACTGCTCAACTTACGGAGCACCAAGCGAGCCATTCTTCACATGATGCCATCCACACTTGAGACAGTCAAAGCCATCGATGAAACTGCGGCACCCCTCCCCAGAGATGAGAGTGAATGGAACATGGCGGGTTTCACCCACCATCCCGATGAACCACTTCTCATCAACGAGTCTGTTGCAGCGATTGAAGTTGAATTCCTTGAAGACCGACCGTTGCCCGACGCTGTTGCACGTTTGGCCGTGTTCCGAGTCAAAGCCCTGTGGACCACAAGCGAAACAATGCCGGCTGAAGGCCTCAATATCCTATGCCAGCATGGCCATGACAGACTGACCCCCGCTCCGGCACAATGGGGCGAAAAGGTCGCAAAGCACTACCGCCGTTGAGCATCAGCGCAAGGCAGCCCACGTGAGCGCCAGACCATGCTTCAAATCAGTCAACGCATGCCATTCAAGATGGATCGCTGCCAGTGAAGTGTCAGGCCAGCGCCTCGCTGCATCACCGTGGTAGCCTTGTGAAAATTCAACCGCAGGGAGTGGTTTGTTCCAAGAAACATCTGCTTGAACAGTTTCGAACAGTCGTTTCTGTAACTCTGAAACGCTCACTTCCTCTGTTGATCCGATGTTGAATGCCATACCGGAAAGGGATTCACCCGATGCACTGCAATCCATCAAGCCAGCTTTGAGAAAGCCGCTTGTGATGTCATCAATGTACGTGAACGAGCGAGTTTGGGTGCCTTGATTATGGATTTGAAGCGGTGAAGAGGACAGAACTGATTTGAAAAACATCGCCACGACTTGCCCGTAATCGCCCCCGTTCAATCGAGGACCATAGGCGTTGAATGGACGTACAATTCGAACATCCAGTCCATCCCGTGCAGCGTGCTGTGCTGCAACCTCGTCAAGGTATTTGCTGGCCCCATAGGAGTGCCGTTGGTGTTGCTGGGGGTCGCTGAATTGCATTGGGTTACCGTTCTGAATGGGCTGCATTTCGGCGTCCCCAAAGGCTTCTGGCGAGGATGCGAGTACATACCGTGCATCGTTCGCCATTGCGAGTTCAAGGGTTCTCAGCGTCCCATTGATGTTGACATCAATCACCGAATGTGCTGCTTCATGAAACCATTTGGTGCCGTTGATCGCAGCGAGGTGGTAGACAAGGTCGAGCCCACCAAGTGCTTCGACGCAGGCATCCAACGCCTCGACATTTCGCACGTCATCGTTTTGGAACTGAAACGCTGAATGGGCCATAAGGTGCTCAATGTTGGCAAGCGAACCTCTGAACAGTGAATCAAGTGCGAGGACATCATGACCTTCCTCGAGAAGTGCCTCGCACAACGAAGATCCAAGGAACCCCGCTCCACCAGTGACTAGAATTTTGAGAGGCATTGGGTTCAACTCGCACGTTCGAGAACCGTGATCGTCACTACGCCATCTTCCGAGGTCATTTCAACGAGATCACCATCATTAATTTCCATGCAAGGGTCACCATCGAACGCATGACCGTATGGTAAATTGAGAAGGGAACAGGCAGGCAAGGTGAGCGGGCACACATCACTGTTGACGATGGCCTTGGGTCCTTTTCCAGTGTACAAAAGCCCCATCAATACATACGGAGCAACCGTCGAACCCGAGCCTTTTGGATAGATCAAAATGGTGTCTTCAATGGCACGGCCATCGAGTGGATGGCCAAATTCTTCGACCACACCTGTGTCTCTATTGACGTAGCCAAGGTATGTGATCGGGACGTCCGTCACCATAGCTTGCCACGAACAGAAAAGGATGCTTGGCTGAGAAGCCCTGCACCGACAAGGGTCGCTTGTCCGGTTTGGATGGTCTTGTTGCTTGCGTGTTGAGGCTGAGACTTTGAGGCAAGCGTAGGTCGTTCACCCGCAGAAAGGCTTGCATCGAAAGCATGAGCCACGCAGTCTTCAATCGAAAGAACGCTTGTTGGCAATCGGTTAAGGCCGCTGGTAAGGTAGTGTTCTGCTTTGAGGGAATTGGTCAACAAGTGATTGTACTTTGAGCGATTGTAAGGCGTGACTTCCGGGCATGTATCCTTGAGAATCACTGCACCTGCTTGTTCGAGAACATCGATGCTTCCATCGGCAAGAGCAAGTTCGAAATTCTCACCACTGGTGAACACCCAGAGCCTCTGATTGGGAATCTTGGAGCCCATTTCAGCATATGAGCGGACAGCGGATGCGGTGATGCGAATTTCTTCCAAACTTGCTTGAGGGCAACCGATTACCACGAGGTCGACTTGGCCTTGAGGCGCTAACTCTGCGTAACGAGCAGCCAAATCATCGGCCGTAAAAGTGAGAATGCCTTGCCAGCCATCCTCTGGTGTGGACCATTCATCTTCCGAAATTCGGTTGAGTGGCGGGTCTGCTGACAAACCTTCAGCCCACAGCATTGGCGTCCCATAATTCGCCGCTGCTGCAGTCAGTGCCTTCTTTCTGGCAAAACTTGCTCGCTCGGGCAACCCCCGAATGAACGGCATTGGCCCCCATGGAAGGCGCCATCCTGGTCGAACCTGCTTGCCAATCCAATCGCCCAACACTGACCAATCCGAGAGGGTGATCAATTCACATTCGACATTGACGAGAATGTTNGGCGTTCGGTTTGATTCCAAATGCAGGCCCCATTTTGGAGCATAGCCAGTTAGAGCGGTTGCGAGGGCAGAAAGACCAGATTCTCTGTTTGTAATCAGCGAAGTCCATGTGTTGGAAAAGCAGACTGCATTTGATTCAGCCCATGAAGCGATGCCTGAAGTGTCCTCAATGCCTCGGTCGTAAGGAGTGCAAGAAAGGGTCGCATCAAGGCCAAGTGCTTCGTATGCTTGGACAATCTCAAACTGCTGCTCTAGGAATTCAGGCCATTCGATGTCCATTTCNTTCATCTTCTCTTTGTCACAACCTGCCGAATTCAACGTTGTAGGGATGACAACCGTTCCATCACCGGANCTGGAGAGATCCGCCAAGAAGCGGCGAAGTCCATGCCCGCCGGTGATCACCGACACGCCAGAAACGTGAGCATGGTCCACTTCAATGAAGCCTTCAGCATGAGCAGTGATGGCCAAATCAACAACCAAGCGTGCTGCTTTTTGGCGTGTTGGCCCTTCCTCCCCAGCAAGTTGGGCAGCGAGTCGCTTGGGCAAGTCCATGCTTGAGCGAGGCCGACCACGCTCATGAACTCACCCCTTGAGCGATGAAGGCTGTACTGAGTCGTTGATTCACCAAAAGTGCCCAAAATGGCTAGAACCGAAGCATTTGATACCATTGAGGTTCTTCTGCAATCATATGTCACCCCCCAATGAACAGGATGGTCCGACCCCTATCGCAGGTGAACCTGCCCAGACAGAAACCAGCAAACCTGTGCCCTCACTTCCGGGTTCCACTGATGCTGAACAACCGATTCAAAGTGGATCAACTCGCCGAAGAAAAGTCCTTGCTGTTCTGCAAGTGCTCTTACTTGTTGGCGCGCTTGGCATCTCTAGTTACGCTATGTACACTGTTGCCATGTTTTCTGAAGACAGTCCAAACGTCGAGCCAACCACAGAGTTGCTCATCCGGACCGAAGGTCGAGACGCTGACGGATTATGCAGCAATGGGGGTTCATTGATCCTCATCGGTGCAGATCAGAATTTGAATCAGTACCTCGATGGCGATGAAGTCACCTCAACAACCACGCTTTGTCATGGTGAACGCGGGCCTTCGGGTTATTCTGGTTCAGGCACGACCGGGGCCTCAAGCCTCATCACAACGACACCAATTGATGGAGGAAACGAAACGTGCCTTGCCGGCGGTATTCTCATCCAATCTGGCATTGATCTCAATGAGAACGAAGCACTGGACGAGGATGAAGAACAAACGTTCAATCTGCTGTGCAACGGACCACTTGGCCTCACTGGGTCTCAAGGAAGCCAAGGCATGGATGGGACAGCAGGGGTGCAAGGTGGCGATGGTGCGCCTGCCCTCGTGCATCAAAAACAACCACCAGCAAGCGTTTGTTCAAACGGTGTCATGATTCAATTTGGCATCGATGACGGCGCTGGTGACGGTGTTGCTCTTGACGGGGTGATGCACAATGATGAGGTTCGAAGCAGCCTCAACATCTGTAGCCAAGCGCTCTTTGTCGGAGCGATTGGAGACTATAACAATGGTATCTCAGATGGAGTCGCCCACGCATGCGATGAACTCATCTGGCTTCCTGATGCCGAGGTGTTGCTCACTGCAGGTTCCAATGGTGCGGATGGATGTGAGTTGTGGGCAAGCGACGGCACTGCTGAAGAATCTGCAATGCTGCTGAACCTTCATCCGAGTGGCGATTCGTTGCCAGGCCGGTATGCTGGTTTCACGTTGATCGAAACGGATGGAGGTGAACGCGTGGTGTTCGATGCTGACGATGGGGTCAATGGGCGCCAGTTGTGGGTCACAGACGGCTCAGCCAGCGGAACATTGCGCCTTACCAGCACCAGCACCACAGATGTGACAGGGCCTGTGACGACCATGGCATGGAACAATGGATTGGTGCTCTTGAACACACCAGACACCATGCTTTGGACCAACGGTACGACAACCATTGACCTGTTTCAGCATGAATCCCTGAACCAAAGTTTGACCCAAAATAACAGAATCACTTTGTCCGAACTTTCAGCCTTTCAAGCAGACTTGCTTGAATCGGAGGGTGGATGGCTTTGGTTTTCCGCCAAATCAACAACGGGCATTGAACCCTATGCATTGCACACCGATGGGCGATTCCTTGCTTGGGATTTGGTGCCAGGCGACGCAAATGTCGGAGCTTCAATTGATGTTGATGGAGGGCGGGTCCTTGTTGCCGATAACGGCCAAGGCCGTCAACTCGTCCGATTGGGTCATGACGGCACACACCAATGGCTGACGAACTTGATGAACACCAACACGGGTGCGCAGTCCAATCACGTTGGAGAACACCTTGGTCTGCACCGTATCGGGGATCGAATCGTGTTTGATGCCCTCACATCGGGCGTTGACCCTCAATTGTGGATGCACAACTTGACCCAATCCACCACAAGCCTTCTGTCGACAAGCATCGGCGCTCCAGGCGACTTAGCGGGCGGTATTGTCCACCAAGACCGAGTGTGGTTCGACTGTGTTGCACCAAACATAGCTCAGGAAATTTGCTCGACGGATGGGACGCCTGCTGGCACTCAAACTGAGACGGACCTGCGCGCTGGTTCTGCGAGCGCCTTGGTACGAGGGTTTGCCTCCACTGGCCAGCATTTGTTTGTGGTCGCAAGTGGACAAGTTGATGGAAATGAAACCGGTTCTTGCCTATGGAAACTCACTGCTGGCAGCGGTGCTGAACTGCAATACGATCCGTGGCCTGGCTTCAATAACAATTCATACGCAGCCACATATGGCTCGATTCATGCAACGGAACATCACATCTTTTTCACGGCCAACAACGGAGTGGCTGGTCAAGAATGGCATGCATACAGCCATGAGCAATTGAGCGGAACATGGCTTATCTGGTCCTGATCAACGAAGGTGAACGCAATACGGGCAGGAAACTTCCACGACGTATGACGGGGATTGTTGATCTTCGGCTGTCAACGGCTGACGGCACGCAAAGCACTGAACTGCTTCCGATTCTTTGAGTTCGGGTGTGAGTGCAACACGGTGATCGAACACAAAGCAATCTCCATTCCAATGTGAGCCACCAACTTGCTCGAAGTAACCAAGAATACCGCCTTCGAGTTGCCTGACATCTTTGAATCCCGCCTCAAGCATGACGACGCTTGCTTTCTCACAACGGATGCCACCTGTGCAAAACATAACCACGGGCGTGTCTTTCAATTCCTCCGGCATGGCATTGACTGCTGCAGGGAAGGCGCGGAAGCTCGTGATGTCGAGGTCCATGGCATTTTCAAAAGTCCCCAAACGAATCTCGTAGTCGTTTCGAGTGTCAAGAATTGTGACGGTTTTTCCATCATCAAGCCATTGTTTGAACTCCTTGGGAGCAATCGAATCCCCAGTGAACACTGCAGGTTGGACTTCGTCCATGCCNATCGAAATGATTTCTTTCTTGAGCCGAACATTCATTCGATTGAATGGTTGATAATCAGTGTGAGAAATTTTCAAGGGAATATCGAGAAAACGCACATCTGAATCGAGGAATGCAAGGAAGTCATCAACCCCATGCTGGGTTCCTGCCAAAAAGAAATTGATGCCTTCATGAGCAAGAAGAATGGTCCCTCGCAAGTCTGAGGAATCGCAAGCNTTGATCATTGGNGTGCGCAATTCGTCCCGGTCAGGGAGGTCAACAAACCGGTACCCAGCGATGTTGACGATCGAGTCGCTCATGGCGTGGGTAAAAGGTGGTGGCTTTCATTGGTTCGGCGGTTAAAACCGGCGCCAATCGTGGCGAGAAGCCAAAGGACGGCGCCACCCTTGACCGAAGGCACGGCTTGAAACACGTGGTGCGGGCGACATCTGCCAGCGCTTGTGTTCGTTCCGTTCCAGACGAGTGAGTACATCGAGCACGATTGCTGGGTCGTGGCCCTGCTCAGCGATGCTCTCACCATCGAGCCCGCCCTCTATGTGGGCGCGTAGAATCGCATCCAAAACCGGGTAAGGCGGCAGGGAATCTTCGTCGATTTGATCGGGGGCGAGTTCGGCAGATGGCGGTTTGGTGCGGGTCGAGGCATTTACCGGAGCAGCCAAGCCTTGTTGTTCTGCTCGTTGATTAAACACATCAGCCAAGCCGTAGACTTGCATTTTGTACAGATCACCAAGAGGTGTGTAGCCACCTGCCATGTCACCGTAGAGCGTGCAGTAGCCTTGAGCAAGTTCCGATTTATTGCCAGTGGCAATGGCCATGCTTCCTTGGGCGTTGGCATGAGCCATGACGATCAAGCCACGCAGTCGGGCTTGCAAATTTTCACCAGCCACTTGCGCACCTTGTTCAAGCATACCGCCAATTGACCCCTCGACCGATGCGTGCATGGAATCGATTGGGATCGTGTCAAACATGAGCCCGAGTGACGCAGCCGTATGCGCAGCATCGTCAATGGAGTGTTGTGAGGAGTGCCTCGAAGGCATGGCGATACCAGTCACGTTCGCAGGTCCAACTGCCGCAGCTGCAACACAGGCAGCAACGGCTGAATCGATGCCACCGGAGAGACCGAGGACAATGGATGTGATACCAGACTTCCGACAATAATCGGTAAGGCCCGTCACCACCGCATCCGCTAGATCTTGGAGCACCTCACGCTCGTGTTCTCTGCCGTCGTCATCTGGGCGAAGGCGCCGAAGTTGATCATCGCCCACATCCAAAGCATCAGCGGTTGTTGATGGTAGCCATTCGCAAGCATTCGCATCGTCAAGATCAACCATCAAAACGCCCTCTTTCCAAGCAGGAGCAATCACAACGGTGCCATCAGGCCACGCCACAAGTGAATTTCCGTCGAACAATAAATCATCATTGCCGCCAACTTGATTGGCCATCAAAAATGGGTGGTTAAGAATGGAGGCAGCAGTTCGGCACACATGTATTCGTGATGCCAGTTTATCCGAGTGGTAAGGCGAAGCGGAAAGGTTCACCGTTGCATCGAGTTTCACACCCTGGCGTCCCCATTCAGCAAGTGATTCGATAGGATCTGCAGCGTAGGCCGATGGCGTCATATCGGCTGCCTGCCATGCATCTTCGCACACGGTCACACCCAAATCGAGACCCGCAATCGTGCGTGCAATTCCTGGCCGGTTATCGGGTTTGAAATATCGAGCTTCATCGAAGACATCGTATGTTGGCAAGAGTTGCTTTCGAGCAACGATGCGCGTAGCATTTGGCGGTGTTGATGAGAGAGGGCCACAGCGGACCACGCCATTGCTTGGCAGTTGCTTCGGATGGTCAGGGGTGAGTGGGGCGCCAACGAGCACTGGAATTGAAACGGAAAGAGTGCTTGCTTTGGCTTGCGCTTTGACGACAAAGTCGGGCTGAAGCAGCAAATCACGGGGCGGGTAACCGCAAATCGCCAACTCAGTACTCAGACCGAGTGTTGCTCCATGGGTTGCCGCCTGTTCAGCCAACGCTTCAAGCCGTGCTGCATTGCCATGAAGATCCCCTACGGTCGAATCACCTTGGAGCAATGCAATGGTTCGGGACATCGAGTTCAACGCCTTCTTAGTCGTGCCTTACGATGTTTCCTTGTGAATCTTTGTACCACCACTCATTGGCGGCCTTATCGTGGTACCACCAGTAGCCATCAGAGCCACGAACCCAATCGGTGGCTTCCTCGTCCGCTGCTTGAGTGGCAGCGGCAGCGGTTGCGACCGTTGTTTCGACGGTTGAGTCATTCGCTGATGAATCCAAGAGATCTGCATCATCTTCATCCTCGTTTTCATCTTCGAGTTCAGATGAATATTCGTCCCAGTCATATTCTGCCTTCGAACCGCCCTTTCGGGTCATGCGAGTTGCGTAAATCAGTCCAGTCACGACAATCGAGATGAACAGAAGACCGGCAACTGAGCCAATGACTGGATTGACTTCGCCAAACACTCGCTCTGTCAAGGATTCTTCACGGGTTGGACGAACGTCAACCGACGGGCCGCTTGAAGTCAAATCATTTTCGAGGGCCACCTCGATCCATTGCAGGCCAGGTGAATCAGGATTCCAGTCGACCTGAACAGCCACTTCCCCACTCTTAGGCACTTCCGTGGATGTACGACGCAGCGTGGATCGGTTGCCATCTGCATCGACGATGGTGAACACCAAATCGACGCTTCCGTCGAGGGTACCTGTGTTCTTCACGTAAGCAGTCACAATTGAAGTCTGACCGACTTCAATGATGGTTCGAGAGTATCTCACGTCACCTTGTTCTATTTCGAACGCTGGCTTGAGCCATTCCATGTCCCAAATACCGACAGGTGTCCCTGCAGGTGTGCCGCCAAGACCTAGAATTTCATTGTCAGCAAGGTCACGGCCTGAAACGACAACGTGAAGCTCCAAGCGGTTTTCGAGCATCTCCGCTGTAATCATGCTCAAGTCGATGCTGCCAACGACTTCCAAGCGCAATCCTGAAGATTCTGTTCCGAGTAAATCGAGGGCCTCAACGCCGTTTCGCAGGCGGTCGCCAGTGGACTTTTCTTCCACCCACCAGACGAGTTCCAGTGACTCAATATCGAGGCCACCTTCTTCTGAGAGAAGCACGCGTACTTCGTGCGTATCTGCTGCAAGAACCGCCTGCGGTCTTGGGTTAAGCACTTCCACAGGTTCCGGCCCAGTACCATCAACAATGATCCAGCGAACTGAAGTTTCCTTGTCCGTCGCATCAACACCTTGGCCTTGGAGGCATCCAATGCTCCATGTCAGCGGAAGAGTGCCTGAGGTAGAAGGCGCGGTGAGTTCCATTGACCACACGCCTTCGTAGGTTGTGGCAGAATGTGTTGCGCCTCCAAACAGGACATTGACTTCGCAATCGAAGACAGGAACGGAATTGGTTTGACTGAACACAACGCCACCGGCAATTTCCATCGGGCTGCTCGGTGCAAGTCGTGCACCATCGCCCAGTAGCGTGCCTTGTGACAGCACAAGCGTCACAGATTCTTCGGGGATTTCCATCGCAGCGGAGAACCGCCATCGATGTTCAGGGAAGGTCTTGAAGACTTCTTGACCGGCACGGTCAACGATGCGAACGCCTGGTTCTCGACGGGTTTCGCCAAGGTCAGGTGTCGTCCAAGCCAAGTGGAATTCGATGTTGAGGGTGATGTCCCGTTCGTACGGGTCTGCGGGACCATTTGCACCCAACATGGTGCAATCCGTGACAATCACGTGTGGGCTCGTTGTTGTACAGTTCCCAGTTGAGAAGTCCCATCGAATCGGAAGGACATCGCTGCCTTGATTTGAAGCAAGTTCAACGATGACATCGGTCATGTCAGAACCGCCATTCGGTTCATTCAGGTCGACATTCAGTGTGTAGGGCGTGTGTGGATGCAGCCATGATTCACGACCGGACTCAAAGGAAAAAGCACCTGCCTCGATGGTTGGCGCTCCGTCAACGGCAAGTTGGTACATGAACAAATGTTCACCGCTTTGATTGCTTCCTCCGTCTTCAAGAGGTTGGCCAGCGTCATCAGCCCCGGTGATGTAGACTGCCACTTTTTGTCCCAAACTCCCGCCAGTATCATCGAGCAAAAGGGTGTATTGTCCAATCAAACTCCCTAAGTCATTTGGAATGTACAACCCAAGGGATTGGAATTCGTCGCTATCGGGCCAGTTGTTGAGGTTCGTATCATCGATCCATTCGCGCCAAACCATTGCCTGAACATTTGTTGGAAGCAGCGGTTGATCCGTGATTTGAATCTGCATCGTTTGGGTGCTGGAAGGCGTTCGGTGGTCATACAAGTCCATCGACGTGCTCAGCACTTTCGGATTGACGGAGTCAATATGGAACGTGCGTTCATAGACGGCATCTTCTGTCAAACCAGAGCCGTTGAGAGCGGTTAATTCGAGGCGCCATGAGAGTTCTCCGAAGGTGAATGGCACTGTATCNGTGTAGTTCCAATAATTCTCATCGAGGGTGGTNGTGTTAACGACCAGCGTCTCGCCACGGTACAGACTGAGGATTGCATCNCCATCTGCGAAAGCATCGATTGTGTCGAGGCCTTCAAACCCGACTCGAACTGAAAGGTGGACATCAATACCTGCCTTGAGGTAGTAATCNGATGAATCCAAAACTCTTGAATGATCGGCGTCTGTGAACACGACTTCTTGGATTTCCAAGTCGTTGTCATAGCCTTGGAATCCTGGACCACCCCACTCGTGGACTGANGGCATCGAGATGACGCTGTTGGAAAGCACAAGACGTGAAGTGACGGTCATTTTTTCTGCATCGTCCCAAGTGGGTTCGATCCTGAAGGTAATGCTGATGGTCGTTTCAAGTCCGTTTTCAACCACAACAAGGGGCGAATCAGGGTGAAGTTCGATGTGCTGGAAACCACCGATACCAACTGGAGTTGAGCCCGACATTGGGAGGAGCCATGTACCGGTTGAAGCGCCATCGGTCACGTCCAATCGAGCCAAGGAAGCTGATGATCCATACAGATTNTAGGTTGTGTTCATGGTTTGCCATCGTTGACTCGGAGCAAGGATCGGTTCGTCAACCTGCATTTCNGTGCTGACCAACTGAACGGCAGAAGAAGTGTTCAGGCCTTCAACAGAAACTGTGAGCCCACCCGGCGTGGTGGATGAGAAGGGCACCGTGATTTGATGCAACCCATTGGCAGAAGGAAGCCCGTGGCGGATGGTGTTTAACGCTAAGACAAAGGCGGAATCTGATTCTGCATCAATCGAAGTCCCTGTCGAATAGGGCACAGCAAGCCCAGCGAGCGTCACATTACCAGTTCCTGTCACTTCAAAGGTCACTTCAGCGAATGAAGTCCCCAACACACCAACAGTGGAGGTAAGGATTCCAAGCGTTGTACTGAACAACTCCAGTTGTGAGGAATTGAGTGTNAGGTGACTGGTGCCATTGAGCGTCCAGTTTGCAATTTCATCATTCCCAACTCGAAGCATTATACCATCCAAATTGCCGTTGTAGGAGAGAGCGGAGAAGGCGAACGAAGTGAGGTCTGTGACAGGCACCCATGCTTTGCCCGTGGCGATTCCTGACAAACCTGGGTTGACTGACATTTGGGTTGCGCCGTTTTCGAATCGATCTTGCAGACCCCATGAGCCAACCCGAGCATCGCTTCCACCCCATTCGAGGATTCCGTTGCCATCGAAGTCAATGGATGGGGCTGTTGGCTGTAGACCGGCCATCAAACCGATGTGCAAATTGGTGAGGGACCATTCCACAGCGGTGCTCGTATTGTTGACGGTTGTGGTCGTGCCATCCGAAGAGGCACGAACTTGAATTCGCCCGGTTGTACCTTCTGCTTCGACCAAGTCGACGGTGTATGGTTCTGAAATCTCAGTCCAAGGGTCATCCTCAGCGTAGCGAATCGAGAGGGTTACATTTTCCATTTCTGCCTCGATCATCGCACTTGCTACTGCACCTGAGGTGGAGATCCATGGGGAGGTTGCCGTGTCATTCACACTTCCGTTGAGGCTCGGCAATGTNGTGGGNTATTCAGGAGCATAAATGGCATGGTACGCATTTCCGCCAAGCGTCCATCCGAGATCATCCACTTCTTGCTGGAATTGAACCGAATAACTTCCGTCACCGCTCAATGAATAGATACTTGCCATTCGCCCATCGGGTGCTGGCTCGAGGTAGAGGTGGATTTTGATCGAGTCGTGGACGGTCCAATCCAAACCATTGGTTGGAATCCAGCCGGCACCAGTGCCTTGAAGCCCCTCGATTGGCTCACCAGTGGCGCCATCAAGAACACTCCAATTCAATCCTGCACCATCAGGAATCATGGCATCGAGGTACATTGGTGCCCAAGGACCAGCGTTGACCTTTTGGAACTCATTCACGCCAAATCCGATGCTCGGACTGGTCCAGTCTGCGGATGGTGGAAGAGCGAGGTGTACATCGTCGACAAACCAGTAATCGCAGCAGGTTCCCGAGCCACGAAGTTGTTCAAAACGAACTTGGGTGGTCGCATGGAGGGCTGCGGCAGGCAGTGTTCCGAAGTAGGTCTGTGGAGCGCCACCTGCGGTGGAACCAGACCATGTGTGTACATCAACCCAGTTTCCTGAGGAGGTCTTGTATTTGAGTTTCAAATCTTCTCCACTGTCTGGTTCCTCCTCACAGCTCGTCGAGCCTTGACGGACCCACACATGGATTGGGATCGAGTTGAGGCCACCAAGGTTTACCGCTGGCGACGTTGCATGCTCAGGAGTGGAACTGGCTTGGGTCTTAATCGAATTTCCAGTGGTGCCGTTTTTGCCACAGTTTGGAGTGTAGAGTCCGACATAGGTCGATGTGGAGACGGTCCAACCTTGCAATCCGGTGTTGAAATCCCAAAGCGTNCCNCCNCCGTCNGCAGTGAGCACTCCATCAGCACCAAACGTGCCGTTGTGAACGGCGGAGGATGCAGACCAAACACTGTTATCGTCCCACACGAAGCCGGTTTGTGTTGGTTGAACTGAAGGTTCCATGGCCAAGTGAACATTTGTGATTGGCGAACTACTCGGCACATCAAGCGTGAATGAGGTCGCAATTGCATTGTTTCCTGGCAAGAGGAATGTTCCGCTTTCCCCTTCAATTGCTGCGAGTGCGTTTTGTTCGAGGAGGACAGAGGTTTGAG
>JGI26273J51734_10000438_pt1 | contig 22355 bp, 20 predicted proteins | sample SaaInlV_125m_DNA_FD_51734 | JGI IMG/M metagenome (IMG submission 51734) | reverse complement strand
ACCAAAAGAATACCTCACAGATCTGCTCGATAATCAATCGATAGATCATCTTATCAGTTGTTTCACCACCCATCCAGAACTGCCTGAATTAGGAAATTATTTGGACGAATTAGAGGAGCTTATTGTTCATAAAGGCATCCAAGTGCACCTTACTGGGTATGTATTTACAGATTTCGAGCCAGAACGAGAATTCCGCAACATCAACATTTACGGCACTTTAAAGGAATTAAGCGAAGGATTGTCCTGAAAAATCCACTTTGTTTAATAAATTTCTAAAAAGATTATACAAATTGTTGGAACACATTGTTTAACTTTACCAAACAAACGTTAAACAACTGTATCATGTCAACTGCTGAATTTGGACAACTTATCGATAGAGAGCACGATTTTTTAAGTCAGCTAGCTATGAAGCTTACCAAGCGTCGCGATGATGCTGATGATCTTCTTCAGGACACTTATTATAAAGCACTGAAGAATAAAGACAAATTTGCCACAGGGACGAACCTTAAAGGTTGGTTGTACACAATAATGAAGAATACTTTCATTAACAACTACCGCCGCAAAAAGCAACAAAATACGTTTGTGGATGAAACCGAAGGTCAGTACTTTTTAAATTCAAAAGAGGCCGGAAAGACTACGCTAACAGACGCTAACGTCGATAACCAGTACATNATGGAGCAAATCGGTTCCATCGAGAAGCATTACACTGAGGCGTTCTTCATGCATTATGAAGGATATAAATACGANGAGATTGCAGAACATTTTAATATTCCATTAGGAACAGTTAAATCCCGTATCTTTCTAGCACGCAAAAAGATGATGGAAAAGCTCGCCGACCAGCGTCACTAGCCTATAACCGCCTAAAACGTTCTAATGAAATCAGTAATAGTCATAGGGTCTGGCTTCGCCGGACTCAGTGCCGCGTCCTTTCTCGCCAAAGAGGGATACGATGTAACGGTTCTTGAAAAAAATGATCAACTTGGGGGTAGAGCACGTACCTGGGAAAAGGATGGCTTTTCTTTCGATATGGGACCAAGCTGGTATTGGATGCCAGATGTTTTCGAACGGTACTTCGCTTCATTCGATAAAGAGGTATCAGATCTTTACAANCTGGTCCGTTTAAATCCATCTTACAGAGTAGTTTTCGGTCCNAATGAACATGAAGATCANAGTCCAAACATGTTGGAACTCGAAGCGATGTTTGATCGACTCGACCCTGGTTCAGGCCTGCGGTTACGTAAATTTTTGAAACAAGCCGAATACAAGTATAATGTGGGTATTCAAGACCTTGTTTTCAAACCAGGTCGTTCCCTTACAGAATTCATGGACTTTAGAATTTTCAAGGGCTTATTTCAACTGGATATGCTNAAAGATATTCGAAAGCATGTCGCCGAGGTTAGTTCACATCCTAAACTAAAGGCAATACTGGAATTTCCCGTTCTCTTCTTAGGTGCCTTACCTCAAAACACCCCAGCACTTTATAGTCTCATGAATTACGCAGACATGTCGCTTGGGACTTGGTACCCTATGGGTGGCATGAACAAGATCATTGAAGGTATGGTCAGCGTTGCGAAGGAGCAAGGTGTGAAGTTTAGAACGAGTACTGAAGTAACCGGATTTAAGTATTCTAATGGTAGGATTATCAGTGTACTCACGAAAGGCGGAAGCTTTACCGCAGATATAGTAGTAGGAGGAGCTGATTACCACCATATCGATCAAAAAATAAGTAGTCCTGAATACAGAGAATACAGTCCTGAATATTGGGAAAAACGCAAGATGGCCCCGTCTTCGTTGCTATTCTATCTTGGTGTAAAAGGTAAAGTGAATAATGTTTTACATCATAACTTATTCTTTGACTATGAATTAGATCAGCATGCTCATGAGATTTACACGGACCCTACATGGCCAACGAAACCCTTGTTTTACGCCAGCGCACCGACTAAAACTGATGAGTCAATCGCTCCTGAAGGATGTGAAAATATGTTCCTGTTAATGCCTACTGCACCCGGTTTATCAGGAGACAGTGAAGAAGTTAGAGAAAAATACTACCACCTCATGATGGACCGGCTTGAGTCCTACACTGGAGAGTCTATTCGAGACCGAGTGATAGTTAAGCGCAGTTTTGCCTACAGTGATTTTAAAAGCGAATACAACAGTTTCAAGGGCAACGCTTACGGCTTAGCCAATACATTAGACCAAACTGCTATCTTTAAACCAAGACTCAAAAGTAAAAAAGTAGCGAATCTTTATTTCGCAGGCCAATTAACCACGCCGGGGCCCGGTGTACCACCTTCACTCATTAGTGGAGAAGTGGTCTGTGGTGAGATTGTAAAGGATTATTCTTTAAAGAAAGCAGTATGAAAGCATTATTCGACAGCGTAAGTATCCGAGCAAGTAGAATGATCACTAAAGCATATTCTACCTCTTTTTCACTTGGAATTCTGGGCCTTGACAAAAAGTACCACGATCCCATCTATGCGATCTATGGTTTCGTTCGCTTTGCAGATGAAATTGTTGATTCCTTTGAAGGATATCCCCAGAAAGAACTGCTTGAACGGTTTTGGAAAGACACGTATTTAGCCTTAGACGAAAAAATTAGTCTAAATCCTGTCCTTAATAGCTTCCAGCAGGTTGTAAATACCTTTGAAATAGACCGTGATTTGATTGAGACTTTTCTTAAGTCCATGGAAATGGATCTTTACAAGAATGATTACGATGAAGAAGGGTACAAAGCATATATTTTAGGTTCAGCTGAAGTCGTAGGACTCATGTGTTTAAAGGTTTTTGTCGATGGGAGCGAGGAACGCTATCAAACATTGAAAAAGCCCGCTATGCAACTAGGAAGTGCCTTTCAAAAGATTAATTTCTTACGGGACTTACACGCCGATTACAAGAAATTAGGTCGAACTTATTTCCCAGGGGTAGACTTAAATAATTTCGACGAGACTGTAAAAACAGAGATCGAAGCTGATATTGATATCGATTTCAGAGCAGGTTACGAAGGAATAAAGCAATTGCCGAAAGGCGCACGCTTTGGAGTCTACATTGCCTATGTATACTACTACAGCTTATTTAAGAAAATTAAAAAAACACATTGCGATATCATTCTAAGTCAACGTGTTAGAATATCAAACAAAAGGAAATACGGTCTATTCTTAAGTAGTTTCGTAAGACATACCATTAATTGGATCTAAAATATGGCTGAACAAGTTATCCTGGTTGATGAGCATGACAATGCCATCGGACTGATGGAGAAAATGGAAGCGCACCGATTGGCGAAATTGCATCGTGCATTCTCTGTTTTCGCCATGAACGACAAGAATGAAATTTTACTACAGCGCAGAGCGTTACACAAATACCACAGTGGCGGTTTATGGACCAACACCTGTTGTTCTCATCCTCGTGATGGTGAAAATGTTGAGGAAGCAGCAAAAAGAAGGCTCATGGAAGAGATGGGTTTTACCTGTGATGTGAAGCGCATNTTTAGTTTTATCTACAAAGCCGAGCTTGACAACGATCTAACAGAACATGAATTAGATCACGTACTNATCGCTCGTTGGAATGACGATCCTAATGTAAATCCTGATGAAGTTGATTCGTTCGATTGGCAATCAGTAGAGTGGGTGGCCACAGATATGAAAAACAACCCTGATCGGTATACTGAATGGTTCAAAATCATTTATGATCGATTCTTAAACTATTGGAATAATGAAGATCACGGTTTATAGAAAAGCGCATTTTAATGCGGCGCACAGACTCCATGAACCTAGCCTCACAGATCAAGATAATGAGGCAATTTTTGGAAAGTGTAACAATCCTTATTACCACGGCCACAACTACGAATTAATAGTTGGCGTCACAGGTGATGTAGATCCGAAAACTGGCTATCTAATTGATATGAAGGTACTTGCGGACCTTATCAAATCTGAGGTTGAAGAGTATATGGACCACAAAAATCTAAATGTACAGGTGGCAGAATTTAAGACACTCAACCCTACTGCAGAGCATATTGCGTATGTGATATGGAACAGATTGCGCGTAAAATTGAACACATCCTTTGATTTGAAGGTTACCTTATATGAAACCCCCAGGAACTTTGTTGAGTACTGCGGAGAATAAAATTATTATGACAAAGCACGACCAAAAATATTCCACTGAAGAGCTTGCCGAATTATTCGACAATCATATGGGTAGCGCTATTGATACGCCACTAAGATCTGATGCTTTTGACTTGAGTGATGAAGAGAAGATTACACAAATAGCCTCGAAGTTTGAAGATATCATGACAATTTTAGGTTTAGACCTAAATGATGATAGTCTGCGAGGAACGCCACTTAGAGTAGCTAAAATGTACGTATCAGAGGCGTTTGCAGGGCTTAATCCTAAAAATAAGCCGGAGATGAAGCTCTTCGATAACAAGTACCAGTATAGGGACATGCTTATCGAAAAGAACATCACTGTACATTCACATTGTGAACATCACTTTGTGCCTATTATAGGTACCTGTCACATCGCTTACGTTCCCAACGGTCAAGTAGTTGGTTTGTCCAAGCTGAATAGAATCGTTCGTCATTATGCTAAACGGCCTCAAGTTCAAGAACGTTTGACGCGTCAAATAGCAGAAGCATTAATGGAAGGTTTAGGAACCCCCAGCGTGGCCGTTTATTTAGAAGCAGATCACATGTGCGTAAAGACTCGTGGAATAGAAGATGCCGGAAGTTCAACCATTACTATGGCATTCCATGGCGCGTTTGAAGATGAATTACAGCGTCAGTATTTCCTAAACGCAGTTCAATAAATGGCTAAAAAGGTTACTCTTTTTTGGTTCAGACGCGATCTAAGATTAGAGGATAACGCCGGTCTTTTGAAGGCACTGAAAAGTGAGGCGCCCGTTGTGCCCATTTTCATTTTTGACCCAACAATCCTCGAAACTTGAGGATACTAAAGATGCTCGTGTATCCTTCTTGCACGAACGTTTACAAGCGTTAAAAAATCAGTTACAAGACTTAGGTTCCGATTTATTGGTGTTCTACGATGAACCATTACAGTGCATGAAGGAGCTCATGAGCCGCTTCGAAGTAACCGGTCTATACTTCAACCGCGACTACGAACCTTATGCAAGGAAGCGGGACAAAATGGTATACGACTATTTCGAGTCGCTGAACGTACCATGTATTGGTGCCAAAGACCACGTTCTCTTTGAAAAGAACGAGGTTGTCAAAGCCGACGGAACGCCTTACCTCGTTTACAGTCCTTATGCAAAAGCATGGAAGAAGCTATGCACTGCAAATCATTTTAAGGCACATCCAACAATAGATTATTTTCATTCTTTTTTTAAGTCTCAAGAATTCACTGAACTGATTTCACTCCAAGAAATGGGGTTTGAGCCAACTAACATTGCCATCCCATCCGCGGCTATTTCTAAAGAGATTATTAATAACTACGATAGCACACGAAACTTTCCAGCATTGAAAAAGGGTACGACTCGTTTAGGCATTCACCTTAGGTTCGGCACCATAAGTATTCGGGAACTTGCGCGATTGGGTGAAAGAACGAATGAAACTTTTTTAAATGAGTTGATTTGGCGTGACTTTTTTCAAATGGCGCTATACTATTTCCCTGATAGCCGTTCAAAAGCTATTAAACCAAAATATGATTTAATTCCTTGGTCAAATAACGAGGAGCACTTTGCAGCTTGGTGTAAAGGAAAAACCGGCTATCCTATCGTTGATGCGGGAATGCGTGAGCTTAACGCGACTGGATTTATGCACAACCGTGTTCGCATGATTGTGGCCAGCTTCCTGACTAAACATTTGTTGATTGATTGGAGGTGGGGAGAGGCCTATTTCGCCTCTAAACTACTGGACTTTGATTTAGCAAGTAATATCGGTGGATGGCAGTGGGCGAGTGGTAGTGGACTAGATGCCGCACCTTATTTCCGAGTATTCAATCCTACTTCGCAGTTGGAAAAATTTGATAAAGACCTCACTTATGTCAACAGATGGGTACCTGAATTGCAAACCAAGCTGTACCCTAAGCCAATAGTGGAGCATAAGTGGGCACGTGAACGTTGTCTTGCCACTTACAAGGAGGCCTTATCAAACGTTTAGATTAGTCTGCTGTGTAGCCGAAAAGCTCCTTTTCCTTAATTACGCGATCCACGTATTGCGGCAAACAGCTTTCCCAACCCTCTTCACCAGAACGGATTTTACGCAGAACGTCGCGAGAGAAAATATTTTTTATCTCTTCGTCAATGTGCTCGATATCAATAATGCGGTTGTGAAAGTTTAAGTAATCTATAATGGGTCTAAACCTTGGATGAACTTCTGCATCTTCCTTTCTTAGGACTTTTGCGGTTTCATTTTCTTGGAACGGGTAGACCAGTATCTTCAAATCCTTGGAGAAAATTCTACCGAACGCCTCAAGTATACCTCCTTGCAAATCGCGGTAGTATTTCTCATCAAACAACTCACTAAGATTATTTACTCCCATTACCAATCCTTGACGTTTCTTTGAGAAGCGACCAAAGTAATCCACGAGTTTATAGTACTCCTGGTAGTTTGATATCAGCACGGTCTGTCCCAAACTGCAAAGTATTTCTGCTCGATCTAAGAAATCTTGTTCGTCCAATTCGCCGTCCGCCAAAAGGTTGTTCAAGGTGATTTCCCATAATACTACTGTACGGTCAGGATTGACCTTTTTGTCATTGGAAAACAAATCGTAGCCACGTTTGATCATGTCCATGTTTACTCGTGTAACAGGACGGAATGAACCTCGCATGGCAAGAATATTCTTTTTATAAAGTAATTCTGCTGGCAATAGATTGTTTCCTTCTGGCCCGAATATTACAGCTTCAGTGTAGCCNTTTTTGATCAACTGTAAAGACATTAAACGATTATCTACCACTTCGAAGTCTGGGCCTGAAAAATTGATTAAGTCAATCTCGATAGCATCTTTGTCAATATTATCGTAAAGCGTAGATAAAAAGAACTTGGGATCTTCAAAATAATTATACGCACCAAAAATGAGATTNGTTCCAAGCCTACCGACGGTCTCTTGTTGATGCTTCGCCTCATTCTCTCCAAGTCTGAAGTGAATTATAATTTCGTTCGTTTCCTTTGAAGGATCCGTTTGGAAACGAATTCCCATCCATCCGTGACCTTTGAAGGTCTTTGTAAAATTTATGGTTGCAACTGTATTTGCATATGCGAAATACATTTTATCTGGATGNAGGTTGCGGTCTAAACGTTTTTCTATGAGATTGTATTCGTGCTTAAGCATCTTACGTAACCTACTTTCAGTCACGTATCTGTTATCTTCTTCTATACCGTAAATGTCATCAGAAAATGCTTTATCGTAGGCGCTCATTGCCTTTGCGATGGTACCAGAAGCTGCACCGGCCCTAAAAAACTCTCGNACGGTCTCTTGTCCTGCGCCTATTTCGGCGAAGGTGCCATAAATCTCTGAGTTTAGGTTAATTTTAAGTGCCTTTTGGGCNGTGGTTAAGATGACGCGGTCATTCATGCGGTTAGCTGATAGGTTAATCACTGAAACAAAAGTAACATTTAGTCTTCATCCTTAAGAATGTAAAAGCGCTAAATACAAACAAAGAATGAGCCAAAGAGGGGAATTGATATTTTTAGGTTCTGGAACTTCTCAAGGAGTTCCAGTGATTGGCTGTGATTGCGAAGTTTGCATGAGCAAGGATNTCAGGGATAANAGGACAAGAAGCTCGGTACATATTCAGTTCGCAGGNCTTTCGCTTCAAATAGATACCGGCCCTGATTTTCGTACCCAGATGTTACGTGAAGGATTGACCCATGTGGATGCCGTATTGTTCACTCATGAACATCAAGATCATGTCGCGGGTTTAGACGATGTTCGACCAATCATTTTTCGTGTTCGCAAAGAAATGGCTCTTTACGGTCAGCAGCGTGTTTTAGATAGAATTAAAAAGGCATTCGACTACGCTTTCAAAGCACAGCCGTATCCTGGAGCCCCNAGTTTTACAACTACATCAATTGAAGCAGAATTGGCTTTTACCATAAATGGGGTAGAAGTACTTCCGCTTGGTATAAACCACGGTAACCTTCCCATTTTAGGCTATAGAATTGGCGACACTGCCTATTTAACGGATGTTAACGACATTCCCGATGAAGCGATGGAGCAGTTGAGTGGCTTAAACTATTTGATCTTAGATGCGCTTCACAGAAAGGAACATTATAGCCACTTTAATCTGACACAGGCGATAGAATGGGCAACTAAAATAGGAGCGAGACACACTTACTTTATACACATGAGCCACTACATGGGGAAGCATGAAGATGTGGAGAAAGAGTTGCCAGAAGGGATGCAGCTTAGTTTCGATGGGCTGCGTATTCCAGTTACGATTTAGTTACCTAGGTATTTTCCATTGACATAAACCCCAACCACTCGGTGCTTAGTCGTAGTTCCCTTGAACGGGTTATTATAGGCTTTAGACGCAAATCCGGTTAAATCCGAACCGTTTTCATCCAGTATAGTGAATTCTGCTATGCCTCCTTCGACAATCTTTAATTCAGGCAGACCAAGCAAATCTCTAGGATTGGAAGAACATAGTTTCTGTAAGAGTTCCCAATCCAATTTCTTCGCATCCAATAGATGTACCAAGGCGCCTTCAAATCCCGCCATTCCGAAAGATGCATTATCGAATTCGCATGCCTTTAACTCAATATCGCTAGGAAGGTGGTCCACAGTTAAACAATCGACTGTACCGTCTTGCAAGGCATCCCAAAGCGCGTTCTGGTCTTCAGTAGTGCGCAAGGGCGGAGCTACTTTAAAGTTCGTATCGTACGTTGCAACTGCTGTTTCGTCGAAAAGTAAGTGATGGATATTAACGCTACAGGTGAGGTTGAGTCCTTTTGATTTCGCATCACGAACAGCCTTAATTCCTTCGGAAGTGCTCACACTGGCAATGTGCATGCTGCCTTCAGTATATTCCAACANCTTTAGATCGCGCGCTATTTGAACAGATTCTGCAATATCTGGGATTCCTTTTAAGCCTACATACGTAGAGGTTACACCTTCATGAACCTTACCGTTGGCCGCCAAATTCGCATCTTCTGGGTGCACCATGATGCGACCAAAAGGTTTACTGTATAAAAGAGCCAATTTTAAAAGATTCGCATTTCGCATGCCTTGCTTGTAATCTCCAAACAAGATTGTGCCATGCTGGTACATATCGAACATGTCACTCATCTCCTCACCAGCACTAGATTTACTAGCCGATCCTACAGGTACAAGATTGATCGCCGTGCTTTCGCCTTTACTTAATATGAATTCTATACCTGTTTTATTATCAATTCCCGGAGTTCCATTACTAACCACACCTACTGCAGTAAANCCACCGGAAGCCGCCGCTGCAGCACCTGTCTCCAACGTTTCACATTCCTCATTTCCAGGCTCTCCAAGATCACTGTGCAATTCTGCAAAACCAGTGGTTAATGTTGCACCCTCTAAATCTACGGATGGGCAATCCATCTCAGGGAGATCGCCTATAGAAGTAATTTGAGATCCTTCAACTAAAATGTCTACGGTTTGTAAATGGTAAGGACTATGAACGTCAACTACGTAGGCATTTTTAAATAGGAGTTGCATCTCGATTAAATTTTAGCAAAAATAAGTGCAATTAGGGCGCAAAACAATGCAAGTGCCAAAGCTATTTTACTTTCTGTCCAAAATTGGACCGATTTCTGTACTTCTTTGANCGATTTCACCCAGCTATAATACTGGACCTTCGTCTGATCTAATTGGGTAATATTTGAATCATATCCATCTTCTCCATAATTCACGAGAGAAGAGCGCATTCCTTCCTGCTGCTGTTCTGAAGCCCACTGGAGCAGGGCCTTATAATAAGGATGTCCCGCATCTGCTATGGGAAAGGATTGCTCGTAGAGTACGGCGCCATCAGGGAGTTTTCGCCATCCCGACAGCACGACATCGCGTTTCGTTTTTAGAAATGGCGTAAGGCCGGTAAATGCTTCTCCAGACCATTTTTTTGGAGATGGCCAACGGTTTCGCTCCGATGCCCCAATGAAGAAATCGGTATAAAAGGGATCATCGAGCACGGGGATAACCTCTTGATCAAGCACGGCTGTTTGTTCATTTGAAAAACGCAGGAGTACATACCCTTCATTTTTCAACTCTTCAGGGACGAAGGAAAATCCATTCAATACAAGAATCGCGGAGGTTGGCAATTTTTGAAGGTCGCCTGTATTCCTATACACCACCTTGTTCTGTATCGGAAGTGAAGCGAGGCCAGGAGCGCCAGGGGTTATTAATTCAATGATTGGCAGGGAATTTGGTCGGTAAAGAAGGTGGTTATTATCTTCAATTATGGAGTCGCCTGAATAGGATAGAACCAACTCTTCCGCCTCGATAGACCACCATGGAACACGAACAATACTATCGGCTTCTTGAAGAATTAAAGTATTTGAGTCACGGACTTCCCATTCACCGCTATGTGTGCCGTTTGTTATTGTAAACCATTGCTCCTTTGCATTAGCTCGAACTTCTTTTACCAAAGCATTGAAAACTGAGCTTCGTTTAGGTAGGACGTACGTTGACGCTCCTTTTGGTAAAACAGAATAACCGGCCGACAGAATATAGCTGTTTTCATAGTCTTGAAGAGGGGCTTCTGACGCAGGCCAATCCTTAAGGGCTTCAACTACTTCGTCTGCTCGAAGGGTTCCTATCCCAATCCCGCCACGAACGTTTACGGTATACGTACCCTTAGGTAATTGTTTTAATGCTTCCGGCAACCAATACGCCTTTCGAGACCAAAGTGCAGGTGAATTATCAATCAAAATAGTGGTTGAATCTCGAGGTATTCTAGGACTTGCTAACGAAAAAAAGAAGAGTGCTATCACCAACATTCTAAGTAGAACGAGCAGCCATTCTTTCAACTTATTGCGTCGCCGATCTTGTGTTTTGAATTTGTCCAACCACATTAAAGATGGAATGGGGATGGGTTTTATTGATCGTTGTCCCAATAAATGAATAATGGGTACCAAAAGAGCTAAGGCTGTTCCCCACAACCACTGTGGTGAATCAAAGAGCATGGGTAGAACAATTATTTAAAAACACCAAAGTAGTTTCATAAACGTTCACTGCTTCGGAGCTGGTCTGGTGGTTATGAATCACATGGTCTTTGCAAGCGCAATTGGCCCATTGTTTTAAAGGTGAGCTTAAATTAGCATGCATCCATTGTGCTTTTTCAACGCTCACTACCTTGTCGCGTACCTCTACTGATTCATTCCACATCATAGTGAGTGACGGGGCTCTAACGGCTTTAAAAGTTTCGACTGTCATCGTGGTCTCCAGTAGCCATTGCATTTCTATCACACTCTCCCAACTGTAGGAGCGGTGTTTACAATCCTCAGTGACGCCGTCTTCCCGAGGAGACAGGTCCCTATATTCCTGGCCCGATATCCATTTGAGCAAATCCAAACCCCATGGGCCGTTCGTCAAGCTCGCTAAGGGATCATGCAATCGGATATTAGGACTATAATTGACTAGAGCATGTACCTTATCCGGAAATGTTGCTGCCAACTTGATGGCAAGGGGAGTACCTGTACTACAAGACATGATAATGACTTTATGACCTAAAGTAGTGGCCAAAGCAAAGTCCTTTTTCGCTTTTTCCCAAGCNTCTGTTGCTGTGTAGGTNGCATATCTTAATGAATCAGGCTCTATTAAACCATGACCTGCAATCCTAGGGTAAAAGGCATTGGCCTTTAAATGATCCGCTACCCAATATCGAACAGAATCACCCTCGTGTTGAGAAGCACTGAAACCATGAAGATAGAGCAGTACATATTCGGTAGGAACAATGCTATCGAACCAATCGACGGTGCTTAATGCACAAGGTTCTGCTCCAGCTTGAGCGTCAAACTTCGCTAAGCTGTCATTAATAGTCGCAAGTGGCGTTTGTATGGAAGGAAAGGACANGTCATAGGTTGGTGCCTTCGTTGTGGGGCCCGTGAAATAGAAGGACGTGACAAGAAGGAGTAGGGCAAGAGCACTTATTGCNATTCTTTTTAAATACTTCATTCACTTGCTTCTTTTAATGTGAGCGGGAACTTTAGTGGATCTTCATTCAGCTGCAACAGGCCAGTAAAGGTGATCACATCGTCTGTCAGATACACTTTGCTAGACTTCAGGTCCAATTCTAAAACACTTTCCGGGCCCGCNGCCCCACAAAAAAAACAGCTTGAGAAGGGAAAGGCGCTTAGAGCATAAGTCTCACTTACCGCATCTAACGCGATAACATAGCCCGTGATTTTGACCCGTTTCCCGTCCCATTTTCGTAATTCATCTGACCATACGGGTACCTGAACCCAGCTCGCTGTGGTGGGTTCATAGACTTCTTCAAAAACCAGGCGTTCAAACGTATTCCACGTCAATCGTTCCTGCGCGAAGCCTAGAGTACTTAGGAAAGTAAAAAAAAGAAGTGCTCGCTGTTTCATCCTGCGAATTCTACATTTTTCAAAATAAAGAAGAGTCGATAGGGGTCCTTTTTATTGAAGACTAGTAGTCCTTTCACAACTACGAACTGATCCGTAATTAGCGCATCAGGGCGTTCCTTGAAGAGTAATTCGACAACGGTATTTGGTTCGGCATTTCCGCAAAAAAAACAACTGGAAAATGCATAACGACTTAACGCATATTGACTCCCTTCGACATCTACAGGAACAAGATACCCTTGGAGTACAACCTCTTGCAACTCATAAGCATCCAAATAGGAAGGAAATTGTGGAGAATACAGTCCATCCGGGGTTGTGGAGTAAGGCACAGCCAACAGCTCCCATGGGACGACCTTTTGGGAAAATGCAGGACTGGCGATCAAACTAAAGACAGTAGCGAGTATGATTCTTTTCATTGCTTATTCAGATTGATGTACAATAAAATGGTGGATACTACTAACGGAAGTAAGCCTAGGCTGCATTCATAAGACTCAAAGAAAGTCCCATAATGTCAAACAAAGTTAAACCAGCGATCAGTCCTAGTAACCCTGAGAAGATATATAGCCCATAAGTAGCTGTAAAAACTACCGACTTTGCGATGCCTTTGATACGAAGCAACAACACAGTGGATCGTTCCGTCATGCCAATAAAAAAGAGAAACCCGATAAAAAGTAATGCCACAAAAATCGACACCATTCTTCCGTAGATGGCGGCACGATCTAAAGTTGGCTGCCACTGCTTTTGCAATTGGCCAAAGATGAAAACGGGGAAGGCACCTTGTTCATTGGTTCGTTTTGAAATCACTCCCGGCAACATCAACAAACCAGACTTAGACTTTAACTTCATTAATAATGATGTAAACTCTTCTTTAACAGAACTATGCATGCCGGCATATGCTGCATTAGTNACGAAATATGCTTGCTCATCTGNTGAACGCTCAGCATTGAANATTCCTACAACCTTAAGATCGTGATGTGCGTGTGTAGCACCCCTTGAGTCACTACCGTGAGAGGAGTGAAGCGTCGCCCCCAAACTCAGGTTGTTTCGCATCGCAAGCACAGTACTAATGGCGATTTCATCAGGATTCGTGGGTTGTTTGCCTTGGTCGAAAGTAATACCGAACCATTCGAAGTAATTAGAATCGGTCCCCACGACGGGAATCCCTTCTATATTATCGCCAAGGGATATGGCGCAAGCCTCTTGAACAAGCGGGTGTTTTCTCCAGTACTCAGCCGTAGCGCTAGGTAAATTTCCAGTGGGGTTTTCCATTCGGTAAAGTGAACTCGCAATAATCTGCGTCGGTGCACCTTTGTACCCGATCACGACGTCCACCAAAGAAGCGCTTTCTTGCCAACGTTCATAGATGTAACGTTGCGTGGCGCTGGGTAAATGGAGTAGTATTGAAGTTATAAACGAGAGGAGTAGGGCGATGCCTAGAACTACCCATCGTTTGCGCAATTGTGCCCTCCATATTTTCAGCACAATCCTCATAATGCGATGCGGTGGTTGTGGATGTTTCCTTGAAGCAATCGAACATCATGGGTTACGATAATCATTTTTGCCTTTACATTCTCACGGCGAAACCGATCAAATAAACTAATCGCTGCAGTTGCCCAATCATCGTCGAGGGCACTCGTAGGTTCATCCAATAGTATCCAATCCGCATTATCTGCCAGTACCCAAGACAACCAGAAACGTTGCTGTTGGCCTATGCTTAATTGGTCCGGTAATTTGTGAAAGTGGGATTGAAGTCCCAAGGTTTCCGCTATGGTTTGCCATTGTTCGCCTGCCGTCATCGAAAGCTGCTCGTACATCGTCATGTAGCCAATCCAGTACTGCTGTTGTGGCATTAACGATGTTTTTTGTCCTTTTACGATTGAAGAAAAACTTGTTCCCAACTCACCGTGAAGCGCACGAAGTAATGTTGTTTTTCCCACTCCAGAAGGGCCCGTGACCAGGGTAATCCCATCGGGGAACGTCATTTCAGGGTAGGTGATCGAGAAGGAAGGGCTGAGCTGTATATCCATTATCATCAAGTCGAAACTAGTAACAATACCAACGCAACGGCAGCCACGGTATAGATTAATTTACCAATGATACCAAGGACTATACCAAGAGTGGCTAATAAAGCGCTACGTAGACTCTTGACGATATTAGTGTTCGAGCGGTATTGACCGATAAACGCTCCAACAAAAGCGCCTATAAACATTCCCGGTCCGGTTATTAATCCCAAGAGTAAGCCAATCGTTGCGCCGCGTGTAGCTTCTTTTGACCCACCGCCTCGTTTCGTTATGATACCAGGCAAAAGATAATCGCCAATAAAAAATAACAATCCTGTGATTGCCCAGAGGTACACCCATAATCCAGCATTCTGCGAAAGGTCATTTGTCTGTGCAAAAAGAATCAAGCCTACGGATGATAATAAAGGGCCGGGTAATAGCGGAAGAACCGATCCAATTACGCCGACGATCAGTAAAATAAAAGCGATACTCTCCATTGGATAAATATACGAACTGCACTACAAGGAATAAGACGCGTATACCTAGATTTACAGGGTGCATTACGTAGTAGTAGATATAGAGACCACAGGGGGCAGGCCGAATGGAAACGACATTACCGAAATAGGTATTGTCCATGTGGAACATAATAAGATTGTGCGCAAGTGGTCCTCGTTCGTAAAGCCCGACCGCAGCATTCCCTATAACATACAAATGTTAACTGGAATTACAGATGATATGGTCGCTGATGCACCTACGTTCAAATCCTTAGTGCCTGAATTGCTCAAGGAATTAGATGGAGAAGTGTTTGTTGCACATTCTGTGAATTTCGATTACAGCTTTATTGAACGGGCATTTAAGGAAGCCGGGGTCAATTGGCGCATGCCAAAATTATGTACGGTAAAATATGCGAAAGCCATGTTTCCAGAGTTTGGCAGGTATTCCTTGTCGCATCTTACGCAGGCTTTGGAGGTTGCCAATGATAATCCACACCGCGCGTTGAGCGATGCGTTGTGTGCCGCAGAGGTGCTTGTTCATTGCTGCATTGCAGATTATGACGATCAAAAGTTGAATGACCCCAAATTGGGCTTGCTCAAGCGCATCCAACTTCCTGACCTTATGCCGGCGCATCATTATGACGATTTACCCAAAGAATCAGGGGTATACCAATTCCTAGACGCATTCGGGATGCCCCTCTATATAGGTAAAGCCAATAATATCAAAAGTCGTATTACCCAGCATTTCAGTACGGACCAAGGTTCAACAAAGTACCAGCGCCTCATGAAGGAATGCCACAGTTTGACCTACGAGCTGTTCCCAAACGAAACATTGAGCCTTATTTACGAGGATCACCTGATAAGGCAACACTGGCCGCCCTTAAATAAGGCACAAAAGAAGCAGTCCTTGAAGTTTGGTTTGTATAGTTATGAGAATGGTAGAGGAGAGGTGAAATGGGTGGTTCAAAAAGCTATTGGAAGCGGGGCATTGCGCAGATTCGGTTCCTACGTTACGGGACAGCAATGGTTGGCCGATTACCTTCAATTGGCCCGTAAAAATGACTGGACTCAAAGAGAAGCATTGGACCAATTAGTTACGAGTAATCATCAGCGCCTCATTTTGGCACTTCCTTACGAAAATACAGGAGCACTTTTTATCGAACGCGGAAGTATTACTGGAATCTACACTCATGACGATTACCTCACAAATGAAGAGTGGGCGAGAGCTAACTTTATACCAGTCAGTCCTTCGCCCACAATCAATTCTATCGGTATGAAGCTTTTAGAACAGCATCCCGATCATGTATTTCTACTCTAAGGCTACTCTTTTAAATCTTTGGACTCTTCCTTTACGGTAGATTCTTCGTCGGCACTTGCCTCAGGAAGTTCTTCAACTGCATCCTTAGCTTCAACTTGAGGTGCTTTGTCTACTTTAAACACTAGAGTTTTATCGTCCAGGCCAATATGAATAGTATCACCTTCTGTAATTTCCTTTGAAATAATCTTTTCCGCAAGCGGGTCTTCAATGAGTTTCTGTAACGCACGCGCCAAAGGTCTTGCGCCAAAAGCTTCATCAAAACCCTCATCAGCTACAAAATCTTTCGCTTCATCACTCAGATTGATATGGTAGCCCAAATCTTGGATTCGACCAAANAGACTGCGCAATTCAATATCAATTATACTGTGAATNTTTTCGCGNGANAGCGAGTTAAACAGGACTACATCATCAATTCTATTCAAAAACTCCGGTGCAAAGGCCTTTTTCAAAGCTCCTTGTATCACACTATTCTCAATATCCGATTTGCGTTGGGTGCGAGCCGATGTACCGAATCCAACACCTGTACCGAAATCTTTCAGCTGACGACTACCTAGATTCGACGTCATTATGATGATGGTATTCTTGAAATCAACGCGGCGGCCAAGACTATCTGTGATTTGCCCGTCATCCAATGCTTGCAGGAGGAGGTTAAACACATCAGGATGTGCTTTTTCAATCTCGTCCAAAAGAATCACTGAATACGGTTTGCGACGTACCCGTTCCGTTAATTGGCCACCTTCTTCGTATCCGACGTATCCCGGTGGCGCACCAACCAGCCTGCTAATGGCAAATTTCTCCATGTATTCACTCATATCGATGCGAATCATGTTGTCCTCACTGTCAAAAAGTAACTTCGTCAATTCCTTCGCGAGTTGTGTTTTACCAACTCCAGTAGGTCCTAGAAAAATAAACGAGCCGATAGGTTTGCTCGGGTCTTTCAATCCCGCTCTGTTGCGCTGAATCGCACGAACAATCTTTTTAACGGCTTCATCTTGACCAATGACGTTTGAACGCAATTGATCTTCCATCTGAGACAGTTTCTCAAGCTCCTGTTGAGCTACGCGCTGAACAGGTACTCCCGTCATCATGGCAACTACTTCAGCCACCTCAGGTTCATCGACCGTCTTTTTGTTCAACTTTATACTGGCCTCCCAGGCTTCACGAGCACTTTCAAGCTGCGCTTCCATCTTTTTTTCATCATCACGCAAGCGAGCAGCTTCTTCATAGCGCTGGCTCTTCACCACGGCAATCTTTTGCGCTTTTATCGCTTCCAATTGCCCTTCGAGTTGGGTGATGTTTTCAGGAACTTCAATGTTAGTGATGTGCACACGAGAGCCTGCTTCGTCTAGCGCATCAATTGCTTTATCAGGCAAATGNCGNTCGCTAATGTAGCGTTGCGTCAAACGCACACAAGCTTCAATAGCTGCNGGCGTNTAAAGCACGTTGTGGTGCTCTTCGTATTTATCTTTAATATTATTCAAAATCTGTACCGTCTCTTCAGGTGAAGTTGGGTCTACAGTAATCTTCTGAAAACGGCGTTCCAAGGCGCCGTCTTTCTCAATGAATTGACGGTATTCGTCCAACGTAGTGGCACCTATACATTGTATTTCTCCNCGTGCAAGGGCTGGCTTGAACATATTTGAAGCATCCAAACTTCCCGTTGCGCCACCAGCGCCGACGATGGTATGCAATTCATCTATGAACAGAATGATATCGTCGTTCTTTTCCAATTCGTTCATCAACGCCTTCATGCGCTCCTCGAACTGACCGCGGTATTTAGTGCCCGCAACCAAACTGGCCAAATCTAAACTAACCACGCGCTTATCGAAAAGGACGCGACTCACCTGCTTATTGACTATGCGCAAAGCCAAACCTTCTGCAATGGCACTTTTACCTACGCCAGGTTCACCTATCAATAAAGGGTTGTTCTTTTTACGTCTGCTTAGAATCTGAGATACGCGTTCAATCTCCTTCTCACGACCCACTACAGGGTCCAATTTTCCTTGCGCCGCAGACTTAGTTAAGTCCTTACCAAAATTATCGAGAACAGGAGTTTTACTTTTCTCTTTCCCGCGGTCGCGCTGCGGCGCTCTTCGCGCTCCACCAGAACGTCCCGCATCGTCCATATCGTCTTCTTCATAGCTCATGGAAGGGGATGGAAGATCTGCATCGTCTGAATCACCTCTGCTGTCCGTTTCAATATAGTTGCTCTGGTATTCGCTTTTAACCGCATCATAGCTTGCACCTAATTGGCCCATGATACCGCTGATAGGATCATTATCGTTACGAAGGATACACAACAACAAATGCGGGGTTCTTATGACCGGGCTTTGGAACAGCTTCGCCTCAAGAAATGTTGTCTTTAATGCTTTCTCTGCTTGGCGCGTCAAAGGCAAGTTTTTTCCACTNACTTGAGTATTGGTGGCATATGGCGCCGCTACCTGTTCAATTTTGCTACGTACTTGTTTTAAATCGAGACCCAAATCCTTTAGGATCTGAATAGCTGTACCGTCACCATCCCTGAGGATGCCCAATAACAAATGTTCAGTACCTATATAATCATGGCCAAGACGGAGCGCTTCTTCCTTACTAAAGGTGATCACATCTCTTACTCTGGGGCTAAAGTTCTCTTCCATAATTGTTGTTTTGTGGTGTACTACTCTTAGAACACAATACGTGCCAAAGGGTTCTTTTCAAATCTAATGGCTCTTTTCGGCAGTTTCAGTGGTCCAATTCAATGGTTTGTTAACATTCGAATGTGGATAAATGCTCTAAGTAAACCCATAGCAGNTGGGACTTTCAGCCCATCAAAAAGCTATATTTGAAAATTACGAAAAAACCCGGCTTCGGCCGCACTAAATACTGACAATATGGCGCAGGGAGAACGCATTATTCCCGTAAATATTGAGGAGCAAATGAAAAGCTCCTACATCGATTATTCGATGTCGGTCATCGTTTCTCGTGCACTTCCAGACGTACGTGACGGATTAAAACCCGTTCACCGCCGCGTTTTATACGGAATGCACGACATGGGTGTTACCAGCTCGAAAGCATATAAAAAATCAGCAAGGATTGTTGGGGATGTACTAGGTAAGTACCATCCACACGGCGATAGCTCGGTATACGACACGATGGTTCGTATGGCGCAAGACTGGTCATTACGGTACACTCTCGTTGATGGTCAAGGAAACTTTGGTTCTGTTGATGGCGATAGCCCAGCTGCAATGCGTTACACGGAAGTCCGTATGCGTAAGATTGCGGAGGAAATGCTTTCAGACATCGACAAGGACACTGTAGATTGGCAATTGAACTTTGACGATTCTTTAAAGGAACCCACTGTGCTTCCTACAAGAATTCCTGGCCTACTGGTCAATGGTGCCTCAGGTATTGCTGTAGGTATGGCAACGAACATGCCTCCGCACAACCTTACAGAGAGTATCAATGCCATCAATGCTTACATCGATAATGATGCGATAGAGATAGATGAGTTGATGCAACACATCAGCGCACCAGATTTCCCTACGGGAGGTACAATCTACGGTTATGAAGGCGTAAGAGATGCATTTCACACGGGTAGAGGGCGCATCGTTCTTCGCGGTAAGGCAACTATTGAAGAAGTGCGTGGTCGTGAGTGTATCATCGTTACAGAAATTCCTTACCAGGTCAACAAAGCGGAAATGATCAAGAAAACCGCTGAATTGGTCAACGATAAAAAGATTGAAGGCATTTCAGACATACGCGATGAAAGTGATCGTAAGGGTATGCGTGTAGTGTACATTCTCAAACGCGACGCTGTTCCTAATGTCGTTTTAAACAAACTCTATAAATACACACANCTTCAAAGTTCATTCTCTGTGAACAACATTGCATTGGTCAATGGACGTCCAGAGATGTTGAACTTAAAAGACATGGTGAAGCACTTTGTGGAACACCGTCATGATGTTGTGGTCCGCCGTACAGAGTATGAACTTCGACAAGCGGAGAAGCGTGCACACGTTCTTGAAGGTTTACTTATTGCGATCGACAATCTCGATGCTGTTATTAAACTTATTCGTGCATCTGCCACGGTAGATGAAGCTAAGTCTGGCTTGATGACTGAATTCAAACTTTCAGATGTCCAGGCGAAAGCCATCNTAGAGATGCGTCTTCAAAAGCTNACGGGTCTTGAGCGTGATAAAATCAAGTCAGAGTATGAGGAATTGATGAAGACCATCGAATACTTAAAAAGTATTCTAGGCGATAAAGTCTTGAGAATGGAAATCATCAAAGACGAACTTCTTGAGATTAAAGAAAAATACGGAGACGACCGCAGAACGGATATTGAATTCGCCGGCGGCGATGTAAGTATCGAGGATATGATTCCTGATTCAGAAGTGGTAATTACGATTTCACACGCGGGTTACATCAAGCGTACGCCACTGACGGAATACAAGAAACAGAACAGAGGNGGAGTAGGNNCNAAAGNNGCTAGTACACGGGATAAGGACTTTATCGAGCACGTGTATGTCGCAACGAATCANCAGTACATGCTCTTCTTTACCGAACAAGGAAGGTGTTTCTGGATGCGGGTGTACGAAATTCCTGAAGGAAGCCGTCAGAGCAAGGGTAGAGCGATTCAAAACTTGATCAACTTACCTCAAGATGATAAAGTTTTAGCATTTATAAATGTTCTAAACCTTAAGGACGAAGAGTACATCAACAGTCACCATATCGTGATGTGTACCAAGAAAGGAGTGATTAAGAAAACGTCCTTGGAGGCGTATAGCCGTCCTCGAGTCAATGGTATTAACGCAATTACCATACGCGAAGGGGATACCTTGCTTGAAGCCAAACTCACAAATGGCGAGCAAGACATTATGCTTGCTGTACGCAGCGGTAAGGCCATTCGTTTCCCAGAAGCCAAGGTCCGTACTATGGGCCGGAGTGCATCCGGTGTTCGTGCTATCACCGTCGATCATGACAACGATGAAGTAGTAGGAATGATTGTAGTTAAAGAAGGTGATGGTTTTGATGTGATGGTCGTGAGTGAGGCCGGCTACGGTAAGCGTTCTTCGTTAGAAGATTACCGTATTACCAACCGTGGAGGTAAAGGTGTGAAAACCATTACAGTTACGGAGAAAACAGGGGAGTTGGTATCGCTCAAAGCCGTAACGGATGAGGATGATTTGATGATCATTACGAAAAAAGGAACCATGATCAGAATGGGTGTGGATACTTTAAGAGTAATGGGTCGAGCTACACAAGGTGTACGATTAATCAACCTGCGCAGCGGTGATGAAATTGCGTCCATCGCTAAGGTTCCAGCTTCAGAGGAAGAAGAAGAGGTGCTCGATGCAGAGGGCAACGTTATCGTCGCAACAGAAGGAGAAGAGGGTGCAACAGCACCAGAGGCTCCAACGGAAAGCGAAGATTAATACAATGATTTAGAACAATGGCGCGGTGTTTGTTCTTTTAGGGGAACTGACATATGTGACCTTATTTAAAAATTTGAAATAGAATAGAATGAAAAAAGTACTCTTCGCCTTATCGATGGTGATTACATTAGGACTAACTGCACAGGAAGCACCTAAAGTAACCAGTGCCATTATCGCATTAAGAGGCAATGAATTAGTAGAAGCAAAAGGCTTTATCGATGAAGCAACTGACATCATCGCAGGTAAAAACCAAGCAGAAATTAAGGAGAAAATCTTATCTAAGTTTTACTACAACAAATCCTTGATTTACGCTAAGATTGCTGCTTCACCTGATGCTGAAACAAAAGCATTAGCTGCCGATGCTAATGATGTTGCGGCTCAAAGTATTTTGGACTTAATCAAGTTTGAATCCGCAGCGAAAAAGCAGCCTTACACCCTTGATGCTATTCAAAACATCCCAAACATTGCTTTCAATTATCTTGTTGAAGCCAGTGCTGCNTACGACGCAGGGAACTTTGAAGGGGCTTACAATGGATATATGAGTGCTTTCGAGCTGAAGAAAAATGAACTTTTAGGTGAATATGCTAGCCTCGATACAAGCTTGTTGTTTAATGCTGGTATCATCG
>JGI26273J51734_10000433_pt1 | contig 22498 bp, 17 predicted proteins | sample SaaInlV_125m_DNA_FD_51734 | JGI IMG/M metagenome (IMG submission 51734) | reverse complement strand
TTTGAAAACATCACACTCAATGCAACCCAGAGCTTTGACGAAGACGGCGGCGATGTGAATTGTAAGTTCGAAATTGAATCACGACCAGGGCTCATCGATGTGGTTGATGCACCAGATTGCTGGACACAGTGGAATTGGACCGACGATGGAGAATGGCTTGTCACGCTGACCGTCACTGACGAAGAACTCGACATTGATGTGCTGTATTACAATGTGACCGTCATCAATCGGAACCCGTACATGAACCTGACAATGGTGCAAAGCATCGATGTGGAACAGAGAATAACTGTGGATGCNACCGACAGCGGCGACATCGACACGGTTTCCCCTCCCGGCCAGCAGGTGAGCATCTCATGGCCAGGAATGGCCTGTGAAGAAGGACTCACGCAACCAACCTGTACCTTTACGCCGATGGCCGANGGNCCGATGATGGTCACNGCTGTTGCAACAGACGATGACGGTGCGACCACCACGGTCGAATCGATGTTGGATGTCCTCAACGTNGCNCCAACGCTTGCGTTCCCTGAACTCTGGTACGGTGGCTCCAATCTTTCATCTGATGCCAATGGTATGTGGAGCCTCGATGAAGACCAGGTCGCATTGCTCCGAATCAACGCCGACGACACGCTCTCGGATCGCGATGACATCAACATCGAATGGACNCCATCCGATCGGGACATNAACTGGACTGAGACCACTCGAGGCCCTGCCTCCACTGCCACCGTCATATGGACTGAATCTGGCATTCACAACATCTCGGTTGTTGCCTATGATGATAACGGTGCACAATCGGTTGTCCGAACAGCTTCTGTCTCCATTCGAAATGTACCACCAACCATCACTGGATTGGGCTCTGACGTCCCGATTTTGGAAGATGCAAACGTGACCTTCGCAGCCGTTGTTAGCGACACGGCTTCCGACATGGACAGTCTTGTTGTGTGTTGGGACATGAATTCAGCAGTGGACAATGACAACGATGGAAACAGCGTGAACGACTGTGAAATGGAAGGACTCGAGATCACAACCGGATGGTCCACGCGAGGTATTCGGCAAATCACAGCAACTGTGACTGATAACGATGGAGCCCAAGCATTGGCCTCAGTCAATGTCAGCGTCCAAAACCTCCCTCCGTCAGCAACCATCACCAATTCTACAAGTGTCATTTCACTCGTGGAAGGTGACAACATAACCCTTTCAGGCCTGACATCGAGGGAAACTGCTGGTGACAAATTGAACCTCATTTACCAGTGGGACAGTGACCATTACGATTCAGATTTGGATGGCACCAAGACCGGTGATGTAGATTTCACAGGCCCAATGTATACCATCGATGATCTTCCAGCAGGGCAATGGACAGTCACTTTGACGGTCACTGATGATGATGGAGAATTTTCTACGGCTACCATTCAACTTACCGTAACGGAAAAACCCGCTGAAGGATTCATTGAATCGGTCAGTGAAGCCATCGGAACTGTTCCAACTGCAATCATTGGTGGCCTCTCCGTCATCGTGGTTCTCTTGGCAGTGTTCTTGCTGCTCACTCGAAGGAAGGGAACTGAAGAAATGGAAGCCTTCTCAAACTTCTCCTCTATGCCAGCAGGTGAACCGCCTGCCCCTGTTGCAAGCACGGCTGCGGCTACCCCGGCACCGAACTATGCGGCCCCTGAGCCACAACAAGACATCTACGCTCAAGCAGGCTATGCCCCTACTCAACAACCGGCACCAACCCAAGAGCAGATGTATGCTCCCGCCCAAACCTATGCCCAACAACCTGTGGTTGCACCAAAGGAAGATCCGTTTGCCTCTCTGATGGCCACCCCACAACCAGCCGTTGCACAAGCACCTGCTCCTGCACCAGTTCAGAGTGGACCACCGCTCCCGGCAACTGGGTTGCCTGAAGGATGGACAATGGAACAATGGAACCACTACGGCGCTCAGTACCTCACGGCGCAACAAGGCCAAATGGCTGTGGCCCAACCGACAACTANCAATACCACTCCGGCCCCTGTGCAAACAGACCTCTCAGGATTGCTCGATGATTTTGATTTGTGAAGGGTGAACATATGGCAAGTCTCTGGCAGTTTTTTGGCCTCCCAGACCCTGAAGCCGCCCCAGTAGCAAAGCGCCCAGCGGCGACACCACCAGCTTCTTTGAAGACTGAATCAATCCAACAAAACCTCACTCCGATTCAAGAGCCCGTCGTCACAATCACGAATGAGGTTCCAGAACCTGTCGGCGTCCAATCACAACCAAAACCAGTCCCGCTTGGCTGGCGAGGGGCAATGACAGCAGATGGTGAACCATTCCACGACTTGGGTGCTCACGGATCGCCACCACCTCGCATTCCAAACCGGGCGCTGAGGTATGTATCCCCCGATTCGATGAACCGTCTGCCGACTCGAGAAATTGCGAAACGAATTCAGCAAGGCGATACAGTCATCGTTGACCTTCGGCCTTTGGTCCACATGGACACTCACCAAAATGTCTGCAGGCGCGAACTCAAACAATTGAGCGACGATGTTGGGGTTGGCGTTTTTGCACTCGATGCGGAAGACAAATTACTCCTTATGCCAGGGAACAACGTGGTCGTTGATGTGAACGGTCATGAATTAGGATTGATTCCACTTTTGAAGACATAGTATCGGGACCGACTTTATATCTCGCCAATTCGAGTATCAACCGATGAGCAAGTTCTCGAGCTTCAGATCCAGTTCGGCTGGTTCTTACCTCGGATTCTATGCATTGTCTGCATTAACAACGGCGATGTTCATTGGTGTATTTCTGTGGCACTTACTTTCTGATTCACCCTTTAGGGCGGCGCTTGAAGCGGAGTACTTAGCGTTCATTTACATCGTGATTGCTTGGGTGGGACTTGGATGGTTAATGTGCTTAATTGCAGGGATTGGATTTGACGTTCTCCCACTGATTCACGGCTCGAAACCCTTTCACGAAAACGCAATGAGGCAATTTCTAATCATCAACTTCGCAGGGCAATGCGTGCTCTGCATCGCGACATTTATGCAATCAACTGAGAAAATCTTAGAATTTTCCACGGTAGGAATCTCGTTTCTTTGCCTCTCGGTGCTTTTGCTTGGCGGCCCTGGACGACGGTTGTCCAAACAATCAATGGTCGCATCCAATGATGATGAGGTAGGGTATGCATCACTCATACCCGGGTTGATCTTCCCCTTCTTTGGGTCATTCATTTTGGGGTGTTGGCTCTACAGAGACATCGCAGGGGTACTTGAACTCGGTCGCTCCTTCATGATCATGTTTCTCCTCCTCATAACGCTCATTATGATTGTAAGCCACTTTAATCGCCGATTGAATTGGGAAGTTATTAATCCGGAGAAAGTGGGAGCCCGCTTTGGTTTGTTTTTCGCCTTGGCCATCGCCCACATGCTCTTCGCATTCTTGACTGGCAGGGAGAACTCAGATGACATAACGTTGATTGTACAGATGCAAAACGTCACACTCGGCCTTGTGATGGTGTGGGTCTTCATCATGTGCAATCCGGTGAAAATAACTCGCTTGGCCTTAACAAATGGAGGCATGGCCCACAGCCGCCCAATATTTGCAGCATTGTGGATGCTACCATTTTCAAGTTTTCACGCGTTCAATGCGGCATCCTACACAAGTCGTCCCGGTATTCCAGGCTATGCGACATTCCTGTGCACATCAGCACTGTTGTGCATTTGGGGCTATGCGTGGTACCTTCACGAAGATCACCTCCACATCAATATTCACAAGAGAAAGGTCAACTGGTTGTTTATACTGAGTTTCTTCACGGCATTTGTGGCAATTCAACTGTTGTTCTTGGAAAACTCACGAGGTGACACCGATAACCAAACTGAGCAAATGATTTGGATTGTAGCTTCACTCTTCGGAGCGGTCGTCATTGCGTCCAATTTTGTACGAATGACGTTGTTAAGTTTGGAACCCTGGCAGCGAATTCCTATGTTTTACGGGCGTTACCTACAAGACANGTCAAGCAAGTGAATTCAAGANATCCATCGCGGCTTGCGGTATCCCAAGAACCGTTGAGGTNGATCCATCGATGATCTTGGCATGCACGCCCATTGGCCCAGCGAGGTCATAGCCTCCTGCCTTTCCTTTCCAAGATTCGTTGAGAACTAAATCAACCAAAACTTCGTCGGGAAGTTCGTCGATCTCCACCACTGCGTATTCCGTGAAGAAAGACCAGTGCCCNTGGACACACACGCCTGCAGCAGACCAGACTTGATGGCGGCGGCCAGAGAGTCGGTGGAGCATCGTTGCGGCATGAAGGGCATCATTGGGCTTCCCCATGAGGGCGTTGANTTCATCCGGGTCCGCAAGGACCGTATCGCAGACCAGCACAATGTCATAACCGTGACCGCTTGGAATAGCGTCGGCTTTTACCTGACATATTGAGGCGACTTTTTCTGCCACGGTCCCCGAAGCAATGGGTGTTTCATCAACGCCTACCAACCCTTGGCAGTGAGCGTCGGGAAAGGCGTCCTTGATCATTGAAGCCCGTCGTGGGGATTGGGAGGCGAGCCAGAGAGAAACCATTGCCTTCGAGCGGGCTAAAGCAACATCACATTTACGATTTGACATCATTTTAACTGACTTCAATCAAATTTCACAAGGGAGAGGTTGAAGAATCGACTCGTCTTCCAGCAAACGGTGCCGGCATGAGCNATGTTGAAAGAATCCCTACTCACATTGAAGGATTAGATGAAAATATGCAAGGTGGTGTCCCTCAAGGACACATTTGTATCGTAGCAGGTGCATCGGGTGCAATGAAGTCAAGTCTAACATTTTCCATGCTCTACAACGCTGTCTTGTACGGTGAAACAAGCGGCATCTATGTGACGCTCGAACAAGGCAAGGATTCCCTGCGTTCTCACATGGCCAACATGGGGATGAACGTTGATGACGCACGGGTTCGGAACCGAATCGCAATTATCGATCTGTCCGACCTTCGTGTTGAACTTGACAAGCAAGGCATGAGCGACCGGGTCGATTGGATGGGGCAACTCATCAAGCAACTCACCTCATACCGTGAAGCAATCGGTTTCGAGCTCCTTGTCTTCGACTCCCTTGGCGCATTTTTCACATTGACAAAGATGGAAAACCCCCGCGANGAGATCTTCAGGCTCTTTGAGGCTGTTCGAAGGCTCGGTTTGACGTCGTTCTTCATCTGTGAAATGACAGGTGACGACCACAAGCAGTTTGGTGAATATGGTGTCGAAGACTACCTTTCCGATGGTGTCGTCCACCTCGTGATGGAGCGTTCAGGCGACGATGTAAAGCGAAAGCTTGGCATCGTCAAAATGCGTCACACCCGCCACTCCCTCGGATACAAACCATTCAACTGGAAGGAAGATGAACAGCGGTTCACCATTCTGTGATTCGATCACTCGACGGTCACAGATTTGGCTAAATTCCGTGGTCGGTCCACGTCGCAATTTAGCGCAAGGGCAGTATGATAGGCAATGAGTTGCAGAGGTACAACGGTGAGCAACGGGGAAAGGAGGTTGTGAACCTTTGGCACTGGAATACAGACATCGCCTTCTTCAGCAATGTCATCCCCTTCTTCATGGATGAGGATGATTTTNGCACCTCGTGCACGGCATTCATGAATGGCTGAGACCGTCTTCGTNTTGACNTGNTCATTTGGTGCGACAAAAATGACAGGACTGCCTTCCTCAAGCAAGGCAATTGGACCATGCTTCATTTCACCAGCGGGGTAGGCCAAACATGGAATATAGGCAATCTCCATCAATTTCAATGCGCCTTCTTGAGCGACAGGAGCGGAGATGCCTCGTCCAAGGAACAACACACTCTTGGCATCCTTGACCAGTTCCACTGCTTCTTGGATTGGCCCTTGTGATTCAAGATACTCTTCCAACAAATGTGGTATTTGTTGGAGGCCATGAATGAGTTCAATTCCTTTCTCCTTCGTGATGTTTCGGGAACGGCCCACTTGTAAAGCGAACATTGTAAGCGCAGTCACCATGTTTGAGAACGCCTTTGTGGAGGCAACCGCCTGTTCTGGCCCAGAGTGGATGTACACACCACGGCCGCAAAGACGAGCAATCGAGGAACCAACGACGTTCACGACACCGTGAACATTTCCGCCTTTGAGTTGAATTTCTTTGATCGCTGAAATCGTATCCGCAGTTTCGCCTGACTGTGTGACAGCGAAGTGGAGCGCACTCGGATTGATGACTGGATCGTTGTGCCTAAATTCACTTGAGATGTGAGCAACAGCAGGAATTCGAGCCAATTTTTCAATCAATAACCCTCCAATATCAGCAGCATTGTACGACGTGCCGCAACCAAGCAAGCGAACATGAGGAATTTTTGCGAGTGTTGCTGGTGTGAGTTTCAAGCCACCCAAGCGCCCGCTTCCACCAGCACGGTCAAGGCGACCACTGATGCAATGTCGGATTGCTTCGGGTTGCTCATAAATCTCCTTCAACATGTAATGCGGGAAATCACCAAGTTCAGCCTCGCCCCAATTATTTTCGAGGANACTGCTTTTGGTATCGCTGGCCCCTCCAGTCAATGTGGAAAGTTTCACAGAAGTTGCAGTCAGTGTGGCAATGTCTCCATCTTCAAGGTAAATCACCTGCTGAGTGTGGGCAGTTAACGCATGAGGGTCGCTTGAGATGAACATTTCATCCACTCCTTGTCCGATAATTAACGGGGATCCGTTGCGAGCACAAACGATTGAATCGTGGTCGGTGAACAGGGCGCAAATGCCCCATGTACCACGTGCCTGGCGGAGGGTTCTACGAACCGCTTCTTCGGGATTATTGTCAATCGACAATTCCCGTTCGATGATGTGGGCAAGCGCCTCAGAATCGGTCTCGCTTTGAAGTTCAACGCCTTGAACTTCAAGACTTGTGCGTAACAAACGAGCGTTTTCGATGATTCCGTTGTGAACGATGACTACTTTTCCCTCAGAAGAGGCATGGGGGTGAGCGTTTTCATCGGTCACGCCGCCGTGAGTAGCCCAACGAGTGTGAGCGATTCCGATCTGCCCCTTGATGGAGGATGGAAGGATCGAACGTAATTCTTGTACCTTGCCAACTTTCTTGTGGATGGTCACAGCACCGTTCTTGACAGCGATTCCAGTCGAATCGTAGCCACGGTATTCCAAACGGCGCAACCCTTCCACCAACAATGGTGCTGCTTGGTGAGGTCCAATATATCCAAAAATACCACACATCATTAACACCTCAGCATTGAACGTTCGTTGAACAAATCGGGCAGGCAACCTTTCTCAGCGTCATGTCTTTGACGACGAATTTAGCGCTGCATTCAGGGCATGTCAAATCACGTTGAGGTGGCGCAATGTTTGGAAGCGGGGGTAAGCCACCCAGCATTGGGAGTTCGCCTGGTGCTGGGAGTGGTGGCAATTCGCCAGGTGCAGGCAATGGAGGCAACTCGAGGGGAGCCACCGCAGTTGCATTTGACGCTGGGAGTGGAGGAAGGGGAGGAAGAGGTTGAGTTGTTTCAGCAAACTCTCGCTGTTGCTTTCGTTGCATCCTTCTGTTCAACCGAGCGTTTCCTGCACCTGCTTCGGCTTTCGCTTCAAGGCTATCCGCAAGCGAGATGTCCTCTTCTTCGAGTTCCACTGTTGCTGCTGAAGTGTCCACGACCAATTCTTCGCTTTCTGTGTCAATCGCCAACAATGGGCCGTCATCACCTTGAGGTTGAATCATCAACTCAACGGAATCATCAGTTGTTGCGACCAACTCTGTTGCCACGTACGCCTTTTGTTCCTCAAGCCGACCTCGGCGAATGGAAACTACGATTGTGGTAAGGAGCATCAGAAGCAAGAAACTTACCCCGCCTAAGATCATCAACTGAGTATCACGATCTCCGGGCAATGGTGCGAGAAGAGATTCGAGGATTGAATCTCCACCGCCGTCTGGTAAGTCCTTAGCCCCGAGCGAGGCGAGCGTTCGAAGTTTGATTGAACCGGAAGCTGTTGAGAGCATGACGATCCCATCGTATTCCAACCCTGCAAAGCCTTGGAAGAACCCTGGTACCATGAGGTTGGACATGGCGTCGATCGATTGGTGGTCAGCATCTGTCAAAAGACCATAGCGAGTGGTTGGGCCAAACGTGTTGATTTCATCGTAGAAGATTTGCATCCCTTGCTTGGCTGAATGAAGTTCAACAAATGTAACACCAGGTGCTCCGATGTACGTTGGTTCATTGACGGACCATGCATTTCCGGTCACGGCATGGGCGATTTTCGCATCCTTACCCCGGCCTTCAATCCACGCTGCAATGAGCACATCATCGCCGTCTTCATCTTGCTTGACTTCCAAACGAGCGTTCGAGGCTTCATCGCCGACCGAAGATTGGAAACTCCATGAGGAGAGGGTTGCGTCACCATGGGTGTACATGAGACCNACACGGTTGATGCCTGTAACATCATCACGCATCTCTTGGTAGAGAATGTGAAGGTTTTCTTCACCGTAAGCGATTGCAATGGCGTCACCCTTCGACGGGCGAATGTCGATGTTCGAGAGCACATTGATTGGATTCCCCCAACTCGTGGCACCGTCTGGGTTGTTGGACACGAGTGTGAAGATCGACGTCACATCTTGCCATGAGCCTTCTGTTTTGATGTCTCGATGGTACCCTGCGAGAACCATCGTTCCATCGTATTCCGCCAAGTCCAGCCCCCAATAGGAGCCTTCGGAAAGTTTCTGTGCCGGCATTTGGTAGTGGACTGGCGTGACTATTTCCACCTTTGAAAGCGCAGTCATTCCAATGTTNGTGAGCGTGTAACCGTCAGCGCTGATGCTCTTGCGAGTCCATGCAGCATGAATCAGGCCATCTTCCCGCTCGAGGACAGCCAGTTCTCCGCCCCACATATCCTCGAGCATAAGATCTGTTTGAACACTCATTGATTCGGTAATGCTGCGCACATGCAGTTCTCCGTTGACTGTTGTGAACAGCAAAGCCCCGTCTTCAAGACCAATGAATTCAACTGGCACCTCACCGGTAGCGAGGTCAACACCTACTGGTGCTCCAAGAGACAGATCGTCAACAACGATGGTAAAGCGATGTTCCTTGAATTCCGCCTCGACACCATTTCCTTCGAGTTCCGCCTTGAATTTCATCGCACCAGGGTCAGAAATGGAGTTCACAGCAAATGCTGCAAGGGCGTAACCAGAACTTGTGTCCGACCCAGGAACAACGAGGATATCCTCGGTTCCGAGTGGGATCCATCCATCTTCGCTGTAGGAAGAGAGGACCATGGTCAAACTGGTTGCATCGGTTTGACCAAGGTTGTCAATTCGCAACCGAAGGGTGAAGGGTGCGTCGAGCGTTGGAATATTTGGAACAGTGGTCACAGAGCCCGGTAAAAAGCGCAACATTGACTCTACAGGGCGTTCTTCAACATCGAATGTGAAACTGTAGACATTGTTGTCGGGTGTGGGATCGGCATGTTGGCTTGTAGGGTCAATGGTGATCGTGACTTCTTGTTGGCCGGCCAACGTCGCCCACCAATACAAAGTAATTTGAGCGCTTTCGCCTTCATTTAGAATGCTGATGCTTGTTTCCGATGGATAGGTCTCTGAAGCCGAACCTGGCGCTTCGAGGCGGACATAGACGTCGGTTGCATCTAAGTCCCCGACGTTGGCAATCGTGAAATCGACTTCGAGGACTGTTCCTGCAACGGCCGAGTAGACTGGCAAGCCTTGATCCATAATCTCAACGGTGCTTTGGAATACAAAATCAGGAGCTGCTGGTTGATTGTCGATCGTGTACGTTCGGCGAATGGTGTCTGTAGCGACCCCACTATCGTTCACCATTCGGAAACTCAAACGGTGCGAGCCATCTTCGACAGCGTTTGAATTCCAAGAAAAGGACCAGTCTTGGGTGCCAACATCGAGGAACTCAAGTTCTTCTCCAAGGGCCCACTCTCCGCTGTCTACTTTGTACTCCAACCGATCGTGTTCTAGTCCCTCAACAGTTCCTGAGAATTCCACTGTTCCATCCAACAGCGTGCCGACCGATGGACCGGCGAGGGTCACAACCATGCTGGCGAGGTTGACGTACCTTGCATCGAGCAGGGATTCCTCCCCATCATCACTGATCGCCCTGGCAAGGATGAGCGTGTAGTCTTCATCTGCCCGAACCCAATCGGAACTGACGGAAACATCGAGGTACCAATTGTTGACATCACCACCAGCAGTAATCCATCCTTGAAGTTCGCGGACTGTGCCTGACTCCAAATGTTGCTCGAGTCGGATTTGAACTTCGTCGTAGGGACCTGCATCAGATTCGACAGCAACACCAGAGATTCTTGTTCGATCGCCTTCAATCCACCACGACCCATTGGTTGGTTTGCTGATTGTGACGTGATCGCCACTGCCGTTGCCAGTTGGAGGTGGGGCGACACCATCGCCGCCTTCAAGCGGGGTACAGGCTCGATTGAGGGCCATGTCAATGGCACATGATGCATCGATGAGACCGAAGCCCCAATCGGAATTCCACCGGTCGGAAACGGAAGGCTCGCTTGCGCTGCCACGTTGCTCCGAGGAGTTTCTTAGGATGTCTTTGACTTCTTGAGGCGTGAGCGTTGGTTCGGCTTGAAGCATCGTTGCCACAACGCCAGAAGCGATTGGGGTTGCCATGCTGGTGCCGTCCTTTTCGTCATATTCGTTTCCTGCAAGAGGGCGCCCCGGCTGACCTGGTAATGAAGGTCCAGTGGCGGCTGTTGCAGACATAATACCTGAGCCGAAGGATGTAATGTCGGGTTTCAATTCATCCCATTCGTCATCGTCTGCATCGCTAAGTCGAGGACCTGTGTTTGAATAATCTGCTACATTGTCGTTGGTTCGGTTGATGGTCCCACGGTCAGTGGCTGCACCAACTGAAATTGCAAGATCGGAACTTGCAGGCGATGGGACGCGGTTCGAACCATCGTTGCCCATTGCCACGACGCACACGATCGAAGCGTTCACTGCATCGTTGACGAGTCGGGCTTCTGCACCAGAGCCGTTGTCACCTTGGTCGCCCGGATTAAGCGGCGATGAGGCAGAACCAAAAGACATGGAAGCGACTTGAATCCCACGGCTTGAAGCGTTGTTGCCCCAGTCTGTGTTGGCGTTGTTGATGATCCATTGGATCCCATTCAATGATGCCTGTGAGTTTGTACCGCCAGAATCTGTGAGGACCTTCACATCGACGAGGTAAGCACCAGGTGCTGTCCCCATGTGAACCCGTGAAGCGTCGCCGGTTCCGACAACTGAGCCAGCAACGTGGGTTCCGTGCCCGTTTCCGTCGTCAGGGTCTTGTGATCCGTCTGCAGCACCAGCAGAGGAAGTTGCATCGTATCCTGCAACCCACTTTTGGTCGTCATAGGAGGTCGCATCTTCATCCGGTTCGTCGTCCATGTCATCGAAGTCGTTGAGTGATTCGTGCTCGTTGTCAACGCCAGTATCAAGCACAGCGACAACAACGCCTTCACCGATGTAATCTCGCTCATAGGCGGTTTGAGTGTAAACTTCTGACGGTCTCGAACGAGCGGCTTTCGCTGCGATATCATTCATTGGAATCATGACGTTTTGCATCTCGATGACAACAACACCGTACGATGCGTAAATGTCCATCAAAGCGCTGACAGGGACTTTGTCAAGGGCGATGGAATCAATGTCATCAAGGACTTGGAACCATGCGCCACCGTCCTCACCAACCCATCCATGTGCATCAAGAATGACACGCAGGGTCTCAATTTCGCTCTCAGTTGGGTGCCATGCATAATCGACGACAATGGCAACAGTTGCACGACCGTCGTTGCCGATGATGGCGGTAGGAGATACGGATTCGGCACCCGCAAGCACTCGCTGCAATCGGTCGTCCATCCCGTTCCAGTCGAGGTCTGGACCATAGGATTGCCACCACATTGGGGCTTCAGAAGAGGGGCGTGCGCCGCGGTCAATATCACGAACAGGGCGCATGCAGAGGCTTTCTCCACACATCAAAGGAGGGAGACCATCAATGAGAATTGGATCTGTGAACGCTTCATGAGTTGGTTCAACAAACTCGGTGGTTGGCGTGGCGATTGCGCCAAGATCTGCAACCAAAAAAATGGCGACGAGCAGCAAGGAAACAAGGTGAGTTTTCTTCGAACCATGTTCCAACATCATCATCCACTCATTATGTGGTAAAGCCGGATGGTTTTGAGGCTATCCGTATTTTGTCCTCTCCCCAGCCCCTAAGGGGCTTGGGAGGGTGCTCATGGCCAATGGAGGTGTGATGGGTCAACCGCACATTGCAAATGTGGTCCACCCTTTCGTTCAACCACACCCAACGGACCTTCACACTCAATACAAACGGCAATATCTGCAAGGTGTTCCATCCAAGCCTGACGGGTTTCTGGTTCATCGGATGAGGCGCGCAACTTCAGCAATGTTTCCTTTACCTTCCGAGGTGCTTCCACTCCTTTGGCACTCCATGGGTCTTCAACTTCTGAAAGATCTGGCATGTGCGCCTTCATGCGGTTGAGACGAGCCCGAACATCGCTCGAAGAAGTCGGCCCTCCGTCTTCCACACCAAGCTCATACGGCCCACCCCGAGCCACCAATGGAAGAAGAAAATATGCAGCCAAAAACCCACCCAAGTGAGCCATGTGAGCGACATCGCTCGCCTGTTGCAAACCAAGCGTTTGGTAGGCTCTGGCCACTTCTAATGCGAAATAAATCAGAGCGATGACATACACGGGCCAGCGACGAATCAGAATCAGTGGGAAGGCCACTTCATCTCTGGGCCATCCTGCCAAATAAGCCCCGAACAACCCGAAAGCAGCCCCTGAAGCCCCAAGCGAAGGTGTGGCTGAATCGAAATTCATTAACCACCAAGAGACAGAACCGCCGATAAGGCCGACGGCGTACATGGCACTGAATCGCTTCATACCGAGGCGCTGTTCAAGAGGTACACCAATCAAAGCGATGACCAAAATATTTCCAAGAACGTGCAGAGGATCGAATGGATTGTGCAGAAATCCTGCAGAAATCAATGTGTGCAACCAAGCCAAATCAGCGGTTCGCCCCGGAACGAGCCAGAAGTCGCCCCACATGTACCAACTGTCGGCACTGAGCCAAGCCTCACGAACACCCAAGAGATACATCACTTGAACGAGGTATGCCAAGAGCAGACCAACGGTCAGTGACAAAGCGATGGAGGTATTGTGACGGATGGCGTAAAAAATCGGCCATCCAATGGCCGTAAACCACAGCAAAAGCAACGCCCACTCCGCAATTCCGAACACCTCCATTGCGATGGCCATGACTGTTGCAGGCACCCCGGACTTTTGAGGTCATGGGGTAACTTTTCGCAGGGGAGCATTCATGTCGCCCCCCCGAGTGGGAAAATCATGGCAGAGGTCCTTTTGAGCATCAAAGGGGCTGAAGTTAGACGAGGCATGGGGATTGTTCTGTCCTCATTTGATTTACAGGTCAACAGCGGCGACATTGTCGTGATTCACGGTGCCAATGGCAGCGGGAAATCTACGGTGATTGAGACTGCTGCCCGCCTTCTCCCGATGGAAAAGGGCCAAGTTTCGCATCATCAACACCTTACACTGCATTCTGACGGAAGGCGGAAAAAACCGATCAAACCGTTTGGACTGACCCTCCAAAGTAACGGAGTGATTGGCAGTGAAACCATCGAAAATCACCTCCGAACCGTGGCGGCACTTGCTGGAAAAGAAGTCGATCTTGCCCCACTTTTGGAATCATACGACATCCAACATCGCACCCAAGACATCATCGCTCACCTCTCTGGAGGACAACAGCGCAAGGTGGCAGTTTTAGCAGGACTCCTTCCAGCGATGGTCTGCGATGAACCGACCCTGGTGCTCCTTGACGAACCAGATGCTGGGCCTTGATGATGCAGCCATCAAAACTTTGACTCAGCACATCGCTTCGCTCGCTTCTGCCGGCCATGGCTTGCTCATCGCTTCGCACAATCCTTCACTGCGTGAAATCGGTACGAAATTACACAACCTCGAAGCAGAGAAAACTGGGGTTGTGAACGCGGCTGAACCTTGGAAAACAAGGGGCCAGCCTACGCAGACAAGGAACATCTTGTTTCGTACGGGCCACAGATACGCCTCATCAACCCACGCTGGATTGGCGCGCAATGGGCTCGCAGCATTGATGGTTTTCGGATGCATGCTCGCGCTTGGCGACCCGTCCATTCTGCCGAGTGGATTGTGGCTGACTGGTGGAATCTTGGCACCCGCCTTCGCCTCGGGCTTGGCCGGCGACCCTACATCGCACTTGATGCAGGAAGCTCGAGCCAACGATTGGTGGCGTTCACAAGGCCAGCGAACACCCAGTGCATTGGGACTTGGCGTGTTGATTGGTGGCGTTGTAACTGCAGGTGCTTGCTATGTCTGCATCGGCGAAATTGAAATCATGTTGGTCCTCATTGGAGCCATAATGTGTGAAGGCACCATGGGTGGTGTGCGTTTATTGCATGCTTCCACTCAACGACTTGCTCGACCAAATGCTGTGTTCATTCGACTTCTCCTCCCGGCGTTCATTCTACCATGGGCCCTCATCGTAAGTTGGGCTGCAGGGCTATGACAACACCCAAGTTCAAGAAGGGGAACTGGAGAGGTTTACACATGGCAGGTCGGAGCGCGGAGGTCCTTCTCGGACTCGGCTTTGCCGGCATTATGACGACCCTCTTTCTTGGATTCCAATGGGCGCCGAGCGTCGCCATTGATGCGTTTGAATCACCTGCCGCTCAGCGGATTTTCTACTGGCATGTCCCCGCTGCGTGGGCAGCATTCATCGCCTTTGCTGTTCTGTTCACCGGATCAGCAATGTGGTTCTTCAAGCGAAGCCCCCTTGGATGGAGATTGCATGTTGCAGGGGCCGAGGCAGGCTTAGCATGTGGTTTGATTGCCGTGTGGTCGGGATGCGTGTGGGGTGCAGCCGAATGGGGCACACCATGGGATTGGACGGACGTTCGACTCAACACATTTGGCCTGCTAACACTTCTTGCATTGTTTCTCGTTTTGGGAAGGCAATCTCAGCCAGATGGCGTTGAATCACGAGATACCTTCTCCACCTTCGGATTGTTTGGTTTCGTGCTCGTCCCCTTCACCTACATCGCCACTCGAATTTGGGAGATACGCCACCCTGGACCGGTTGTTGGGGCGGGCGATGACGGCGGTTCGCTTTCTGGCGACATGGCCATTGTGTTGTTTATCGGTGCGCTGTCGTTCACCATCTTCATCATCGGCCACATCTTGATTTCAATGCGGATTACAAGTCTTGAGCAGCGGCTCGAACAAGCACAACACCACATCGATGGAGGAAAATGAATGGACGGAATGACATATCTAACGGTTGCCTATCTTGGCATGATCGCCGGCATCGCCATTTGGACGTGGACCGTCGTGAACAGATCCCGGACCATTGAAGCAAGACTTACGGCCGTCGAATCCAGTATGGGTATTATCGCTTCTGAAGCGGATTCAATCAGCAAAGAACACGAAGATTGAGCGCACAAAAGGCCACAGGTTCAAGGCGAGAACCTCGAGCGTCAGCATAGGGGACCATTATGGCTAGAAGTCTAGGAGGTGAATTCTGCTTAGTTTGTGGGGCGGATCCGCCACTCTACGGCGAGCGAATGTGCGAACCGTGCGTACGAAAGCGGGTTAAACTCGTCAATGTTCCTGAAAACATCCCTTGGGTCCGTTGCGCACGATGTGGCATCGTCGAAATACAGGGCAAATGGGTGCAAGTCTCGGAAGAAGAGATTTGGGATGAATTGATTCAACGCCACGTCCATTTTCACAAAGATGCTGAAGACGTGGGTCTGGCCCTCGAAACGCGAACCGTCTCGGATCGCCATACGCTCTTGCACATCCAAGTTGAAGGTGTGATTGAAGACTTGCTGTTCCAAGAGGAGCACACCATGCGAGCCAGAATGGCCAATGGCGTTTGCTTGACATGCACCCGGCGGGCGGGGAATTACTTCGAAGCCACTGTGCAACTTCGTTCCACCGGGCGAAGGTTGAGCGAAGAAGAATTCACGACACTCCGAGCAACGTTGGATAAAGTGCTTGAGGACTTGGCAGATGATCCAATGTTTTTCATCACCTCCGAAGGACCTGTCACAGGCGGGTATGACATCGTCCTGGGAAGCAAAGGACTCGCTCGAACATGGGGCCGTCACCTCGTCACTGAATACGGTGGTCAAGTCGCAGAATCAAACACCACCGTCGGTCGGAAAGATGGAATTGACGTCACACGATTGACGCTCTTGTATCGCAAGCCAGGGTACGACATCGGTGATGTGCTTCGATGGCGGGACCGCTTCTGGCGCCCATCCACTTGGACGAAAGATGGAGCTATTATGAGCCGAATCGATCGACAAGAGCGCACGGGTGCGAGTTGGCGTGATCTTGAATCGGCCAATGTGGTAACGCAAATGAAAGATCACCTCGTGGTTGATTTGATCACACAGGATGATTCTGTTGGTGAATTCCTTGACCCAAACACCTGGCAAATGACACCCATTCGATTGCCATGGGATCACGATCGTAACCGTCCACTTCGCGCAACAAAAGTGGATGGAGAATGGTTAGCCCTGCACCACCTTGGATGCGATGAAGAGGGAGGCAAACCAGATGAGTGAGCCCACCACTTCAATCCCGTCAAAAGCCCCCAGTTTAGTCGGAATTGGCTGACGCATTAGACAATGGGGGTATGATTGGCTACACCCGTGCCTTTGTCCAAGATTTCCGTCAAGGACTGAACCATGTGTCCTTGGAGCGTTTTGACTGGATGAACCAACTCGCCAACAAAAAATGGGCTGGTATCCTCTGTCTCGGTATGGGTGGGTCTGCCGCTGGCGGTGAATTCCTTTCTGCTCTTGCTTCCTTTCAAGGCACGATTCCGGTTCAAGTACAGCGAGATTACACCTTGCCTGCATGGTGGAACCCAACATGGTTGATCGTTGCCACATCACATAGCGGCAACACTGAAGAAACGCTTGAAGCCACTGAAACAGGGCTGAAGTCTGGTGCGACCGTCGTAGTAATTTCGACCGGAGGCATTCTTGCCGGGCTCCCTGAATTGTACACGAACTGTTACTTGGTCCCCTCAATTGGAGGCAGCCACCTCGGAGCGCGTTTGGCCACATCTTTAGCCGGCAATTGGGCCTTTTACGTCATCTCGGAGTCCTCCCAATGCCGCACGACGGCGCTGACGAGGCAATGCTGCAACGATTGCAGAAAGCCATGGATGGATTTGACCTCCTAAACGATCCGGAGGGCGACATTGCCCAATTGGCGATGTGCATGGTCGAACGCCCCATCGCACTCTTGGGACCGACCGAACTCACTCCCGTACTGAACCGATTCAAAAATCAACTCAACGAAAACGCTGCAAGATTCGCAAGGGTTGGCATCGTTCCCGAGATGAACCACAATGAAAGTGTGGCTTGGGGCGGTGTTGGAGACGATCGTGACGCATCTGGCATCGATCATGTGCTGCTTTTGTTGACATGGAAGGGCATGCATAACAGAGTTCAACGACGAATGGATTGGATGATTGCCCATGCAGCAACGGATTATGCATGGAAAATTGAGGGCGAGGGTGCGACACTGCTCGAATCCATGCTCCACTTGTGCATTTTAACCGATTGGATTTCGTTAGCGCTCTCATTCTTGCATGGAAAGGACCCTGCCTCAATTGGACCAATTTCGCCCTCAAAGACCACTTGAATTCCGTTGAGTGATCAATACAAGCGTCCGAGAACAAGTCGAGGATCAGGATAGTCTCGGAGCGCTTGCTCCCTGTCATCACGATGAACGACGCCTGGAAGATCGGGTTTCGTTGGTTCAATCAGCGATAATTGGAAATGGACATGCGGCTCCCACCCACCGTTCTCAGCTTTGGTGCCCATCTTCGCAAGAAGGGTTCCCTTTTGCACCGATTGACCGACTTCTAAATCATCAAGGCTTTCGGTGGACAAATGCCCGTACAAGGCCCAAACAGGGCGCACTGGGTGTTCATTGTTTGAACTGGGAGGCCACGAAAGTTGGTGCTCGACGACAATCGTTGGTCCGTAGGAACCTGCCTCGTCATTGATACCAAAGGAATGGATGATGCCATCCGCAAATGAATGCACCTCAGTCCCCACCGGCGCTCCGATGTCAATGCCGACATGGAGGTCCCGCTCGCCACCAAACAATGGCGTCGTGTACATGCCTGGTCGGATCTCATCATATCGGCCAATTTGGTAGGCATAGGGACAATCCCATTCTGCTGGACCCCTTGTGAAATTGAACACCCAGTAAGACTCAGGGAGATTGACAACCTGAGCAAAGGCAGTTGGTTGACCGGCCATGGGTTGAGGATTGGTTGCTTTCATTTGATTGTTGGCCGAACAATGAAAACCTCAACCATGATGCTCATGCATGCTCTTGACTGTGATGCTCTTGCTTACGGCGAGTAGCATGCCCGGTTATGCCCTATGCAGGGTCCTCGACGGAAGCGCTGACCGAATCAGAAAGGCGTTGCTCACCCCTGCTTTAGGACTCCTCTTGATGTATGGCGTGGCTGGAGCCCTGTTGTACTCAAACCTCTGGACATGGGGATTGATGTCGGCGTGTGTGTTGTTGCTCAACGCGTTTGCACTTGCGCATATTCAGCAGAAGAATTCCGATAAAAAGGAACTTACGCCTTGGCAAGCTCTTGAAGCAGCCATGCATGGTGAAGTCAGCACCACAGAAGAAACGACCTTGAGTGAAGAGGCGAGCACACAACGTTGGTTCCAAGACCACAGAAAACGATGGCAATTTGCTCTTTCAGGTGTGATTGCGCTGAGTTGTTTGAGCCTCCCGTTTTTCCAATCGCTTCCATTTGGTGTCGACTGGATCGGATTTTCCATGTTATCAGGCCAAATTCACGCCACTGGCACCATGAGTTTACCCGGCACGAATGACGGCTTTTGGACCTATCCGCCGGCATTTCCAGCAATGGCAGCGTGGCTACAAGGCAGCCTCGGTTTGTCATCGGGACAAGCGGTGTTCCACCTCGGCCATTACAGCCTCTTCGCCCTCTTGCTCGGCATTGGTGGCGCGATGGACCGACAAGGTGCAGGCGCACAAGCCATGATGGCGATGGGGCTCGGTGCTGGACTCTTTGCAAAGGTGTTTGATTCAGGTTACCCGACTGTGGCGAGCCAACTCGGTTTGGTGGTTGGCCTGTTGGTGCTCTTGCGACCATCCTCGACCCGCGGAAAACATCACACACGCGGCTTCATTCTCGCATTTGTTTGCGTAGCGCTGATTCATCCGACGGGTGCCATTTACCTCGGCATGCTCATGGGTGCTCATCTTTTGATTGGTCTTCGCCTCGATGAAAAGCATGGCGCCAGCGTTCAGAAACTACTGATGACGAGTGCCTTCCTGCTGACATCAGCCGCCGCAATCGCGCTGTTGGTCTTAGCCCCACGCATGCTCGAAGCGTCTGTGTTTGCAGAATACGGATGGCAAGGAGGACGGCCTTTGATGACCTACAACCTCCTGCTTTTGGTTGGTGGAATCTATGCTGCGTGGCGGTTACGAAAATCAGTGGAAGGGATGCTCCTTGGCACGTGGTTTGCAGGGCTTTGGATGTTGAGCGGCATCCATCTTATCGAAGGCCTTGAACAGATCCCAATCCTCTCATTGCTCTCCTATGTGCTGTATTCAATGGGCTTACATGCCTTCCACGTTCCTTTGGCAGTGTTATTCGCCCTCGTGTGGAGCGACAGTACGAATTTGACATCGATTGAGGAAAAACGAGGCTTCGTTGGCGTTGGCTGGGACCCACATGTGCACAAGTACGTCGCAACAGGCCTCATGGTCGCCTTAATGGCAGGCGTTTTGCTTGGAAACGGATTGCTGTTTCAAATCAGCGAGCATGATGAACTGCGGCCAATTGCTCGAGGCGATGAAAAATTGATGAGCGATGTCGATCGGTTACCAAAAGGCAGCATCATTTACTCCGAAAACGCACAGTGGGGCTATGTGTTGGATGCTCCAACCCATGTCCAGTTCACCAGCATTCCAACACTTGGCTTGGTCCAGTTGGAAGATTCAATTCAATCCAAGGCCACATCTGCAGTTTTCGGCAACCAAATTGACATCATTCAGGCTTTGAACATCACGCACGCAATCTCCTCTCCAATCGGAACCGTTGGCTGGTACCTTGGTGCTTCAGCACACTGGTCGGTTGTGGCAGAACATGACGGAAGCGCACTATGGGCATTTGATGCAAGTGGCCAAAGTCCTCAACACGGTTATGCTGCAACATCACTTGAGACTTGCACAGAAGCGTGTGAAGCCCGAGTTGACCCGTGGAGAGATCATCGATTTAGAGATCCATTTGGCCTCGGAGAAACACGACCTTTTGTCGAACAATCAAGGTCGACCTCGGTGATGATGAAATCACCAAACGAGATCAATCCAAACGGGACGGCATGCGTTGTGTACGAAGCTGTTGGCGATGTTGAGGGCGTATCGTTCATGCTCAACGCTGATGAAAACATGTCCTCAACCCAACAAAAAGTATCAGCAGGATGGCATTCGGAATGCTTTGCCTCAACTGGCTTTGAATCAACTGATTTTATGCTTGAGATTTCATGGAATGGAGAACAGAAACCTGCCCAACGATGGCTCAACCCTCTCGGCATTTCTGGGCGAAGTGATGCACTTCTGGATCACACCGGCATTCGTCTTCATTGGCTCGAATTCAAGCCATAAGCCGGATTTTAGGCGAAGTGATGAAAACAATGTGGTGCCAGCAAGAGCCATGAAGCGCGTCATGGTGTTGCTTCCGACCTTGGATGAGGTTGAGGGAATTGCCGAAGTTGTTCCCTCGTATTCCGATGGACCAACTCAACGACCTAGGGTGGGAGGTTGAAGCACTGGTGATTGACGGTGGAAGTGATGACGGGACGATTGAGGTCGCTGCATCCCTTGGTTGCTCCACCATTCGGCAACATGGAAAAGGAAAAGGTGCCGCAATGCGCCACGGGTTCTCTCTGTTTCTCGAGGGAACGTATGATTCACTTGTGATGCTGGATGCAGATGGTACGTACCATCCTGAAGAAATCCCAACCTTCCTAAAAGGGTTGCAGACCGCTGACGTGGTGGTTGGTGATCGACTCAAAGGGGCGATGGACCCTGATGCAATGACGAGAACCAACTATTTCGGAAATCACCTGCTCACATGGTGCGCAGTGGCCTTGTATGGAGTTCCAATGAACGATCTGTGTTCAGGGTACTGGGCCTTCTCTCGAAGATCGATTAGTCTCTTGAAACTGAACTCGATGCGGTTTGAAATCGAAGCCGAAATGTACACTGCGTGCACACTTGAACAACTTGAGATGGCGCATGTACCGATTCGATACTCACGCCGGCTTGGAGAAGCAAAACTTGGTTCGGTGAAAGATGGATGGAATATCTTGCGTAAATTGATGGTCCGGCGGATCTTTCGAGCACCGCCCCAATCTTCATTCGGACAAGGGAACCTCAACATCGANTGACCAACAAAACTCAAAGCACACCGCACTGAGGCGTCGTCATGCAGCCTCACAACGCCGTCGTCCTTGGGGCATCGGGTTTGGTTGGCCAAAGGATGCAGCAGAGGCTTGCAAACCATCCATGGTTTCGTCTAGCCGCCGTTGTGGGAAGCCAACGGACGGCTGGAAAAACACTGGAATCGATTGAATGGAACCTCCAAGAACCACGCCCAAGACTCCCGAACCTCACCGTACTCAGTTCAGAGGACGAACGCCTTCTTGAACGTCTCAAGGAAGTCAACATCACCGTTGCTTTCTCATGCCTGCCTGCTTCCATCGCCGACCCTTTGGAACTCATGCTGGCCTCATCGGGCATTGCTGTTTTTTCCAACGCCAGTGCGTTCCGACGGTGTGATGGTGTGCCACTCGTCATTCCAGACGTCAACCCCACTCATCTCGATCAATTTGAGGGGGCAGGTTACACGCTTGCATGTGCAACGAATTGCACCTTGATTCCTCTAGCCGTACCGGTTGCAGCACTCTCCCATGATTTTGGAGTTACACATGTGACCATGAACAGCGAACAAGCCCTTTCGGGAGCGGGTTACGAACTCGTGTTGAATCAAACGGCACTCGACGGTGAGCATCCTACCGAAATTGAAGGCGAGGCAGAAAAAACGGGAACTGAACTGCTCCATGTTCTCGGTGATGCTCTTGAAGGAAAGCGGAGGGACGGCAATCAACGAACAGATTGGCGGAATCATCCTGCCTTCAGCGATTCTAAAAATCACATCAACGCTGCTTTGGTCGAGGTGGATGTACACTGTAAGCGAGTGACCCGGGTTGATGGACATCAAATCTTTGCCACCGTTCGACTCAGGCAAGAAGCCACACGAGAAGAAGTGCTTTCATGCCTTCAGAAATGGTCACCTCCACCATCCGT
>JGI26273J51734_10000431_pt1 | contig 22526 bp, 20 predicted proteins | sample SaaInlV_125m_DNA_FD_51734 | JGI IMG/M metagenome (IMG submission 51734) | reverse complement strand
CCCGAGTGCGAGGTGGGCAAGGTCGAGGACACCTTCCAGGCGGTGCAGGAGCGCTGCAAGCACGAGGGCGCCGCCGCCGGCTCGGCCGGCCGCATCGACGGCGACATGATCCCCGTCGTCACCATCCGGTTCAACCCCAACGCCTACGACAAGGCCAGGGTCAAGCTCGACGACCGCGTGAAGGTGCTGGCGGATTTGGTCAACGCGTACGCGCACATGGACGCCGAGGCCATTTCTAAGCTGCAGACGCACGCACCGATCCTGCACGTGCTCTACTACCACACCAAGGAGGGCGGCAAGCACCTGGCGCACTATGCCTCCAAGGCCGTGGAGGCCGGCTGGGCCTACACGGTCCACTAGAATGTGCTCGGGTTTCTAAAAGTTGGTTGGTTCTTCTACCACCCCTCAGAAAAAATTCTAAAGGTGAGACGTTCCCTTTACTCTTGGCCGGGCCCCAAAACCCGAGCACTTCGATTTGGAAAATAAAGTGCTCGGGTTTCTAAGAGTTGGGGCTAAACCTGTAAAGGTGGGGCAAAACCTTTGAACTTTTTCTAACTCGAAGTGCCCGGGTTTTTGGGCCCTGGCAAAAGTAAAGGGAACGTCTCACCTTTAGAATTTTTCAGCAGGGGAGGTAGAAGAACCAACCAACTTTTAGAATTTTTTTCTAACTTTGCGTCCCGGCTTCTAACATCCCCCTGAGAAAATTCTAAAGGTGAGACGTTCCCTTTGCTTTTGGCCGGCCCCAAAAACCCGGGCACTTCGAGTTAGAAAAAGTCTAAAGGTTTTGCCCCACTTTCAAAGACTTTACCCAACTCTTAGAAACCCGAGCACTTTATAAACATCCTTGCGGCATGTGACGTGGACATGTGCCCACCCCTTTGACTGCCCTGCAATGGCCACGTGTGAAGCGGTCCAGCCGGCCCCAGTCCAAACACTCGTCCCCGTGCTCGCGGACACTCCGCCGCCAGCGCCCGAAGCGGTCAACGCTGTTCTCGTCGCGCCACTCGTTCTCCACCCAAATAATGACGATCCGCTGAGCGCTCTCGAACCAATGCCGAGTGCCGATGAAGTGCCCGAGGCTTGCCAGAAGTCGTTCGACATCTTCTTGAAAAATAGAGACCACGAGCTCTCGATGCCACGCGACGAAGACCACACGCTCAAGGGCGAGCGGATCCGCGCGACACTTCATAGCATGGGAGACAAGGATTTGGTGCAGCGAGTTGTCGCTTTGTGCGACAGCTACACTCAAGTCGGTCATTCGTTCGATCTGAGGAGGGACCTTCTGAATGCGGGTCGCGAGGACCTCCTTGAGTACCAGGGGCCGATCCAGAAGGGTGCGGACGTTCTTGACGACAACGTGCGCCAAAGGATGAAATCGCAGCCGCACAATCTCCGCGGCCGGGACTTTACCCATACGGAGGTCAAGCAAAATTTCAAGAGCCTCGAGATCCTTACAGAATCCGTCCTTCGCAACACCGAGGAGAGCAACGCGGTCGAGGAGGTGCGCCGATACGAGGCCGAGCTGATGCAAAAGGCAAACATTCTCGATCAGCGTGCCGTGAGCACCTGGGCACAGATCAAGGAGCTCGAAAAGGAGGCGACGCAGGCGGAGCACGAGGCCAACCAGCACCGCGCTGAAGGCGCCAAGGTCCTCGGGTTTGTGTCGAGGCTGCAAGAGGGCCACGCTCCCGTCAAGCGGTCGCGCACGAAGCGTGGCCGCAGCACGGTCCTGGGGCTGATCACCCAGCCGCACAAGCGAGCGGCCGCGCGCGAGGAGGGCAAGACGGCCCCTGGGACGCAGCGCGATGCGGGCGTCTACGAGGCGANGCACGTTGGACCCAATTCGACGTTTCACGAGGTCACACACCGCCGCGTTTACGACGGGTTCATGCACGCGGCCAAGGGCAACCGACTTGCTCAGCAGTTGGCGGCCGTCAACACGCTCGCCACGGGCGCCGTGCTTCCCAACCACTCGGCGTGGGAGACCTGCGACGATGCCGCGCTCGACGCCATCATCGCCGGGGCCCAGGCGGCCAAGGAGAAGCGTGCGGCCGAGGCAGCGGCAAGGGAGGCCGAGGCGGCGGCGGCGGCGGCCGAGGCGGCAGAAGGAGCGCTCCCGCCGCCGGCGCCCGTCCACCCCTAACCCGTCTCTCTACCAAATCCCAAGCATGGCTTGGCTAGGGTCGTGGCTGTGGACTTTTTTTGTAAGAGTTGCACTGCTGTGGTCACCCGGTCCACCCGTAGTCAGCCCGACGCAAAACCCGAGCACAAAAAAATACTCATGCAGCTACGGCAGCTGGTTTGCGCGACGTGGCGCCTTGCGCCAGTACGCCATCGGGTCGAGTGTTTCATTAGCAAACAAAATTGGCGTGTCGATGTCCATATACTCGCGAAAGTCGAGGATGGCACGCTTGGACTGCTCGAATTTCCAGTCGTCGAAGACCACAAACCCGCCGTCGCTCAGCAGCGGCCACAGATGCCACAGCGTGCTGGTGATGGACGTGTACAGGTCGCCGTCGACGCGCAGCAGCGCGAGCGCACGCACGGGACCTGGCAGGCTGTCCTCAAAGAAGCCGGGCAGCAGCCGCACGCGGTGCCGGCCGCGTAGCGGCTTGCCGGCCGGGTCGCGCAGGCACTTTTGGAGGTACGACGTCACCTTGGGTTGCGAGCCATTGAAGAGACCCCGCCTCCAGCGCGCGCGCCGATTCTCCTTGCGCACGATCGCGTCAACATCGGCGCTGACGGGCGTGCTCACATTGGGCAGCCCGTCAAAGGAGTCGGCCAGCCACATGGTGCGCGACCCGGCAGGTTCTTCCGCGAGCACCATCGCGGCCATGGCAATGGCGATGCCGCCCTTGAAGACGCCCGCTTCCAAAAAGTCGCCCGGGATTCTGTCGCGGAAGATGGCCTCGGCCATTGGCTCGAGCATGGTGGCGCGGCGGTAGCAGTCCCACTGGCACGCAGCGCTCATGTCGCCACCCTTGTAGTTGTCGGTGGGGAACCTGGGGCCATTGCCGATGACGCAGCGCTTGACGTGCTCCACCAACGTGGACATGGAGTCGGGTCGCACACGAATCGCTACACCACCCAGTCGCGCGATAACCCGCTTAGCGCACACGTTCTAGCAACAAACTGGCGCGCCAATGCTGTCGCTCAGCACCCTGCTGTTGACGCACGTGCCGGGGTACGGCGGCGACTGCGAGTTCAACTGCTGCCATCCACCACACCCGACAAAATTGCACGTATCTCAAGCCGTCTACCTCAGAGGCACCGCTGGCATCGAGATCGACCTGGTGGACATCCAGGACTACATCGACGAGGGCAAGAACATCGAGTTTAGCGTCGTGTTCAGGGAGGAATACTCGCCTCTTACCTTCGACGTGCTTGTCGGATGTGGAGGTTGTGCATCGTTGCGCACGCCCGACGGCTACCACGGCTGGGATCAGCCCAACTACACACACAACCTGTGGCCAAAGCCGATGACCTACCAATCTGGAGTTTTCGAGCCGTTTACCCAGCACGCCTACTTTCCGCTCTTGCCCAAGGGCCAAGCCCGCATGTTCAATGCCGGCCAGCTCAAGGACTGCGACTCGGACCACTTTTCGATCCGAGTGGTCACGTACGACAACGCCACTCACGACCTCACGTACAGCATCGCCCTCGGGTGCGAGGGTGGTCTCCAATGCGAGGAGTTTACGTTTCGGGAGCTCTTCCTGTTCCCGCTGTACGTGATTCGTTCCCACGGCGCGCACTGGAACGAGGCTGGCTACACGCTTCCGCTGATCGGGATCGTCGTGCTCATCATCTACGTTGCCGCCCTGTACTGGTCCGGATACCGCAGCTGGCTCTTCTTGTACGAGCCCGTGGCCATCTTGCAGCCGAATCGCATCTACGACGCCATCGTAAAGGGCGACCGGAGCTACACGCCACGCTTCGGCCAACTGCCCTGCGTCTCGTGGAAGCCGTCGCCTCGCGCGGTAATCTACGCCTTTGTCGTGGGTGCGCTTGTTGTCGACATCTTTGAGTCACTGACGCACTTTTTCATTGCCATTCACGCACTGAACAAGGGGTCGCAACCGTACGAGATGCGCGGCGTGGGCATCTACTTTGGTCTCGTCCTCGGATTCGGAAAGATCGCGCCCCTTGTCCTCGTGGCGCTCGTCTGGCGCTTTCATCGCGCCATTCCCGAATTCGTCTGGCGCACCTATTCCTTCAAGTGCGTGCTGGGACGCAAGTGGGAAGGCTTCGGCTTCTACTCCCCCATGTGGGCGCACGGCGCGTGGTCCATTGTCGAGATCCTCTTCCTTGGTGGACCCGGGCTCATTTGGCTTGGAGCGGGCTACTGGATCTTTCCATTTGGCATGCTCCTCGCGGGAACCTATCGACTCGGTGTCTGGCTCGTCAATCCGAGTGGCTACAGACGGGGCGTCCAATTCCGCTACCCTGCCTATGATGGGAGATGGCTTCGCGACGACGGCGCGTGCACGGACGAGACCAAGCGGCTGCTCCTCGACATTTACAACAGCTACTATGATGCCCGGTCGTACGCCAAGGACGGAAGCGGGGAGCCGCTGATGCGACCGCCTCCGGAGACACGCATCCCAGAGGGCGAACCGATGCCGATGATGGACGACGAGGACAAGACGTCCCCGCCGGCCTACTCTGACAGTCTGCGCGTTTCCTCAACTCGCGCGCTGTCGGTGACCGAACTTGCGCAGCTAGGACGGAGATGAGTGTCGCTGCGCTAATTTGGACCGTGAGAACTATACGAGTACGTCGTTCAGAGTGTGTGTGTGCGTGTGTGTGTGTGTGTAAAACTTGATGCTTGGTGGTTAACCATGCGTTCCAATTATACACTGCCAAACTGGCTTCAACGGACACCCGCACTCCGGAGTGCGACTCTGGCATTGCACAGAGTGGCGTTACTCACGTATACGTGACCGACCCACGAGGCGTCGCCATAGCAACCAAAGCGTGCATAGGTGCTTTCAGTGTACGTGAGCGCGCTCGACAAAAGGGTGTGCGCGACTTGGCGCACGTCTTGGCAAAAGAGTGGTGGACGACGCCGCGCATCGATNGTACACCGTTCCGGATCACTGGGCACTGCAGTTGCCACACAATAGGACGCGGCACAAACGAGCGCCTCGTGGCCAATTTCCTCATTGGACGCAACGGTCTTGTACAAGTCGGCACAGACGGCTACGCGTACAAAAAAGGGCAGGATGGATCGAATCGTCATTCCCACTGCACTCGTGATCTCCTTGTCCAAGTACAACTGCTCGATGAGCGACTCGGAGCGCGTTTGTACATTGTTTGTGAGCATTGAAAACAGCGGAACTGTACTGATCAAATCGACCTCAAGTTTTAGCATGGTGTCGTAGAGTTGCTTGACCTGGTCTCGATTTTCGTCTGAAAAGTCGCCGATTGCAGCTTGCTCGCCGGGGTAGAGAAACCCATAGCCCAAAAATGCCAGCTCGCGCGTGTGTCCATCTTCAAGGTTTGGCCAGCCGTGCGCCTCGCCTACGTCGGTAAATCGCTTNGAAAAGTAGCTGTACGTGGATCGTTCAAATTTCCACGCGAGGTTGATGCACACGGCCAGTCGAATCCGCGTGTTGCGGTCTAGTCGGTGAGGATCGTCGCCCTCCGCAGTAACGTCCGACGTCATTCGAATAGCCCAAGCTCGTGCAAGCTCCATTGCCCCGATGACCACATTCCAGCCATCCACTGCATCTTCTGCCAAGTATGTGGATGCCAGCTTCCGCTCGCCGTGTCGAGACCGAGGACCGCGCAAAAATCGAGCATCCCAGGCATTGGCCTTCACGAGCGTATTATAGATTAACACGAGCGCATGGGAGGACAACTGAAGCATCGATGGAGCGATATCGGTGGTCGTCTTTTCGAGACGGTCGTTTGTGCGTGGAAACGTGGATGACGTTACCGAAGTTGGAGAATCTCGAGATTGGTGGGGTGCCATTTCAGGCGAGACGACGACCGCCGAGGTGTCCCAAAACCACCCACACGAGTTATGGATGACCTTGGTAGTGCCGTTCGGACTAGCGGGCCCTTTTTCGGTATCGGTTCCGAAGAAGAGCGTGGCGCTTTTTGCTACTTCCACTAGAGCGTGCAACAAGCCGCAAGACGCCACTTGCGCATCTGCGCCCTTGCGGCAAGTCGCCACACTCACCGGAAGTGTGTGTGCGTGTGGGTGCGGAGAATGCGCCGGGCGCTTCTCAAGGACGCAACCGAGAGTGCCAGACTCCTCTCCCGAATACAGTTGTCGACGACGCACCAGGAAGGCCGGTTGCGCTAAAACAACGCGTGATTGTTAAAGTATCCCTCTTGGTAAGTCACAGGCGGTTGTGGGCAAATTAGCGCCCCCCAAAAGCGCGTGTCGGCGGCTCAATGGGTCTCGCAAGCGGGCCGAATGGCGCAAAGCTAGTCTTCCGGGAAAAATTTTCAAACGCGTTTCAAAACTTTGACACGTTGGTCAAGGCTCGCGCGTGCGTGGGCGTTGCGCGCGTGCAGACGCTCGTGGTTGTAGACGGCAACGTGATGGTCATGCAAGTGCCACAGTCGGTGACCACGTTTCGCGGCTACGTGGAGGTCATGGCCAACTCGCTCCAGAATGCCATTCAGGCAGGTCAGCACGTGGTGGTCGTGTTTGACGAGCCCGAAAACCTGACACGCGCAAAGAAGGAGGAGCAGGCCAAGCGCGATGCGCGTCGGGCGCCACAGACGCCGCAGTGCGCAGACGACGTTGCAAAGCCGTGCCCAGTAGACGACTCGTACATGCACGAGGACCTTGTGGCGCCGCACACGAATGTCTGCTTGATGGTCAAGAATCATCGCAAGACGCGTCCGCGCTTTTACGATTCGCTCTTTGTCGCCGTTCTCGAGCACTTTCGCAACATGTTTGNAGGCCAGAGCAGTGCCTGGTCCTTGACCTTTGATGGCATCGACGCGCGTGGCATGGACCGGCCCGTGGACGCACCGCGCGTGCTGGGACTCTTGTCGAGCCATCCCAANGTCTGGGAGCCCATTCTCACGCGCGAGACGCCGATTGGCGAGGGCGATCTCAAGCTCACCGACGTGTGCCACCGGGTGTACAAGGCCCGTGAAACCCACCCCGAATCGGACGTGGCCAAGGTGCGACTCAACATGATCTCGACAATCGACACCGATTCGTTCATGATCGAGCTCCTTGCGCAGTCGCGGCGCGAAAAGCGCGAAGAGCCCTCCAGCAATGAGCTCACGCTGCTGTGCCTTCGCGAGCCCAGTCGCAAGCGCAAGGATCCGGCGCAGTCGACGTCGGCGTACTACACGTGCGTCGACATGGAGGCGTTTCACGACAGCATCATGACCTACATGTTTGGCAGCCAGCACCTCAAACCCGAAGTTGAGGCACGCAAGCCGCTGGCGGCGCTGCTGCTCTCGGCAAGCATTGCCCTCTGTGGCTGCGACTTTGTACAAGTCCAAGGTCTGCGAGCGGATTTGGTGCTGCCGTGCGTGCGCGAGATTGCGCGCAATCGGCCCGAACTCCTGGCGCTCATGGCGGGCGTGCAGACGGGCGAGGCCGGCGCCACGCGCAACGCCGCAGACGCCATCAAGGCGGTCGTCGACGAATTCGTCGAGTCGATCACTGGACTTCCGCGGATGCAAAAGGCTACTCACAATGCCAGCGCTTGCTCTGATCTTCAGGTGCTGCGGGCGTGCTGGGTCACGGCCTACTGGTCGGAGCGCGAGTTCAAGGACGTGTACGAATGGGGATTCAACCACGCGGCCATCGATTAGATACGCCGAGTCGACATCTCTAAAAGGGGCTAAACGTCAACACAGCCATGGACGCGCTCTGTTTGTCCACGGACCGAATGGCCCCTTTTCAACTGCATGCGCATCTGCAACGCTTGGAACCCGAAGTGCGACGAGCCACTGCCCGAGATCATCACAAGCACGTGTACTGTTCTACCTGTGACCGCGTCATGTGCATGCGCTCTGGTGCCAACGGATGCTACACGGGCCACATTGGCATTGTTGAGATTTCCAACGCCTCGTACGAGACGTTGCGCACCACGCGACCACACACGGACAAGTGGTAAAAACTACTAGAGGTGTACAGTGAGCGTGTTTTTATCAAATTGGAAGCTTTGAGTACGCGACTCGGGTGTCTCTTCTCCATAGCGACCACCGTTGGCGCAAATCCAAATCATCATCGCTTCTCAACGCACGGACGTGCGATGCNGCACACTGGCGACACCCCAACCACACGAGACCCATGCACGCCACGAGAGCCAATGGTATCGTGACCCCGTTGGAGGCCACCATCTCAACCCACATTTTACGCGCTAACCGGTGCTCTCGGTATCAGAACAACCAAAGCTGGACGCTTAGCGCATCTTTTGCACAAGCCATGTCCGAGCACGATAGCGAGTCGCTCTTCAGCGAGGGAAGTGGAAGTCGGCACAAGAAGCACGAGTTGGCGATTGACGACCTCGTCAAAAAGGTGCACGGCAAGTTGGGCCACTCGGGCCCGCTCTCGCTTACGCAACACTTGGGAGCCACAAAAAAGATTCGCGTCTTGCGCGATCGACTTGCAAACGGAGAGTCGCTGGATTCTAAGACGCTCATCTTGATGCTGTGCACTGGCATTGCGTGTCATAGGCGATGGGCAGTGGGGGAAACGAGCGTGGGAGATACTGGTGGCGATGGAGGCGGCATCAAAGACGAGGCTGCCGAAATCAAGATGAATGAGGACGCCAGGGAGCTTGTCAAGGGAACCGCGACGTTGCTCTTCACGCTGCTGTGCTTGGCCGAGCGAAAAAAGAACAAGCCGTTCAATCTCGAAACGGCACGCGAAGCAGTGGCGACCGCCGGACTCACCTCGGTGTGGGCACAGCTAAAACCCAAGCCGGTCCCCAAGAAGAAGAAGAAGAAGAAGAAGCCCGTCCCAAACCAACCCGCAGCAGAAGACGAAGAGGAGGAGGAGGAACTCGACGAGGAAGACCGACGTGAGCAGGCCATGTGGGAGATTGCCACGCGGCTGAGCGCCTCCGAAGTCGCGCGGCACACGCTCACCTTGGGCGTGAGCTGTCTCGAGGACGAGGCCAGTAATGCAATCGACGGGTTGATGGCCTTCTTCTTTCGCTCCGCGGGTGCCAACATGGCCGAATCGATGCTGATGCCCGATGGCAATCAGGATTTTGTCTCACTCGCGTTGGCCAAGCCCATGGCCGAGATGAAGGGCGAGGAACGCACAAAACGCTTGAAGGCGCTGTCCATTGCGGCCGAGAGCGAAGCCGGTCAAAGTGTCGTGAGAGACATGCTGCTGTCGTTTCTTCTGCCAGCATCGCACGTGGGTGTGCGGCGAACCCTGGTCCTGACTCGTGCGTCGAGCACGCGTGCGGGTGTCGACTACCCAGAGCTCACGTCCAGGTCGCACGAAGTGGCGTGAGTGCTTGCGCTTCAAACCTCAAACTGTATTATGCAACACGCCGCACTGTGCGCGCACGCACACAACCACCACCTTTACCAGGATGGCCGGCAGCGAGTGGATTTGGGCCAACGGAACCGACGAATTGGAACGTCTTTGCTGCCTCATGGCCGGCCTGGCCGTGCTCACAACCAAGGGTGGGGAAGATCCTATTCGAAAGCAGGACGCCTTCTGTGGACGGCTACAGCTGCCTTTTTTTGAGACCGCGCCACCAGCGCCTGAAGCGATGCGCATCACACTGATCCCGCATTTCAAGCGCTGGGTATTGTTCCGATTGGATTCAAAAGGCCGACCAAAGATCCTGTGCTCGCTGAGGGGGTTTGAAGGATTTTGCGACGTGGCGCTACAGCTCGTGGCCAGCTTGCGATAACTCATTGTGCGTGTACACGTAAGCAGTGAGTAGAGTGGGAGAGAGAGTTGCGTGGCTTTGTGTGTACCTTCTGACCCAATGTCGTGGCTCGTGACGGTCGCCGTGCTCGGCTTTGACCTCGAGCGCGGCCGTCGATTGGCCCATGATCACCCGCCCCCTCCGTTGCATCCGCCGTCGCAACCGTCTCCGCCCTCGCCACCGCCGGTTTCGCCACCGCATCAAGGGTGCAACTACGTGGAAGGGGGTCGCTCATGCGACGAAGACTATAAAAACTCGTGCGACGAGCAGGACGAAGACGGCAAATGGAGCAGAAGTTGCGACCTCCACCCGTCCACTGGCTGCGACGACTGGGCGGGATGCAAGTACCCGCCTCCGCCACCCTTGGCACCTGCACCACCGGGAGGCTACTCTCCGCCACCCGAGTCTCTCGAGGAGGAGCCTCCCCTGTGGCCCATGATCGTCTTTTGGAGCATGCTTGGCGTCGCCGTACTGACACTTTTGATTTGCTGCTGCGTGGCCCGACAGCATCGCTCGGTCAAGGCAGGCACGAGCGGCCGAGGTCGTCTCAACTATTTTTTTTGTTGCTGCTTACAATGTTGCTGGGGCACACGCTGGCGCACAGACGACAAAAATGTGCACGTCCAGCGCGATCCGCCGATGCTATCGCGAGAGTCGTTCGAAGAGCGCGACGACCGAATGGCCGAGGAGATTAGACGCGGCGAAGTCGTGGCCGCCGCCGTCATGCCCGCGCTGGGCCTGGCGCTCAAGTAGCGCACGTGTGTAGTCTTGTGTCCTGCCGACTTCCGAGTGCAAGGGTTAAAAGTGAATAACAATTCGCCACAACGGCGCGGTGGGCCAACGCCACAAGTGGTCCCCAGAAGCCCAAATTCCGGTATAAAAGCAACGCCCTCGCCAATCCACACAGGAGGCACACAGCAACCCACCACGAAACTGCTAACTGACACGCAAATTCGCTCCTCGGAGCACCTCGGTCTCCTGTTTTTGGACTGGCAGACGTCGAAGCGCACGCTTCGCGGCCTCGGCGAGCGGCGGTGGCCGTGAGGCGGCCGCGAGGATGCGTTGCTCGTACATGCAGTCGGGCTGCACGAGCTTGTGCTCGGCGGCCAGTTGACAGTATGCCACTACCCAGGTGCATCTCCAGCGCAGCCGAGGCGACGGCGAATTGGACCACGGAAGATGACACAGGGACACGATCAGGGCGGCCACAAGACCACCCAGCACCTCTCGTCGCGCCTCGAGCAGATGCTGTTGCGATTCGGAAGTCGCATCGTCGGTGCGCAGCAATCGTAGGCAAGTGTCTGTAAAGGCGCTGTAGGAGGCCTCTGGCACTTCGGTCATCGCACGCGTCCAGTCTTCGTATCGGTCACGAAGTATCGCATCCGGATCGTGAACATCAAAGTTGTCAAGCACGTGCAAAAGCCAGCGCTTTAACACGGTGACGAGGCCCAATTGCAGCGGCGTATAGCCCAAGAGGCCATGCTCGGGCACAAAATTGGCGCACTCGCTTGCGCGCGATCCAAACACGTACGTTTCGGGCAAGTCAACAAATGCACAGGGCGTGGTGCGCGACGCAAAGCGACTTGCTACCGTCTCATAGGTTTCGTAAAACAGCGGCGCCGAGATTTCTCGCACACCGTTTAGTTGGTAAGCCAATCGAAGCAAGTGTCGACAAAGTGTGTCGGTGCGTGTCCACCGACACGGGTCGAGATCGGTCCGTAAAAAGAAACCGCCGCCACCCCCGTCGCCATTGGTGCTCATGTAGCCCGCCATGGATCTCGCCAGCCACCCGCGACCCGTATCGACATTGTACGTGTTTAGTGTGGCTGGTAAAGACGCGGGGGCGGAATCGTCATTGGCGTGCTCCTTGACGAGCATGTCCACATGTGCCAATTCGTCAAGGAGCCACTCGGTTCGTTCGGCATCGCCGGGACCAACGAGGCGTTCGCGCAATTGCTGTTCTTCTCCACAGATATCAAAGGCGTCCATGACGTATCCGAGGAGGCGCGAGTCGGTACCAAAGGCAACGTACAAGAGATCTTCCAAGTCAAAGACGCCTGGGTTCCAAGCGTGTTCGTTTACCGCCGACGGTCGAAGAATCCGCCGAGACATCGATTGCAACATTTCGTAATACTCGTGGCACTTTTGCACCACCCAGCGCACGATGGTCCCACGTTGGGGCTTTGCGAGTAACGATAAAAGCATGCCCACTATGACGGCAAAACGCAATTCTGCTTCTTGTAAGTTGGCTTGCGAAAAGGACGCCGTCTCGTCTGGGACGAGCGAGGCTTGAGGCGTCGTACTTTGAACGAGCTGCATCCACATCAGATTGAGCACGGCGATTGAAGCACCGGTTGTGGCTTCGCTGAAGAGCAGTCGCAGGGCTCGCCAGTTTGAACAGAGTCGTCCAGCGGTGCTAGCCTGGACGCCGTGGGTCGCAGAAGTATCCATTGATTGGGCGTTGCCATACAAGCACGTGCCGTCTGCTGCAACTCCAGAGGCGCGTATCCCGAGGGAAATACCAACCACCTCGATCGTCGACAGCAGTGGCGACCGGTGCACAATCGTCCGAGTGCGCATGGCCGCAAAGCGAATGCGAAGTGCCGACTGCGTGGCGGCCAGCCACGTGAGCACCGTCGCTTGGTTGTGTAGCGCGGCCGGCCGGGCCAGCAGCAGTTGCACGTCGCGGCCGCGATCGGGTTCGGCATGGGGGGAACAGGCAACGATTCCGTTTGTGGATACCCATGCATTGTCTTCCCAGGGCTTCAAAACAAGGAGCAATCCCGCATCAAAGTCGTAGGCGAGTGCTCTGCCGGGATCGCGGTGCACGAGGCGATCAAGCACGTCGATTCTCCCATGGGCTGCGGCAAAAAAGACGAGGCAGCGGTGATGACGCAACGTCAGGTCGAGCGAACAGTGCACGCCACCACCCAGGACGTCGAAGAAGGCAGCTCGCAACGTGTGTAGTGGCGCCAGGCGGATCATGTGGTAGAGCGCACGCGTCGTGAGCCAGTAGGCGGCGAGTCGTTCCGCCCGGTTGCGCGTGCGTATGGCACGATCTGTTGGCTGTGGTGGCAACTGGCCAATGTGGTGATCTAGAACGCGAAAGAATTGATCTCGAACCCTCGAGGGTGCACTTGTTTCTAGAAGCGTGCCAACACAATGCATTGGTGGTGCACCGGGTCGAAGGCACTCTTTTGCGTAGACGATGCGCAGTGGCGTCGCCATCAGACCCGCAATAGAAGTGGCGAAGCGGTGCTCGGATGGAAACATGACCTCAACGGGAACATTGTGTCGACCACATGGCAGTCCACGAGCGCGCTGTTGCTCAATGGTGTCGACGACCGAGGCACGTAGCACTGCCTTGTGTAGCGCCTTGCACGTGAGCGCTACAAAGATCCACTCGCGTCGGCGAGGCGCCGGTAGACCCAAGAGCACGGCAGTGAGCATGTCATCGTCCAGGTCTACCAGGTTGGATGCTATAGCCGCGGTTGGTGTGACCATGCAAGCGGTCCGCTAAGGGAAAGGCGAATGCGCAGTGTCGGCGAATGGCTTAGGTGGTGGGTGGCCCTCCGCCTTAGCGGACACTCACCACGTAATGGTACGCACGCAGCGCTTTGTCGAAATCCCTCCCCCGATTGAGGAACGCGTGAGCGAGACGATGGTGGCGCGATTTAGAGAAGCCGTATCTGTCAGCAACAATGTGCACGACCGACTCAATCAGACGATGCACGATGCGCATCTGCGGCAGCGCGCAACGCATTCGGCAATCGATGCCGTGCGTCCAGGGAGTGTCACGTTTGGCCTGCTTGTCGCCATGTTACTGGCCATGGTGGCGCAGCGATTCGTGGTGCGTCGCGAAACGCGACGCATTCTGCGCGAGCACGGCACCTCGTGCCACGAGCCAAAAGCGGCCGTTTGCACCAAGACGGACTAGTCGTATCAGTTCAACGCGTCTGTGTATAAGAAGCCCTTTGGCGACGTGCGAGTATAATACACGGCCTTGTTACTTATACCCACGTCCTCTCGCTATCGGCACCGGATACGCCACAAGTGTGTCCGCGAGCAGACAAACGCTACACACCATTGGAACGCGTTTTCCATGAGCGATGCATCGCAGTACACCTCGAGGCGAGCGTCTGCCGCCGCCGCCGCCGAGGCCCATGCGGTCGTGCCCATCAACTCGCGGGGCACGCGCAACAAACGCAAGGAATCGGCTGGCGGAGGCGACGTTGCGAACCGCGCTCGCACCGTGCGCCCACCGCGTCGTCCGCCGCCAGCACCCATTCCCGACGCCAATGGCCGGTTTGCCGTCCTCCAAGCGCAGGGCGAAATCGATGCCGACGAAACGTATGGAGAACAGGAAAAGGCACTGAGCGAATTCTTGAAGCTTCATCCGATGCTCTCGCTGTGCGCCGCTGCTACGCCCCTTTTAGTCAACACGTTAGCATGCCAAGCAAGATTGCAAGGAGCGTCAGCGGCGCATAGACCATTACCAACAACCAAATAGACCAGTACAGCACGCTCAGCACAAAACGACCTAGCAACCACACCATCTGTGGCACCACCATCAGCGATGCACCAAATAGTGCACCCAGCCCAATCCCGGTGAGTGCTAGCAGCGCCTTGCGTTCATACCGGAGTTGTCGTCTTCTATTCCACTCGCGTGTTCCCACCAACTGTGGACCGATCAGATCCAGCCACGCATCGCATAGATCGCATTCCCACCACGGATCCAACCCCACGCTCGACATGCTACATTCGCTCACATGCATCGAGTTTCACACCAACGGTCGTCGTCCTTCTAGCGCTCCTCGTGTAGTTGCTCGAGTGCAACGAGGAGAAATCGATTTAGTGCGTAGAGTACCGCCCACACCCACAGGCTATAGTAGGCCAAATCGATGATGATTCGGCCACCCATAGCCATGACCGATCCAAACTCGCCGACGACGTACAACCATACCAGATAGCTCACGAGCACCACGAGCGTGAGCACGGCCCCAAAATGGGGCACTTGATGTGGAGGTTCACGCACGCCGCCCATGCCACGCCCAATTTGCACGCTCACGCACACCGGTTGCTTTGTTAGCGCAGGGAGTCCACATCCCACAAGACGCTTCAGCTCATGGGCAATCTCGTGGAAAAGGCGGCCATCCCCACGCGGGAACTCGAGGTCGTACCCAAGAGCTACGACGACGCATCGCTCCGCCCACCGGATACGTCGGTTGGAGAACGACCCTGTAATCTCAACGAGCGCTGCATCTGCGTGTGGATGGCGCGTTGGCGCTATGGCGACGATACTGACATGGCCTTCATCGGCACCGAGTTTTTACTGCCCTCGGAACGCGCCGCCTTTAATCGCGATGGAGCCAGCGCACTACCCGCCACGCCGGGAAAGTGCCTCGTGTGCTCACGCTACCTGCACACGTACGTCTATCGTCAGGCCCGATCCAACCCGGCGTTTTGTCCCTCGGCGAGTCTGCCTTTGCAGGCCTATGGAAACCCATTGGGCGTGGCCAAGGGCGAGGCGTTGCCGACGCACTCGAGCTCTGTATGCGGCGCCGATGGGTACCGACCGGAGGCGCTACTCTTTGTGGATGAAACCTGGGCCGACACGGAAGCCGCGCGTGGCTCCATGAGCAGCTTTCTGTGGCGACCCTGCGTCAAGTTCTTGCCGACGCACTACAAGTACGTCAAGGATTCCACCACAAACCTGCCGCGACTGCTGCAGCGCGGCGTGGGATCCGATTTAGATTCCGTGGCGCATTTTCGGCAGCCAGTTCCGGAGCGGCCTGCGGCTCTGGGACTGGCGTCGATTCACAAACCCGCGGCACTGATGGCGACGACGATGGAGAGGGAGGAAGAGGAGGAGTCACTGATTCCGTCGGAGGACGAGGACCGGGAGTATCCGGAGGTCTTGACAGATCAGGAGGAGGAGGACTATGCGGACTAGCCAAAGAGTCCAAGACCGATGGTGCGACGCGCATAATCGAAGCACGTCCGCCTCCACCACCACAGTCGTGTATTGCACCCGCGATGCGCACACTTCACGGCACGTTTGAAGACGCTGGCATGCCTGGCGCGTTGCGTCGACTTTATGCCCGACTTCGTCTCGAGTTTGCACGGCCCTTTGAAGCGCTACTCCCAGGTGGCAATCTTCCAGAATGGATCAAAACCGTCGATTTTGAGCACGCGGTAGCGCAGTGCAATGCCGATCTCTGTGGAACCACGTGCCTCGTGGAGAGCATGAGCCTTGTGCGCGCACAGCGCCGCATCACGCAGCTCCTACTTGCCTTGGTCGATGGAGCTACCGATTGCGACGCAATGCCACCCGAGCCGCTCCAACCCGTTCGCCTTCCCGAGGACCAAGACCCACAAAGCCTCGCTGCCACAGTGAGACTGTGCTTTGGTGAAATGCTCGAGGCCTATGCGGCGTATCGCGCATTACTACTGACCGAGGCCACCACGCTACCATCCGCGAATGCATCGGCACGCGTGCAAACCGAGTTTGCCCAACTTTGCCACGACTCCTACTTGGCGGCAGTGTGGACATCGGCACACGCCGAGTACCTCACAATGGTGGACGACCTCTACCATGATCAATACGTTGCGTGTGGGTGGCAAGTGCATCACGTCCGAGATACGACGTCGCATTCGCCACCTGCGCGCACGGCGGTACTCATCGACACGCTTGCTGTGCCGACACCCGAGCTTCACTCGGTGCCTTGCGCATCCAATGTTGTCGATCTGACCGCCTTGTACGAGCGCATCTCGTGCCCGAGTGCCTGCGCCAAGAGCGCACAAGGCCTCTTGGCAATCTTTGCACGCGTTACGAATGCGGGCAGCCGAGGATGGGAGTCGACACTCAACGGCGCACTAAAAGACGCCGAAGGCGTCGCACGCATCTGCGCTCACGCGACAGACATTGCCCTCACCGGCTTGCACCCGTGCGTGCACCCAGCGGCGCGGCGACCGTGGCGCCTGCGCTTTACCATCGGACGCTACTGGCGCAGTCAAAGCACGGCCGCCTTCAAGGAACTTGCCAAGCAATGCCCCAGTGCCGTCAAGGAGGTGATGAGACTGCACCTTGCGACGCTACTCAACGAGGACGCGGCCACCCTCGAGGCATTGGCGGCCGCTCGTCAGCCTGCCGGACATTTGGGCATCCCACCACGCTGTGTCGCACCCGGATCCCTCCAGGCAAGCATGCACGCGTTTGCTGCCGCGGGGGAGCTGTTCGCTTCCGACGAAGAGCCTCGCGCTCTGGCAGAGATCGTGTCCTCGCTCCTCTCAACCGAACCACGATCACGAAAACGAAACGCGAGTGCTGCTCCGGTTGCACCGATGGACAAAGCATCGACATCGCACGCGGCACGCCTCCTACTTCTTGGAGCATCGTCGCTGTCTTCGGGAAGCAAACGTCGCAGTAGCAGCGCCAACACGTCGCTGGCACACGCTTCGCTCGTATCCGATGCACAAACCGCGGCAGAGTGGCACGCTGGCTCGGCGTTGATGCTTACAAGGCTCGCACCCGCGAGCGGAAGCAATGGCTACTGCGCTGCAGTGCCTGCCACCATGGCCGGTGCGGCAAGCTGCTCATCGGTAAGCATCGTGTCCGGATTGCTGGCGGCGAGCTTCCGGGCCGAGTTTGTGCCTTTTTGGCTCCACTCTCAAGCACACGGTGTCCGCGCCTCACGTCTCGATGGGGTGCAGTATCGGGCGCTTCACGAGCAGAGCTCCGCGCATCAACTTTGCATGCGCCTGTCCGACGAGAACCGACTCCGTGCATACCGACTTGCGTTGCGCGTTCCAAGCTCGTCGTTGCTCACAGTCCAAGAAGCAGCCGCGTTGCTCGGTATTCGCGCGGAAGAAGCCACCGTCGCCAATCCCGAATCGACGGCTGACGAAGAAGACGCGTTCGCCACAAACGGTGCCAGTGATACCAAGGAGGCGGAACTTGCCGAGGAGTCGGGGTCTGCTTGCCTTGCATCGAGCCGCATCGTGCAGGAGGCCGAAACCTTTGTGCTCTCCCTCGGTGCTACCGATGCGGCGTTGATGATCGAGTTTGCGCGTGCAAGCGCGTTGCGTGCCCACCTGCTCACCTACGACCTGGGACCACGCACGCGTCGTGCCCAGGCGACGGCCATCTGCCGTCGGCTACTCCTACCGCTGGCCGAGGGCGAATCGCCAGAGGAGGCGGCGCTCCATCGCCTTCCAGCACACTGCACGACCCTCTTTGTGTGCAGCGAGTGCCGACGCGTGGCAAATGCATGCCAAAACGGAGAAGGCAAAGAACTGCCATTCAATGAGCTCGGATTGTCGGCATCGATGCTTTACGTGGACGGCGATGTGACACGAGGTACGATGAAGTGTGCCAAGCGCTCCTCGGCTGCATTGCGCACCGCCCTTTTGCTAGAGCAAACGGCAGATACGCTCGAAGTGGAGGGACTTGCCGTCGACGAGCAACCCGAGGTTCCCATCGACCTGCGACCTTCGAGCGTCGTGCAGGCCGTGGCTGAGGCACGGCCCGCCTCGACCTCCGCTGCCAAGCTCGTGCGCGAAGCGCCCGCCTCCGAGGTGGCCAAGCTGAGGTGCGTGCAGCATAGTAGCCCTGGCCTAAACCCCGTGATGCATTGTTGCAACCTAATACAAGCCACATTCCAAAAGGCGCGACATCAAAAACTGCATGGACCAGCGCGAGCGGGCCATTGCGTGCGGCGACGTGCCGCTCGTGTCCATTCCCATCCTCGGCCTTGCCATTCGCGTCTATGGGGAGTGGCATGCGCTTTGCGCGTGGTGCGGCTGCCTGGCCAAGATTTCGCCCGACTCGCGCGTTGGCGGCGAGGTTTGCTGCATGCGCTGCGACTTTGGCATGCTGCACGGCAAGGCCGCCGCCGCCGAGGCCTTTGCGCAAGAACCCAAGCCCCCACCACCCGTTTGTCGCTACTGCAACAAGACGCAGACCGAAGGTGGTACCTCCAAGTGGAAGCAGGTTGCCGCCCCCGCCGACACGGGCGGGCCGAATGCCACCGTCCCGCCGCCGCTGCGCAAGGCGTGGTACTGCCCGGCGCACTGGCGTTCCTGGCTGCCCACGGCCCACCAGAGTATGCGAACGAGCGAGATCTTTGCGCACATTTGTTCGAAGGCACGTCCCATGATCGGGGCCGACAAGGACGGTGGCGGAGATGATGGGCTGGCCGATCAACGTGCTGCGGCTGCCACCGCCAAGCCCAAGCGCTCACGGGCCATGAAGATCATCGATAAGAAACTCAATCAGCAACGCCGCAACCGGCAGGCGCAACACCACTAGTTTTATACGTGCGTGTGCGTGTGCGTGTACTTTTCAACCTCACTATTCAATTCTCGAGTTCTAATTTAAACCCCGCACACGCTACAAGCGGACACGTTGGGTCGCGTGGCCCTTCCAACGCAAGACTTCTCCAAAATGAGTTTTCCTTCGAGAGCTTCGTCGCCATTTGAGAAAGTTCTTCAATGCGCGTTTCTAATTGAAAAATGTATTGGCGCTTGGCCAGTCGGCTCTTGGCGGCAGAATCGCGGTTGCGCTGCTTTCGGTCCTCTGCCGTGCACGAATAGTTTCGCACCTTTGGGCGCAACGACGGTATAGCCACCTCGTACAATGTGGGTGGGTCGGATTCGGGAGAGTCTAATTCGTATAGGTCCGGCTCTGGCGACTCGGAGCGGTCCTTTTCGCTCGATTCGGGATCCGACAGCGTAAACTCGCTTGGGCTCAGTGCTTCCATTGAAACTTGCACATCCACCTCCGGCAAGCAACAGGGCGACAGTGGAGGCAGTGGCGTCGACGGCGGGCTGGATTCTGGCGTCGACGGAGGAGTCGATTGTGGCGACATGGGTTCAATTCTGGTCATTGTGGCAAGCCTAGGCAGATGCGATGCCCTGGTGTGCTTAATCGGGATGACCGTGCCTNTCGAGACGCACATGGGCACGCGTCCGTGCTCGTCCACAAGATTGGGATCTACCTCGGACCACGCAATGCGTGAGGGTGGCTCCTTTTCGAAAATAATCAGTGCCGGACGCGCGCAACCCATGGTATTGTTGACAATCCGATATTGAAAGGCGCCCATTGCTCTCGAAGAAACCGTCCACATCCCAAAGGAGCGGCGATTCGACAAGGTGTGTCGCAGGTCGTCGGTCAGGGGACGGACCCGCGTCGCCGGTATCGCCATTGTCCACTGGCAATTTAGGCAAAATTTACACTTGAAGTGCCGTTTGCTTCGTTTGGTGAGGGTACCTCCACAGGTGCGATTGCGGGAGCCTTGCAGCCGGGCACCCCAGCAAAAGGCATAGATCGACCCCAGATTGGCCGGTAAAAGCTCGTTGTCGGCACTCATCTTCACCAATGGTGCATGCCCACGAGCACGTGTGCGTGTGAGCGCGCCTTTGCGCGGAAACCACACACTTGGAGGGATGCGCCTTAGCGCGACCTCGCTCGCGTTTTTATTTGCGCTGATTCACCTCCGCTATTGTCCACGCGTAGACACCACTCGGAGTACAACCTACGCGAACATGTGCTCAGTTGCACCGACTCTGCAGTACCACCCCAGTGCGTGGGAATCCGAGTGGCGTTCTGGACACGCCTTGGAGGTGACAAAAAATCATTCTCGTCACTGGAGTCTGGGATGTAGCCTCATGGAAGGCCAACCAGACACGATTCGCGCGTGGCTCGATTATGCCAAGCTGCGACGGCCCACGCGCACTCAAAAGACGCCTCCATCTCCATTGGCAGACTGGAAGCACGCGCTGTCGTTTCACGTCGTCTTGGATGCGTGCACAAACCACACGCTCGCCTTGATACCCATCGAGCCGCTCGTGGGCTTTCTCCGCAACCCGTACACTCACTGCTTTCAAGCGGGACGGAACGCTCACTGGGCGCTCCAGCGCGACAAGAACTACCTGATCCCTTCGTGGCGGCAGGATGTCTGGCCCCGTGATGGTTCAGCGTCGGCGCTTCTCTTCGACCTCGGCGCGTCGCTGTACAACAAGGGTCCGGGTGGTGCCTCGACGTCGTGGTTTGTGGACGAGTATCGGGCACGGGGCATCCGGTTTGATCGCATCTTTGCGTGGGAGGCCAAGCCGCACGACGATNCAGAGATCTTNGCGCCGGTCCCGAATTCGGTCGCTGATCGGATGTCCTACTACAATGTGCCGGTCGACTCGCGCGTGGGCGCAAAGCACAACCCGTGGCGCACGCTGCGCGCGGTGGCGACGCCACGCGACTTTGTCGTGGTCAAGATCGACATTGACAACTCGACCGTGGAGGAGCCGTTGGCACAGCAGCTGCTCGCAGACGCCGCGCTCGCTGGGCTCGTGGACGAACTCTACTTTGAGCACCACGTGCTGCACACGCCCATGTGGCGCTATGGTTGGAGCGTGAACACTGTGACAACTCATACACTCGTGGACTCGTACGCCTTGTTTGGACAGCTTAGAGAGATGGGGATCAGGGCGCACTCGTGGGTCTAGTAACCTGCGACTCGTACACACGCTTTGGCCGTTTGGTGCCACGGTCATCGTCCCACAGGGCGACATTCTTGTCGGCACCCCAGGCCCTTCCGTAAATGTAGCCATGTCGAGTGGCCAGATTGCGCATGCACGCGGCAACGTGCGCCGCCTTCCACTCCGCCACCATGAGCCTTGGCCGGTAGAGGGTAAAGATCGATTCCCCGCCGGCGAGTGCCAAGCACTCGTGACCTTCGATGTCAATCTTCGCCGTCTTGACGTTTGCCGGCTTGAGCTCGGCCAGCACCGCGTCCAAGGGCCTGAGTGGCACCTCCTCGCAGGGAAGGTGCCGCCACTGCGCGAGCGTCAGGGACATGCCGGTGCGTTGCGTCAGCGTGTCCGCCGACGGCGGCTCCGGCGAGCGGCACGTGTGGTTGCGACCACACTCGAGCACGCCATTGCCAAGGTTGCGCTGCACCTGCGGTCGCATGACGCACGACACGCCGTCTGCGACGTCGGCCGCGGTGCCGAGCGCGGCGGCGACGATGCGCACACGCGCTTGGAGGTCGGGATTCATGCACAGCGTCGCCTGGATGGCCAAGCGGTTCCGAGCCATGGGCTCGATTGAAATCACGCGATCGCCTCGGTCCGCAAACATCAACGTGTAATACCCCACGTTGGCGCCAATGTCGAGAAAGGTGCCACCGGGCCGGGGCAGCCGGGCGTGCCTTCCGATGCCCGCAAGGCCATTCAAAAACTCCGACGGCCTACGGATCTCCCACCAGCCGTGCCACGCAATCATGTTGCTGACCCAATCGTTGTGTTTGTGCACCGCCATGAGCCTCGTGCTGACTCGGTCGCCCTGTGTAAAGTTGACTTCTGCGACACGCAGCCCGGACCCTGCGGGAACGCAGATGCTCGCGCGCAGCGTGGTGCTCGGGTCGATCACGTGGCCTCCTCCCATGTGGACACACGTACACTCGCGGACCCTCACGAGTGTCGAGTACCGTGGTGCCTAGCGGCGCGAGCGTGACGTGAACGCGTCTCGGGGTTCAAGACGACACACACACACACACACACACACACTCAAAAGTCCTTTAGCGCCATCTGCTTGCCCTTGGCCGGGCGAGAGCCGTGCACGGCCTTGCTGATGCGCTAGCAGCTGCTACGATG
>JGI26273J51734_10000430_pt1 | contig 22546 bp, 25 predicted proteins | sample SaaInlV_125m_DNA_FD_51734 | JGI IMG/M metagenome (IMG submission 51734) | reverse complement strand
TGGAATTTCAATTTAATTAATAAAAAAAGGAAAGTTATGAAATTATTAAGAGTAGGACAAAAAGGAAATGAAAAACCCGCAGCATTAGATAAAGAGGGTAANATTAGAGATTTAAGTTCACATNTTAAAGATTTAAATCCTGATCATGTAAATTTTGAAACTATATCTAAATTACAAAGTGTGGATTTATCTTCGTTACCAGAACTATCTTCAAGTGAAAGAGTTGGTTCATGTCTTACAAAACCAGGAAAATTTGTAGCAATAGGTCTTAATTATTCTGACCATGCTGCCGAAACTGGAGCAGAAGTTCCGTCAGAACCTATAATGTTTATGAAGGCAACTAGCTGTATAACTGGCCCTAATGATAATGTTGAAATAGTTTCAGGGTCAAAAAAATTAGATTGGGAAGTTGAACTTGGAATTGTAATTGGAAAAGATACAAAACACATTTCAGAAGATAAAGCTCAAGATCATATTTTAGGATATTGTTTAGTTAACGATGTTAGTGAAAGAGAATGGCAAATTGAAAAAATGGGTCAATGGGTAAAAGGAAAATCTCATGATACCTATGGACCTATTGGGCCATATCTTGTTACAAAAGATGAAATATCAGACATCAATAATTTAAAAATGAGCTTAGATGTAAATGGTAATAGAATGCAAACAGGTAATACAAGTACAATGATTTTTAATGTAAATGTGATTGTATCTTATGTAAGTAAATTTATGTCATTACAACCTGGTGATATTATTACTACTGGAACACCTCCAGGGGTTGGAATGGGAATGAAACCTCAGCAATTTTTGAAAGCTGGAGACACAATGAAATTATCAATTGAAAACTTAGGTGAGCAAAACTCGAAAGTAGTTGCGATATAATAAATTGTGAAAATAACTTCTATTAAAAGTCATGTACTTAAATATGAGTTAGAAAAAGAACTAGGGTATTCACAACAATATTATAAATTTAGAACTGCCCATCTTGTAGAAGTTCAAACAGATGAAGGAATNACAGGTTGGGGTGAATGTTTTGGACCTGGTAATATTGCTTTAGCTAACAAGTTTATTGTTGAAAAAGTAATTCAACCATTAATCATTGGCGAAAATCCTTTAAATAAAGAGCACATTTGGCATAAAGTTTATAATCTTTTAAGAGATAGTGGGCAAAAAGGAATGCCAATTCAGGCATTGTCTGGTGTTGATATTGCNCTATGGGATATCTTAGGAAAAAAAACTAAAAGCCCTCTTTACCAATTGATTGGTGGAAAGTGTAATGAGCAAGTTCCAGTATATGGTTATGGNATGATGTTACAAAAAAAATCTACATCAGAATTAATTGATTTATTTAAAGAAGAAGCAAGCCAAATTAAATCTAAAAATTTTAAAGCTATGAAAATGAAGATTGGATTGGGACCAACTGAAGATCTTAAGTTGGTCAGAGCAGTAAGAGAAGTTGTTGGAAAAGATTTTAGACTAATGGTAGATGCAAATCATGCATANAATCTAAATGATGCTTTATTTGTTGGTAGAGGTTTAGATGAGCTTGATATTTTTTGGTTTGAAGAACCTGTGGCGCCTGAAGATTATGATGGCTATAGAGAATTAAAGCAAAAAATCAAAACAAATATTGCAGGAGGGGAAGCTGAGTTTACAAAATATGGATGGAATGAATTAATTAAAAAAAAATGTATAGATATAGCTCAACCAGAAGTTTGTGGATTAGGTGGAATTACTGAGTATTTAAAAGTATCTGCATTAGCACAAGCTAACTTTATACCAGTNGTAAACCATGTCTGGGGATCTGCTGTAAGTATTGCAACTAATCTACATTTGCTAATAGCTCAACCTGATATGCCAGGAGGTTTATTTCCTTCAAAATCAATGCTTGAGTTTGACACAACAGAAAAAAATATTTTTATCACTGATCTTCCGACTGAAAGTTTTTCAATTCTAGATCAAGTAAAAGAAAATAAAGGATTTGCGTCTGTATCAGATAATCCTGGAATAGGAATAACCCCTAACTTTGATTTTATTAAAGAATTTGAAGTCAATGAATAAAATTAAAACAACTGAACCTAAAGTTCTCTGGAAANTAAGATGTAAACTTGGNGAAGGAACTCTCTGGGTTAAAGAACATAATTCAATTTACTTTGTAGACATTAAAAAAAAATATTTTTTCTCTTTAAATACAAAAAATAACAAAAAGAAAAAATTTAAAGTTGATAAAGAAATTGGTTTTTTGGCTCATATTAAAAATAATATCTTTATCTTGGGTCTTCAAGGTGAATTAAGAATTCAAAATATAAAAACAAAAAAAATAATAAAAAGTATTTTAATCGAACAGGGTATTAAATTAAATAGAATTAATGATGGAAAAACTGATCCAAAAGGAAATTTATGGTTTGGAACTATGGACAATCTAGAAAGAAAAATTGAAAAAGGCTCACTTTATAAATTAGATAAGAACTTAAATTTAACTAAAGTCGATAAGAATTATAGAATTACTAACGGACCAGCATTTATAGATAAAAATAATTTTTATCACACCGATAGTTCAAAAAAGATAATTTATAAAATAAAAATTAATAATCAAAATAAAATTATTAATAAAAAAATATTTAAAAAATTTTTACCAAAGGATGGATCACCAGATGGTATGACTTTGGATAGAGACNAAAATCTTTGGGTAGCACACTTTCATGGCGCTTGTGTTTCAGTATTTAATAAAAATGCTAAATTAATTCATAGAATTAATTTGCCAGCAAAAAATATAACTAATTGTACATTTGGTGGACAAAAAAATAATGAAATTTTCATTACTTCAGCAACAAAAGGTATGAACAGAGCTGATCTGCAAAAATTTAGATATTCAGGTTTCTTATTTAGTGTAAAAACTAACTCGAAGGGAATTTTACAAAAAAAATTTATTATAGCTGATGAAAAAAAGAGATCTTTACTATGAGCGAATTCCTACAAAACTTTTACGAGAAGATATAAGGCTATTAGGAACATTTCTTGGAAGAGTTATAAAAGATCAGGAAGGTATTGGTTTTTTTAAGATTGTAGAGAGATTAAGATTATTATCTAAAAATACATTATTAGATAAAAATAAAAGAAAAGTTTTTTCAAAAATATCNAAAGAAATTAAAAAACTACCACCCAAACAAACTTTCAAAATTACTCGAGCATTTTCTCATATTCTAAATTTAATGAATCTTGCAGAGTCATTAGATGCATCACGAAAACTAAATGAATATGACAATCCTTTCTTTAAAGATAAAAATCAAAATATATTTATTGAAGACATAATTAATGGACTTTTTAAGGATAAAAATATTTCTAATAATAAAATATACGAACAAGCTAAAAATTTAGATATTGGCATTGTTCTAACCGCCCATCCAACTGAGGTAAAAAGAAGAACATTGATTCAGAAATACGCCAATTTAATTGATTTAATGGAACAGAGACATTTGTATAAAAAGTATCCATCAAAAATTATTGAAATAGACAGAAAACTTTATACCGAAATCACAATAATATGGAAAACTGATGAACTTAAAAGATCAAAACCCTCTCCATTAGATGAGGCAANATGGGGTTTGGCAATTATTGAAGACAGTTTGTGGGATACAATTCCCAAAGTTTACAAAAGATTAAATGATATTTTNAGAAAAAATTTAAAAAAAGATTTACCAAGGACTTTTAATCCTATTCAATTTGGATCGTGGATGGGNGGTGATAGAGACGGCAACCCTAATGTAACAGCCGAAGTTACTAAAAAGGTAATTTTATTTTCTAGATGGCAAGCTGCTAAATTGTATGAAAAAGAATTAACTAAATTAATTCAAGANCTATCAATGAAAGAATGTTCTCAAAAGATCAGACGAGTAGTNGGAAATACTTTTGAGCCATACAGAGTATATTTAAGACCTACGAGAGATAAAATAAGAAGAACTCACCAAATAATAGAGAGACATTTAAATAAAAATATATCACTTGATGAAAGTAAATTATTACAAAGTAAAAATGAAATTTTAGAACCNTTAAGAGATATAAGGGACTCATTAAATTTAAATCGTGGACAACATGTGGGAAATTCAGATCTATTAGATTTGATTAGAAGAGTTAGATGTTTTGGAATTAATCTTGCAAAATTAGATATAAGACAAGAGTCTTCACGTCATGAAAAATTGATAAATGATGCAATAAAAAATAAATATAAAACTAATTACTTAAAACTATCTGAAAATAAAAAAATAAATTTACTAAATTCTTTAATTAAACAAAAAAAATATTTTTTAGATAAAATAAATATTAGAGATAAAGAAAACAAAGAGGTTTGGGATACTTTTAAACAGATTTCTAAAGAGCCAGCTCAATGTCTTGGTGCTTATGTAATATCAATGACTTCAAAAGCTTCAGATATTTTATCAGTTTATTTTTTNCAAAAACAAGCTCAAATTAAGAATTTACTAAGAGTAGTTCCACTTTTTGAGACATTAGATGATTTAAAAAATGCAAAAGATGTAATGGAAAATCTCTTTAAATTATCTTGGTATAGAAAACTCATAAACAATCAGCAGGAAGTAATGATTGGTTATTCAGATTCTAGCAAAGATGCAGGAAAACTATCTGCAAGTTGGCATCAATACAAGCTTCAAGAAGAGCTTAGAAATCTAGCTAAAAAATATAAAATAGATTTAGTTTTTTTCCATGGCAGAGGTGGTTCTGCTGGAAGAGGAGGAGGACCTATACAAGCAACATTAAAATCTCAACCTTCAAATACTGTAAATGGGAAAATTAGAATTACGGATCAAGGCGAAGTAATTCAACAAAAATATGGATACAAACCTCTGGCAGAATACAATCTTTGTAGTTACATTGGTGCAGTGATGGATGCATCGTTAAACCCTCCTCCAAGATCAAAAAAAAATTGGAGAGAGTTAATCCAGAAAATGTCTGAAATATCGACTTCAGCCTATAGAAAATATTTAAACCAAAGTGAAGATTTTATAAGATACTTTAAAACAGTCACTCCTCACAAATCACTTGGAAAACTTGCGATAGGATCAAGACCAACTAAAAGAAAAAATGTTGATAACATACAAAGCCTACGAGCTATACCTTGGGTATTTGCATGGACTCAAATACGATTAATGTTGCCTGCTTGGCTTGGAACAACAGAAGCATTGAGATATGGCTCAATAAAAAAATTTTCCAAAACACTAACAGACATGGAGAGAAATTGGCCATATTTTGTGTCAACTATGGATATTTTGGACATGGTAATTTCAAAAGTTGATACTGAAATCTCAGTAATTTATGAAAAAAATTTAGCAGATGAATCTTTAAAAAGAATTGGAAAAAAATTAAGGTTTCAATTTGATGCACTGGTGAAGTTACATAATAAAATTACTCCCAAAGATGTAGTAAAAGAGAAAAGAATTTAGAAAAGCATTATTTATAAGAAATAATTACACAGAAATGTTAAACATATTGCAATCTGATATAATGAATAAATTAACAAATAAAAAATATAAAAAATTAGATAAAAAATTTTTAGAAGATTCTTTAATGACTTCAATTGCTGGAATTTCTGCAGCTATGAAAAACACAGGTTAAATGATTGAATTATTAATAGCTTTTGGAGCAGGACTTATTAGTTTTTTGTCCCCATGCGTTTTACCTTTGATACCTGGATATGTTTCTTTTATTTCAGGGCAATCATTACAAGAAATTTTAAAATCAAAAAAAATAGATGTTTTACCCTTAATTTTATTTTGTTTTGGATTTTCAACTGTATTTATTATCTTAGGAGCTTCAGCATCCTTTTTAGGTCAAACACTTTTGCAAAATTCAGAAATATTAAGGGTGCTGGCAGGTATTGTAATAATAATTTTTTCTCTACAATTAATNGGATTAATAAATATTGGTTATTTGAACTTGGAAAAAAGATTTGAAGCAAAGAAATCACAACACATCTTATTTCCCTATTTAATAGGGTTGGCTTTTGGATTTGGGTGGACACCATGTATTGGTCCAATTTTAGGTTCAATACTAGCTTTAGCTTCTATAGAGGAAACTTTATCAAAAGCTATTATGTTATTGAGTTTTTATTCTATTGGTCTTGCAATCCCCTTTATACTTTCAGGGTATTTAATTCAAAAATTTTTATTATTTTCNAAAAATTTTAAGAAAAATATTAATCTTATATCCAAATCTGGTGGAATTATTCTTTTAGTTACAGGTATATTAATTTTAACAAATCAACTNCAGGCAATTGGTTTCTACATAATTAAAATTTTTCCATTTATGCAAAATTTCGGTTAATAATAATTTATGAAAATTTATCAAATAGATTCAAGCGCTAGAAAAAAAGGTTCTACTTCAAGAGCATTAGCCAAAAAAGTATTAGATAAAATTAAAAAACCTGAGGACGAGGTTNTTTATAGAGATCTAGATGATGAAATGCTTTTTGTGAGTGGTCTCACTGANTCTGGTATGAAAATTGACGAAAAAGATCAAACAGAAGAACATAAAAAGATGTTTAGTCTGTCAGATAAACTTGTTTCTGAATTAAAAGAGAGTGACATTATTATAATTTCAGCCCCAATTTATAATTATGGTCCTCCAGCAACGTTAAAAGCATGGTCTGATTTAGCTGCTAGAGTAGGAGAAACTTTTAGATTTAAACCCGATGGAAGAAGAGAAGGATTATTAAAAAATAAACGCGCATATTTAGTGATTACTTCTGGAGGAACCAAATTAAACTCTAAGGAAGATTTCTTAACACCATGGCTAAAATACATATTAAATTTTTTTGGCATAGAAAAGGTTGATGTAGTTAGTGCTGACCAAATGGCATTAGACTATGAAAAATCAATCAAAGAGGCTGAAGAACAAATTCATAATTTAGCCTAAATAAATAGATATTTTTACAATTATTTGTCTAATTAAATTTATTTTGTTAACATAAGATATGAGAATATTTCTTTTTATAATTTTAAGTTTGTTTTTTTTTACTAATAGCAATGCAGGATGTGACGATCCATTGACTGATGGAGTAGATTACTCAAATTGTAGGTTTTCAGATGCTCAAGATTTGCAAGGAAGTTACTTACCTAATTCAAATCTTTCATTTGCAAGTTTTATTCAAGTAAATTTTGATAAGAGTATTATGATGAATTCAAATTTGTCATTTGGAACTTTTCCTGAATCTACTTTTGTAAGAGCAAATTTATATGAAACAATCTCTATAGGAGCTAATTTTGAAAAAACAAATTTTACAGGTTCAAATTTGACAAGAGTTGATTTTATGGGTGCCACTTTAATAGAGTCAAATTTTCAAAATGCAAATCTAATGGAAGCTAATTTTACCTCTTCTAACATTACCAATGCTAATTTTGATGGTGCTAATTTAATTGGTGCGACATGGACTAGTGGTGAAACGTGTGGTCCAGGGTCAATAGGCACTTGTAATAAGTAGTAATGAATACTGCTATCAAAACTGACGATGTAATATTCAATTTTTTTAAGCAGATTTGTGATGAAAAAGATGATCAAAAATGTGTTGAGCTTGGGAATGAATGGATAAAAGCAATGGAGACAAATTTATCAAGTATGGAAGCTAATCTTAATGGTGCTGATAAATTAAAACATCAAGATGACATTAAAAGTAATCGAGATCATCTAAACAATCTTAAAAAAAAAAATTCATCAGAATGGCGAGACTATGCAACTCAATGTATGATTGAGATAATGAATCATAAAAGCCAACAATAATGAGCAATCAAGAGAGAGTTTTTATAATCATTTGTTTGTCTTTGATAATTTTTACTCTTTATTATTTAATAGAGAAACATTTGATATAAAAAAAACCTTTCATAAAGGGTAAAAATATACTATTTGTTAATTAAAGGGGTGTCTAAACAGACTGAGATTAAACCCTAAGAACCTGTCCGGTAATTCAGAAAGGGAGAACAATGGATAAAACATACTTAATAAGTCAATCAACATCATTATTNATAGTTATAGTTATAAGCTTAATTTTTACGGTGCTAGGGCTATATCACTCAAGAAAATTCAAAGGTATAAACAATTATCTTACAGCAAATAGAAACGTAGGTTTATTCTCATTAACTACAAGTTTGGTTGCCTCCGCATTAGGAGCATGGATTTTATTTGGTCCAGCTGCAGCAGCTACATGGGGTGGAATAGGTGCTGTTTTAGGATATTCACTTGGTACAGCTTTTCCAATGATTTTTTTAATCTATTTTGGAAAAAAAATTAGAACTGAATTTCCAAAAGGATCATCACTCATAGAATTTATGAGAAAAAAATTTGGAAAGAGTTTGTTTAAACTGATTTTGTTAATGACTATATTTTATATGTTCATATTTTTGTGTGCAGAAGTAACAGCAGTATCTGTGTTAATAAACTATATATCAGGTACAGAATTATGGATTACTGCATTAATAGTACTTTTAGCAACATTAACCTACACACTATATGGTGGTTTGAGAGCATCTATTTTCACAGATAATATTCAAATGATCGTGATCAGTATACTTTTGTTAATTTCAATAATTTATATTTTATCTAATACTGGAAATAATTTTTCATTTGAGTTTATAGAACAAAAAAATCCCCAATTATTAAGTGGCTCCTATGCACCAAGTTACACTGCTGGACTAACTTTTTTTATAGCTGTAGCAGCAACTAATTTATTTCACCAAGGGAATTGGCAAAGAGTATATGCTGCAAAAAATTACCAAATTCTTAAACAAAGTTTGTTAATTTCTTTTTTTATAATTGTGCCAGTAGTTTTTTTCATGGGATTTACTGGAATGGTGTCTTTTTCTATAGATCCTAGTCAAAGACCTGATTTAGGTTTTTTTACGTTATTACTAAAGGAGCAAACGCAAACTCTATCTTTATTAATAATTATACTTGGATTATCGCTTACAATTTCGACTGTTGATACTTTAGTTAATGCAATATCCAGCTTATTTGTGGTGGATGGAAAAGCAACATTTAAACTTAATAAAAATACAGATTATCTAAAATTATCAAAATATTTTATAATTGCCATATCCTTAGTTTCATTCTTTATTGCTTCAAAAGGTTTTGATATTTTGTATTTATTTTTACTAGCTGATTTATTTTGTTGTGCGTTTGTGTACACAGTTTTTTATAGTTTTTATAATAAAGGAGTAAATGAAAAAGTCGCATATGTTGCAATTATTATAGGATTAATTGGTGGCTTTCTATTGTTTCCATTTCCAGATTTTTCAAAAAGTTTACTTGTTGGTGTGCTAATGTCTAAAGATTTATTTGCTCCATTTGTTACACAATCTTTGTTGTTTTTATCTTTTGTAGTAGCAACTTTTTTTCCAGCGATAATACTTTTAATAAAAAAAAACTAATATCTAGATTATATTAAGAGACCATTTTTATGGTCTCTTTTCACTGTTATTTATATCTTATTGAAATTCAATAAATAACCTCTATATAACTATCAATCCCAAATGTCTGAAATTCAAATAAGCATTAACAATCTTTCAAAAGTCTACGATAATGGCTTCAAGGCACTTAATAATGTCAGCCTCAAAGTAAAACAAGGCGAAATCCTTGCTATGCTTGGACCCAATGGTGCTGGTAAAACAAGTTTAATTAGTATTATTTGTGGAATTGTTAAACCATCTTCAGGTACAGTCACAATAGATAATTTTGATATTATAAAAGACTATAGAGAGACAAGATCAATAATAGGACTTGTTCCCCAAGAATTAAATTTAGAGTCTTTCGAAACTGTGTTTGACACAGTGTCTTACTCCAGGGGACTGCATGGAAAAGCACCGAAGCCTGAACATATTGAAAAAATTTTAAAAGATTTAAGTTTGTGGGACAAAAAAGATCAAAGATTGAGACAATTATCTGGTGGAATGAAAAGAAGAGTTTTAATTGCTAAAGCTTTATCTCATGAGCCTAAGATACTATTTCTTGACGAGCCAACTGCTGGTGTTGACGTAGAACTTAGAAGAGACATGTGGATGGTTGTTGATGATCTTAGAAAAACTGGAGTCACAATTATTTTAACAACACACTATATTGAAGAAGCAGAAGCCATAGCTGATCGTGTGGCTGTTATAAATCAAGGTGAAATTATTATTGTTGAAGATAAAAAAGAATTAATCAAGAAAATGGGTCATAAAAAATTAACTGTTGAATTACAAGAAAAAATTACAAATATCCCTGAGAATTTACTTAAATATAATCTTGAAATAGGTGAAGAGTTCATATCTTTAATTTATACTTACAATGTACAAGCTAAAAAAACTGGTATTACTGATTTGTTACAAGATTTAAAAGACACTGGATTAAAATTAAAAGATTTAAAAACAGAACAAAGTACTCTGGAAAAAATATTTGTTAATTTGGTAAAGGAAAATAATGAAATTTAACTATTATGGCTTCAAAGCTATTTATGTTCATGAGATGAATAGATTTATAAGAACAATCGGTCAGTCTATTCTTTCGCCAGTAATATCTACATCATTATATTTTGTAGTTTTTGGTTCAGTTATTGGGGGTTATATTGAAAAGATTGATGGTGTTAGTTATGGATCGTTTATTGTTCCGGGCCTGTTAATGCTAACTTTATTAACTCAATCAATAAGTAATACTTCATTTGGAATATTTTTTCCAAAATTTAACGGAACAATTAACGAAATTTTAGCAGCACCTATATCAACACTTGAAACAGTCCTCGCTTTTGTTGGGGCAGGAGCTACAAAAACTTTAATGGTTGGAACGGTAATTTTTATTACAGCATCATTTTTTGCTGATGTNACTGTTAAATATCCAATGTTAATGATATTTCTATTAGTTTTAGTCTCATTTACTTTTGCATTATTTGGATTTTTAATTGGAGTTATTAGTAAAAACTTTGAACAAATGTCTATCATCCCATCATTAGTAATCACACCAATGGTATTTTTAGGAGGAAGTTTATACTCCCTTGATATGCTACCACCTTTTTGGCAAACAATATCTTATTTTAATCCAGTAGTTTATTTAATTGATAGCTTAAGATTTTCTTTTTACGGTGTAGCTGATTTTAATATTTGGAAAAGTATCAGTTCAATGATGGTATTTTTGATAATTTGTATAACAGCAGTTTCGTATATTCTTAAAAAAGGTTATAATATTAAATCTTAATTACTAGCTATTTTCTTTTTTGGATCATAAAAAGGTTTTTCAACAACAATACAATCAAACACACCCTCATTTGTAGTTATTTTAAACTCATTTCCTATTTCTGATTGTTCAACTGAAATCATAGCTAAAGCAATATTTTTTTTTAGTCTAGGAGAGTAAACTGCAGATGTAACTTTACCAATATCAACATTATCTTTTGTAATTTTCCAAAAAGTTGTATTTGGTGATTTTAAAGGGTCACAATTTATTTCGATACCAACTTGTTTTCTTTTTATTCCTTCTTGTTTAATCTTTTTTAACGCTTCCTTTCCAATAAAATTAATATCTTCGTCTAAATTTATTAAACGATCTAATCCTAGCTCAAATGGATTAGTATTGATATCTGCATCAGCATGATATGAAAGCATTCCGCCTTCAATTCTTCTAATAGAGGATGTGTGACCTGGCTGCAATCCATGTTGCTTACCAGTTAGCATTATTTTTTCGTATAATTCATTTCCTTTAGAAGCATCTCTTAAATATATTTCATAACCAAGTTCACTTGACCAACCTGTTCTAGAAACAATCAAAGGTATTCCATCTAAATCATATTCTTTTAACCAATAGTATTTTAAATCTTTAATTTCTTCTCCAAAAAGTTTGACCATTATTTCACCTGATGTTGGCCCTTGAAGTTGTAATGGAGAAACATCTGGTTCTTTAATTTGAACATCAAAACCTGAATTTACTGCAACACCTTGTGCCCATAATAAAATATCACTATCTGCAAGTGATAACCAAAAATGATTTTCAGCTAATCTTAATAATACTGGATCATTTAAAATACCACCTTCATTATTTGTAATTAAAACATATTTGCATTGCCCAATAGCAAGTTTTGATAAATCTCTAGGTGTCAATAATTGTGTAAATTTGTATGCATCGGGACCAGTAATCTCAACCTGTCTTTCGACTGCTACATCACAAAGAATAGCTTTTTCAATTAAGTTCCAGAAATTTTGCTCAGGATTCCCAAAATCCCTTGGAATATACATATGATTATAAACTGAAAATCCTGTAGCACCCCATTTGACAGTGGAGTCAAAGTAAGGAGACTTTCTAATTTGTGTACCAAAACCAAAATTTTTATTACTCATTTTTGATAATTAACAGCCTATTTCTAAGTTTTCAAAGAAAAAATAGCCCAATTAAGGGCTATTAAAAAATTAGAGGGAATCTATATTTATTTAAAATTGTTCAGATTCAGTTGAACCTGCCATAGCAGTTGTTGAACTCTTTCCACTACTGATAGTATTTGATACTGCATCAAAATAAGATGTACCAACTTCTCTTTGGTGTTTCACACTTGTGTATCCATCTTTTTCTCTAGAAAATTCTTGTTGTTGAATTCTAGAGTAAGCAGTCATACCTTCTGCTTTATATTTTTCTGCTAGTTCAAATATAGCTATGTTTTGAGTATGAAACCCAGCTAATGTAATGAATTGAAATTTGTAACCCATTTTAGCAATTTCTTGTTGAAATGAAGCTATCTCGTCATCACTTAAATGTTTTTTCCAATTAAATGAAGGTGAACAATTGTATGCTAATAACTTTCCAGGAAATTTTTCATGTATTGCATCTGCAAATTTTTTAGCTTCAGCAAGATTTGGGGTTGCTGTTTCACACCAAATTAAATCAGCATAAGGTGCATANGCAAGTCCTCTTGAAATAGCTTGTTNAATTCCATCTTTAACATAAAAGAAACCTTCTGGAGATCTCTCACCTGTTAAAAATGGCTTATCATTTTCATCAAAATCATTTGTAATTAATTTTGCAGCATTAGCATCTGTTCTTGCCAAAATAATCAAAGGTACTTCTGCTATATCTGCTGCAAGTCTTGCTGATTTTAAATTTTTAACCATTGTTCCAGTGGGGACCAAAACTTTACCTCCCATGTGTCCACATTTTTTTTCACTAGCTAACTGATCTTCAAAGTGAACACCTGCTGCACCAGCTCTTATAAATTTTTTAGTCAATTCAAATACATTTAATGGTCCACCAAACCCGGCTTCACCATCNGCTATAATTGGNAACATATAATCAACAGAGTCTTCTTTCTTCATATCACCATCTTGTAATTCCATGTGTTGAATTTGATCTGCTCTTACCAAGGAATTATTCATAGTTTCGACTAATTTTGGAGCACTGTCATAAGGGTAGAGTGATTGGTCAGGATACATTTCTCCTGCGGTATTTGCATCAGCAGCTACTTGCCATCCACTAAGATAAATTGCTTTTAATCCTGCTTTAGCATGCTGTACCGCCTGGTTGCCAGACAATGATCCAAGCGTATTAACATAAGATTCTGAGTTTAATAAATTCCAAAGTTTTTGTGATTGATTTTTACACATAGAGTATTCAATTTTAATTGAACCTCTAAGACGTTCAACTTCTTCGTCTGTATAATCACGTTTAATTCCAGCAAATCTTTTTAAATCGTATGAGATATTCTCTGCACTCATTATTAGTGTTCCTATGAAGTTAGTATTTTTTAAAGAAAATTGAATTAGTTGGAAAGGATTAGTTATTATCGTCTAAAGACTTAATAAGGTCACTCATTCCACTAGAACCCCAATCACAATGATCATCTCTCATGTAGATCCCTCTACTATTATGTTGATCAAAATCTTCTTTTTTTATGATTTGAGCTTCATTTTCATTATTATTTAATTTTTTATTCATATAAAACTTATAATTTACAAGATTTACAATAGCCACTTAATTCGCAAAAAAGCTTGTAAATCAAAGAAAAAAATTGTAAAAATAAATTTACAAAATTTACAAATAGTAAATATGAGTCAAATAAATTTAAAAATAGGCCCGAAAATCAAAGCTTTTAGAAGACAGCTAGGTCTTCAGGCGAACAAATTAGCAGAAGACCTAAGCATATCTCCAAGTTATTTAAATTTAATTGAAAGTGGAAAAAGAAAAATAGATGGTGATTTACTATTAAGTGTCTGTGAAAAATTAAATATTGAGCTATCAGATTTAACATCAAAGACAGATCTTAACTTGCAAAATACAATTTCTGAAATTTTAGATGATAATTTATTTGAAGATTTAGATATTTTGGGACCTGAAGTTAAAGATTTAGTTAGTACTAATCCTAAAATTGGTAAGGCAATTGTAAGGTTAGGTGACATATTAAAAAAAAAAGACCATGAGCTAATTGATAAGATTGAAAAAATATCTGGAAAGATCGTTGATAATAGAAAAAATTCGTTCCCAGGTGAAGTTATTTCAGATTTTCTTCAACAAAATCGAAATTATTTTCCTAAGTTAGAAGAGTTTGCAAATAAAGTTTTTGAAAAAATTCAAAAAAATAATCGAACAAGATATATTGCTTTATGCGAATATTTAAAATCTGAATATTCAATTAAAGTTGTAGATGTAATACCAGAAGAGAATAAACCTTTTTCAAAAATTTATCATAAAAATAAAAAAGAACTTTTATTAAGTGATTATAGTTCATTAGAAACAAAAAAATTACATGCAGCTGCACAAATAGCGCAAGAGGGAGCTAACAATGAAATCGATGAATATTTATCAAAATTTAGTTTTCCCTCAGAAGAGTCAAAAAAATTAACAAAGGTAGCTTTATTAAATTATTGTGGAGCAGCAATATTAATGCCTTATAAATTTTTTCATACTGAGTGTAAAAAACTTAAATACGACTTGGAACTATTACAAAATACATTTGCAACTTCATTTGAACAAGTGGCACACAGGGTTACCTGTTTGCAAGATCCAAAACTTCCAGGAATTCCATTTCATTTTTTAAGAGTAGATATGGCAGGGAATATCTCTAAAAGATTTTCTTTATCAGGTATAGATATACCCAGATATGGAGGAGCGTGTCCAAGATGGAATGTTTATTCTGCATTAACAAGACCAGGAGTTATTCAAGCTGCCGTCAGTAAGATGACTAATGGTGAAAAATATGTTTGTATTGCAAGAACTGTTGAAAAAGGCATTGGACGATTTGGACAAGCAAAAAGTATATTATCAATAGGTCTTGGTTGTGAGGCTAAGTATGCAAAAGATTTTGTATATACAGAAAATGTAAACATTAATGACAAGTCAACAGAAATTCCTATAGGAGTATCTTGTAGAACTTGTGATCGATTGGACTGTTCTCAAAGAGCTTTTCCACCATTACATAAAAAATTTGATGTAGATTTAAACTCAAGAGGAGTTTCTGTTTATGTTAGTGACAATAATTCTTAGATAATGATCAAATATATATTACCAGCTATTATTATCTTTTTAATTGTTCTTTTTTGGGAAAAAATTACTAAATATGTTGAAAAGAGATTTAATATTAGGTTGAACTATATAATTGTAAGTTCAATTATAATTACTATTGCTATCATTCTTTTACTTCTTAATTATTAATAGTCATGATTAATATTGATAATTCCAATTACGAACTTGTTGAATCTGATGAAGTTTTTACCTTTAAAAATGAAAATACAACACTAGGATTTGTTCGTTTTAATGACAAAGGAGAGGTAGAATATATATTTGTTAATCCTATTTTTAGAAAACAAGGATTTGCAAAAAAATTACTTAACCTTGTTAAAGAAAAAACAGGTAGAAAGATCACACTTCAAGAACCAATTAGTCCCTTGGGTCAAAAATTATTAAATTCAATAAATAAATGGAAATAAATTTATTATTTTTTTTTACAGTTGTTCCAGCAATTATATTGTATGGAATTGCCAAGTCTGGTTTAGGTGGATCTATATCTCTAATTTCAGTTCCTTTAATGACATTGGTGATGCCTTTGAGTCAAGCATTAGCAATTATACTTCCAATTTTAATATTTTCAGACATGATCGCAGTATATAGGTTTAGAAAAGAATTTGATTTAAGTACTCTTAAATTAATAATTCCATTTGCTGGAATTGGAATCTTAATAGGATCATTAACGTTTTCATATTTTTCAGAAGAGATACTAAAATTTATTGTTGGNGTAATGGGTTTTGTTTTTACAGTTCATTATTTTTTATTTAAAAAAGATAAAGAAGAAAAGTCTAAAAAGAATATTTTTAAAGGTGGAATATGTTCAGCTATTGCTGGGTTTACAAGTTTTTGTGTACACGCAGGTGGTACACCTACAAGCATTTATTTATTACCATTAAGATTAAAAAAAGAAATTTATGTTGGAACTAGAGTTATCTTTTTTACTTTTGTTAATTTAATTAAACTTCCATTTTATATCCATTTATCAATGATGAACCTTCAAACCTTTAAACAATCAATNATACTGGTACCACTAGCTATTGTTGGAATATATATTGGATATAGAATTCTTAAAATGATAGATGAAAAATTATTTTATAATATAATTTATATATTAATCCTATTTTCTAGTTCTAAATTAGTTTATGATTATCTTATTAATTATATGTGACAATTTCTTAAATATTAGAAATTTACTCATTAAGTACTATTAATCTTTTATGATTAAAATTTTAAATAAAAAATTTAAACCAAGAATTAAAGCGCGTATTAGAAAAAATAAAAAAATATTAAATCAAAATATTGATAGTTTTTTTGGTTGGGTTAAAGGAGCTAAACTTGTTGAGCTTAAAGAATGTAATACTGAAGAAGATCCAGTTAGACCTGAACTAGATAATGACTTTAGAACTGGGTACGGTAGAAAAATATATGGAGTTGAGTACAAAGGTGAAATTCATGCTGTTATGTGTTTTGCTTATACAAATATAATTCCAAAAAGTGTCGATGAGTTAGAAAAATTAAGCACTGATGCTTTTTTACAAACTGCGATGAGAGATCAAAGCGGTGGTCAAATTGCTATTGCTTACACGGTCTGGTCTAAGAAAAAGGGCGGTGGTAAATTAATAGTTAAAGAAGTATTTAAAAAAATTAAAAAATCAAATCATCTAAATAGATTGGTCACACTTTCCCCATTAACTGAAATGGCAACTAATTTTCACAAAAAAAATGGTGCTAAATTGGTACAAATAAATCAAAATACNCAAAACTTTGAGTACAAAATAATATAAATATATGAAATTTCTAAAACTNAATACTCTTATATTTTGCACTTTAGTATTTTTACCTTATTCTTTNCTAATGGCTTATGAAGAACCTAATTATAAAGTTGTTCAAAAAANTGAAATTTATGAAATTAGAAAATATTCTGATCGTTTGGCAGTTGAAACTATAGATTCTGGCTCTGAGAATAATTTTAGAAAACTGTTCAATTATATATCTGGAAGAAATGAAGATAATGAGAAGATAAAAATGACAACTCCTGTTACACAATTTGAAAAAAATGGAAACATGAGTATGCAATTTTATTTACCTTCTAAATTTAATTCTAAAAATGCACCNAAACCAATAAAAGAAAATGTAAGTATTGTAAATATTGAAGGGGGTTATTATGCTGTTATTAGATATTCTGGAAGAGCTAGTGATAAAAACTTTATTAAACATAGAGATATTCTTTTAAAAGAATTAGAAAAAAATAATATTATGACTTCAAGCCCCCCTATAAGAGCCACTTATGATAGTCCTTTTACTCTTCCAATGAACAGAAGAAATGAGGCAATGTTTAAAATAGTTTATAAATAAAATTCAATTATTTTTAAGGGTTTGCTCTTTAAGATAAGTCCTAAAGAGCTCCCTTATTCAGCCTCTTTGGCTTTTAAATCCGATTGGATTTTTTTAGTTTGTTTTATGGATTGTTTCTTCAGCTAAGTGTCAGGTGGTGTAAGTTTTAACATAATAACCTCCGTGTTATAAAGGTAAGTATTATAAAAATAATTTCAATTTGTTTATTTGTTTTTTATGTAAATATACTTCTTGAATACAACCTACTGCTTTAGTAGATTCCCGATAACTTAATTAGTTCTTATTAAATTATTTTTTATCAATTAATTCACTAATAAAATTTTCACCATAACCATCATCTACAGCTTTTTGAAAATAATTTTTATTATCTTCTGCAATTTTTTCAGCTTCTGGAAAATCTTTTAATAGATCTTGAATGTAAGTTAAGTCTTTTACAGAATTAGTTGCTGTAAATTTAAATCCTTTTGAGTCTCCTTTAAGTAATGCATCAAAAATTCTAATTAGTGCAGCCGAATTTCCAGATCCAAGTTTAGCAACATCAAAGATTTTTTGTAAATCAAGATCAAATTTTTTTGCAGCTTTTGTCATATGATTTATCAAAGCAGCATTCCCCAATGTTAAAAANTTGTTTAAAAGCTTTGATTTTGCACCCATTCCAACAGGGCCAAAATGGAAATAATTTTTACAAAAAAATTTTAGAATTGGTTCTGCAAGTTTGAAATTATTATCTGTAGCACCAACAATACCACCTAAGACACCCTCTTCTGCTTGCGTTGGGCCTCCCATAACAGGACATTCAACATAATTAATATTGTTAGATTGATAAATCTTTTCAGTTTCAATTGATCCTGTTTTATTGTGAGTTGTAATATCGATAATTAGAGTTTTTGCATCTAAAATACCAGAGAGCTTTAATGCTATTTCTTTAGCAATAGGTGTATTAGTTACACATTTAACTAAAACATTTAATTTTTTTTCTTTAAATTCCTCTAAGGTTTTTACTTCGTTTGCACCTTCGTTAACAATTTTTTCAATTGGCTCTCTATTTTTGTTAGCAATTACAAATAAGTTGTTACCCTTGTTTAAAATATTTTTAGCTATTCCATAGCCCATATAGCCAACACCGATAAAGCCAATATTATTCATAGAATGAAGTTTACATGATAATTGAATATGTATAAAGTTTAATTATGAAATACTTATGTGCTTTAAGAGATCTATTAATAAGTCTTGTTGCATCAACTATTATTATTTATGCAATAAATATTGTTGCTGGTTTTGCTGGTGCAGACTATGTGTTTAGCCATGGGGAAACTTTTGTTGTCTGGATCTTAATGGCAATACTTGTTAACAATTGTTTGAAAAAATAATCTAGATATTAAATTTTATTTTTAAATATCTCGGTCAATCTTAGATAACACCATAATTAATTTAGATTGAACAGCCTTTACTGAGTATTTTTATCTTAAAATTTCTCACCATCAACTCTATCTCTTAACTAAAAAGGGCGTATCCCTTTTTTTGTCTGAGCTAATTAAAATAAACTTTGTTTTACTGAGTTCAATTTTCATAATTAAAATCAAAAATTATTTAAATTTTAACTTTATTCAACATAAATAAAATAGTATGAAATTAATGTGGATCAATTTAATTCAAAAAACTATTCAATTTATGCTAATTTTTTAAACAAGTTAGCAAATGATTTAACTAATTTTTATTACTCTAAATTAAATAAAACATTCAAAATATCAAATAAACTTAAAGATAAAGGATACGATCCGGTCACAACATCTGACAAAGCTTTTGAAAAATTTATTAGGTCTAAAATCAAAAAAAAATTTCCTAATCATCAAGTTATTGGTGAAGAGTTTGGTCACAAAAAATCTAATAGTGATTTCACTTGGGTAATTGACCCAATAGATGGCACAAGATCATTTGTTATTGGAAATCCTACTTGGAGCAATCTTATTTCATTAAATTTCAAAGGAAATCCTATTTTAGGTTTGGCTAATTTTCCAGTTTTAAAAAAATATTATATTAACCATTCTGATAAAGCTGCATATGTAGTTGATAACGGTAAAAGAAAAAAAATATCAGTTAATAAAAAAGTTATTTTCAAAGACGTAAAAGTTTCAGCAGCATTTCACGGCTGGCTCTCCCTTAATAAACAAAAAAAAATTCCACAAATATTAAGATTGATGCAATTTCCCTGTAGTGATGCATTAAGTTATTCACATTTAGCAGAAGGTAAAGTTGATATCGTAATTCAATGTTCAAATAAAATATGGGATATTCATCCATTAATCCCAATAGTGAAAGCTGCAGGGGGATATATTTCAACTTGGGATAATAGAGATGCAGTAAATGCAGGCAATATCTTAGTTTCCTCTAATAAAACTATTCATAATAAGTTTTTAAAATTGTTGAAACCTGTATCAAAATGATTCCAAAAAAAGCTCAAGAAATTTTAGATTTTTGGTTTAAAGAAACTTCATCTGAAAAGAGATTTAAGAAAGACGAGTTGTTTGATAAAACTATAAAAGATAGATTTTTAAATGATTATGAACTTGCAAGTCAAAATGAGTACGATGATTGGCAAGATCAACCAATGAGTGCGCTAGCATTAGTCATTCTTTTTGATCAATTTTCAAGAAACATGTTTAGAGATGATAAGAAAGCTTTTGCACAAGATCATAAAACAAGATTAATTGTTAATGATGCGGTTTACGCAGGTTATCTAGAGTCTATGAATGAAAGTGAAAGATTTTTTATGATATTACCTCTAATTCATAGTGAAGAGATAACGGATCATGACATGGCTTATTATCTACTTAACAAATATCTAAAAGAGCATGAGGGATATGTTCAAATTAAAAAATTTTGGAAAGATCACACTAAAGCTATTAGACAATTTCATAGATATCCTCATAGGAATAAGATTCTGGGAAGAGAGTCTACCGAAGAAGAATTAACCTTTTTAAATGGTCCAAACTCTTCCTGGTAACTGTGAATTTAAAATATATTTTTAAAATAATTGATTTTGATGAGTGGCAAAAAGTAAAACAATCAGAAACTTATTTGGGATCATCTAAGGATATAGCAGATGGTTACATTCATTTTTCAGGAGAAGATCAGGTTAAAGGAACTCTTGAAAAGTATTACTCAAAACAAGAAAATCTAGTTTTACTAAAGGTTGAAACATTAAAATTGGATCATCTAATTTGGGAACAAGCATCAGATGGTAATATGTTTCCTCATTTATACTCTTCATTAGATCTATCTAATGTTGTAGATGAATTTGAAATTAAACTTGCAGATGACGGTATTCACAAGCTACCAGATGATTTTAATTAATTAAGTTTTCCTAAATAATTAACCATCACAACACCAACAATAATTAGAATAATCCCAATAGTTCCATAAATATTTGGTATTTGATTATATTTAAGCATTGCAAATAAAACGACACCAGTAACTGTTAATCCACTATAAGTAGAATAAGCAAATCCAACTGGTAGTGCTGACATTGCTTTTGAAATAGAAAACATTGTAATGCACATAAACAAAATACACAAAATTGATGGAGTTAATTTTGTAAAACCATCAGATATTTTGGCAAAACTATTTGAAGCTATACCAAATGAAATTCCTATAGCCAAGAATAAATAACTAAACAAAGGTTTCATGTTTAATTATTGCCTAACAAATTAACCATCAAAACTCCAACTATGATGAAAGCTAATCCTATTATTGAATAAAGATTTGGTATTTGATCAAATCTAAATATTCCAACAACTACAGTTGCAATAATAGTTAATCCTGCAAAAGAAGCATAAGTTATTCCCATTGGAATATTTTTCATCACCATTGAAAGTGCATACATACATGCAACAATTGTTATACCAGTGGTGATACTTGGAAAGAGAAGGGTAAAACCTTCAGCACTTTTTGCAAAACTATTTGAAGTCACTCCAAGCAAAACTGCTAAGATTAAATAGCCATAGGATGTTGCGAGACTCATTTAATAATATTAAATGAAATCTCGCAAAATATATATAATTATTTAGGTATCTTAGTTGCACCCGTTTCAAGAGAAATCATTTTTCCATCTTGATATTTAAATACCGCCATTACTGCTTCTGTATTTCCATCATTAAATGATACAAATGCATGCTCAACACCAATTTCATCATTTTCAAAAACCACTCTTATTTTATCTCTTTTAATGTCACCACTCATAGCCCATTTAATTACATCTGCTTTTCCCAAAACATTACCTGATGCATGCATAGTAAACTTATAATCATCATGTAAAATTTCATTCATTGCAGCTTCATCTTTAGCTTCCATAGCAGCATTATATTTTGCCAATATTGACATATTTATTATCCTTTGTATTGTTCTAGGAGATCATCTCCCATTGGGGTTGTAACTGAATTAGCCAAATCTACGCCAGCTGCAGCTCTTTCTTTATGAAGCTCATCATCAGCCTTAAAACCCTCAAGACCTTCCATGGTATCAAATCTAATTATTGCAGTGATTTTAGTTTCATTGCCTTTTTCAGATCCGGCATAAAGAAATGTCATTCCATATTTTTTGATTTTTTCTGAATTGTTGTGAACCATTGCTTTCCATTTAGCAAAAGTTTCAATTGGTCCTTCTATTTTTACTATCATTTTTA
>JGI26273J51734_10000427_pt1 | contig 22647 bp, 2 predicted proteins | sample SaaInlV_125m_DNA_FD_51734 | JGI IMG/M metagenome (IMG submission 51734) | reverse complement strand
CGGAGCAGCCGTCTTCGCAAGCACGCTCAACACTCACGACGACGCCGCGAAGCACGCGTATCGCTGACCACGAAATGGCGCTTCCGTCTACTCTCTCGGTCCTCGTGTGCGGCGGCGGCAACGCGGCTCACGTTTTCGGCGGTCAGGTGAGAGAAAGTTCCTTGGGATAACAACCAGGGAGAAAATAACTTTTCCGCAACCACCGCCTTCCGCCAAACGCGCGTATCGCGGCGCGCGGGGTTCGTATCGGCCCCGACCCTTCTCCCATCTTCGTGCGACTGCGCGCTAACATCCGATCCACGCGAACTTTTCAGCTGGCCAGCAGGGGTGTGGAAACTACTATGCTCACGACTTTCCCAGGAGAAGCAGAGAACATATCTGCTGGAAATATGAGCGACCACCTTCAAGACAGAAGCCACCCCGGCTCACAGCATGCGCTCCGTGCCCCACACATCACCGTGAAAAATTGGCCACTGGACGCCACAGGGGCGAAGCGCGGGATATTACGCGGTTCACCGGCGCTCGCGTCGTCGTTCGAGGAAGCTTTCGCAAAGGGCACCACCCGATACGACGCGATAATACTCGCGCTGCCCGCCTTCGCGCACGACACCTACCTCGCGGGTATCGCGCCCTATCTGAAGCTTCAGGACACTCAGCACACGCCCACGGTGATCTGTGCGGCGGTCGCTCAGGGCGGATTCGACCTGGCTGCTCGGGCTGCTTTAAACGAGGCCGAGGTCACCTCGCCTGTCGTCATCGCCGGCTTTGAAACTCTTCCTTGGGCCTGCAGGCTCCTGCGCCCTGGTCGAGAAGTCGAAGTGCTCGGCGCCAAAGAGACAGTCGACGTGGCAATCGCATCGCACCCGAGTCAAATGAAAACGTTTGAGATCCAGAGCGCCCTCGAGACGCTGCAGACGATAATCGGACATGTTCCCACCGAGAAGCTCGCCAGTGGTTTCCTCGGCGTCACCCTCATGAACATCAACGCTTTGTGGCACCCCACGCTCATGTACCACAGGTGGAAGGATTGGAACGGCGAAGAGACGTTCACGGAGGCGCCCCTGCTTTACGAGGAGTGCTCAGACGAGACCGGTGAGTCGCTGACGGCAATATCGGCTGAAGTTGCGGCAATCTGCGATGAGTTGCGAAGGGCTTACCCCGGCGTTCTGCTCGACGACCTGAGTTCTGCGCGCTCCTGTGCGGAATGGTTTGTTCGCTCCTACGGTGACGAGCCAGGTCTCGACAAGCAGTCCGTCGCAACAATGATGAGGACAAATCCTGCGTACAGAGGCCTCCGTCATCCTATGAAGCACAGAATAAAATACGATGAAAGCGGTTCAGCCGTCCCAGAGGCAAACGCGCCGTTGATCCCTGACTTCTCGCACAGGTACTTGACCGAGGACGTACCGTTCGGGCTCGTTGTTCTCAGAGGCGTGGCTGAACTCACCGGCGTTCCCACGCCGACCATTGACAAAATTGTGCTCTGGGCCCAGCACGCGTCTGGCGTGAGATACCTCGTTCCCGCACAGGCTGAGCTTGACCAATCCGAGGAGAACACGTCAAACTTCATCTTGCGCGGTGAGCACGTCTTTCGCACGCGTTGCCCTCAGAGGTTCGGCTGGTTTGAGCTCAACCACTTCATGGTCGACAACGGATACATCACTCCCGCCGCCGATGTCAACGCCGGTGCGAGCAGCCTGTTTAGCGCCAAAACCTCCGCCGCCGACATTACCAACTCTGCCGGCGCAGCATGATGACACACGACACGAATACACGTAGCGTTTGACGAGAGAAAGATGAAATGGAATTTGTTCCTTACGAATCAAAATCTTCTATCTGTGCTATACTACTAGAGGCGTTGGCTGCGTTTTCACTCATCGACTTGGCTGTGCCAAGTCGGGTTCACGCAGCTTACTCGCCACCCTACTGCTAAGTTAGTCGCTTGAATCAAGGTTCGAGTCATCGGAGCTTCCGCCGCGACCCGCGTTTGGATCGCTGGTCGTGTACGTCGGATCCGTGCTCATTTGCGCGACGGGAAAGTTGTCGTCGCTGCTGTCTGTGAATTCATCGTCATCGGGGAAGCCGTCGTCGCCGGTTGGCGCTTGCGGTAGCTGCGAACGCGCCTGCTCGATGGACTCAGCGATCATCCGCTCGCCTTCCTCCGCCATCCGCCTCCTCAGGTTCACAAGCCACCAACGAATCAGACTCTGACCCGTGGCGCTTATTCTGGCGGGACCGTCGAACCCACCAGTCTCCGTGTCGCTCTCGCCGCTGGAGCTGCTCAGCTCGGAGCGCATCCTCGTGACCAGTTGGTCGTTGCTCGGACCGCGGCTGCGTGCGCGGACAGCTGTGATCCACTGGCGCATGGCCAATGCTGACGCAGGTCTGATGCTCACCGGTCGATCCAGGTCGCCGTCACTGCTACCCGAGTCCGAGGAGGAGGTCAACCCGCCGCCCTTTGGCGCCTCACCAACCTTCTTCTTAGCGNGCTGAAGCCAGTCCCTGAGCAGCGCCGCAGACGCGGGTGACACGACGGGCATGCCCCACTGGCTGCGCAGGCCGCCGCCATCGGTATCCGTGTCGGAGGATGATAACTCTCCCACGGGCCTGTCGCCGCGAGCGGCTCGCACAGCCTTGACTGCGGCGAGCCAGCCCTTGGCGAGCGCCTGAGCCTCGGGTGACAATTTCGCGGGTGGCCACTTGGGTCCCCGTTCCATGTCGCTGTCCGAAGTTTCGGATAGTCCCAAACGTCTCGCCATCCTTCCTCCACCCGTTCGCTTGGACGCCTCGTGGAGCCACATGCGCATGACATGCGCGCTCGTGTCCGCGAGTATGACGTCACCCTCGAAGCGATCCCTCTCACCCTCGTCACTGTCGCTATCCGAGATTCCTCCAGTGCCGCGGATCTTTCCGCCCATCTTCCTGAACTTCTTCGCCGTCCTCGGAGTGAGCAACTCCGCAAACTGATCGAGCAGCCACATGCGGTTATGCTCCAAGAACTTGCGACGGAAGGAATCGGTGGTGAGGTCCGCCAGTGTGAACTCGCCTCGTTCGGATGCCTCCGTGTCGCGCTCCGTGTCCAACTTNTCCCCAAACAGCTGGAAATCTGTTGGGAGGTCGTCCTCGTTGATCATGTCGTCATCCATCTTGCTATCAATCTTCCAGAGACCCACAATGTCAGCAATGAACAGTGCGACCCTGCGTGTCACCATGCAAAGTCCCAGAATAAGAGCCACGACAAGGCCAAAGAGAATATCTTCGAACATGTTGTAGTTTACGCGAAGCATCATGGACAGCGACAGCACGAAAAGGAACGAGCCGGAACCGCCGATGCCAAGCACAAAGTAAAATTGAGAGGAGAAGCACAGCTGGTCGACTGTTCGGAGCGAGTAATCGATAGACTCGTCGTAGGTCTTTTCCAGGCCCTTCCACCTCGCCGTCCTGTGCTTGTACCNGTATCTGGCGTACTTCATGTACTCGTACACCTTCCAGCCGTGGAACAACTCCTGAATGTTGAAGATGAAGATGTCCATGATAATCTGGAATGGGATAATGACGAGACCGAAGAGCAGGTAGATGATTAAATCATTCTTCCTGAAGCCGAACAGGAACGACAGCTGCAGGTAGTCGTTGAAGTCCCAGTAGAAATAAATGAACACAGGGGTCATGTACAGACCGGCAGTGGAGGCACCGTAGGCGGTGAGGAATCCCATGAGATCCTCAACCACCGAATCCTCGCGTTGCACATTGCCCTCCAAGAGCTGCTGTTGGATCGTGCGTCGGCGCAAGCGGAGGCGCAGAGAAATCTTACGCTTCAGTAAGGGCACCATCCGGGAGATGTACGCGATGAACGCGTCGAGGTAGACAAACTCGAGCAAACCAATGATCAACTCCAGGTAATAACCAAGGGTGAAATCGGTGAAGTCATCTGCGGCGATGGTGACCAGACCTGCAGTGAGTGATAGGCCGACACTGATCGGAGTCAGTAACATCACCTCACCCAAAAATCCCTCAGCCTGCATCTCAATGATCAGATGGAAAGCCTTCATCAGGATGAAAATCAAGAAGAAGTAAACACCATAGGTGTCGGTGTAGGAGAACTCCATCAGCGCGAGGTTGGTGATGTTCACCATGATCGTAGCTAAAATGAAGTGGCTCCGCTTCCAGCTCTCTGGTTGCATGACACTCTCCTCGTTATCCTCTCGCAGAGCGTCCATCTCAGGAATGGACGGGACCAGAATCTCTGATGCAGACGAAATCATGTAGCCAGACACGGTGAGGAAGCAAAGCGCCAGTCGACCCGCCGTGGCTTTTTCGACGACTGCTGTATCAATCTCGCGGCCCATGTCATCGATAGAAATCGGGAACTGGGTGAGCAAGGTGATGTTTTCCATGATCCATCGCACACCGACTTGCGCCAGAAGGAAAGGGATCATCGCAAGGAAAATTCCGGTGGAAGGCGCCTGGGTGACGATACCTAAGTACGGCATGAATTTGAACCGAGGCGGATCCTTCAGGGTTGTAAACAGCCGGATGATCAGCCAGAATCCAACCACGATGCCTACCGACAGAAGACCGAGCGCGTGGAATAGTGCAATGTAGAAGACTTCATCGAAGGCGAACGCGTTGAGAAGTTCGAACCAACCCAGGGGAGTGGTACTGATTGTGAGGGTATACGAGCCATCGTGCTTCTTCGCGTTGGTGTAATCACCAAACTCACCCTCGGCTACTACCATGCGCTTATCAGTCGGTGACGTTTGGAAATAAGAGAGCGAAAGAGATATATCGGTGGGAACAATACCACGCGTAACCTCAACGCCCTCTGCGGGTCCAAAGTTCACAGGAATAGCTAGATCAGTCGCGATAGCGGTAACGAATGCTCCAAAATTCACTTCAGGTGTTGTCTGATCATTTGCCAAGACGGAAGCCTCAAACAGACGCTCACGCTCGCTTGCTTCCTGCGTGATGTAGAAGAGAGTCTCGCCCTCGACTTCGAACCATCGAGTGCTCGCCGCAGCCTCTGCGAAGGCTTCCTCGTAGAAGCATGTGATCTCAATCTCGCAGCTGTCTGCCTTGGCCATTGCAACCTGTGGTGCCCACTGATCAATGAAGATCGTCTCGTTGACTGGCACGAGCTCACACTTGCCGTAGTTGACGAAGTCCTCAATCTCTGTGAACTCTGTCTCTGTGAGGTACCAGAAGTAGATGTGCGAATCGAAGCCACGGCAGCCAGAGAAGAATGGCAGGTAGTCAATTGCCAAAAGTGGCCTGCCCTGGGTCCAGTAATCCTCTGTGAAGATGAACTGCTGCTTCTCCAGGATATCGGGCACGTGCATGTCTCCATTTTCCTCGATGATGACATCGTCAGTCATTTCCTGATCCGCGTCTTCATCTAGGAGGATTTCCATGCCTGCCATAGCGGCGAGCTCCTGTGTTTTGATGTACTGCTTCCACTCGGATGCCAGCGTGGAGTTGTAATCCAGCGTCACCTTGGGGTACACGTACCTACAGGACGGGTCCATCTGCGCTTCCGAGCACAAGAAGTAGTCGAGCTCGATGGAGCGCTGATAGGGCTCGCGGCCCGGGACGTTGAGCGGGACTTGCAAGTCGTCGCTGTTCTCCAGCAAAATGTGGAACGACGAAAGTTCTTTCTTGTTGCCACGCTCAGGGTACACGGTATCGATGCACATGGAATCGAGGAAACCACGCCTGGTGGCGTTTTGGTACAGACCGTGGAGCATACGCACCTCGAATCTGAAGGTAGTCTCGTCCTGGCCTCCGATGTTGATCTCGTGCAAGCCCCGCTTCCACACGTAAGTCCCCATTTTGGGGTTTGCAACGTTGTAATTGTTGTCGCCGAAGACGCCGTTTCCGCCGAACCAGTACGGGAGCTCCAAAGCCTCGGTGGACTTGGGACACTTCTCCTCGAACTCACGACCTTCAATGACACCCATAGTCTTCAGATTGACGCCATCGCCTGTGTCCCAAGGGGGACACGGTACTTTTTCGAAGTCTTCCTCGTTGCACATCATGTCGTTGACGCGATCGTCCACAAAAATTGCAACCTCGTATTGTTGACCATGACGGATGAAATCATCGATGAAACGGAAGTCTAACTTCACCTTCGCGATGTGGTTGCGAGGGACTGTAAACTTCACCATGGGCGTGCCCTCGATGTCCGTCGCGGGCATGCCTTCGTCATCCATGACAAATTCGGGTTTGAGCAGGTCGAAGTTGAGGCCCATGCACTCGCCGAAATAGCTTGTGTCGAAAGTACCAGTTCCTTCGCCATCGGTAGCATTGGTACCGTCGTCAGTGTTGAGGTTGGTGCTGTTGTCGGGTGTGACCTCTCCAGTATCCTGAAGCAGTCTGCGCCTATTCCACTCCCATGTGAAAGGGGAGGATTCTTCTCGAATCCTCGAGACGTGTTCGCCCAGCTTCTCCAGCGCGGCGGGTGAGATCTTCTGGCTGTACTTGTTGATCCTGGGAGCCCCGAATTCGTCTCCATACGCGTTTCTGTCATTGGCACCTGCGGGCGACGGCGCGGGCGCGATCTCGAGGAGAGATCTCCTGCGATCGGCCTGCGATTCGTTGTACGCGAGCAGGAGCATGGCGTAAGCCTCGTCGATGAGGGTCGTCTTGAGCGGCTGAATGCGCCAGAACGTGATCCTGTCTGCGATGCAGTCGTCGATGTCGTCGGCGTTGGGATCCGATCGCGTACCCTCGGGGCACCTGGGCAAGATGACGCCGGTACCCTCGGGGCAGAAGTGGCAAGCCGAACAAGGGAACTGGTAACGGCCGGACGCGGCAGTACCCTCCGGACAGAAGTATCCAGCGGGGCACTTGTTCACAAACTGCGTCTCCGGGGATGTGCCGTAGCCGCAGAAGTATCCATCCGGGCACTTCACCGCCGCGACAGTGGTCCTCGCGTCGCACACGTAGCCCTCTGGGCACAAGTTGGCGCGACCCAGAGGCTGAAGCTCCACGGACACGCACGTGTCCAGTTCAGCTTCGCAAGGCCCGATGAACTCGTTGACCACCTGCGCAATGTTGTCGCCAAACGGTTTGTTGTTCTCGGTACCCTCCGCGGAACACACGAGACCGGGGTTGCACGGTATGCACAAAGCCTCGTCGGTGAGACCGCGGAACGGGTTCCACGTACCCATGGGACAATTCTTGCAGGTGATGGAGTCACGGAGTGAACGTACAGCACCGGATCGGCAGATGGTTGGCTTGAAGGTACCATCCTGCGCGCACTCATAACCGGCGGGACACGAGAGGCAAACCTCGAAACCTTCGTAGTGGGTGTACGAACCGGGCAAGCACTGCGCCGCCTGCGCGTTGCCCTCGCCGGGTGCGAAGTAACCACGGGGCGCAGGTATGGGGATATACGTACCCTTTGGGCAGTAGTTACCCGGNGGACATCGAAGCATAGGGTTGGCAACGTCCCCTTCTTCGGCGAATGTCTTGTCCGAGGTTGCCCACTCGCAGAAGGAACCTTCCTTGCACGGCTGCGGCTGCGTGAATACTCCCTCCAACGTCAGGTTGCTCATCACACCCTCCATGCAGTACGTCGCGGGTAAACACGGCAGCGGTCGGAACGACGTCACATCCAGTGAAACCGGCGAAGACCGAAGCAGCTGGTCGATGTCCAGCGCGCTGAGCGGATCGGGCGTGAGAGTGTTCTGCAAACAGAAGTGTCCGGCGGGGCATCGTTTGGACGGAATCGGTAAACCGACCTCGTCGCACACGAAACCCGGGGGACACAGCTCTGGAAGCTCTCTCGCGAAACCTGGACAGATCGTACCGAGAGGACACTTCTTGCACGTGGACTGACCGTACTCCTGCTGGTAGAGACCGGGGACGCACGGCTTTGGCTCGGTGTTGGCCACGCCGGGGCAGTAGGTCCGGCTCGGGCACGGGATGAGCTGGCCGGGTGGGCAGTAGTGNCCAGAGGGGCAAGGGCCCGAACCCTGAGGCGATACTGANCCGGGCTCGCACATGAAACCCGCGAAACAGGTCTGCGGGGTCGTGAAGTTGTTCGCGATCGTCCTGTTCGTGGTGACTCCGGGGCCACAGTACATGCCGAAAGGACACGGTAGAGGCCGCTCCGGGGTGCCAAAATCTGTAAAATTTGCCGTGCGCGTGCCCGACAAGCAGAAGTGACCGGGTGGGCACACCTTGCCGGCGGCCGCGAGACCGGTGACATCGCACACAGCACCGCGTGGGCACGGACTGGGCGTCGAAGTGCCAATGTCCGGCGAGATGAAGCCAATTGGGGAGGGCAGGCACGACATCTGCGTAGTTCTGGGCTGGAATGTGCCAGCGGGACAGAGCGTGAAGTTTGTCGCCGCACCACTCCCACCGGTGCAGAACGCGCCTCTGGGGCACGGCATGGGCTCGCCATCGGGGCAATAGTAGCCCGCAGGACACGGCGCAAAGTGGAACAACGTGCGCTGGGAGGTCCAGTCTCGGCCGTTGTTGGAAACTTCCAAGAAGACTGTGCCTGAGCTGGTGGGTTGCTCCGGCGCGATGCACAAGACGGCGAAGGGCGTGATGTACAACGACTGCACAACCTCCTTGCCGAACCTGCATGCCAAAGAAGTGGAGTTGACGAACCCGAATCCGGTGATGAACACGGGGGTCCTGCCACCCGTGACGCCAGATCTGGGAGTAACTGCTGAGACACGGAGGTTGGCCTGGAATGAGAGCATGGCACTCGAGCCAAACAGGCCGCCGCCGGGTGTGTAATCACGGCCGTTGCCGGTTGCACCCAGGGGTACCGTCGAGCCAGCATCGCGGGCAGGAGATGAACATTCGATCTGTTCAGCCGTGATGAAGCGAGCGGCGACGGGGAAGGTCGTACCGAACCTGCACGCAAGTAAGGGGCCGTCCTCGAAACCGATACCGTTGAGTGCGATGGCGGTTCCGCCAGACTCGGGGCCAGCCATCGGGTTCGACCCGGTGACTCGGACGGGTTGCGCAAAGTAGTGCATGACACCCGCAGATCCAGTGAGGGCACTGTATGTCTTCCCACCGTCGGATAATGACGCAGATAGCTCAGCGAAGCCCTCAGGATGTTCCGGAGCCTCACAAATCATCAACATTGACGAAATGACCTTTGCGGGCGCGCCCTCACGAGGCTCCCTTCCAAACCTACACAGGGGAGCAGCGGACTGGTCACCTGGGCGCATGTGCCTGCCCACGACGAACACGAGTCCGCTGCCCTCGCTCGGGCTCTCACTAGGGAAACCCAGTACAAGTGATGCGGGCACGTCGAACGAGAAAGTGAACCAATCGCGGCTCATCTCCTCACCCTGCATGCCAATGCCGAGTGTCGCAAATCCAGGCTGGCCCGGAGGAACCACACAAGACAGGGCTGACCATCCCATGCATCTACCAGTCGCGCACATCTCCGGGGGTATACGGTACGAGTCTCTGGTTGANCCAGATACCTCGTGCGCTTCCACCTGTTGATCATCGAAGCGGCACTGCCAACGTGCGGCAGCCTCGCCGACGCGGCGCAGACCAGAGCCATAAATATTGACCAAGGAACCCCCCGCGGTGGTGCTCACATCCATGTCTGCGCCATCGAGGCGCACGGGGAAGGTGTACGTGAGAGCAATCTCATCGCTGGACCAGATGTTTCCGCCCTGAGCGTTGTGCGTGACCTCCACGGGAACCTTGTATCCGGACTCGGTGTCGTGAGCCGGGACAAATATTTCCAACGCGTCTGATCCGATGTAACGCGCGGCGATTGGGCCGATGGTGCCGACCCTCGCAACGTCTCCGGGCAAGAAGTTCGCGCCGGAGACGCGAATTGGAGTACCGCCGATCTCAAGGCCAACATCAGGGGATAGACCGGCGATGTGCGGGTCGCTGACGTAGCCAAAGGCGACGCTGCCAACCGAATCAGTAAACGCAGCGTCAGCGCTGGACAAATATTCGATCAAGTCCTCACCCTCCGAGTAACTCGCCGCCGCCTCGCACCTTACCAGCGCAGACGACACGAACTGAACCTCGGCGAGGGAAGAGCTGCCGAATCTGCACAGTGGGTCGTTGTGGTCGGTCATGTGTCTGCCGATCAGAGACAGCACGGTGCCTCCGGCGACGGAGCCATGTGGCGGATCCACCAACATTACTTCCGGCACGAGTTCGAACGCAAAGTCAAACTGGCCAGAGGAAGAAAGGTCGGATTCGCCAGCTGCGCGAATCGCAAAAGAGACGATGCCGGATGCCACAGCCGGCGGAGTGATGCACTTGACCGCGGACCAGCCCATGCATTCTTCCGACGGTACCAGACCGCTTGGAATTCCCGTCGAAGTCCCCTCCCAAATCGTCATCTGTGGCTCTGTTCTCTCATGGCACCTCTCAACTACTCCGTCAACGGAGGCGACGAAAGTTGCCGGAACTGAAATCTCGCCAAAGACACATTCGACATCGGCCGCAAAGCCAACGCCGCGTGCGGTAACCTCCACGCCGCCACTGATAGGCGACGCAGCAGGCACGATTGACATGACTCTGGCGGAATACTCGTACTCAAATGCGATCGAGTCCGCCGTGAAGTCAGCCAAGTTGGGAGAAATCTCCACCGGCACCAGACCTGGTCTGTGGGCCGGCATCGCACACGCAATTTGCGATGAGGAAACTCTAGTTGCTGCCACGGGAGCTAATGTGCCCACGCGGCAAGATAACTCCAAAGCGCTCTCACCATTCATCATGGAAACGCTGAGGAGCGTTCCACCTTCTTGGCTGCCGGAAGTGCGCCTGCCGAGGCTCACCACACGAGGAGCTGCCGCGTACTCAAACGCCGCGGAGGAGCCAATCCTACCGAAATCGTCGGCGCTCACAGCCACGCCCACGATGCCCTCCTCGTGATCGAGCGATTCGCACCTGACGAGCGCGGAAGACACAAATGCCGCGCTAGATGGANGCCCNTTTCCGAACGCACACATCACACCGTCGTGGTCGACGACGTGACGCGCGGTGAGATGCACGACAGTCCCTCCGAAAATAGGACCGAGCGAAGGCGTCGCCGAATAAATTTGGAAATCGGCGCGGAACTCGAACCCGAGCACGGACGCCAGCTCGCCCTCGGAGGATCTCACCTCCAGAGCGGTCCATCCGACGCTCGATGCGGGAGCCTCGCAACCGATCATCGACCACCCGACGCACTGCTCGACAGCATTGACGTGGCGTGGGATGACGACGTTGCCCGTGGGCATGTCGACGGACTCGGCGCGGCCGAAACAGTGCTCGGTGATTCCGTCGAAATTTTCCAGGAAAACCGCGGGTACGGATGTTGAACCAAACCTGCACTCCACGCCCTCCCTGAATCCGCGGCCGCTGATCGTGACCAAAGAGCCGCCCGATGCAAACCCGGATGCCGGATGCACCGCGAGAACGTCCACATCGCGCGTGAACTCGAATTCAAGTTGGTCGAAAGTGAAGTCGACGAGGTTCAGGGAGAGGTCAATCGGGACCAACTCTGGTTTGTGCGCAGGTGACACGCACTCAACAGTCTGCTCACCCGCCGATTTGGCAGACACCGGACCAATCGTACCGATCCTGCAGGCGAGTGCACGCGGATGGGGAACGGAGTCCACAGTGATTGCGACAGTGGCGCCACCCGCTTGCACTCCTTCGACCTGACTAATCGACAACAGCCTGGGCGCGCGCTCAAACTCGAAAATCGTGGTGGAGGGCATGAATTGAAGCGAGTCCTCGCTGCCCACGCTCACCTCCGCGATTGTGTCGTATGCTGCGCCGGTCTCGCACCTGATGAGTGCAGAAGACACGAACGTAGCACCAACAGGGGCGTCGCTCCCGAACCTNCACAGCGAGGCGCGCGCATCCAACATGTGTCGGCCCAGCACGCTCACCACGGTCCCACCAGTCGATAAGCCGGAGTTTGGCGAAATGCCGAAAATCTCAGGACCGACGTCGAAGGAAAAGCTGGAAGCGCCTCCAACAGCGCCGGCGTGAATGTCGAAGGAAACGAACCCGGCAGGCTGAGGCGGGGACAAGCACGCCACGGTGACGTATCCCACGCACTTGCGCTCCGTCTCATACCTGGATGGAGAGCTCGCAGACGCAGCCTCATCGCTGACCACGCCAGCAATCTCCGGCAACCTCGCGGTTGTGCCAGAGACGAGCGCGGTTCCACAAATCTCGAAATCGTCAATGACGGTGGCCTGAACAGCAATAGCACCGAAGGTGCACACAGGTTCGCTGTCTTCGCTGACCGACTCGACGAGCGCGACAATTTCCGTGCCTCCTGTGGCGAGGCCATGTTCGGGCCACACGTCCACCACCGCTGACCTATGACCATACCGGAACAGTACTTCAGATCCTGTGTAGTCGACGAGATTGACAGAGGCATCCAGCTGCACAGCGCCGGCTTCTCTCGCCGGGCTAACGCACTCCACAGCGCCGACTGACACTCTCGCGAGGACAGGGGCTGTTGTGCCGAAGCTGCATGCGATGATATTAGATGCGATACCGTCCGCATCGCCCGTCACCAACATCACAGCGACGCCTCCCTCAACTGCACCGCTCGCCGGAGTGATTCCTCTGAGCGGCGGCGAGTATGAGTACTCGAGCACAGCACCGGAGACGGTGAACTGCTGACCGTCATCACTCACGCTCACCTCCACGCTGACCGCACCGGGAGGATGCGGCTGGGTCTCGCAAAATATCACGGCCGATGAGATAGTATGCGCGGTGACGGGATATGCACCGCCAAAGCCGCAAAGTTGACCATCGCCGATGAGGTGCTCGCCGAGGATGGAAATTATGCTGCCGCCGTCAACCGGCGTGATGGACGGAGCGATGGCGTGGATATCAGGATGCACCTCGTAATGGAACTCGACGGAACGCAGCGAGCGACCACCGTGACCGTGCGTGATCTCCACACTCGTGTGACCGGCGCTCAGAGGCGGAGTGCGGCAAATCACAGACGTCGTCACCATCGGATGCGCATCAACCATCCACCGCTGATGACCCTCGATCTGGCCAGATTGTCTTTGGCCATCAGATCCAAGTTCCCAGTCGCCACCCACACGGTTGCCGTACACCACCTCGTTGCCGAAGCGGCACTGTACATCCTCGCGAATACCGTGGCCCGTGATGGTGACGAGTGTGCCACCGCTGATGGGACCAGAGGNAGGCTCGACTGACAACACATTGGCAGTTGACCAGTGGAAAAAGGCAAACGCAGAGCTCGAATATTCCGCACCGCCGTTGTGAGTCACCTCGAGCTGAGTCGCCCCGATGTCTCNNGCGGGGCTCATGCACTGCATGANGTTGTCGTTCGCCTTGCGCGCGCTGACAGGAGCGATNGTTCCAAACCTGCAGCCGAAGGTCCTGAGCGAACCCTCGACGGAATCCGTTTGGACGCTCACGACGGTGCCACCCTCCTCCGGTCCGCCGGCAGGATCTATGCCTCTCACAGAAATTGGAGTAGCGTAATCAAAGGCAACACCGTTTGAGGTCAGTTGCTGCCTTTCTTCGCTCACGACGCTGACCTCGACCTCGATGGTACCCTCAGGGTGCGCGGGGACCTCACAAAGGACAAGTCTGGACGAAACCTCCACGACAGTGATCGATTCGGTGTCGCCAAACGCACAAATGCGGTCGGCGCCGATGAGGTCAAAACCTGTCACGGACAGGACAGCGCCACCCTCTGTGGATCCAAGCCTGGGCCAGAGCGCGTGCACCTCGGCGGGTGCGCGGAACTGGAAGTCGACTTCGCGCGATGCGCTAAAGCCGCCGAACGCATCGCTAATCTGAACGCTCACGTGACCTGCGGCCAAGGATGGTGTTTGGCAGACCAAATAGGCAACGCCATACCTCTGAGTCCGGCTCGCCCACTGCGTAACCTCAGTTCCATTTGTTAAAACCTGCCTGGTCATCCTGTCCACGGTATAAACGGTATCGACGCCAGCGAAATGCTGACCGTCGACAACCTCGTTGCCGAAGCGGCAGCGGGTCGTGTCGCGCAGGCCGTGGCCAACGACCGTAACGAGCGTGCCGCCAGCGATTGGACCAGAGGCAGGATCGATTGACAAAATTTCGGATTGCGGCCAGTAGGAGAATGAAGTCCATGAGGATGAATAATCCGCACCGCCGTTGTGAGTCACCTCGAGCTGAGTCGCCCCGATGTCTCGTGCGGGGCTCATGCACTGCATGATGTTGTCGTTCGCCTTGCGCGCGCTGACGGGAGCGATGGTTCCAAACCTGCAGCCGAAGGTCCTGAGCGAACCCTCGACGGAATCCGTTTGGACGCTCACGACGGTGCCACCCTCCTCCGGACCACCCTCTGGGTACGCAGCCCGAAGAGCAACGGGGGATGCATAATCGAACAGAGCATTGCTCGAGGAGAACTGTTGCCCCTGGTCGCTTACACTAACCTCCACTGCGACGGAACCTTCCGGATGTGCTGGTGATTCGCAGATGATCACCACGGAAGACACCTCGACGGCAGTCGTAAACTCGGCGTCTCCAAAACCGCAAATGGTCTTGGCGGAGTTTGCGCCGACGAGGTTAACGCCTTGCACGGTCACCACCGTGGAGCCTTCAGTGGATCCCACGGGAGGGTGAACGGCGACGACCTCTGCGGGCACTTGGTACTCGAACTCGTGCTTGCTGTCGCTGAATATTCCGATTATGTCGGTCACCTCGACAGTGGTCACTCCCGGGTAGTAGCTCGGAGCGACGCACCGAATCTCCTGCCAGAGCATTCTCCAGCCGATGCACAGCGTCGAGTTATCCGCGCCGCCGTCAACGCCAGTGCACGCATCCGGTCCTCCGACGAATTGGCCGGTGACGATGTCCATGCCGAAGCGGCACTGCACGCCCCTATCCGCACGTAGACCGCCCGCGTAGACCACGACCTCGGTGCCTCCACGCTGGGGTCCGGTGGTTGGAAGCACCGCGTGAACCACCGCGGTGGCCACGCCGTAAGTGAACAACACCTCGGATTCGGTCCACACCTCGCCCTCGTTGAGTGAGGTGGCGACGGGGACCTGGCCACCGGCGTGGGCGGGCTGTACGCACGACGTACCGAGCGCGTACCTCTGCCCCCTGACCGGTCCAATCGTTCCGAATCTGCATGGCGCATCTACGGAAGGGTCGGAGAGGGAGTGATCGACGTGAAGTGCCAGCTTAACAGTGGCGCCGCCCTCGAGCGGACCCTGCGGAGGTTCGATGCCGACGACCCATGGCTCTTGCACGTACTCGTATAAAACACCCGAGCGCGTGTATTGCTGCCCATCGTCTCCGAGCCCGAGCTCGAATGCGACGATGCCGATGTCGTGATCGGGCACCTCGCATTTAACGAGCGCGGAGGAAACCCGGTCAAGCACGCCAGGTGAGAGGTCATCAAATCGATACAGGCCTTCATCCTCAACGAAATCTGCGCCCACAACCTTGACAACACCAACACCAGACGCCGGACCGGAGACAGGCTGAATGCGCCTGACGATCGGCACGGAGCGGTACTGCACGTAAAGTCCAGAGGACAAATACTCACCGCCGCCAAGACCAACAGAGAGTGAGACAAAACCGGGTGGTGAAGACGGTGCATCGCACGCCACGGTAGACCAACCCTGGCAACGACTCAGTGCACTCCATACCGCGTCTGGGTCTCTGTAAAGCGTTGTGTTGTAGCCCGGGACGGTGCGAGCGACACCTGTGCATATACGGGATGTGGCGAGCACCCGTGCTGGTACGACCTCGGTCCCAAACCTGCACGAAGTCTGCTCTGTTCTCGCCATCTCCCCGAAGGTCTCCACAATTGTGACACTGCCACCACTTGATGGCATGGTAGCCGGATCGACAGAGTACGCGTGTATGTCTCTGCGGTACGCAAATGCAGTCTCGCTAGTCGCTCCGACGCCATTAGCCTCCGCTCGAAGTTGCACGTACCCAGACGCACGGGCGGGGGAGGCGCACTCGAGGCCGACGACTGACCCGTCCGATGCTCGTCTCGCGGCGACACGAACAGAGCCAAAGGAGCACGCGAGGTTGCCATGTCCTGACGAGAATCCGTCGAGAGAGGCGACTACCAGCGCGCCGCCAGATTCAGAACCGTCCGTAGGGGTCGCCCCGACGACGTGCGAGGGCGCAACATACTCCAACTGCGGCATGTCGCCGGAAGTTTCAGCGAGCTGCCCATCGACCCGAGGTACGACGACCGCGGCTCCCTCAAAGTGAGCTGGCGATTCAATCGAAGCCACCGCGGAGGACACGACACGCACGAGAGTCGATTCCGGCGATGATCCCACGACAACGTCGATATAGTCAACCTGCATATGATCTCCCTTGAAGTGGATTACGTCGCCGCCCGAAGTCGACGCGTACGCGGGTTCAACGACCGCGACGTGAGGAGATGGGATGACAAAAATCTCGGCACCGGGCAGTGGAGAATGCGAGTGGCCGGTGAAGGAGTCAGACGGGACGGCTGCAAGCCACAGGGATACCGCGCCGGATGGAAGTGGTGGTGCGATGCATCGCACGATTGCACTACCCAAACATTTGTTTGCAGATTGACCGGCCGTGGCGTTCCAGTTTGACCCTCCGACACAAACTTCCTCGACATCGGTGACCGTCGCGGGTGCCGAGTAATCCCCGTTGAAGACACAGGAGAGATCGTCGTATGCTCCGCCCGGAATGGAAGCCTCGATGAACAACTCAGCCCCTCCGGACGAAACAAGCGAAGTAACCGACACCGATAATGTCGCTGGATCAGGACGTTGCGCGAAAGCAAGGTCATTAGACTCTGGAGTCCTGTCCGCACCGTTCAGCGAGAGCGCCACCGAAGCCGTCAAGCCAGCTGCTGCCGGCGTCACGCACTCGTATCCCATCGCACTGGCTCGAGCCATGAGACCAATCGTCCCGATGTGACACGATGGATTGCTAGCCCGAGTGTGTACCGAATCAGGATGCGAGGTGATGGTCAGCAGCACCCCGCCTGCGTTCGAACCACCAGTCGGCGTCACTGACAACGGCACGAAATCCTCCTTGTAGGTAAATGCGAGAACGGCATCTCCCGTCGGAGGTGCGTCTGCGCCCAAACCGAACATAACTTGCCCAGGCATCCTCGCACCCGGCGTCTCACAGTAGACCAACGACGATGACACAACATGCGCGTCAACAACGTCCGTGCCCGACCAGCACGCATCAGCGCCGTGAAGATGTGAGCCGGTGATCCTTGCGACAGATCCACCTCCCATTCCACCATCCGCAGGCTGCGACAGGAAAAGAACCGGGGCAGCAAGGTACTCGAATGGAACGCCACCGGTACCTGAGGGTGGAGTGTGCGGGTCTCCGACGGTCACCTGCGTCCACCCGGCGGCTTGCGCGGGAGCGATGCAGCGGACTGTGGTGAACCCGAGGCACTGTCCGCCGCGGCCAAGCTCCGCAAACCACGCAGACGGTTCTGACGTCGTCGGCGCGGATGGAGAACTCGCCCACTTGGCGAACTGAGAAGTGACGTTGACTTCTGAGCTGCTCGTGAGAGTGTCGATCGGGCCTTCGTAGAAGGATCCAGATAGCGTGGTGTTGAGTGCCGGGAGGTATGCGTTACCTCCGGACAGGCACACTTCCCAAGAGTTGACAAAGTGCGCTGGCGTGGAATCCAATCCGAAATGACAGAATCTGGGCACATGCTCGTCTGCCTCGCCGCGTTTCGCGACGGTGACGTCCACCAAGGAACCACCGCTTGAGATGGAACGCTCGGGATATGTTGCGAGAACCCTAACCTCGGAATCCAGACCGTAAGAATTGTACTTCAGCCCGTTGAAAGCTGGAGACGATGAGGAGAGATCGGTGGTGATGAGCAGCGGTGCAACGCTCGGAGTGCGAGCAGGCGCAAACAGCTCAACGCCGCCGCCACCGAGCGATCGAATAGACAGCGGCCACACTGTTCCGAACTGCACACTCGCGCCTTGCGTACCCGAACCAACAGTCCAATGCTCGGCGCCTACGAGGGTCAACACCAAACGCGCGCCGCCCTCTGATGGGCCCGCGGGCGGGTCCAGAGCAACTGGTCTCGGAGAGTTGACATACTCGAAAGAAGCATATTCCAACCCCTGAATTGGCCCAGTCGCGCTCAACTCAAGCGCAACAACGCCCTCCGCGTGCGCAGATGATTCGCACCTGGCAAGCACGGAAGAGATTAAATATGCGTTGGTGGGCTCGTCCCCGCCAAAGTGACAGAGCATGCCTTCGGGCTCAAAAGCTACGAGTTCGTATCCTGTAACGGTGACCAAGGAACCGCCACCTGGCCCTCCGACGAACGGATTCGCAGCCATCGTGACTGCAGGAGGCTGGAACAAGAACCACGCACCCTTGCCCTGGTCCATATTATCAGGGATACCATCCTCGAAGCCGTCCGCAACGCCGATGCGGATGAAACCCGGGGGCATCGCTGGGGTGTAACAGACAATCGCGTTTGGCGTAACAGCATCAGTTGCGACGAGTTGGTGTCCCATTCTACAGTATGGCTGTTCGCCTTGCTTGAAGTGAGCACCGGTGACTGTGATGAGATCACCGCCTTGCGTGAGGCCATGTGCGGGCATAACTGCATCGACAACGGCTGGTTCACGGTATTGGAAAGTCACCGCGGCCTCTGACACATCGTGCCAGTTTTGGGTGACGTATAGAGGAACGAAACCAGGGACATGGCTCGGGAGGACGCAAGCGGTCTGGCTGGGAGACAACAAGAATCCAGCGACATGTCCAAGCGTACCAATCTTGCATCCGTATGGTACATCCCTGTCGAAGGGGCCACCCGATACGGTGATGACCGCTCCTCCCACCGCAGGTGCGCCGTAAGGCTCGATGGCATCAATCGACGGGTGATCGCGTAAATGGAGCTGAATCCTGGAAAATGACTTGTCCATGGTGTTGAGTGAAATCTCCAACGCAAGATCTGCCTTCTGGTGCTCCAGCGTCTCACATATCACCAACGCGCTACTGATGAAGTGCGCGGGCTCAACTGCTAGCGTGCCGAGGGAGCAGAACGTGCCAACCTTGTAAGGCATCTCGCCGAGTTCGGCGAACTGCATGAAGTGCTTGCCGTTGACCATCACCAACTCACCACCCCTCGTGGATGCAAAGGTCGGTTCCAGGAGGCTCACCTTCACCCTTGGGTGGAAGTGGAACTGGTTCCCGAAGTTTGTCGTCTCTGAACCATCGAGGAGCTCGAGGGCGGCGAAACCTGCGGGCTGAGGCGGGGTCATACATATGATCCTGAAGCTATTCACCCAGATTGCAGAGGTCTGCGTTGACATGAACTTGCATGACACGTCTTGCGAGTCAAAGTTGGCACCATCGATGACAGCTGGGGTGCCGCCCGTGACTGGACCGTTGGTAACAAGTACCTCCGTGATGAGAGTGTAGCCATAGATCAAACCCAGCGCCTCCAATGCGGAAATCTGGCGGCCAGAATTGGCATCGTCCGCTGACGGCAGGTAGTTGATGACCAGACCGGTGGTCGTGTAGTCGAATGCGTTGGCGGATATCTCCAAGGTATTTTGACCCTTATTTGCCAACACCCCAGAAAAGCTGGGAGATCGAGCAGGAGCCTTACACATGATGCGGTCCTCAGAATAGAACGCAGCAGCGACTTGGACGGTACCAAATCTGCATGACAGAGTATCCACGTCGATGAAGTCATCACCGCGAAGCACAATCTCCTGGCCTCCGTTGGACTTTGCCTCATCTGGGTCAAAGGAGTACAGCTTGGGTTGCCAGTAGAAAGAGTGCATACCGGTCCGGCCTTCTTCCTCGCCGCCCACAATTTGCGAATCATGCACATCAAGAGTCATGGTGAGAAGAGCCTCGCCCGATAGACGACGGGGAGGAGCTGCACATCGAATGATACTGCTCGAAACAACTTCAGCATCCTGGAAATATCCAGAGCCGAACATGCATCGGTAGCTGTGATCCCGCCGGGTAAAACCGTCGCCGTACAAGTTCAGCATGGTCCCACCCATGGTCGGGCTGCGCCTCGGGTAGTGATGTACCATGTGGAATATTCCAAAGTACTCGAAATCGACCGTGCCCGAGTCGAACACAGTCAGCGGCGAGCCAAGCGCAACAGCGAGGCCATGTGGACCAATGCCATCTGCAAAGGCTGAGTGTACGATGGAAACTTGAATGACGCCAGGCTCATGCGCAGGGACAGTGCATTCCACGTCGGTCGCAGAGATTGCACGCGCCTCTTTCACCTCCCCGTCAAACATGCACGCCACGTTGCCCAAGGTAAGCGTCCCGAGTCCCGTGAACGTAACCCGGTTCCCGCCCGCAGTTGGTCCAAACAGCGGCGCGGCAGCGATCACCTCAGGAATGGGGAGAACGTGGAATGTAGGTGCTGGTCCGTCGCCGCCAGTCATCAAGTTGATACCCGGAGTAACGCTCACCCGTCGCCAGCCCGGCACCGCAGCGGGTGTGGTGCACATCATCGATGTGGACGTTGCCCTGGACGCAACCGGNGCGATTGTCCCAAACTGACATGCAAACGGAGGGAACAGCGAGTTCTCCGCCACAATCACCGGCAAAGATCCCACGTGAACCTCCAACGAGACGCCGCCCTCTGCCCAGCCTGTGGGAGGCTCCACAGCAATCGCTCTGACGCTAGGTAACACATCAAGCACAGAGGAACTGTCTTGCGTCCACCGTAAACCCTGATCGGTCACAAGGTTAAGCTGGGTCAGGCCCGGGAGCATGTGGCTTGGAGCCTCGCACTTGATGTATGCCGAAGACACAAAAATGGCAGCTGTAGCCGAGTCCACGGAGCCAAACGTGCACGATACGTAGCCGGTTTCTGCGGGACCCTCATCAATAGGGAAGTCGAAGCCTTCTGCGTGAATCACCCACGCTGGGTCATCCGTGATGATGCCTGGATGGACAATGCTGACCAAGGCGGATGGAGTGAACGTGAAAGAAATCTCAGCAACATCCGCTCCAATGTCTGTCCTGAATCCAAGAGGAACGAAGCCAGGCGATGATGGCGTGGATTCGCATATCACCATACTCCAACCCATNGCGACGCCAAGCGTTCGCCACGTGTCCGTGGAATTNANGTGATCGAGCGCGTGTGCACGCGCCACACTCACNTCCTCCGGGGACCTCAGCTCGTCTATGTTGAGCCAATCTGCGGGAGATGTCTTCTCACCAAACGCGCAGCTTCCCACAAATTCATGCGTGCGAAGCGATGCGAGTCCGGAGCCGACGACTGCAACACGCGTGCCGCCCGTGGATGGACCACGTGTCGGGTAGGCAAACTCGATCTTCGGAGTGTTCGCGACGTGTACGGAAGCGAAAGTATCAGTGGAAAATTGAGAGTTGCGACCAGATCCAGCAACGCGAAGTGCACGTTGTGGTTCACTAGCGGGCGACACGCACTCAAGTAGTCTTGACGATACCACTCTGCTTGGTGTCGGTCCCACAGTACCAAAGGCGCACGAATCGATCGCATCAGATGCGAAGCCAGTCCCATGAAGATTGACCACGTTGCCTCCCGTCTCAACGGTGTTGGGAGGATCAATGGCAAAGACTGACGCACGTTCCATAAACTGGAATTGCGCTGAATCTGTCGTCCATGTCTCCCATGCATCATCAAGCGCCAACTCGATTTTAATTGTGCCCTCCTCGTGTGCGGGGGACTCACACACCATCAATGCCGAACTCACAAACGTACTGAGTGTTGGGGACGCACTGCCAAAGCCGCATGCCCGACCGGCGTCAGAAAAGTGCGAACCGACTATACGCACAAGCGAGCCACCAGCGGAAATTCCAAAGGATGGGGTTGCATAGGCAACCGATGGGATCGCCTCGAAAGCAAAGTCGACCAAGTGTCCCGTTGGCGCCATATCAAATTCTGAACCGTCAGCCGACTTCATCCCAACTTCCACACTGACGAAACCTGGTGAGTTTCTCGGGGTTTCGCATGTGAATATGACGGGCATGATAGGCCTAGCGTGTAGAACGTCGAACGCCTGATTGCTCCAAGCAGTGGCATTGGCGACTGAAAACTCAAAGAAATCCGCTTCGACGCCGAGCCCAAGGTAAGCCATCTCCGCTTTTGTCGCAACGGTGACCTGGTCTCCGAATCTGCAAAACGCACGCGCGGTGTCCATGAACGGGCTTGCCACGATAGTGATGGTCGTTCCGCCCAGCGACGAGGTAGCAGCTGGGAATAGTGTTTCCAGCTTTGGTGTGGGAATACATCGTACACCAACGGGTCAGACAAAGCAACCGAGTGCAGGTAAGCTGCGCCAACCGGAATCACGCCCCGGGGAGGAGTCATTGTCGGGGAAACACACGCCATTGTAGCACGGGATGGACGACCGTGGACAGGGAAAACGCTGCCGAAATAGCATGACACGTCCTTGGGTGCATTGTCGGTGAAGGTGATCTCGATGACGGTTCCGCCTGTACCGTATCCTTCGCTTGGAAACATGGAAGAAGCGAAAACATCATCGTAGAAAGAGAAAGCAACCTGATTATCCGTAAGCTGCTGACCGTGCGATGAGAGAAGCTCAACCGACACCATGCCGGTCTCGTGAGCCGGGGCCTCGCACTTGGCAAGCACTGACGACACCACCTCAGCATACGAGGGGTCCGCCAGCCCAAAGCCGC
>JGI26273J51734_10000423_pt1 | contig 22899 bp, 37 predicted proteins | sample SaaInlV_125m_DNA_FD_51734 | JGI IMG/M metagenome (IMG submission 51734) | reverse complement strand
TTCCATGCTTCATTTGCATCAACATTAAATACGTCAAGTGTACCAATAGCAAATACAATCATATCAATTAAACCATCCACAACTTCCTCTGCATCAGAGTTATTAAGTGCAGTCAAAGTTTCTTGGTATTCCTCACCAATCATTAACATACGAAACATAAGATATTTGCGCATAAGATCTTTATCATCTTTGTTTTTTTCAAACCATTCTTTGACGCCAAATTTGTTGTGCATCATATAAATGTCGTTTACCATATCAGTCATTGTCTAGTAGTCCTTCATTTTTAACTTGTTGAATTTTGTCTTTAATTTGTAGTCGTTTTTTCTTAGCCTGAGTNATGTATTTGTCTGGCGCCTTTTCTGCCTCAAGAGCTTCCACNACAGTATTTTGATACCGCCATGATGCTTCNAGAACATTTAGTCGTGTGTTAGTCATTNTTATCTCCTATACAAAGAAATCGTCGAGTGTTGAGATTTTTACTGCAGACCAACCTATAGCTTCTAGGATTGATCTTAGTGGACTTAGGAATACTTTTTCGAACTGTGTTTCATAATCGATATACTTTTGTAATTCAAATTCTTTTGGAAGAACACCTGGAAACGAGATAATGTTTTCGCGAATAGGGTTTGGTGTCTTAAGATAAACGAATTTGATTTTGTCACCGCCTGCAACAGGTTGGAACTTTTTATCCAATCCTTTTTCAGCAAGGTAATGATTGTAAAGGATAGCACCNCGGACATGCATTGGGCAACCTTTTTTGTATAGATTAATACTACGATCACGATACTTATCAATGTTATCAGTGCCAGAGTTGCGGCCAATATCTTCAGGTTGCAGTTTATAAAACTCTTGTCTAAACTCTTCGATAAACTGCTGAACAGCAGCCTCATCTTGGTTCATGATAACTTTAAACGAATCTTTTAGTTTATCACGACAAACTTCAGGTGTAGATGATCTTACTGACTCGAGACCAGTTACTGAGATTTTTGGATTTTCATAGTGAACACCCTCGGAGTTGAGAGTATTCATAATGTACCGTTTCTTAGCAATGAACACTGATTTGTCTGTAATCTTTTCCCGCTTCATTACCATTGCTTGGCGATATGAACCCATACGTTTAGCGAGATTTTCATAACCAGCTTCAAGTACTTGTTCGATTTTAGTTGAGCAAACTTTGTCTAGGAACTCTTCGCCTTGCTTGCGTGTAATATCTGTAGTACCAAAAGCAGCTTTAATGAGTGGGCCAAAGTCAACATAGATTGAGTCAGTATCAATGTATATGATATAATCTTTATCGCTTGTCTTAAGCACTTTGTTAAGATATTCGTTAACAGATTTTTGAGCATATCGAATAGATAACTGACCTGATGTTGTGATAGCTTCAGCCATGTCGTTAATATAGTATAGGAAGTAAATATTAGCTGTAGCACCATAAAGAGAGTTCATAGCAATTTTAATAGCCATTTGCTGGTTATGTAAATTATTTGCTTCACGTTTTAAATTCTCTTTAGATACAGGATCAGTTGCTTCCTCAAGGGCTTGCTCAACCTTAAGCATGTTTTGTTTAATGATTTTACGATTACCATAGTATTCGTCAATAATTTCTGGAATGATACCCTTAACTTTATTAGTAAAGCATGCACCATTAGCACATACAGACATGTCAGTTCGTTGTGATTGGAACGATCCATTCAATACCATTTCTTGAGAAACATATTCACGTTCCTCAGGTAAGTATGTTTCAGGTGACATGTTGTATTGCAACATAAGGTGTGGATACAGAGAGTTCAAATCAAATGATACAACCCAAGGATGCATGCCAACTTTTGGATCTTTAACATAACCACCAACGAGATCACCAGCTCTTTCACCAGGTCCACCTTTAATTGGTGGTACACGACCCGTTGACATCAAACGACGATAGAGAGTTGTTTCCCAAATACCCACAGTACCAAACGCATCATTAAAGTTTACACCACCACCATAAGCAACGGTCATAACCAGGGATAACAAACCGGTTTCATCTTCAAATCGCTGAATTAGCCATGTATCTTTAAGGTTATAGTCAAGATATAATTGTGGGTTTTGTTCATACAAATCAGTAAGGGTACCATATTCAGAGTAATCTAGTTTCTTTTCACCAAGAACAACGTAAGCAATATGGTCAAGCTTCCATGATTCTTGAGGACCATATTTGTAACCAAACTTTTTAAACGCATCCATATAGTCAACGACTGACACACCACTGATTTGATATGTGTTTTGCATTTTACCAAAGAACTCTCGACCGGTAGGTCTGATATTACGCCAAGGAGAAAGATCTTTTGCCCACTCCTCACCAAACAATCTAATCATACGTGTGATAATATATTGAATATCAAAGTATTCGACGTTCCAACCAGTAACAATGTCTGGATAGTTATTCATCCAAATTTGTTTGAACCGACGGAGCAATGCTTCCTCAGAGTCAAACTTCATAAACTGAATAAGATCTGGATCAAGGTCGAGTAATGTTTTTGATTTGTCGTAATCTTTTAAACCGAGCAAATGATACTCTTCAGATTTAGAAGACTTATAAGCAATAGATGTGATAGACTTATCTGCGGTATTCATATCAGGATAGCCGTCAGCAATGTCCACCTCAATGTCAAACGAAACAATGTTAATTTTGCTTACGTCAAATTTAATTTCGTTTGGATACTCTTTTTGAATAAATGACGCAACATGGTTGGTCGTACCGGCAATTTCAAATCCACCTACGTCTTTGTATTGCTCGACCCACTCTTTTGCATGTTTCATTGAGTCCATACTGATTGGAGCCAATGCCCGACCAGTAGTAAGTGAACGAAAACTAGAATTTTTGTCGTCTGTAAGGCAATACATCGTTGGGTTGTACTTAACCTTGCGCTCAAAGCGTGTACCATTTTGGTAACCTCGCCAGAGAATAGTATTGCCGTAGCGCTCGACAGATGTGTAAAAATTAGACATGCTCATCCTTTATCATAATATAGTTCATAGTAACACAAGTTTGGTGGAATGTCAACCTTTTTCTTTCCATGAGTCCATTTCAGTAATAATGTCNNTNCCTTCCTTATCGTGAGCAATACCAAGNGCCATAGCTTGAATGTCGTTAATAAGCTCTTGGCANGTTGCTTTATCATAAGTTTTTTCTGCTTGTTCTGAAAACTCGTTACGAAGTCGATGAACCATNATGGCTTTATCTTTCATAACACTAAGACGCTTTATTAAGTCTTCCACTGAATGTTGCATATTATTCTCCTACGCTGCAATTTCACTAAAGTTTTTGACCTTTTGGAATTTGAGGTGGGATACAAATTTGTCTCCGAACTGATCACCTCGGTGGCTGATAACAAAGATATTGTCGTCAGCATTTAAGTTTTGTAATGTTTCAATCAAGTTTTCAACACCGACNCCATCCATTGCGCCATCTAGTGTTTCATCAAGTACCAGCAAATTAGTTGATACTGAATTACGAAGCTTTGCTACTGTACGCCAGGAAAGCATGATACTTAATGTAATACGAAGCTTTTCACCTTCAGAAAATGAAGCATATGAAAATGTATCACGGAAACGAGACTTAATTACCTCGTTAAAGTTTTCATCTAATTGGAAGTCAACAAACAAATCAAACGCAGACAANTACTTATTAATCAACTTATTCATTACTGGTATGTATTGACGAATAATTTTAGATTTAATACCACCATCCTTGAGCATAGTAGATACAATACCTAGGATTTCTTTTCTATTAAAGAGTTCGGTTTGTTCGACTTCAATGGAATTTAGGTTTGATTTAAATTCTTCAAGTTTTGTCGTGTCGACAGCTTCGACATCTTCTTCAGCAGATTTAAGCTCGTTTGAAAATCCGACAAGCGCTCCCTTTGATACTTTAATTTGAGCTCTATGATCTCCAATTTTGAGGTTGTTGTCTCTAATCTCGTCTTCAATTGATGATATCTCTTCAATTCTTGATTCATAACCTTTTACCTTTTCCAATAATTGTTCAAGCCCGCCGTCGAGTTCAACGATCTTTTTACCTTTGTCGGTAATAATAGTTTCTTTAAAATCATGTTCAATACCTTGTTTACATGTAGGACAATTATCATGATTGTTATAGAACGAAAGCTCGTCGTGGTGGCCACGAAGTTTAATAGCTAATTCTTGCTTTAAGCGCTTAGCTTTTTCAAGCTTATCTTTTACAGTAGGCTTATCAGTAATAGTTTCATATTTGGATTCAACCATTGTTTCAATAGACTCTATATTACCTTTTTCTTCTTCAATTTTAGTAATATGCTCAGTCATTTTAGCGCGGATTTTATCAACTTCCTTTTCTTTAATCTTACGAATAGAATCGTTATGCTCTTCAGCAGTTTGGATTTTATTTTCAATTAAATCTTTTTGATACGAGTTTTCATTAATGTTTTCTTTATTCAATCCAACTCGATCTTTNANTAAGGTATTCATTGTNCTAAACACTTGAATATCTAAGAGGTCTTCAATAATTTCACGTCGAGAATGTGCAGGTAATTCCATAAATGGAACATAGGTTGCACTACCTAATACAACAATTTGAGTGAAAGATTTGTAATTTAATTTAAGGATACTTGATTCCAAATAAGCCTGATAATCACGGGCGGCGGCATCTTGGTTAATCATATTTCCATTTTGCCATATTTCAAGTAGGTTTGGCCTAATACCACGGCGAATAAGATACTCGTTAGGACCAATAGAAAATACGATTTCAACTAACAAATCTTTTTGATTTATTGAGTTAATCAACTGGTTTTTATTAATTTTTCTAAATGGTTTACCATATAAAGCAAAAACAATAGCGTCAAGCAATGTTGATTTGCCAGCACCATTTGTACCACTAACTAGAGTATTTGCTGTATCATTCAATTTGATAACAGTAAAACTATTGCCAGTGGAAAGTATGTTTTTATAACGTATTTCTTTAAATAATATCTTCATACAATACTTTGAGCCTCAATATATAATTCGTCAATTAGATCTTTGATTTGTGATTTATCAACTTTAGTTTCCATAGAGTCAATATAAGCATGAAGAATATCTTTTGTATCCTGAGTTTCATCTAATATTTCGTCTACACCAGTACCTTCAATATTCAACGCGTCTTCTATAGCTTTAACATCAGCTGCGCCTGAGTCAGCTAATTTATTCATAAACAAATCATGTATATATGGATTTGTTCTATTTTTAACAATGACCTTAATATATGCATCTTGGATATTCGTGGTATCCAAATGAGCGATATCCTCAATGGTCATGTCAGCATCATCATATTCAATTTTATGAAAGACTTGGAATGGATTCAATACCCGCTCAAGTTCTCGCGTTTCAGTATCTAATACATGGAAACCACGGCGGCCTTGGTAATCTGACCAAGTCATTTCATATGGAGCACCAAGATAATTAATGTTGCCATTTTGTGATGGGTGATGGAAATGTCCAGAATATACTTGTTCAAAAGACTCAAATAATTCTTTCTTTGTACCATGCTTACACAACTGGCCTTTAATCATTTCAAATCCCATGATTTCAAAATGACCCATAAGGATATGAGCACTTGAATTTTCAATGGCTTCAAAACATTTCTCACTATTATTTTTGGTGATCCACGGTACCATCATAACATCAGTTGATCCAAATGTCAACTCTTTTGGTTCATGCTCGTAAATATGGAAATTATCATATTCTTTAAGCAGCAAATCCATTGAATTAACTTCATTTGTATTTGTATAATAAACTGAGTGGTTACCAACAACAGCATGGTAAGTAATACCACGTGATTGAATTTGGTCAAAGAAAAACTCTTTAGCTCGTTTCAAAGAGACATAATTAATAAACTTACGACGATCAAATGTGTCGCCCAAGTCAAGAATTGTTTTAATATTGTTATCATCAATATGCTTAAAGAATACTTCTCGGAAAAACTTTTCCTGGTGATCTAAAAATACTTTAGAATCACCACGGACACCGAGATGCATATCAGTAATAATAGCTATTTTCATTTCTTTTTCTCTTTTTTCTGCGCCTCTTTGTCTTCGTAATCTTGTACAAAGCTATTCATATAGTCTGCGCTTGTATTGAGATAAAGATCTACTTCTTCACCGGTGTATGTACCACCAGAAGCTAACATACTTTGAGAAGATTTAAATCTAATGTACATTTGTCTTTTTTCTTTAGCGATACGTCTCAAAAATGCATACCAAATAATTTGTGTAAAGTAAGCAAATGGGTTTTGAGATTTATCAGGATTAAAGTTTCTAATGTATAACAGACAGTTTTCAATTCCATCTGAGATCATATCTTCTTTGTATGTGTAACCAGAGAAGTTTGGTTTGGTTGCCAATCGTGTAGCAATTTGATAAATGCATGTACCGATGTAGTCTGGAACTCTTGGTAATTCATCTCCAGTATCTTCAGCGACAGTACAATCAGCTTTATATTGAATTAACGCATCGAGGAAATCTCGATTGTTTACATAGTTACGTTTAGCACGTCTGGCCATTGCAACCTCCTAATGTTTTGTTGACTTGATATCATAGTATACTATATTATATAGAATGTCAACTACTTTTTTATTTGTTTAACTGAAAAAAAGCCTTGACAATTTCTGGATACGTGGTATAATAGTCTTATCTACTATAAAATAATAGTTATATTTCAACGGTATATACCTTGAATGGAAACTGTTGTACACTGTATATCTCAATGCGTTTCCTAAAATGTTGTAAGGTATAGTTGGAGAAAGAACCTTTGGATAAATCATCAGTAATATCATATAGAGTAGCGGAGTCCGCGTCGTTGCCCTTTCTTAGGGCACGACCAATTGATTGTAATACTTTGACTTCTGATTTAGAACCAGATGCAAATATGACATTATCAAGTTTCTTCAAATTCACTCCAGTTGAGAATACACCATAAGATGCGAGAATATCATGCTGTTTGATTGGATCTTCCTCTACCAAATGACGTATACGTTCACGTTCATCACCTTTGGTTCCACCATATATAAAGTGCAATTGGCGATCATCCTTACGAAGCATAGGCTCAAGGATTTTACCATGCTTTTCAACAAGATCAAATAAAACCAAATTATTCTGACCTTCAAGAGACCAAAGCAAATTACGGATAAAGATATTTCTTTTATGATTGTTTACAAGGAATTCTCTTTCAGCAGGATATTTCTTACTGGGTTCTTTGATTTGTTTAAAGGCATCAAGGAAACCTTTACGTGCTTCTTGGTTGTGAGATAATACAATAGCTTTTACTTTAAAATCTGCAACAGTACCAGAATCAATCAAGTCCTTGGTAGTAACATGCTTATGAACTGGACCAAAGCATCCTTCCAATACAAGTCTATGTGTTTTGCTTTCCTCTGATTTTAAAGTTCCTGTGAATCCATGTCTATAATGACATTCATCAAGTGCTTCCATAATTTTTTGTAATGATTTAGCTTGGAACAAATGTGCTTCGTCACCTAACACAACTTTAAATTGACTAAACCATGCTTTTGGTAATTTAGCCAAAGATTGCCAAGTACTTACAACAATGGGAGCATCGGTTTCTTTATCAATACCGCCTTGAATTTTATAGATGTTCTCTCCTTCTTCCCCATAGTCTATAAAGTCTCCAGCCATCTGGTGCACCAGAGAGATCGTTGGAACGATAATAAGTGTTCTATGACCGTATTGTTCTCTGTAATATAGCATCATTAAGTAAATAATTAATGATTTACCAGAGGATGTAGGGGAAAGGGAAAGTGAACGACCAGATCTTAATGCATCTACGACGTATTTGTTTTGATAATCTCTTGGCTCAAATTTAACATTAAAGTCTTTTGCTAATTGATAACCAATATCATCAGGGATATCATAACCATGTAAAAGAGTTTGGTCAGCACGTAGCTCGTAACCGCGGTCTTCACAAAATTGTTTTAATTTATGGAATAAACCTACATATAAAACAGGTCTCATAGGAGAAAAGATACGAATCCATCCATCCCATACTCTATTTTTATATGCTGGGGAAAATTGATAGTTTTGAGGCTGAAACTTAAAGTAAGTCTCGAGCTCCATTTTAATACCAGCTTCACAATCAATTTTTAAATAAACGGCATTTAAGCGTTCAACATTCACAATATCCATAATACCTATACTTCAATATCTACAAATTCACCTTCAGTTGCAGCTGGTAAAATCTTATCTCCATTTGGAGCATACCGTAATACCGNTTGCTGTCTAAGTATATTTATCTCTTCTATCCGCTCTTCNATTTCCTTAACTCGATGGCCAGCAATCTCAGCTCGAGTAGCCGCTTCAACAACGCGAATACGTTCTTTTTCTAATGGTGGCAAAATGTTTTCGCTATTAGGATACACCATTGGATGTCCGTATACGTTATTGATTTCTGTCATTAATATTCTCCATGCTGGAATTTTAAAATATCAATCATCGACTTAATAATAAAGTTTCGACCATGTATTGTTCGAACAATATCTTCAAGGAAGTTAGCCCGAGCTGAATGATAATCTATTTTCAAACTTATATTAATAATATCCTTGTCTGCTTGTAGATATTTATCCATATCCTGACGAATGATTCTTTTTTGGTTTGGNCGCCATCCAAGCTCTCTTAAATCTTCTTCAGCCATAGTACCATCAAGCCATTCTCTTTTTAATAGCTCGAGTTCTTTATAATCTGCGCGTAATTTCTTAACCTTAAGCGCTTCTTTATAATACATATTGTAATATTTACTATGGAGTTCAGGTATGCGCTTAGCTTCTCCGCCCAAATTCGTTTCGTCAATTTTACAGTCCTTGGACCAGATGTTACTGATATCGTCAGTACTCATAATGCAAACCTTTTCACAAATTTTAATTCTATATTATTCTATCACATCATGATAGGAATGTCAACTAAAATCTTCAATCGTCATATTTGTGTATCTCACGGATACTGAAGCTTCGGGATAAAATATGTCTGATTGCGTGACGTCGAGGTTAATTCCTGAAACTGAGATTGGAAAACAATCTGTAAAAGTAAATCTAATATTGCTGTTTCGAGCGCTGTTTTCTATTATAACTGCAATATCTGAGGTAGTTCCATATTTACTATCAGAAATTTTTTTATATTGGTCAGTGCTTTGAGGAGATCCCAAGCCTTCCATCCAACTTAAAATTTCTGTGTAGTTGTTCATATTTTCATCTACCACAAAGGTAAGATCAAACTCACCATATTCTAATCTGTCTCCTGTCTGGTATGCCCTATGAATAGGAGATAACTGTTCGACAGGCGACATGCTAATAGAGGGAGATGTAAATTTTTGAGTAAAGAATTCAACATTTGGCATCCTATCTATTATCACCTTAAAGGATACTGGTGACAAATAATTTGTAATCATTTCATATTTCCTATTGACATTATGTTTGATGTATGATAGTATTTATTAAGAATGGAATACAGGCAGTAGAGCAATGGTTATAAATACAGCACCAGAAACAATAATGGACGATTTGATGACTCAAATCCCTTTCGCTTACGACGATCCATGTGATGATTGNTCACATTGGATTGGAAACATGTGAAATTANCCGTTGACAATACTTTTTACTTGTGATAGAATATAAATTCAATATAAAATGGAGACTATACCTTGAGTGAAGATTTCAAAATTTTAACAGCTAGACAGCATGTTAGAGAACGAATTGGTATGTATATGGGCTCAAGTGCCCAAGAAGAAGTAGAACGCTTTGTTATGGGCGAGTGGAAAACCGCCAAGTACGTACCAGCATTATCAAAAATGATTGACGAAATCTTAGATAACGCAATTGACGAGGCTATTCGTACAAACTTTAAGTATGCTAATAAAATAGACGTATCAGTTCGTATGGATGGTGCAATCATTATTACAGATAATGGTCGAGGTATTCCACAAAACTCTGTTTACGACGAAACTACAGACCGGAGCATTCCTCAGGCTGAAGCCGCTTGGACTCGTGTTAATGCCGGTACAAGTTTTGATGATGAACGAGTTACTATTGGTACCAACGGTGTTGGCTCAGCAGCTACTAACTTCCTATCTTCTAAGTTCACAGGTAAAACGTGGTCAAATGGAAAATTGATTACTGTAGCCTGTAGGGATGGTGCAAACCAAATTCAACTCAAGGAATCCCAACGTGATGGTAACGGAACAGAGGTTTTGTTTGTTCCTGATTTTGAGCTTTTTGAAGCTAATAGCCTAGGCGACTTGGATACAGTTGCATTACTTGAGGATCGTCTTGTCAGTTTGCAAATGGCATTTCCTGAAATTGCATTCTCTTTTAATAAGCGTCGTATCAAGGTAAACAACCTTAAAAAATATGCAGAGCTTTTTGGTCCTTCATCCATTATGGAAAAGACTGATAATCTTTCATTCTTTATTACTACGTCAGAAGATGGTTTCCGTACAAACTCATATATTAATGGTGTGAATACACGTCAAGGTGGTTCATATGTTGATTTTGTCATAAACCAAATTGTTGATGAATTGGTTGTTATGGTTAAACGCAAACATAAAATTGAAGTTGTCAAGTCGACAATTAAAAATGGTTTGACGTTTGTTATGTTTGCTAGAAACTTTACCAATCCAAAGTTTGACTCTCAGACTAAAGAGCGTTTGACAAACCCTTATGGTAATATTAAAGAGCATGTAAACGAAGCCGGAGCTAAAGAAGCTGAGTATTTTGCTCGTAAGATTTTAAATACACCTGAAATCATTGATCCGATCATTGAAGCTCAGTTGGCTAAGAAAATTGCTGCTGACCGTCGAGCTGCTACTATGGCTCAAAAGAAACTGAAAAAAGTTAAGGTTGCTAAGCATATTTCAGCTAATCGTCAAGATGCTACATTGAAAATCGTTGAGGGTGACTCAGCTATGGGCTTCTTACTTAAGGTTCGTGATGCTAATAAAGTTGGAGCATATCCACTACGTGGTGTTATTATGAACACATGGGATATGAAACCAGCTGATGTTCTTAAGAATAAAGAACTCAGTGAGCTTATTGCAGTTCTTGGATTAGATATAAATAATCCTGATAGCGTCGACAATATGACATATCAAAATATTGCAACTTTAACTGATGCTGACCATGATGGTATTGGTCATATTAGCCCATTGCTTCTAGCTTTCTTCTATAAATTCTGGCCTCGACTCTTTTCTGAAAAGCGAGTTAAAATTACTCGTACGCCAATTATGATTTCAACTAAAGGCAAAGATGCTAAATGGTTATACACCTATGAAGACGCAAGCGTAATCAAAGGTGAGACTGGTTGGAAGCACCGGTATATCAAAGGCTTGGGATCATTGACTGAAGAAGAATATGATAATATCGTTAATAAGCCAGTGTATGATACCGTAACTGTCGACGATGCAAACATTTTCCAAATGATGTTTGGGAAAGAAAGCCAACTTCGTAAAGAGTATATGATGGCATGATAGAATGGTATGACATAGTAATAGCAATAGTTTTTGCATGGATACTGCTTAACGTTGCATTCGTTCCATACATAGGTTTTGTATGGGCATACGTACTATATGAATATGGTTGGAATTACTACTGTAATTATAGAAAAAACCAGGAAAAATGAGGAGAATTTAAATGTCACTAGACCAAGATTTTATGATTAATGCAATGCGTTCGCATGCTAGAGGTCATATTGATAAACATAAAATGAATGTTGAAGTATATCTAAATAACCCAGCTGGTATTGGTGAACATCCCGATGTGTTTGAAGCCATTGAAGGTGAGATCCTTGAGATTGCTAAATACAACGATGTGCTAGATATGCTTGACAAATATTTTCAATAAAATTAAATTAACTGTTGACAATCCTTTCCATATAGGATAGTATAGTCTTAGAAGTTAAATAAGGATTTATGATGAGTTTACTTGATTTTACAACCGACACTAATGAGTATCCAATCTCAAGTGTTGCACGTAATGAATGGTTAAGTTTCGCCATGTACACAGTGGAAAGCCGAGCAATTCCAAATATGATTGACGGCCTGAAGCCAGTACAAAGGTTCTACCTGTATTCATCGATACTAAACAGCAAGAGAGACTTCAAGAAAGTTTCCGCTGTTGCTGGTATCATTTCTGATTATGGGTACAACCACGGCGAAGCTTCTGCTGCCGGAGCAGGTCAGCTAATGGCTGCTACTTGGAACAACAACGTTTGTCTAGTTGAGGGTCGAGGTTCATTCGGTACTCGCTTGGTACAATCCGCTGGTGCTCCACGATATGTATATACTCGCCTCAGTGAAAACTTTGAGAAGTATATCAGCGACGTTGACCTAGCTCCGGCCCATCCTGACCCTGAACATGAACCACCTATGTTCTATCTTCCAGTTATTCCTTTAGTATTGGTTAATGGAACTAAGGGAATTGCCACTGGTTTTGCTACAAGCATACTTCCTAGGTCACCAGAATCACTCTCTGGTTGCGTTCGTGATTACTTGTCTAGTGGTAATATAACCGCTAAGCCTCAGGTACACTTCCCAGAGTTCAATGGTAACATTACCTTTGATCCAGATGAAGGTAGGTATATTGTTTATGGTAAATTCCATAAAACATCTAAAACTCAGTTGACTATTACTGAGGTACCTTATGGATTTGATCGTGAGTCATACGTAAAAATCTTAGATAAGCTTGAAGATGAAGGTGAAATTGTTTCTTACGACGACATGTGCGATAAGCAAGGTTTTCGTTTTGAAATTAAATTGAAACAAACTGGTAGTTCATCTTGGACTGACGAAAAAGTAATTCGTAAGTTCAAACTTGCTAAGCCACTATCAGAAAACCTAACGGTTATTGATTACAATGGTAAACTTCGTGAGTATACCGATGAACGAGATCTTATTAAAGATTTTTGTGACTACCGTTTGGGTATCCTTCAGCAACGTATTGAAAAGCGTATGGCTGAAGCCAATGAAGAAGTTCGTTGGTTGAATGTTAAAATGCAATTTATCCAATCTGTACTTGACGATAAAATCGCATTTAAAAATCAAAAGAAGAAACAGGTTGGTGTACAAATCCTAGCAAATACCGATGCTGATGAATCCGACATTGACCGTTTGCTTCGAGTTAATATTATGAGCCTTACAGATGAAATGGTTAAGGAACTACAAAGGGACATTAGATCAGCTAAGACTGAGTTAACGTTCTGGACTAAAACCACACCAAAAGCTCAATTTTTATCAGACCTTGATGGAGTCGACTAATGCTAAATCTATGGAAAAAATTTATCGAAGGCTATGACGGTGACAATGAAATTAATTTCGACGATGACGTGCCGCCACAGATTATTCCTAAAAAAGAACCAACCATGCAGGAGCAAATGAACGAAGTTATGTTTAAACTTGGTCGCATTGAAGCTAAGCTGGAAATGTTATGCAAATCGAAATAAACGATCTTGACGAAACTCTAACAGAGAATTTTATTAATTTCTGTTGTGAAGAGCTTAACATTAAACCAGAAATCTTAACAATTGATGGATGGGAAACACCTTTTCCTAAGCATCAAAAGGCTACTGGTTTGTGTTATGAAGTCAACAAAGGTGAGTATTGGATTATGACTCAGACTAAAAATAGAAATTTAACTGATGTCTATATCACCCTTGCTCATGAAATGGTTCACGTACGACAATTTATCAAACAAAATTTATCAGATAAATATTCTAATAAAAGACCACATCACGATAGGTGGTGGGAAAGGGAAGCCAACGCAAAAAGTGTAGAGTTAGTAAAAAAATATGTTGACATTCTCTATAATATGGTATAGAATACCTATAGAAAAGGAAAAAATATGAAACAACTACTTATGACTGCCGGCGTTGTAGCTTTAACATCCACTACCGCAATGGCTGAAACCCCAAAAAATGTTCGTGTGTTTGACCACACAAAAATAGTTACTCAATCAGTACCGTCGACTGAACGCCGGTGCTTTAAAAATAAAAAGCCAGTTTATAGTACATACAAACAACAAGGTGATGCAGCTGGTGGTGCACTACTTGGTATGATTATTGGTGGAGTACTTGGTAAAGGTGTGACAGGCGATGATGGCGGAGCGGCAGCTGGTGCAGTTGTTGGTGGTATTATTGGAGCCGACAAAGGTGCTCAGTCTAGAACACAACGTGAAATTATTGGTTATGAAATGGTAGAGACATGTGAAAATGTTACTCTATATTATGACCAAAAAACAGAAGTATATAGCCATTCAACTATTCGCTTTTTCGTTGATGGTAAAAGACACGTGTTAGAATTTCAACGATGATAGAAATTTTAATAGCAAACATAGTATTTTGGTCAGTATATACTTGGATTTGTATGATCCCGTATAACATGCTTCAAAATGCTATAGATAACAGTTAACGGTCTCTTAGCTCAGCCGGATCAGAGCAAGTGCCTTCTAAGCACTAGGTCGTAGGTTCGAGTCCTACAGAGATCACCAATGCCCGCATGGTGGAACGGTAGACACACCAGACTTAAAATCTGTTGCCGCAAGGCGTCCCGGTTCGAATCCGGGTGCGGGCACCAAATAATGCTCCTGTAGCTCAGTTGGTTAGAGCAGAGCGCTCATAACGCTTTGGCCCTAGGTTCGAGTCCTAGTGGGAGCACCAAGTAATGGGAGGTAGTTCAGCGGTAGAATAGCTGACTTTGAATCAGTTGGTCGCAGGTTCGAATCCTGCCCTCCCAGCCAAGTATCGAAAAAGGGTTTGTAGTAGAGAGCAACAAACCAGAAACCCTGCGACAGCAATGTCAATACCCATTAAGATCGCCTGTTAGGTTGCTCACATATAATAAAAGGAGTGTTAACTTGAAAGTTTGGATAGGTAAATATAATGAGGATGGTCAACACAGGGAAATTGAAATCCACGATTATGATACGTGGAGTATGGACGATACCCTAGCTCCTATTATCCTACCTATGCTGATACAACTCAAAGCAACCAAGCACGGTGCACCACGGGTTGATGACGAAGATGTCCCAGAAGAACTTCGTAGTACTAGCGCACCTCCAAAAGAAAACGAGTATGACACAGACGACTTTTATTTTAAGCGGTGGGACTGGGTTTTAGATGAAATGATCTGGGCATTTGAACAAAAATGTAAAGACGAGTGGCAGGATGAATTTTACGGTCCATATACTGAACCTACTGGGGATGATATCATGGGTAAATTTGAATGGGTTGACCGAGATGGATTAAACCAGCATCAAAAGCGTATGAGTAACGGTTTTAGATTATTTGGAAAATACTATGAAAACTTGTGGGACTGAGTTATATAACCCTTTTGCGGTGCCATTTCTAAAAGTAAAAGTTTCTAATTGGAAAGTTAAGAAGCAAAAGCTATTAGAGATGGCACCTTTGTATGATGAGGATACAGACCCTGTTAATGGCGGATACAAAAGCGATTACTTTAAATACGGCGGGTTACCACCATACTTTAAAAGCTTTCATGATATTTTAACCGATGAACTAGATGAGATTGGAAACTATTTTAAAGATATTAAAATTCTAAATCTATGGTCTCAAGAATACATGGATGATGAATTCCACGATCCTCATAACCATGGAGGATATTTTTATTCAGCTGTGTTATATGCAGAGTTTGATCCTTTAGAACATGAGCCAACTCATTTCATATCACCTATCAATAACTTTGAAGATGGTACAGTAATACGACATCGACCAGACATGGAGGAAGGCGACATTATAATATTTCCAAGTGTAATACAACATTTCTCAGGTGTATCAAAGTCGACCCAGAAAAGAAAAATCTTTTCATTTAACTTTCGGGCTTCGGCACTTTTCTAAACCCTAACACTTTACTTGCTGGATAATACTTAATGTTTACCGCATCATCTTGATTACCACCAAGAACAGAAATCATTTGAACACCGTTAATATCTTTTACACTTATGAAAAAACCAACATGACCTTTCCAACCGCTATTACCTCTTTCAAAGATAACGATATCACCTTGGACAGGTTCGGTAGTTTTTTCTCCATACTCTAAAAAGCTCCTAGCCATAAGAGGAAACCCACTTACCGATGCTGATGTTGGATAATCATTTTCTAATAAAACCATATTGACGAATGCAGCACACCACTCAGTCCTAGTAGGATCTACTCCGGTTAATTCTTTTATCAATTGCCTATCTTTTGTTTCTGACAATCCATAATAATAATAAGCCTTATGAGATAGATCTTGGTTTTTATAAGTCCGGGTTGCTGAAATAGCATTTTGGCAGGCACACACAAAAGTTAAACTAAAAATAATAAATAATTTTTTCATAAATGGGATCCATATATAATGAAGGTCTTGGTAACTGGAGCAGCTGGCTATGTTGGCAGTCACGTTTGTAAACTTCTTAAAGAGCACGGTCACGAAGTTCATGGCTTTGATAATTTCTTTCATGGTGAATACAACGACGTAAGTTTTATTGATAAGTTTTGGAAACAAACCATTACTGATAACTATTTATTTGGCTGGGGAGATGCCGTAGTTCACCTCGCAGGCCGTAGCATTGTTCCTCAGAGTTTAAAGGAGCCATCCGAGTACTATAGAATTAATACAATGGGTACTAAAAACGTTGTTGAGAAATTAAGAACAGACAATTTTATTTTCGCTAGCACAAGCTCTGCAATACATATGAAATCTCCATATGCACGGAGTAAAGTAGCAGCTGAAGATATTATTAGGGAAAAATCAAATGGGTACACTATTTTTAGGTTTTATAACGTTTCTGGTAGTGCTAACGGTTTTAGGCAGCTCGGCGATGCCACTCATCTTATTCGTCGTTGCGCTATGGCTGCTGCTGGCAAACTTCCACATATTGATGTATATGGCACTACTTATAATACTAGGGACGGCACTTGCATACGTGATTATATTCATGTTACTGATATTGGGAATTCCATTGTAAATGCCGTAGAAAAGGGCCCTCAGTCCTTCGATGTTCAGGCCCTTGGTAGTAATACTGGGTACACTGTGCTAGAAGTGATTTCTATGATGGAACAAGTAACCGGTAAGAAAATTAAAAGAAATATTTGTGATAAAAGGGAAGGTGATGGCGATATTCAAGTCGTGGATACACTTTCAGAGTATTGCAACCTTACAAAAACNCTAGCAGATATGTGCTTAGATCAATATAAAATGGAATTAGATCGTGTTTAGTGAAAATCAAATTAATGAAATGGTCGACTTATTAATCANTTGTGATGGCAATACTAAAGTTTATCTTGGCTGTGACTCAATTAGATACTTAACTAAATCTAAACGTCAGATGGGTAAATATGCAACGGTAGCTATTGTACATATGAATGGCCAACATGGCTGTAGAATTTTTTCTACCATGTCGCATGAACCTGATTATGATATGAAACCAAATAGACCTAAGATGCGAATGATGAAAGAGGTTCAAAAAGTTTGTGAGTTGTATACNCAAATTGGTCCATTCATTGACGAGTTCGACGTAGAAATCCANCTCGATATTAATACAAATCCATTGCATGGATCTAACTGTGCTGCAACAGAAGCTGCGGGTTATGTACTAGGTATGACTGGAATTGAACCCAAGCTTAAACCAAATTCTTGGGCTGCAAGTTTTGGAGCTGATGGTGTTGCCCACGGTAGAACCGAATATAATTGAAAAAAACTTAAAATAAAATGAAATTAACTGTTGACATTCCTTTTTAGATAGGTTATATTAGAATCATCAAACAAAGGAACACCAAATGTACACAGTAACAAACATATACAACGGCGTTAACTATAAAATGGATGTTGTAAAATCTTTTCAAGACGCCCTTGATTGTGAGTGTAATAAATGGGCCGATGGCTCAATAAACTGGGATTATGTTGCAGCAGATATGCACATGGATCTTAGTACATGGTATGCTGCATCTTATATTGATGAAGCCTTCGAATATATGGTTGAACTTGAAATGGAAGATCGTGCAGTTGCAATCAAAATGTTGGAGTACGTATAATGGCAAATACACCTTGGATTCAAAAAACCCGCAATGGATTTAACATGTCTACAGAAGAAATAGACCGCATTTATCCTGAGCCTGTTCAAGGCGAACAAGCAATTGCTGTTCAACTTGACCTAAAATCTTGGGCTTTGGAAAAAGGCTTGTGGAATACTGATGAACCTTATAATGATATGATTGTTCGTCACGCTATTGATCGTGGTTGGTTGCAAGCCAATATTGATGGAATGGAAGTAATTGAATGTATAGACTAACTGCTCATTATGACGGTAAATCTGTAACAAAAATTTTCAACTGTGTTCTCGACGCCGGTGAATGGCGCGAGGACATGGATGCTTTGTACGCCAAAGTTGTGTGGGTTAAAATCTATTGAGCATTAAACGGATTTATGACGACATACCACTTGACGTCTGGAAAAAAGTACTTAACGAAAACATGGATTATAGTTTCATACCAGAAGCTATGGATAATCCATGTTTTTCTAGTGTAAGCACTGTCCTTGATGTTGGGTGTGGCTGGGGAGCAAACATACGAACGCTTAAGAATAAATATAACATTAANACAACAGGCCTTACAAATTCTCTCCAGCAATTTGATTTGTTAAAAAACGAGGATATTATATTGTCTGATGCTGAAGATTATGTTCCAGATAAAGAATATGATCTCATTATGTTTGTGCAATCAATTACACATATGAAAAATTCTGTACTCAAAAACTATCAGAGTGCTACAAATAAAATTTTTATAACTGATTTTGTTTCTAATGAATATAAGTATCAGTATGATTGGGATATGCGAATTAGAACAAAAATTGAATACGAATATATGTTTAACAAAATAGGATTTGAAATTAAAGAATTTAATGTATGGTCATATGAAAAATACTATCCATTTGCACAGTATTGGCTAGATAATATTAATAAACATAAAATAACTAACGGTCACCAAATGATTATGCTCAAACGTCTTTGCGAAGATATCCTAGGAAATATGCATAGGGTACGAGACGTTTTAATGTGCGACATCTACGCAGAAAGAATTAAATGAACTTAGAACAATTTTTTGAAGAAGAAAAACATACAACCCTAGATCAAAAATGGGGAACGGATAAAGAAAAGCAAACACGCTTGAGAATTAAGCTAACCATAGCAGCTTATGCCTATGAGATTATGAACCATAGTATCATGTCTGATGCTGATTTTGATAAAAAATGTTTAGAGGTAGATCTATCTATAGACACCGGCAACACAGAACTTGATAGTTTTTTTAGAAAAGAGTTTGACCCTTCCACCGGTCAGTGGATACATAATCATCCTGAAAAAAGAAAAATTGGTTATTTGCTAGACAAATATTATAACGTGCAAAATAATTAAGTTGAGTCTCTTTTACGGAATATTTTTTCGTATTCCTCAGCATTATAACACCCACCCCTAAACAATGTTCCGTCAGGTGTACCAAACGCAAATTCATATTTGTCGTTTACAATTGGTTTTTTGGCAATGTAATTAACGAAGAGAGCGCACTCATCATGGTTTTGAAAAGTGCGNTCGCTTATATCAGGACCATAGATCTTTGTCGGATCCATGATGTTCATAGTAAACCAAATTAGGACAACGAGATCTGCCAATTACTCAGACTTCCAAATAGTCCAAGCACCCCAAGCTATTGCAATACCTGCGGCAATTTTAGCCAATGGTGCCATGAACAATACGAGNATTCCTAAGCCTACTAGGCCTACGCCATCCCATGTTGTTCTTTCTTTTAATCTGTTTTTAATCCAATTCATTGTATTCTCCTTTAAAATTTATATTCATATCCAATCACAAATCCCGGATCATCACCGAGAGGTACTGGTGACATAAAGTAATCATCATACGTTACTCTAAAGTAGGGAGAAATAGAAGTTTTGTCAGACCACTTATAGCCTGTTACTGCTCCAACTTCTACTCCAAATAAGTCATATTCTTGTCTGTAGCCACCGTATGCACTCATTTTATCCATACTATTATAATAAGCGCCGGCTATAAAATGTTCTTGCTGTACCCTTACATGGGGATGAACCGCGTTATAATCTGCTTCCATCCCTACATGCAAACTTAAAGCTACACTAAAAATCCATTCCATTTAAAACCTATCCAGGTAAGAACTAGTTTCAGCATAAGCATAGTTATCTGACTGAGTAGCTCTTAGTTTCCAATATTCATTTCGTTCGTTTGTTGATGTGCGATTCTCCTCATGCCTCTTATGAATTTCAATGTATTCTTTTAAAGTTATTGAAGAGTTGCTAATCATTTTTTACCACCTAACGTTTTTGGACTTTTTGCTTCTAAATCATTAAGGCGTCTTTCCATATCGTCAATTTTCTTTGTTACTTTTGGATATCGTTTACGCCAAGCTTCGGGATCGTCTTGTAACCATTCCCAACCAAAACGATCTACTAGATAATCTAATAGACCATCAAATTTACCCATTAAATATAAAGCAGCTTTTGTATTTCTAAACCATGCAAGAAAAGCAGCACCTAAAACTGAGCCGCCAATTGCTGTATAAATCCATAGCGTATCACCAAACATTCTTGTGAGCATTTCCATTTTATTTTCCTCTTAAATGTTTTACGTAATTAGCCATACCATGATCCAAAGCACCGTCTAGCAACCCTGAACGATATCCCCGCCATTTATCTTTAATAGCTTGCCATGTAGTAAGCTTACGAATATTTCCGTAAAAGTTGATGTATTGTAATACACCGTGATGTTTATAACCCATTATCCATAGTGGTACTTTAGTAACTATATCGTTATTATTTACAAAACGCATATGAGGTGTTGAAATATGTTTAACGAATTTACGTGTGCCAACCCTTGGTGATCCAAATGTTGTTAACTGTTCTACTTTGGTTTCTTCTTCAAATCGAGAACAAGCTATAGTAGCCATAGCGGCTCCAAGCGAATGTCCTGTTATATACAGTTTTCTTTTAGAATGACTGCGCTGATGCTTAGCAACACTTTCCCATAACTTATCAAGCTCTCCTCTAAATCCAGAGTGTACTAAACCATGCGTCATAGCACCGCGGGGAATAGCATTTAAATCAGCTAATAAGTCTGAAAGTTCGTCTGGTTCTGTACCACGAAATGCTAAAACGTATTCTTCTTTATTCCAAAATGCATGACATTGAGCACCGTCAACATCCCAAAACTTATGGCCTGTAATACCATAATCTTTATTTTTAGCTTTGGCCTCTTTACTATCAAGGTATGCCATCTCGGCCATTATAGCCATTTTAAGATTTAAATTAATCATCGTTCCCCTCCATGTTAATACAAATGGCTTGTTGGCCGGCTTTAAAATAGCCCATGCCTTTTCCTACTTCTTTACTTAATACTTGTCTTGCCTTAAAACAATCCATCATATTTGGAAAACTATTTACAGCTTCAACGTACGGAACGCCTGNATAAAAATATATAAAAGTTAGTACCCACATTATTTTCCCTTACTCAATGTTTTTAATTTGTCTTTTAACGAAGATGAAGTGGTTTTTGACGATACTCTGGATTTCGTGTCTTCCCATCGTATGTCAACACCGGACAATACCTTATGATCTTGTGGTTGTCTTTCGTTCGTGGTTGGGGTATCCACCTTATGACGTTCTCTTGCTCTGGCGAGTCGCCTTGCGGTTTCGTTTTGCTTTTGAACCCAGTACCTTTCAATCATATTCTCCTTAAACCTTTGATCTACTAATTCATCTATNTAGTTTTTAAAAAGTAGTTCAAACCAGTACTTCATTTTTGATCCTGTTTGTATTTATTAGGGTTTAAAGTCTTATCTACGTGAGGCCCTACGTTTTCCCAGTATTCTTTACTTGACGGTACAATAATATACCAGGCCGATACAAAAACTAAAAATGTTATGATATATGCAATTTTCAACGCACAAGATCCCTATTATCCCAAGGTGCGTTTTCAAAACAACCTGCTGGTAATTTATCTTTGTACCACACTTGAGCTTTTACACCATTAGGTCCTACTTCTAATGAAGATTTCTCAAAAGGCATTTCTCGTGGTTTACCAAAACATCTATTTAAACTTTGACCTGGAACACGATACCTTGGATTGTGCTTTAAGAAATCTTTGAGTTCCGCTGTTTTTGCTTGGTTAATTCTATTTCTTGCCTTAGCAGCGCACCGGGCAACGTTGTTAAAATTATAAGTATCAAATAAGTCTGGCGAATAATTGTATTTGCTTAAGCAACTTTTCAATTCGTCATTATATCCTGTCTCTGCACGCGATACGCTTGGAGTAAGGATTATCATACCTATTATTACAAAAACTTTTTTCATTACTCACAGTCACACTTCGTGCACACGTCGTTTATACACTCACTACAATCAGGTCTATAACAATGACAACCATGTCCACATTTTGTGCACGTTCTTTTTGGTTCAATCATAACACCCTCCTTAGTTTGCTAATGGATTATCTAATGCTCTTTGAAGCTTATCGTTCAANGCAGATTCTAAATCTCTCATTTNGCGAAGCATTTTTTCTTCTAAGTCAGTCATACGTTGACCACTTGACTCTCGCAAATCAGATGCTTTTGTGTCATATTGGTTTTGTAGTGCATCCCTTTTATTATCGAATCGTTCTTCAGCGTTTTGAATGATTTGTCTTATGTCTGCTTCAGTGTCTCGTACAAGCTTCTCAACTCGACGTGTCTGATCTTCAAGGTAACCGATTTGTGAGTTTGTGTCTACTTTATTTTCACGGTTACGTGTTGCTGCGTCGTCTAATTGTTTTTGAAGTGCAACAAGTTGAATACTAAT
>JGI26273J51734_10000410_pt1 | contig 23132 bp, 26 predicted proteins | sample SaaInlV_125m_DNA_FD_51734 | JGI IMG/M metagenome (IMG submission 51734) | reverse complement strand
GGATAGACCGCCGCAAAACGCGCCGCATAGTCCGGCACGGCGGCCACCCGTTGGGCAATCAAATCCCAGGCCCCATCCTTGCCCGTAAGCGTGCCGCGCCGCACGGCTTGGGAAATTTCATTTTCCGAATAATGCCCCGCCATTTCATCACCTGAAAGCACGGGGAACATGGTTTGCGCCGAAATGATCGAAGCAAAGCCGCCAACCATTTCCTCTTCAAGAGGCGTGCGCAGACCGGACGGCCGGGTTGCATCAACCTCCACCCGCCCATCATGAAACAATACGGTCATTTGCTTGGCGCCGAGGTTGAACAAGGGCTGCGCATTGCGCGGCACCCGTTGCTCAGGCAGGTTTTGCGGATCCACCACACGGTTCACGCCCAGCCCCATGCCGCCATCTCCTAAAGACAAAGACAGGCCATCTCCCGTCCCAAAGGCGGGATGGTGACAGGTTGCGCAGGCCACCTCTTTATTGCCAGAGAGCAAGGGGTCATAGAACAGCAGCTGCCCCAACTGCGCTTCTTCAAAGCGCAGGGGACGAAAATCAGCCTCCTTGAGGGGCGGCGGTAAATCCACTGCCCCAACCCCAGGCGCCACAGCAATGCCCATGCCAATGGCAAAACTCAAAAGGACTACACGCATTCCCACCTCTTCCAATCTTCCGCTTACAATGGAACAGTTCAACCAAAATGAAAACCCACCTGATGAAACCCCGGCCAAGATCACAAATGCCGATACTCTGCGCTGTGAGGTCGCAAACGATCTTGACGACTCCCATCAAGCAAGCCACAGATGTTCCTGTAAGGTGTTCATTGGATGCAAAGCATTCGGAACTGAAACGGGAATTTGGTGCGGGTGACCCATATCGGGACCCAAAACCAAAGCCGCCCCCGCGACTGTAAGCGGTTTGGGTCTGTCATATACCACTGGGAAACCGGGAAGGAGACAGATCATCATGCCGCCAGCCAGGAGACCGGCCTGCAAGACCAATAACCCCCTGTCGGGTGTGACAGGATTAGGAGAGACGAAATGACAACTCAAAGCAAAGCAATTGCAGCTTCCATGCCGGCCACTGCGGGCATCACTTTGGTCTTTATCACAGGGCTCGCCCTGCTGATGGCCTCCGGCTATGCTCAGGCCAATGCCCTACATGATGCGGCCCATGACGGACGCCATGCCATGGCGTTTCCCTGCCATTAAGCTGATCTCATGGTGAAAAACCTGTTTGTCAGCGCGATCTGCGCCGGCATCGCCGCTGGGCTATTGGCCTCAGTGCTTCAGTTCACATTCGTGATTCCGGTGCTTTTGGAAGGTGAGCTCTATGAGACCGGAGCGCGCGTGCATTTTAGCACGGACGGATCCCCTCAGAGCGACCGGGGTGCGCCCTCTTTGGGCGGTGATTGGACCCGCCATTCCATGACAGTGGCCTTTAACATCGTGACCTACACAGGCTACGGGCTGTTGCTGGCCGCGCTGATCAGCTTCGCGGCGCTCAAAGGTATCACGACCTCTGCCCGACAGGGTTTGATCTGGGGGCTCTGTGGCTTTATCGCAGTGCAACTGGCGCCAGCGATCGGCCTGCCTCCTGAGTTACCGGGCACCATCGCAGCTGAAGTGGGACAACGGCAATTGTGGTGGATCAGCACGATCCTGGCCAGCGCCACGGGGCTTGGTTTGATCGCCTTCGGCCGCAGCTTTCTGCCGCTCGCGGGCGTGATCTTGATAGCGATCCCTCAGCTTTTGGGAGCGCCACATCTCGACATGTTTTTCGGTGTGGCACCACCTGAGCTGGCTGCCGAATTTGCAACGCTGAGTTTGGGAGCCGCCGCAGCGGGATGGGTCATGCTGGGCTATGTAGTGGCAGCCACTCTGACGCGTTTGGAAACTTAGAGGGCGGCTAGAGCCTTGGAACCCAGCCCCGCAGGCAAAGACGCAAACGCCCTGCGGCCTCCGCTTCGGTGATCCAGCCCTCCGGCGCATCTGCGAATAGCTTGAGCAGGCCCAGCATATCTTGGGTATCCTGCGCAGGATCGGCACCAGAAAAGAGGTAGGTTGCCTTCTGCGCCCCTTGCAGCGCAAAGGCCACGGGAGACTGACACATGTTAAGACAAGAGCAGGTCACAATCTCGACCTCCAAACCGCAGTCCTGTGCCGCTTTGCGAAGCGCTATCGCCCATTTGGCGCCAGGCGCCGTCTCGCCGGGCTCCGCACAGGTATCACATATGGTCACACGATCTTTCAAAATCGCCCCTTTTGGCTGACATCTATTCGGCGTAAAGCACTCCAAGCCCGATCACAAGGAATACTGACATGGTCTCGAAAATCCCCGCAACAATCATTACCGGCTTTCTTGGCGCGGGTAAAACCACTCTCATCCGCCATATGTTGCAAAATGCACAAGGCCGCAGGATCGCCCTGATCATCAATGAGTTTGGCGATCTTGGCGTGGATGGCGATATATTGAAGGGCTGCGGTGATGAAACCTGCCGCGAAGAAGACGTGATGGAGCTGTCCAATGGCTGCATCTGTTGCACGGTCGCCGATGACTTCATCCCAACAATGGAAAAGCTTTTGGCCCGGGAAGATAAGCCCGATCATATGTGATAGAGACCAGCGGTCTGGCCCTGCCGCAACCTCTTGTGCGGGCCTTCAACTGGCCGGGCATTTCGACACAGGTGACGGTCGACGGGGTTGTGACTGTGGTCGATGGCAAAGCCGTCACTGAGGGGCGATTTGCCCATTCGGTCGCCGCGGTTGATGCGCAACGCCAGTTGGATGAAAATCTGGACCATGAAACGCCCCTATCGGAGCTTTTCGAAGATCAAATCGCCTGCGCCGATATGATTGTGGTGAACAAAACCGACCTGCTCGAGGAGGCCGAGGCCCAAGCTTTGGTCAATACTCTCAACGGCTCCTCGCGCGCCGGCGTGCAAGTGGTGACAACCTCCATGGGTAAATTGCCGGTTGATGTGCTGCTGGGACAGGGTATAGGCGCGGAGAGCGATCTTGAGGCCCGCCATGAGCTGCACCATCACCATCATGATCACGACGATGACCATGGCGACGATGATCACGATGACCATGACCATCACCACCACGATCATGACCACGATGCCTTTGAAAGCTTTGTCGTGACCCTGGGCGAGATCACAGATCCCAAGGCCTTTTCAGACCAGGTCAGCGCGATCATAGGCGCCCATGATATATTGCGGCTCAAAGGCTTCGCTGCTGTCTCAGGCAAACCTATGCGTCTGACCTTGCAAGCGGTCGGGCCACGGGTGGAGACCTATTTTGATCAACCCTTCGGTGCTGGCGCGCGCGCCACGCGCCTGGTCGTGATCGGCCAGGCAGGTTTGGATCATGCTGCGATTGAAGCGGCATTGCGATCCTGCGCTGCGGTGCAGTAAACCATGATCGTGATCGAGCGCAGTGACCCCAAAGAACCGCAGGCCACCGCATTGTTGCAGGCCAGTCACGCGCTTATGCAATCGCTCTTTCCGCCAGAGGACAACAGCTTTCTGTCCATTGAAGACCTCTGTATGCCCGACGTCTATTTTCACACCGCACGCCGGGGTGACAAGGTGCTTGGCACCGGCGCCTTGGCCGTCAAACCTGGCTATGGGGAGATCAAATCTATGTTTGTAGATCCAAGCGCAAGGGGCCAAGGGGTGGCCGATGCCCTTTTACGCGCGCTGCAGGATCTGGCCTTTGAGCAAGGGCTCAGCGCGTTAAAGCTTGAAACCGGAAATTCGCTGCAGGCCGCCCTGCGCCTCTATGCGCGGCACGGTTTTACAACCTGCGGTCCATTTGGCGATTACACCGCCAATGACAGCAGCATCTTCATGACCAAAACCCTATGAGTTTAAGAGGCGTCTTGACGGGCTTTCGCAGCCGCTTTCATCCGCGCCAAAAGCTCGGCCTTCCCTTCGCTTTTGCCAAAGGGGTTTTTACGACTGCCTTTCGCATTATGCTCGCTATGCCGCGGCTTGTTGCTGCCTTTCTTAATGGCGCCGGCGTCTTTATAATCCATAGTCTATCCTTTACATCGGCCCCAGGCCTCAGCGCTGCTGATGCCCCATTCGCAGGCCTTGAGCAAGACGGAACCGCATAATGCATCTTTTGGCCGCCACCCCCGGATCTGTAGATGAAGGTCAAGAGCCCGTTGACCTTGGTCAAAGCCCCGCGGATGTCGTGTTCATCTCTGCGGCCGATACGGAGCTGGCCGCCCTATCGTCGGCCCGCGCGGACATGACAGATCCCCCGGGGTTGCGCCTGGCCAGCATGATGCACTTGCAACATCCGATGTCGGTTGATTTGCATATTGACGCCTGCGCCTCACGGGCAAAATTGGTGGTGGCCCGGGTGCTTGGCGGGGCGAGTTATTGGAAATATGGCTTCGAACAATATGCCGCGCGACTGGCCGATGCGGGCGTGGCCTTTGCCGCCCTTCCCGGAGATGACAAACCTGANCCTGATCTGCGCTTGTTTTCGACTGTCTGTGATCAAGACTACGATGCGCTTTGGGCCTATTTGGTGGAAGGCGGGCCGAAAAACGCGGTCAACTTCCTTGGCTATTGCCAGCATATGATTGCGCAAACCCCCATGCCACAGGCGGCCGAACCGCTGCTGCGCGCCGGGGTCTATTGGCCNGGGGCTGGCATTTCGGATCTATCTGCCGCNCGCGCCCATTGGACAAAGGATGCACCCGTTGTTCCCGTNATTTTCTATCGCGCCTTGGTGCAGGGGGCTGGGCTCAACCCNATCAACCGGATGGTCAAAGCCTTGCTGCAGGCCGGGCTNAACCCCTTGCCGATCTTCGTCGCTTCCCTCAAAGATCCGATTTCTGTGGCCACTTTGGATCAACTCTTCCANGCGGCCCCACCCGAGGTGATCTTGAACTGCACCTCNTTTGCCGTTGGTAACCCGCATGGGGACAGCAGTCCCAATAACCCNCTCACCGCCGCCTCAGCCCGCCAAGCGCCTGTGCTGCAAGTCGTGCTGGCAGCCAGCACCGAGGCCAGTTGGGAGGAAGGCGNNAACGGCCTCTCTGCCCGCGACATCGCGATGAATGTGGCTCTGCCTGAGGTGGATGGCCGCATTCTGTCGCGCGCAATCAGCTTTAAGGGCGAGGCCTTTTTCGATGAGGCNACCGAATGCCCGATTGCGACCTATAAAGCCCGCGGAGATCGCGTCACCTTTGTCGCAGCCCTCGCGGCCAATTGGGCCCAGCTGCGCAGATGCGCACCGGCGCAACGCCAAGTCGCGCTGATTCTAGCCAATTACCCCAATAAAGATGGCCGCCTGGCCAATGGGGTGGGGCTCGATACCCCCGCCTCCGCGGTTCATACACTCGCCCTTTTGCAAGAGGCTGGGTATGGCGTGGGCAATGCGCCCGAGACAAGCGCGGAATTGATGGCGCAAATCATGGCCGGTCCAACCAATTGGCTGACCGATCGGGCCACGCGCACAGGTGGCGTGCTTTTGCCAATCGCCGATTACATGGATCACTATCAGACCCTGCCTTATGAGCTGCGCGCGCGGCTTGAAGAGCGTTGGGGCGCAGCTGAAAATGATCCATTTTTCGACCCAAAGGAGGGCGGATTTAAGCTTTCAATTTTGCGTTTCGGAAAGATCACCTTGGGCCTGCAGCCGGCGCGCGGTTACAATATTGATCCGGTGGAAACCTATCATTCCCCCGATCTTATCCCGCCGCACAACTATTTGGCCTTCTATTTCTGGATCAGGCATCACCAAAAAGCCCAAGCGATTGTGCATATGGGCAAACATGGCAATCTTGAATGGCTGCCGGGCAAGGCTTTGGCTCTAAGTGACAGCTGCCTGCCCGAGGCAATTTTGGGACCCATGCCGCATATCTACCCTTTCATCGTCAACGATCCCGGCGAAGGCACCCAGGCCAAGCGGCGCGCGCAGGCGGTGATCATCGATCACCTCACCCCACCCCTGACCCGCGCGGANACCTATGGCCCGCTGCGAGACCTCGANGCTTTGGTTGATGAATACTATGAAGCTGCNGGAATAGATCCNCGGCGCATTGAACACCTCAGACGCGAGATNCTCACCCTCACNGCCACCAGCGGCTTGGACAAAGATATCGGTTTTGAGGGTCATGAAGCCGGAGATCTGGCCAAACTCGATGCCTATCTCTGCGAGCTGAAAGAGGCGCAAATTCGCGACGGGTTGCATATTTTTGGCCAAACCCCCGAAGGGGTGCAGCTGCGGGATCTGACCATCGCCCTGGCGCGCATTCCCCGCGGNTCTGGGCTGGGCGCGGATGCCTCCTTGCTGCGGGCCATGGCAGGCGACCTTGCTTTGGNTTTTGACCCGTTGGATTGCGATCTCGCCGCAGCTTGGCAGGGCGACAAGCTTGGCCCTCTGTCTGATATCAGCGCGGACATTTGGCGCACCACCGGCGACACGGTTGAACGGCTGGAGCTCTTGGCGCAGGCGCTCATGGACGGCACGCGCGACGCGCCCGGCACCCAATCGGCGCAGGTTATGGATCATATCCGCCAGGCGATCTCTCCCACCGTGGCGGCTTGCGGTCCGATGGAAGCGCAGGGATTGCTCACGGCGCTGGATGGAAAATTCGTCCCCCCCGCCCCCTCAGGCGCGCCAACACGCGGGCGGCTCGATGTGTTGCCCACAGGACGAAATTTCTACTCCGTGGACAGCCGTGCCGTGCCCACGCCCACGGCCTGGGCCTTGGGATGGAAATCGGCCAATCTGCTGATTGANAAACACCTACAAGACCATGGCGATTGGCCACGCGCCCTGTTGCTCACGGCTTGGGGTACGGCCAATATGCGCACGGGCGGCGATGATATTGCGCAATGTCTGGCCCTTATGGGTGTCAAACCGAAATGGGACAGCGCCAATCGGAGGGTCACCGGCTTTGAGGTGATCCCGGCCAGCACCCTCGGACGGCCAAGGGTCGATGTCACATTGCGCATTTCTGGATTTTTCCGCGATGCCTTTCCCGGCTTGATAGATCTTGTGGACAGCGCCGCACGGGCGGTTTTGGCCCTTGATGAATCTGAGGAGGTCAATCCGGCCAAAGCCAATGGGGCTGGCGCCAGGGTCTATGGCTCAAAACCCGGTGCCTACGGCGCGGGACTGCAGGCATTGATTGATGAGCGCATTTGGGACAGCCAAGCAGACTTTGGCGAGGCCTATTTGGAATGGGGAAGCTACGCCTATGGCAAAGGCCGCCAAGGCGCGCGCGACCGCAGCGGTTTCGAAACGCGGCTGGGTCAGGTCGAGGCGATTGTGCAAAACCAAGACAATCGCGAGCATGATCTGCTCGACAGCGATGATTACTACCAATTCGAAGGCGGGGCGGCCGCGGCGGTGCAAAGCCTGCAAGGGCAAGCCCGACCGATTTATCACAATGACCACTCTCGCCCGGAACGGCCCCTCATCCGCAGCTTAGACGATGAGATGGCGCGCGTGATCCGGTCGCGCGTTCTCAATCCCAAATGGATCGATGGGGTGAAGCGCCACGGCTATAAAGGCGCCTTTGAGATTGCCGCAACCGTCGATTACATGTTCGCCTTCGCCGCAACCACCGGTGCTGTCAAATCCCACCATTTTGACGCAGTTGAAGCGGCCTTTTTGGAAGATGACGACACCCGAGACTTCATCGCTGAGGCCAATGCGCCCGCCCTGCGTGAGATTGCCCAGCGCCTTCAAGAGGCGATTGATCGTGACCTGTGGCAGCCCCGGTCAAACTCGGCCCGCGCGCGCATTGCCGGGCTTGTCTAGCGCGGCGGCTCCGGCGCGCCCGACCATTGGTCCAAAACATAGCGCGCGGTCATCAGGTCTAAATGCGCGCCACCGCCGTTTTTGAACACCGTGATGTCATCCGGACCGGCCTGAAAGGCCTCCAGATCATAGTAATCTGCCCGCAGATGACTGCGGTCAATTGCGCCGCTCTCTAAGGGAATTTTCAGCTCGCCAATATGCCCCAATGTGGTGTCATAGCTGTCCACGAAGAGCTTAGATTTTTGCAAAGCCGCATCATCCGCTTCACGCATATCTGGCCTATAAGCACCAATCATATTAAGATGTTGCCCCGGACGCAGCCAGTCTCCCTGAATGATCGGAGCCGTGGTCATGGTGCAGGTTAAAATAATATCGGCAGCTGCAACGGCGCTTTGCAGATCGCGCACCACCTGCGCACCTGTCTCTTGCGCAAAAACCTCCGCCGTCTTGGGGCTCCGGTTCCAGATGCTGAACCGGGCCTCAGGAAATCCGGCGCCAAAGGCCTCCACCAAAGAGCGCCCAACCGTGCCGGCACCGACAATCAATATCTCCCGCGCCCCCGCCGGGGCCAGCGCCAGCGCCGCCATCAAACTGTCGCCGGCGTTTTCCATTTGGTGATCAGGTGAAAATCAATCACCGCCGCAAGCGCCCCTGTGGCATCATCAAACAACATCACACCGCCGCCGATCATCGGCTGGCCGCTCTTGGGGTTGTTCGGGAAAACCGTGGCGGTTTTGGTCAAAAGACCCATCCCATCAATCCAAGCCGAGCGGCTCAAGAGCGTGTCGGATCCGCGATATAAAAACAGATCCTCAATCTCCGCCTTTGGCGCCTGATGCCCCCTCTTCAAAGCGGCGACCAAATCCAGCCAGTCCAGACGCTCTTGGCCGGCGTCAAAGGGAATCATCGCAGGGGTCACTGGGCCTGCTCCGGCGCCAACAGCCCAGCGGCAACCAAACAGTCAGCCCACCCCTGAGGCGTGATAAAGTGATGGGTTTGCCAACCGCGGCTTGGCGCCATGGCGATATTGTCAGCGCGGTCATCGGCAAAGAGCAATTGCTCTGGCGGCACGCCGCAATCTTGCTCCAACATCTGGTAAATCATCGGATCGGGTTTGATGACCCGCATACGGCCCGAGACATATTCACGATCAAATTCAGTCAAAAAATCATAGTGGCTTTGCGCATAGGCAAAGCTCTCCACTCCGAAATTGGTCAAAGTAAAAACCGGCACACCCACAGATTTCAGCGCCCGCAGCAAACGCACAGAATGATCAATCGGCGGTGCTGCCAGCTCTATCCAATTGTCGTACCAATCGCGGATTTCCGCGCGCCAAGCGGGGTAGACTTCTGCCGTGGCATAGATCACATCTTTAAACCCTTCGCCCAAATCAATGCGATCGTTCATTGCATGCAGATCTACATCGGCAAACATCGCTTTGCGGCGTTCAGGGCCGATGGTGCGGTCAAAATAGCGCTCCGGATGCCATTCCAGCAGCACATTTCCAATATCAAAAACAACGGCCTCTACGGTCATAAGATCTCCTCACTTTGCACAAGTGCTAACGTGGAGAATTGGGCGGCGCAACCCTTGGGCGGGCATTCACCCGCTCGCGCCAGACTGTGACCAAGCCCGAGATCAAGACAAGGCTCATCCCGGCCCATTCATAAGAATCTGGCCATTCCGCAAAGAGCAGATAGCCAAATGCCGTGGCATAGATCAGGCCTGTATATTCAAAAGGCGCCACAAGCGCCGCCTCTGCCACCCTATAGGCTTGGCTAATCGCCGCGCCGCCAACGGTGACCCCAACGCCGATAAACACCATGATGGATAAATCCGCCCAACTGGGCCATTGCCACGCGCGCAGCAAAAATTCGACCGAAGGATGCCCACCACCTGCAAAACCACCCTGCCCAAGGGTCAAGCCGATCACCGTCGTCACGGCCAAAAACACCAACGGGACATAGAAAGTCAGTGAAATCAAAGTCTCAGTTTTACCGATTTTGCGGGTTAAAATATGAAAGGCCGCATAGCACAGCGCCGCCAGGGCGGGCAGTATCGTTGTCAGGGTAAAGGCTTCCGTGCCCGGCCGCACGATGAGCAAGACGCCGATGAGCCCCACCACAACCGCCAACCAGCGCCATTTACCCACGGCCTCCCCAAGGAAAACAACCGAGAAAATCGTGATTAAAAACGGGGCAATAAAAAAGATCGCCACGACAATCGCCAGGGGCAAATCCGCCAGCGCCATATAAAAAAACAGATTGGCCGCCACCACAAAAAGTGCGCGGATCAGATGCAGCCCAAGCTTTTGCGTGCGCAGCGCGCCATAGCCGCCGGTTAAGGGAACAATGACGATCATCAACAGCAAGACGCCCGTCAACGAGCGGGTGAACACGATTTGATGCAGTGCATAACCATCGGACAGAAATTTGATCAACATATCGTTGACCGAAAATATCAAAGAAGCGAGAAGCGCCCAAAGCGCACCGATTGGCGTTTTTGTCTGTCCCATGCCTCACCGCTACGCCGGGTTTGGTCACAGGTCTGATCCAAATACGACCCGGCCGATGACGCGAAAGGCCTGTCGAAATCCAAAGCGATCAGCGCCGCAAGGCCTGGTCCAACGCATTGAGAAACCGCGAGCGATCAGATTTTGCAAATCCTTTCCCGCCTCCCTGGCGAAAAGGATCAGCGGCGCGTAGATCATACATGAGGTCGCGCGTGGCCAGTGCGTTGCCAATATTGGCCTGGGTCAATGGCTCGCCATTGGGCTTGAGCACATGCGCTCCGGCCTCAACAGCTTTGGCGGCCAAGGGAATATCTGTGGTGATCACAACATCACCGGGCCCTGCCCGCTCTGCGATCCACATATCAGCCACATCTGGCCCGGCATCCACAACCACCAATTCAACAAGCGGGTTGGCAGAGGGGCGAATACCACCATTGCAAACAAGCTTCACAGAGACCTTGTGACGCGTGGCCACCTGCTCCACCTCAGCCTTGACCGGGCAGGCATCCGCATCCACATAAATCACAAGCGCTGCCCTTTGCTGGCTTTCAACTCTTCAGGAATGGGCATCCGATTAAACGCGTCCAGCCCCGCGATTTTGTAAGCCTCCGCCAATGTCGGATAATTGAAGGTATTTTGCACAAAGTAATCAACCGTGCCCTTCAGGTTCAGCACCGCTTGCGCGATATGGATCAGCTCGGTTGCCCCTTCGCCAACGATTTGCACCCCCAAAACCCGGCGGGTTTTGAGCGAAAACAGCATTTTTAACATCCCATGCTCCAGCCCCATGATATGCCCGCGCGAGGTTTCACGAAACCGCGCAATGCCGACTTCATAGGGAATGCCGCGCGATTGAGTCTCCTCTTCGCTCATACCGCAAGTCGAGATTTCCGGCACGGAATAGATCCCATAAGGAAACCATGGGCTTTCCGGCAGGCTTGGGGTGTCCAGCGCATGACAGGCCGCCACGCGCCCCTGCTGCAAACTGGTTGAGGCCAGCGACGGATGACCAATCACGTCCCCCACCGCATAGATATGCGGCACATCTGTTTGATAGCTCTTACGATCCACACTCAACCTTCCGCGGTGATCAGTCTTGAGCCCAGCGGCGTCCAGCCCCAAGCGCTGCGTCGCGCCCATGCGTCCGGCTGCAAAGAGCAGCATTTCTGCGCGCACATGACGGCCATTTTCAAGCGCAACTTCCACATGGCTGTCGCAATCTTCGATTTTAGCCACCGCTGAACCCAGCCTTAATTCAACACCGTTTTCACGGATCTCATACGTAAATTCCTGGATCAACGTCTTATCAATAAAGTCCAAGAACGTTTCCCGAGGCTCAATCAAAGTCACTTTCACATCGAGAGCAGAAAACATCGTGGCGTATTCCACACCGATCACCCCGGCACCGATCACAATCAAAGATCGCGGAATTTGCGCCATTTCCAAAAACTCATCGCTGTCCAGAATGGTGGTGCCATTGAACGGCACGTTGTCAGGCCGATAGGTATAGGTGCCGGTGGCAATCAGAAAATGCGCACCCGCAACCGTGGTCACTTCGCCATTTTCGGCGGTGACCTCCACCTCATTCGGGCTGATGAACCGGGCCAAACCGCTCATGGTTTCCACATGATTGCGGTTGAATTGATGCTCCAGCACATCCACCTCATAATCGAGTGTCTTGTGCAGGCGCATCTTGAGATCATCGGCGCCAATCTCATCTTTCACGCGATATGACCGGCCATAAAAACTCCTCTCCCGCCATCCCGAGAGGTTGAGCACGGTCTCACGCAGAGTTTTGGAGGGGATTGTGCCCGTATGGACCGAAACGCCACCAAAGCGATCCTTGCGATCAATCACCAAAACCCGCCGCTTGAGCTTGCCCGCCTGTATCGCCGCCGCGCGCCCTCCGGGGCCCGAGCCAATAATCACCAAATCATATTGCGTCATAGCTCACTCCGCATAAAGGGCTTCGGCATGGAAAGCGACGTGATCTTCCATAAAACTCGAAACGAAAAAATAGGAATGATCATAGCCCTTTTGCATCCGCAGATGCCCGTCCTGGCGCCGCTTGGCCATGGCAAAGGCTAGGGTTTCGGGTTTGAGGAGGTCCAAAAATTGATCTTGCGTGCCCGTGTCGATCAGCACCGGCCCATCAAAGCCAACCTCTTGCATTTGATGGCTGGCGTCATGCGGCTTCCAGAGGCTTTGATCATCCCCCAGATAGCTGGTGAACTGCTTTTGCCCCCAATCTGAACCCATTGGATTGCAAATGGGAGAAAAGGCCGAAACGCTGCGGTATTGCCCCGGCCGGCCCATGGCGAGGGTCAACGCCCCATGCCCGCCCATGGAATGGCCCGTGATGGATTGGCGTTCCAAATCAACGGCAAATGCGCGCCCGAGCAGCGCCGGAAGCTCTTCGGTAATGTAATCCCACATGCGAAAATGCCTGTCCCATGGCGGCTGTATGGCGTTGACATAAAACCCAGCGCCTTGCCCCAGGTCATAGGCCGCATCATCGGCAACATCGGCGCCGCGCGGGGATGTGTCTGGAAAGACCAAGGCAATCCCCTCTTGCGCCGCCCAGGCCTGCGCACCCGCTTTGGTCATGGCATTTTCATGGGTGCAGGTCAGGCCTGACAGATACCACAGCACAGGCACCCGACCGAGCTTGGCCTCTTCGGGCAAAAACAAACCGAAGGTCATCTCGCCCCCACAGGCCTCCGACGCATGGGCATAAACCCCCTGCGTTCCACCGAAACACGCGTTCTCAGATTTGATTTCCATGGAAAACCCCTTTGCAAATGTCACTTGGTGAAAACTCAATTCGCTCCGGTTTGCAAGGGCCAAGCCCCCAGATCACACCATAGCACAGCCAAAAGGGGCAATTAGATGTACAGGGCGCTGACCCATGCGATGACCAAAGACACCGTAACCACCGAGGCGACGGTCGAGAGGAAAATTGACGCCGAGACCCGCTGCGGCGCCACCTCATAATGCGTCGCCAGAATAAAGATATTACCCGCAACCGGCAAAGCCGTCGCCGCAATCAAAACCGCAGCGGGATAAGCGGCAACCGGAAAGACAAAAAGCGCGGCAATCGCCACAGCCGCCGGATGTAAAATCAACTTACAAAAGGCCAGCCAACTGGCCACAGAGAGCCGCTCAGCCGACTTGCTGGCCAAAGAGGCGCCAATGGCAAAAAGCGCACCGGGCGTTGCGGCCGCGCCCAAAATGTCGAAGAATTCTGTCGCGGGGGCGGGCAGGACGACCCCCGATGAGGAACAGAGCAAACCGACAATCATCGCCATGATCATCGGATTTTTGATCAACCCAAGCCCGACCGTGCGCAGCACTCCCAAGCTCATGCGCCCATCGCGCGAGCCGACAATTAAGATCACAATCAAACTGCCGAACACCAGTTGATCAATGGCCAGCACCAACATGACCCACAGCACAGCCTCCGGTCCCATCAGCATGGCCAACATCGGAATGCCCAAAAATCCCACATTGCCAATCGTGGCGCATTGCGCCTCCACCGCCGCCTCAGCCACATTGCGTCGTCGCAGCATCGCAACCCCCGTGGCCAGCAGATAGATCAGCAGTGAGGCGGATAGATAGGCATATATAAAGGGAATATTGATCAAATCCGCAAAGGATAGATTGGCAGAAAACCGGATAATCATCGCCGGCAAAGCAAAATAAAACACAAATTTCGTCAGATAGGCCGTAGCCACTTCAGGAAAGAACGCCGTCCGCGCCGCGCCATAGCCGAGACCCACGATGGCGAAAAAGGGCAATGTTTTGAGAAGAACGTCAATCATCGAGGGGTATACTTCATGCGAAAAGGGCGCATAGCGCGCCCCTTCACATTAGCTCTAATTTCACCGGGCGAAAGCCCGAAAAGCGCAGATCCTGGGGCGCGGCGAGCTCTGGCCTTAAAATTCAACCACTGCGCGGATGGATTTGCCCGCATGCATCAGATCAAAGCCTTTGTTGATATCCTCCAAAGGCATGGTGTGGGTGATCATGGGGTCAATCTCAATTTTGCCGTCCATGTACCAATCAACAATCTTTGGCACATCCGTGCGCCCACGGGCGCCGCCAAAAGCCGTGCCGCGCCAGACGCGGCCCGTAACCAGCTGGAACGGACGGGTGCTGATTTCAGCTCCAGCAGGCGCCACCCCAATAATCACGCTTTCCCCCCACCCCTTATGGGCCGATTCCAAAGCNCTGCGCATCACATCAACATTGCCTGTTGCATCAAATGTGTAATCCGCCCCGCCGCCGGTCAGCGCGACCAAATGGGCGACCAAATCACCNCTCACCTCGGCNGGATTGACAAAATCAGTCATACCAAAGCGGCGGGCCATCTCAATCTTGCCGGGATTTAGATCCACACCNACAATCTGATCGGCCCCAGCCAATCGCAANCCTTGAATCACATTCAAGCCAATACCGCCCAAACCAAAGACAATCGCCGTGCTGCCAATCTCGACCTTGGCCGTATTGATCACCGCGCCAATGCCGGTGGTCACACCGCAGCCAATATAGCAAATCTTGTCAAAGGGCGCATCGGGGCGCACTTTGGCCAAAGCAATCTCTGGCAAAACCGTGTGATTGGCGAAGGTGGAACAGCCCATGTAGTGCAAAATTGGCGTACCATCGAGCATGGAAAACCGACTGGTGCCATCTGGCATCAGGCCTTGCCCCTGGGTGCTGCGGATCGCTTGGCACAGGTTGGTTTTTGGATTGAGGCAATAGTCACAGCTGCGGCACTCTGGCGTGTAAAGCGGAATGACATGATCGCCGGGCTTCAAGCTGGTCACACCCGGGCCGCATTCCACCACGACCCCTGCGCCCTCATGGCCCAAAATCGCAGGGAACAACCCCTCGGGATCAGCGCCAGATAGGGTGAACTCATCCGTGTGGCAAATACCGGTGGCTTTGATTTCCACCAAAACCTCGCCGGCCTTTGGGCCCTCGAGATTGACCTCCATGATTTCAAGTGGTTTGCCGGCTTCCATGGCCACCGCAGCGCGTGTTCGCATCCTGTAACTCCTCGTATTTTCTTTGACACTAGGGCAGTCGAGCACCGTCTGACAACCACTTTTATACCCGTTTATACCCGGTGATAGGGGCCGCCTGCGAGGATGGAGGCCGCGCGGTAGAGCTGTTCGGTCAGCATAACGCGCACCAGCATATGCGGCCAAACCATCGCCCCAAAACTCAGCGCAAAATCCGCGCGCTGCAGCACAGCGGGGTCCAGACCATCTGCCCCCCCGATGACAAAGACCAACTCGCTGGGTGCGGTATCGCGAATTTGGGCAAGATGCGCCGCAAAATCTGGAGAGCTCTGCAGCTTGCCCCGCTCATCCAATGCAATCACCGTCGCGCTTGGCCCAATGGCCTTGAGCAACAAAGCCGCTTCCGCTGCCTTGCCACCGCCTTTTTTATCTTCCAATTCGGTCAACTCAACAGGTCCAAGCCCCAACGGGCGACCGCTGCGGTTGAACCGAGAGATGTAATCTTCAATGAGATCTTTTTCGGGCCCGTTGCGCAGGCGTCCAATGGCGAGAATACGCAGGCGCATTAAGCCTCAGTCGGGCTTGGCGCTCCAGGCTCGAGCCACATTTGGTCCAACTGATAAAATTCGCGCACTTCCGGGCGGAACACATGCACAATCACATCGCCCGTATCCACAAGCACCCAATCGCCCGTGCCCTTGCCTTCGACCTTTGACAGAATACCAAGATCATCTTTCAAGCGGCTCTTCAACTTTTCGGAGATGGCCGCAACTTGGCGCGTAGAGCGCCCTGAACAGATCACCATATGATCGCCAATCTCAGAGATGCCCCGCAAATCTATTTGCACGACATCTTCGGCTTTATCATCGTCTAGGGATTTTAACACGGCGGCCAAGATAGCATCGCTCGTAACACTCGATTGGCCTTTGGCCAATTTGCGCGCGGATCCTTCCGCGTCAGACGTCAAAGACAGGACCATGTCCTCCAAAAAAATCGCCGCAACATCCCGGCGCCGGGTGGTTCACCCTTAGCAGCCTCATTTAGATTCCTCAATCACCTGCTTTGATCGGCCGTAAAACTGTGGCCATCCGGCCCCAAAACGGAAAAATATCGCATTTCGTGCCTTTGATGTCGCCTCAATATTAATTAAGCGGAAAATTAATTATTAAAACCTCTGAACAACCCAAACGCCAAGCCAAAACACTCTGCCCGGTGGCAACACCGGGCTGCGCCTGCCTGCCCCCCGGCAGGCGCGCTCACCATCTCAACATGCTGATATATATGGACATTGCTCAAATTTTGCAGTGATTTCACCACCAAACATATGCGCCCGCCCAGGCCGGCGCTGCCCTCATTTCATGTTGAAAGGGCGTTGTGCAGAGGTCCTATAAAACGATAATTTACTTATGAACCCACCGACGCCGGTTTCCTTCTAGCTAGGGTGATGATCTGGATCATCGGATGGGTTCTGACCCAGGCGCTTGTGCTCAAGGCCGAACATGAGAGTATTGTGTGATGGCGATTATCATTCGGTTAGATGTCATGTTGGCGCTGCGCAAAATGCGCTCAAAAGATCTCGCCGCTGAAATTGGCTTAACAGAGGCCAATCTCAGCCTGCTGAAATCTGGCAAAGCCAAAGGGGTGCGATTCGACACTTTGGGGAAAATTTGCCGCGCATTGGACTGCCAGCCTGGCGATTTGCTGGAATTCACAAAAGCGCCCACTTCGGCAGGGAAATAGGCGTAAACCTGCAACATCTGGAGGCTTGTGCCGGGCCTTGGGCCGGGGTATTCAGCGGCATGAGCATGAGTATGGTCTTTGATATCGCCGATAGAGCGCGCCTGCCTTGGCGCTTCTTTGGTGTGGCAAAATCCAACCTACGGCCGCGTCTTCACGGCTAATCCCCTCTGCAAGACACGACACATTCGACGAACAACAAAAGGAACGCCTCACATGGCCCCTAAAACACTCTATGATAAAATCTGGGACGCGCATGTCGCCCATGAAGCCGAAGATGGCACCTGCCTGCTCTATATCGACCGCCATTTGGTCCACGAAGTGACCAGCCCTCAAGCCTTTGAAGGTTGCGGATGAATGGCCGGACGGTGCGCGCGCCAGAAAAAACCATCGCTGTGCCCGATCACAACGTGCCCACAACCCTGGACCGTCTGAAGGGCATTGAAAACGAGGAAAGCCGCATCCAAGTGGAAGCTCTGGACACCAACGCGCGCGAATTCGGGCTTGTCTATTACCCGGTGGATGACGTGCGCCAGGGCATTGTGCACATCATCGGCCCTGAGCAGGGTTGGACCCTGCCCGGCATGACAATTGTCTGCGGCGACAGCCACACTGCCACCCATGGCGCCTTTGGCGCACTGGCCCATGGCATCGGCACCTCTGAGGTGGAGCATGTTCTGGCCACACAAACTTTGATCCAGAAAAAATCAAAAAACATGAAGGTCGAAATTACCGGCAAATTGAGCCCGGGCGTGACGGCGAAAGATATCACCTTGGCAGTGATCGGCGAGACCGGCACGGCCGGTGGCACAGGCTATGTGATTGAGTATTGCGGCGAGGCCATTCGCAGCCTGTCAATGGAAGGGCGCATGACTGTGTGCAACATGGCCATCGAAGGCGGCGCACGCGCAGGTCTCATCGCACCGGATGAGACCACATTCGAATATTGCAAAGGCCGCCCCAATGCGCCCAGCGGCGAAACATGGGAGGCCGCGCTGGCCTATTGGAAAACGCTCTACACCGACGATGATGCGCATTTCGACAAGGTCTTAACCTTGAAGGGTGAGGATATCGCCCCTGTGGTCACTTGGGGCACCAGCCCAGAGGATGTCTTGCCGATCACCGCAAGCGTGCCTTCGGCGCAGGATTTCTCTGGCGGCAAAGTCGAGGCGGCCCAGCGCAGCCTAGACTATATGGGCCTCACAGCGGGCACACCCCTATGTGACATTGAGATTGATACAGTCTTCATCGGCTCTTGCACCAACGGGCGGATCGAGGATCTGCGCGCGGCAGCGAAAATTTTGAAGGGTCGTAAGATCAAAGAGGGCATGCGCGCGATGATCGTGCCAGGCTCAGGTTTGGTGCGTGCGCAGGCCGAAGAAGAAGGGCTGGCGGACATCTTCAAGGAGGCCGGCTTCGAATGGCGCCTGGCGGGATGCTCAATGTGTCTGGCGATGAACCCCGACCAATTGCAACCGGGCGAACGCTGCGCGGCCACGTCAAACCGCAACTTTGAAGGCCGCCAAGGCCGCGGCGGGCGTACGCATTTGATGAGCCCTGCCATGGCTGCCGCTGCGGCCCTTACCGGAAAACTGACTGATGTGCGGGAGATGCTCTAATGGAAAAATTCGAAAAACTCACCGCCATCGCGGCCCCCATGCCGTTGATCAATATCGACACCGATATGATCATTCCAAAGCAGTTTTTGAAAACCATCAAACGCTCCGGGCTTGGCGTCAGCGCCTTTCATGAGATGCGCTATAATCTCGATGGCAGCGACAACCCCGATTTCGTGCTCAACAAAGACGCCTATAAAGGCGCCAATATTTTGGTTGCCGGTGACAATTTCGGTTGTGGCTCCTCACGCGAACATGCGCCTTGGGCTTTGCTCGATTTTGGCATCCGCTGCGTGATCTCAACCAGCTTTGCGGATATTTTCTACAACAACTGCTTCAAAAATGGTATCTTGCCTGTGGTTGTCTCCGAAGACCAGCTGCAACTTCTGATGAAAGATGCCGAAAAAGGCAGCAATGCGCGCATGGTGGTTAATCTGGAAAACCAGCAGATTGAGACCTCTGATGGCGAGGTCATCGCCTTCGATTTGGATCAACACCGCAAGCATTGCTTGATTAATGGGCTCGACGACATCGGCCTATCGATGGAAAAAATTGCTTCTGTCGACGCCTTTGAAGCGCAAATGGCGCAGAGCGCTCCTTGGGTCTGATCGCTTTGGCCAGCCAAAGATCGGCTGGCCAAAACCGACCTCCCGCGCGACAGGGGATTTGAAAAACGTCGCGTAATTCACTTAATAATTGATCGAATATTAAGAGTTTTGATCTCCACTCAGGCTCGCCATGAGCCAGACATTCGACCCAAATGCCATTTTGTTCATCCACCCGTCGCATCCATCGATGCGCCGGCGACGATATCTGCGCAGGTTTCGGGCCTGGATGCGCGCGCTCGCTCTTTTGATCCTTTTATGTCTGATCTACCCTGCTCCAGCAGTCAGTGAAACACTGCGATTGGCCAGCTACACCGCCGCGCTTGAGCGTAATGCGCCGGGGCTCTTATACCGCGACATCCTATACGGAAAATCATCCCAAATTCGCGCAGCGCTCCGGCTTATAGCCACAATCAAACCGGATGTTTTGGCGCTGCAACGCTTTGATTGGGATGCAGAGCTGCGCGCGGCGCGCGCCTTTCAATCGGCGCTCAAAGCGCAGGGTTGGGAGATGCAAAATCTTTTGGCACCACGGCCCAACACCGGGGTGGCAACCGGCGTCGATATTGATGGAAATGGGCAAATCGGTGGGCCCGGAGATGCGCAAAGCTATGGCATTTTCGCCGGGCAAAGAGGGCTTTTGCTTCTATCGCGCCTGCCATTTGACGTGCAACATAGCCAAGATCACAGCCAAGTTCTTTGGGCGGAGGTGCCGCAAACGCAAAGTACAGACCCGCCTGAAATTGCCAAGGTGCAAAGGCTGGCCTATGTGGCGATGCTGCAGACCTCGATCACCTGGCAGCAGCACCCCATTTCCCTCCTCACATTTCACGCCAGCCCACCAGTCTTTGACGGGCCAGAGGACCGCAACGGCCGCCGCAATGCCGATGAGATTGCCTATGCCGCCGCCCTAATAGATCAACTCCCCACACCCTTTGTGCTGCTGGCCAATACCAATCTTGATCCTTTTGATGGCGAGGGGCACAATGAGGTGATGCGGCAGCTTCTGGCCCATCCCAAGCTGCAAGACCCGACGCCTGCCAGCCCAGGCGGGCAAGCATCTGCCAACCCGCGGCATCGCGGTCCAGCGCAGCTCGACACGGTGGATTGGCCCGATCCGCGGCCCGGAAATCTACGGGTCAATTATATCCTACACTCTCGGGACTTTGCCTTGCACGACGGCAGGGTTCATTGGCCAACCAAGGATTTTCCTGACCCCCATGGAAATTCGCACAGATTGGTCTGGCAGGATGTCTCACTTCCTTGACCCCATAGGCCCATGGGGCTAGTCAGCAAGCTGACACAAACGAAAGGGCTATCCATGAGCACCCACTCCCTCCTTATTTTGCCCGGCGACGGGATTGGTCCTGAAGTCATGACCGAAGTGCGCAAAGTCATTGCCTGGCTGGCCGAACATCGGGACGTCCATTTTGACGTGTCCGAAGATCTGGTTGGCGGCGCGGCCTATGATGTGCACGGCGTGCCTTTGCATGATGACACAATGGCAAAAGCACAGGCCGCGGATGCGGTATTGCTTGGCGCTGTTGGCGGACCAAAATATGACACTCTTGATTTTTCCTTGAAACCAGAACGCGGCCTGCTGCGCCTGCGCAAGGAGATGGATCTCTTCGCAAACCTACGNCCTGCGCAATGTTTTGACGCGCTGGCCGATTTCTCCTCGCTCAAACGCGATGTGGTTGCGGGCCTCGATATCGTTATCGTGCGCGAATTGACCTCCGGCAGCTATTTTGGCGAGCCGCGCGGCATCTTCAAAGAAGGCAACGAGCGCGTCGGCATCAACACCCACCGCTATACTGAATCCGAAATTGAACGCGCCGCGCGCGCGGCCTTTGAGCTGGCCCGCCGCCGCAGCAATCGGGTTTGCTCAATGGAAAAAGCCAATGTGATGGAAGCAGGCGTTTTGTGGCGCGATGTGGTGACAGAAGTGCATCAGGCCGATTACGCCGATGTCGAACTGTCGCATATGTACGCGGATAATGGCGCCATGCAGCTGGTGCGTGCGCCGAAGCAATTTGACGTGATCCTCACCGACAATTTATTTGGCGATATCCTCTCCGATTGCGCCGCGATGTTGACAGGCTCGCTGGGCATGTTGCCCTCTGCCAGCCTTGGCGCGCCAATGGAAAATGGCCGTCCGAAAGCACTCTATGAGCCGGTGCATGGCTCCGCACCAGATATTGCAGGACAGGGCAAAGCCAATCCAACGGCCTGCGTTTTGTCTTTCGCCATGGCGCTGCGCTATTCTTTTGATCTGGGCGCGGAAGCGACACGGATTGAAACTGCGGTCGAAAAAGTCCTCGCCGATGGGGTCCGCACGGCCGATCTGTTGCAGGCCGAAGGCGATACCGCTGTCTCCACAACACAGATGGGTGATGCCATCGTGGCCGCTTTGACCGCCAGCCTGTAAAAAGGTCCTCAAAAAACAAAAAACGCTGGGTCCGCCTGGCGTTTTTTTTTGACAAAGCCAGTGAAAACCGGTGCACTGCGGATATGGATATTATTGACACCGACCGCTACCCGATTGACCAACCTGACAGTGCCGAGTTCCGCGCGCTTTGTGCGCGATGCCAGGCCGATCTTGAGACTCAAGGACTTTTCAACCTGNCCGGCTTCCTACGCCCCGAGGCCATAGAACGCGCGCTCGATTGGGTNAAACCAGTCATCGCGCGAGATGCTTTTGTGCATAAGCGGGCCCATAACATCTATTTCAAAAAAGAGATTCCTGGCCTCGCGCCCGGTCATCCAGCCTTGCAAGAGCTGCAAACCATCAATCATACAATCTGTGCCGATCAAATTGAGGGCAGCCCCATAACCCNGCTTTATGACTGGCCTGCTTTTGCCAGTTTTTTGGCCCATGTCATGAATAAGCCCGCGCTTTACACAATGGATGATCGAATCGCCGGGGCCAATGTCATGACCTATTACCATGGCGAGGCGCTGAATTGGCATTTTGACCGCTCAGAATTTACCACAACGCTGCTTCTACAAGCCCCAAAGGCCGGCGGTGAGTTTGAGTATCTGCGCGATCTGCGCACCGCAGAGGATCCCAACTATGCCGGGGTGGCAGAGCTTTTGATGGGCAAGCGCAAGACGCAGATTTGCCCGCAAGACGCCGGAACCTTGAACGTGTTTCGCGGCGTGAATACCGCGCACCGGGTCACGCCGGTGGAGGGAGACCGGCCGAGAATCAATGCGGTTTTAACCTATTACGAAACCCCCGGCCGGCGATTCTCAGAGCAAGAGCATCTCGGATTTTATGGCAGAACATTGGCCTAACGGCCCATTCTGTCGCAGATAGACCTCTCTAGGGTCGTCTTTGCTAAATTATTGTATGCAATATGTATACAATATGAGGCAAGGAGACCCTATGACGCATAGGCGCAAATGGCGGAATTGACCGGAACCGGTTATTATCAATCTGGCCTCTTCACCCCCGGCACGGTCATGCTGCAACCGGCCATGTATATCCGCGGCATCGCGCGCGGCCTGGCATCACATCATGCCTTGATTTTCGAAAATTCGCCCGTGACAGCGCTTGAGCACAATGGTGACTGGTCAGCCACCACCCCATCGGGCCAGGTGACAGCGCCGCGGGTTATTCTGGCCGTCAATGGCCACGCCAATTCCTTCGGGCTTTACCCGCAACAACTTATTCATGTGTTCACCTATGCCAGCATGACCCGCGCCTTGACCGCTCAGGAGGTGAAAACCTTGGGCGGGGCGCGCAATTGGGGTGCCACACCCGCCGACCCTTTAGGAACAACCGTGCGGCGCATATCTGGGATGGGCGGCGACCGCATCATCATCCGAAATCGCGCCACTTTCGATCCGTCCAT
>JGI26273J51734_10000408_pt1 | contig 23169 bp, 26 predicted proteins | sample SaaInlV_125m_DNA_FD_51734 | JGI IMG/M metagenome (IMG submission 51734) | reverse complement strand
AAAGAAAAAATGGTTTTTGTATCAGGTATTGGATGTGCAGCAAGGTTCCCTTACTACATGAATACATACGGATTACATACAATACATGGACGTGCACCTGCAGTAGCAACTGGGGTCACCCTTTCAAATCCTGACTTATCAGTTTGGGTTGTCTCCGGAGATGGAGATTCACTTTCTATAGGTGGAAATCATTTAATACATGCTCTAAGAAAAAATGTAAATATTAAAATTCTTATGTTTAATAACCAAATTTATGGACTGACAAAAGGTCAATATTCCCCTACAAGTGAAGAAGGTAAGAAAACTAAATCTTCACCCTATGGATCTGTGGAACTTCCTTTTAATCCGATGAGTGTAGCCCTTGGTGCTGAAGCGTCCTTTGTGGCTCGTTCGGTTGATATGGATAGAGATTTAACCACACAAGTGTTACAAGAAGCATCAACCCACAAAGGTTCTGCTTTTGTCGAGATCTACCAAAATTGTAATGTCTTTAATGACAAAGCATTTGAACAATTAACCTCTAAAGAAGGACGTGTAGCAAACAGAATTAATTTAGTACATGGCGAGAAGGTTATTTTTGGTGCCGAAGATGAGTTTGCAGTAACCATTGTAAATGGTGAAGCTAAAACTGTGAAGCGAACAGATATTGATGACTCACAAATCTATGTACACGATATTACAAGAGAAAATCCATCAGTTGCATTCTCACTCTCNAGGTTGTCACATGGTCCCTATGGCCCAACCCCGATGGGAGTTTTTAGAAAAGTTCAAAGAGAAACTTATAATGAAGACGTTATGAAACAAATAGATTTTGCAAAAGATTCGAAGGGTGATGGTGAGTTAGATAAATTAGTTAGATCCCTCGGAACTTGGGATGTTAAATAACTCTGACGAAGTTTTACTCGTCTAAATAATCTATTTGATCTGTAGGCATTATCAGTGCTGTACTTGCATTAACAATGTGTGAAACAATTCTCTTTAAGTATCTATAAAATAAAGTAGTGGAAACTGGATATTCTATTGTTTCTTTGTTTTCAAGAAGAGCCGTGATTTTATTATCTAAATCTGTAGACATAGAAGAACCAAGGGTGATTAGATCATGCACTTTCGTTTCATCTTCAAGGTTTAGACATGATTGCAAATAAACAATTAATTTTCCTATATCATTTCTTAACCCAATATAGCTATCTAAATCTTCACCTTTAGTAAAGGTGTTTCCTGTTTCTGCAATTTCAAAAAGATTCTTACAATAATCCCCAATCCTCTCAATATCTTTTGACATCGTCATGTATGACAAAAGTAATGGGATATCTAAATTTCTTGAATTTACTGCAGAATGAACTATCATTTCTCTGCGAACTTCACGATGNAGTTCATTTATAGCCTTATCTGTAGCGTATAAATCATCTCTAACACTATCAAGATTGGTGTCGCCAAGCAGGCAATTCATTGAAATATCNTAGATGTGCATACTATTTATGAGCATCTCGCTTAATTTNGCATCTATATTGTCTANTGATTCTTTACNCATTTTTCTCCTTAATTAAATAGTACTACGCCCAAAAGTGGAAGTAATAAGAATGTTACTAATACATACAATATTGCAATGTATCTTCTTTTAGCAGTTATAACACTGAGTCTCTTTGCCAAATTAACTGGTATATTTCTTACTGCTTTTACTGGATAAACAATAATCACACCAATTAAATTGAAAAATACATGGTGTAGTGCAATAGTTAATCCTGCTGGATCATCTACAGCAAAGCTAGCTAGAACAGCCGTGATTGTTGTACCAATATTTGCCCCTAATGTTATTGGAAATGCATTCTCAATAGATAGAATTCCTGAACCAACAATCGGTACGAGTATTGAAGTTGTGATACTTGAGCTTTGTACTGAAAAGGTAATTAAAATTCCAATCAATATTGCGAGAAGTCCCCCACCTTTTGCAAGGGCTTTATCTAAGCCGAATTCAATTTGGTTGAGCATAAGAGATTTCATATTTGATACTACATTTTTTAGGCTCAAGAAAATAAATGCTATTGCAACAATAATTAAAAGAACCGCGTAGGCTCTGTAAGAATTCTCACTGAGATTGCTTATAAATGGAATAGAAGATAGTCCGTCCAAGATATTATTTGAGCCCCACTTAATTCCTGCCTTGATTGGACTGTTTGGTTTTGTTGCTGTGAAACCTGTGGCAAGAACAAAGTCTGTTCCATTTTCAGCCATCCTTGTTATAAATCCAGTGTATAAGTCAAGGGGGAAAAGTATTATCACCACTAATAAGTTAAAGAAGTCATGCATCGTTGAGGCTGCAAATGCTCTTTTAAATTCTTGCTCTCTTCTTACGTGACCAAAAGACACTAAGGTATTGGTTACTGTTGTTCCTATATTTGCTCCCATAACCATTGGTATTGCGTATTCCAAGCTAAGGACTCCACTTCCAACTAAACCAACAATTGTTGCAGTAGTAACAGAGGAAGATTGCACTAATACTGTACATAAAATTCCAACCAGTAAACCAGCAAAGGGATTAGACACTGACTCAAAAAGTGCATCTGTGTACTCTGCACCTAAAGTTTTAATTCCCTTTTCAAGAAGTTTTATTGAAACAAGGAAAAAGTATAAGAAAAATATTGCGAAGCTTAAATTTTTAAAAGATTTTAAATTCATATTCCGTTTGAAGTATATAAGATTTTTAATTAAATGATTTTATAATTTGCCTGTTGTTTACTTTAAGTTTACTTTTCAAAAACAATTGTAAAAGTCGAACCGTGGTCCAATTCACTAACAATCTCAATAACAGCATTGTTTCTATCAAGTGCATGTTTAACAATTGCAAGACCCAGTCCTGTTCCTCCTACTTTTCTTGATCTTCCTTTATCAACTCTATAAAATCTTTCAAAGATTTTTTCCTGATCTGATTCAGAAATGCCAGAGCCAAAGTCTTGGAATGAACACCTTACTGATTGATTATTTTCTTCTACTTGAATCAAAATATTCTTTTCTGATGGAGAGTATTTTAAAGCGTTCTTTATCAGATTCTTAACGGCTAGTGAAATATCATCAAAATTTGCATTTATTTCAACTTTCTTCTTTTTATAACCAATTCGTTTTTTATTTTGTTTAGATAAGTAAGAAACTTCATTTGCTATTACTTCATGCAAATCAAATGATTCCATAAATACATCTGAGGACTCCATAGCTGATAAATCTAGTAAATCTGAAATAAGTTCATTCATCCTGTCAGAATCTCTTAAAATTTGCTCTAGAAAAGTTTTAGTCATTCCGTCATCACGTTCAAGAGATGTAAGTGCCGATTCGGCAGCTAATCTTACTGATGCAATTGGAGTTTTTAACTCATGAGAAGCGTTTGCTATAAACTCTTCTTTTATTCTTGTAATTTCTATAAATTCATCTTTATTGTTTTCAGTCATTTAATTTATATCCTACACCCCTTATGGTTGTCAATCTTTGGGGGGACTTTGGATTTACTTCTATTCTTTCACGTATTCTTTGAATGTGCACATCAAGAGTTTTAGAATTTCCAGCAAAACTGTATCCCCAAACTTTACTAAAGAGTTTGTCTCTGGATACTATATTTCCAGCATTTTCACAAAGATAATAAAGTAACTCAAATTCTCTAGGTCTCAATTCAATTATTTCATCATCTATTCTTGCTTCGTACCTTAAAGGATTCATGGCAATATTTCCTATTTTAATTTCCTTAACAGAATTTATATCTTCGTCTAAGCCATTCAATAATTCTGAATTTTTTGTCCTTCTCAAAACAGCTTTTATTCTGCTTATTAGCTCTTTAACGGAAAACGGTTTAGTTATATAGTCATCTGCACCCATCTCTAGGCCTCTAATTTTATCGTTTTCGTCATCTTTTGCAGTTAACATAATTATTGGCACGTTTGAAGATTTTCTTATTGATTGGCAAATTTCAAGACCAGAAACTTCCGGAAGCATAATATCTAATATGAGTAGATCAAAATGCTCCTCATCGAAAATATCAAGGGCAATTTTTCCTTCATCAACATGAGTAACTTTTAAACCTTCATTTTTGAGGTTATAAATAATTCCATCTGCGATACTTTTTTCATCTTCTACGAGTAAAACTTTAACTGACATTAACTAAATTAGTTCAGATGGAGAGGACCATTCACCTCGATTAAAGGCTAAAATATAATTTTCATAACCTAAAAAATCTTTTTTAAATTCTTCTGGGATATTAAAACCCCACCAGTCATCTTTAAACTGACTGCGGTGAGCTTTCATAGAATTAATTTTATGTTCTACATACTTTGTGCCATCAACTTCAACATCTATATCGTCATGTTCACTGCCGATTGGGTTAAATCTATTAAATTCTTCTTCAGAAATTATTCCAGCATCAAACATCTGTTGTCTTCTTGATTGCATTCTTGTCTTAGACCAGGCACTGTAATACAGACGATCTGGAATCCATACTTCTTGATTTTCTTTAAGAGGAAACTTATCTAAGTCACTAGCTGCAAAATAGGCTGCTGTTCCTATTCTGTGTGTCTGAATATGATCTGGATGACCGTAGCCTCCAAAAGGATCGTATGTTATTAAAGCATCAGGTTTATATTTTCTGATTATGTCGACTAGTTTTCCGACAGGATCAAAATAATTCTGCCTCCAGAAACAATCTGGATCTTCATTTTCACTAGTTCCCATCATGCCAGAATCTTTAAAGCCCATCCATTCATACTCCTTAACACCAAGTGCTTCAAGGCTTGCTTCTAGTTCTTTTCTTCTCATTTCAGCAAGTTTAGGAAAGAGTTCTTCTGGATTGTCGTAATTATGAATTTCTCCTGCGGACCCATCAGTTGCAGTAGCTACAACTACTCTATGCCCTTCAGCTGCATATTTTGCTAAAGTGACACCTGTTGAAACTGATTCATCGTCTGGATGTGCATGAAAAGCTAGTATGCTTTTCATTATTAACTATCTTGTTCCGTGATGTCTTCTACTAATTCTTTACCACGTAAAATTGCTGCTTCGTGGTCTCCATCAATCTTTTCGATGATTTCGCCAAGTACAGTTACTTTTTCTGGTGTAATTTGAAGGAGGCCTCCAGATACTGCATAGCTGTCCTTACCTCCAGAGTGTTCAATTGTTAATCCTCCAGGCAATATTGTTGCTACAGTTGCTTCGTGACCACTATAGATTCCAATTTCGCCATTCGGAGTTCTCGTAACGACCATTGTTGATTCGCCACTAAAGTATTCTTCCTCTGGACTAACTACATTAACAATCATGGCTAGGCAGATGCTTCAATATCTTTTGCTTTTTCAAGTACTTCATCAATGCCACCAACCATATAGAAGGCCTGTTCAGGAGTGGCATCTAGCTCTCCACTTAAAATAGTCTTAAATGCCTCAACACTGTCCTTGATGGAGACGAATTTACCTTCAATACCTGTAAACTGCTCAGCAACATACATCGGTTGAGAAAGGAATCTTTGAATTCTTCTTGCTCTACCTACCAACAACTTGTCTTCTTCGGATAGCTCATCAAGGCCAAGAATTGCAATAATGTCTTGTAAGTCATTGTATCTTTGAAGGACTCGTTGTACTTCTCGAGCAGTTGAATAGTGGTCGTCTCCAACAATTTTTGGATCCAATATTCTACTTGAAGAGTCAAGAGGGTCAACAGCTGGATAAATACCTAAGTCTGCAACTTTTCTATCAAGAACTGTTCTTGCATCTAAGTGAGCAAAAGCAGTGTGGGGTGCAGGGTCAGTAATGTCATCGGCTGGAACATATACAGCTTGAAGTGATGTAATAGATCTTCCTTTAAGTGAAGTAATCCTCTCTTGAAGAAATCCCATTTCATCAGCTAATGTTGGCTGATAACCCACAGCTGAAGGCATACGTCCTAGCAATGTCGATACCTCAGATCCTGCCTGGCTAAATCTAAAAATATTATCAATGAACAAAAGAACATCCTGTTTTTCTACATCTCTAAAATACTCTGCCATTGTGAGTGCTGAAAGTGCGACTCTTAACCTCACTCCAGGTGGTTCGTCCATTTGACCGAATACTAGAGCTGTCTTATCAATAACTCCAGATTCCTGCATTTCTCCGAACAAGTCATTACCTTCTCTTGTTCTTTCACCAACGCCAGCAAAAACAGAAACTCCTCCATGCTGAGTTGCAACACGATTAATCATCTCCTGAATCAAAACAGTTTTTCCTACACCTGCACCTCCGAAGAGACCAATTTTTCCACCTTCTACATATGGTGCTAATAGGTCAACAACTTTGATTCCAGTTTCAAACATTTCGCTTTGTGATGTTACATCTTCATATGCAGGTGGAGTTCTATGTATTGGCCAACGTTCTTTAACATTAATTGACTCAATAGGAACGTCTAGGGTCTCACCAGCAACGTTAAAAATATGTCCAAGTGTTTCTTGTCCTACAGGTACAGAAATTGGCGCATTTGTATTTCTTACTTCTGTTCCTCTCTTCAAACCATCTGTGGCTTGCATTGAGACTGCACGAACTTTATTTTCCCCAATATGTTGTGCTACTTCGAGAGTAATTGTATTTTTTGAATCTCCAATAGTTATATCGACTTCTAATGCGAAGTTGAGTTCAGGAAGATTGTCTTGTGGAAATACCACGTCAACAACTGGACCTGCAACCTTTACTACTCTACCTATCTCTTCACTCATTCTTTTCCTTTCTAACTGGCATCTGAAAGTGCTTCAGACCCACCAACAATTTCTGAAATCTCTGTCGTAATTTCCGCTTGTCTTGCTTGATTACTTTTCATTGCTAATACTTTAATTAATTCTTCTGCATTATCAGTTGCGGCTTTCATGGCTCTCATTCTTGCAGCATGTTCAGATGTTGAACCATTTAGTAATGCATTAAAAAATGAGGCATTTGCGTACTTTGGAAGGATACTATTTAGAACTTCTTCTCCACTAGGTTCAAAAGTTACAGAAGATTTACTTTCAACTTCTTGGGGGTCTAGAGGAAGTATTTTTTTGATAACAGCATCTTGAGTTAGCGCTGACTTATAACTTGTATAAACAATTTCTATAGAGGATACATCACCTTTGTAGTATTTATCTGTAATAGGGGTCATAACCTCTAGTGCATTATCAAACTCTGGACTGTCTGTAATCCCTTCATAACCTGAGGAGACATTAATTTTCCTATATGTAAAATACCTAGTTGCTTTTTTGCCAACAGTTACAATTTCAACATCTTTACCTGATTGTTCAATTTCTTTTCTTCTGTTATCAGCTATTTTTAATATATTTGTATTGTATGCTCCAGCTAATCCTCGATCAGATGTTAATACAATTAAGAGGACTTTTTCTTTTCCCTCCTTGGCATCGATTTTTGGTACTGCACCATTATTTATTAAGTCTTGAACTATTTCACTAAGGAGTCCAAAATATGACTCAGAAGATTTCATTCTATTTTGTGCTTTAACAATCCTAGATGAAGCAATAAGCTCCATTGCACGTGTAATTTTTTTAGTCGAGCGAACGCTCTTTATTCTTCTATTAATTATACGTAGTTCAGCACTTGCCACTTCTAGTCCTCTTTTGGTGTTTCCAAGGTTGCAACGAAAGCAATAACGGCATCTTTTAATTCATCCCCCGGAAGCTCTCCTGTTTCTTTTATAGTATTAACCATGTCTGAATAGCGTGTTTTAACGAATTCAAGCAAATTCTTTTCTGCTTCATATATTCCATCGACTGGTACTTTATCAAAGTAACCTTCTGTAACAGCATAAAGTGCAATAACTTGATCTTCTGTTGCTACTGGTTCATATTGAGGCTGTTTCAACATTTCAACAACTCTAATACCTCTGTCCAACTGTGATTGTGATGCTGCGTCTAAATCTGATCCAAACTCTGCGAAAGCTTCAAGCTCCCTAAACTGAGCTAGATTAATTCTTAATGGTCCAGAAACTTTTTTCATAGCTTTTGTTTGAGCTGCACCACCAACACGAGAAACTGAAGTTCCAGGGTTTACTGCAGGTCTTACTCCAGAGTAGAACAATTCACTTTCTAGATATATTTGTCCATCGGTAATTGAGATTACGTTTGTAGGAATGAAAGCAGAAACATCACCAGCTTTTGTTTCTATGATAGGTAAACCTGTCATAGATCCTCCACCTAAATCTTCAGATACCTTTGCACAGCGTTCAAGAAGTCTTGAATGCAAATAGAATACATCCCCTGGATAAGCTTCTCTTCCAGGAGGTCTTCTAAGCAATAATGAAATTTGCCTGTAAGCAATAGCTTGTTTTGAAAGGTCGTCAAAGACAATTAAAGCATGTTCGCCATTGTACATCCAATGTTGTCCGATTGCTGATCCAGCATAAGGAGCATACATTTGAAGTGCTGCAGCTGCAGATGCGGGAGCGTTAACAATTACTGTCTTATCAAGTACTCCTTCGCTTTCAAGTCTTGCGACTACTTCAGCCACGGTGGATGATTTCTGACCAATAGCAACATAGATACATTTAACATCTGTGTCTTTTTGATTAATAATTGTGTCAATTGCTACTGCAGTTTTACCAATACCTCTATCACCAATTATTAATTCTCTTTGACCTCTTCCAATTGGAATCATGGAGTCAATAGCTTTTATACCAGTTTGAAGTGGCTCTCCAACAGGCTGTCTTTCAACGACCGTTGGTGCTTGAGTTTCCATTAATCTTCTCTCTGTAAATTCGATTGGTCCCTTACCGTCTATTGGGTTTCCAAGAGTATCAATAACTCTTCCAAGAAAACCATCGCCAACACCTATAGATAAAACTTCACCTGTTTGTTTTACAGGCATACCTTCTTGAATATGATCTGAGTCACCCATCAACACAACACCAATGGAGTCTTCATCTAAGTTGAGAGCAACACCTAAAAGTCCACCAGGAAATTCCAGAAGTTCAGAAGACATTGCATTCTCTAATCCTTTAACCCTTGCGACTCCATCAGCTATGGAAGCTACATAACCAACTAAATCATCTTTTACTTCGTCTGACCAATTCCCTAAAGTTTCTTTTAGAGATTCTGAAATTTGTTTTGGATCTATATTTAAATCGCTCACATTACCTTCCTTCTAATACTGTTTGTATATCTGAAAATTTTGATGAAAGCAATCCATCAAAGGTTCTTTCTCCAATACTTACTTTTATTCCTCCTATGACAGAGGAGTCAACTTTAAGACTTAACTCTATATCTCTGCCTAACTTGCTTTTTAGAGCAGCTTTGAGATCATTCTGAGTTGAGTCATTTAATTCAACAGCTGAAATAACCTTTGCTAATGCTGCACCTCTTTTTTCAGCAATATAGTTAGAAACTTGCTGTTCAATATCGGACAAGTTATCCGCATAGCCTTGAGAGATAGTAAGTGTTATTAAATCAAGAGTCATTGAAGTAACCCTTTTTGAAAATATACTACTTATCGCTTCAATTTTCTTATCTGCAGGTATACCAAAATTTCTAAATACATCTAACGCTTCAGTATTACTGTTTAAAACTTGAAGAACTTGGAGGAATTCCTCTTCAATTTTCACACTGTCGTCAGACGATGAAATAATTTCTACTAACCCTTTAGAAAAAGATTCTGTACCCATTTAGCTTGATGTCTCCATGTCTTTAATGAATTTATCAATTAAATCTTGTTGATCTTTTTCAGACATTGATGCAGCAACCTTTTGTGAAATTGCTAATGACAGATCTGCTACCTGAGAACTTATCTCTGATGATAATCTCTCTTTCTCAGCTTCAGAATCGGACTTAGCTTTTTCAACAATTGCTTCAGCATCTTGTCTAGCTTGATCGATAATTTCTTCTTTTACTTTTTCTGCAGCAGCTTTACCTTCATCAATTATTTTTTGAACTTCTGAATTAGCATCTGAAACTAACTTTGCATATTCAGCTTTTGTTGATTCTGCTTCCGCTTTTGTTGCTTCAGCAGCTTCAATTTGTCCTTCAATTGATGCAGCTCTTTCTTCAAGAGTTGTATTTAAGGCTGGTAGTGCCCATTTCCATACAAAGAAAAAGACAATGGCAAATGCAGCCACACCAGCTACTAATTCTGATGTTGCCGGGAGTAGTAGATCTACCCCTGAGCCTGCTTCTTCAGCTTCTGCATAAAATACGTTTAAATTTAAAGTCATTTGTTAATCCTATACTAAGAAGAATAGAACGAACCCAATAAGTGCTAATGCCTCTGTAAAGGCGATACCTAAGAACATTGTTGTTCTTACCATACCTGCAGCTTCTGGTTGTCTAGCCATCGCTTGTACAGCATTACCAGCAATTAACCCGATTCCAATACCGGGACCAATTGCGGCTAGTCCGTATCCTATTAACGCGTATGCAGCTTCCATTTTCCTCCTTATTATTATTATTAATGCTCTGGGTGCAGAGACGTTTGTATATACACTGCAGACAACAAAGTAAATATGTATGCCTGCAAAATTGAAACTATTAATTCAAAACCATAAATTGCTAGACCTAATGTGAACCACGCGGCACCTATTGGGGCTCTAGCGATTAAATACTCAACTCCACCTGGTTGAACAATGAAGAAATAAGCTGAGGCCAAAAGAAGACTCAACATTACGTGACCTGCAACTAAGTTTGCAAAAAGTCGAACCGCGAGACTAAATGGTCTCACTAAAAGTACAGATACTAGCTCTATGATTCCAACTAGAGGTTTAAGAGCCACTGGTACACCTGGTGGCCATATTAAATGAGTGAAATACCCAATTCCTTGTTTTTGGACACCGACTACTAAGAAAATTACATAGGTCAGCAAACTTAAAAATAAAGGTAGCGCCATGCGAGATGTTACAGGAAAGTTTACAAGAGGTGTTACTTCAAAAAGATTTCCTACTAATACAAACATAAATATTGAAATTAAATAAGGTGTAAACTTCTCTCCACCTCTACCAATTACTCCAACGGCAATCTCATCTTTTACGAATGAAAATATTGACTCAACTACAGATTGAAGTTTTCCTGGTACTGTGGATTTTTTTCGAAGACCAAAGTACATTACTGCTACGGGTATTAATCCAGCAAGAAGTATCAGAACTTCTGTTCTTGATATTTGAGAGGAACCGAAATTAGCAAACTCAAATAGCTCTTTAACATTTGCAGGTTTGCAAACTACTTCATTTATAAAATCACAAGTTTCAGCTGCTGTTATCATTTGCCCAATCTAAATCTGTGTCTTTTCTCTTTATAACCATAGCCATTTCTAAAAATAACATGCTCAAAAAAACAATTGGCACTGTCAGTGACATTGCCATTTCATCAATAGGATATAGGTTTCTAAATAATAAGAGAAACCCAAATATGTAAATTAGTCTTGCTACATAGCCAAATAAAGCTGAAAAATAATAAAAATTAAGTGAGATATTTGCAGCAAAAGACATTAGAAAAGCTCCTAAATAAAACCCTGATGCAACAATCAAACCAGAAACGAGAGATGTGATCATAGACTCTGTAGACTTTATTAAGAACAGTACTGGAACAAGTGTATAAATTGGAAAAGACCGTTTAAGCATACGAGTAGCAAGTATTAACTCAACATTCATTGCTTATTCTCTAACTTTTTGGAGATTTGCCACATTCTTCTAGAGCCATCATAGATACCTATCAAAACAAAAATGATTACAGGAACTGGTTCATAGCCTATAAAATATTGGATTAAGAGCCCAATAAGTAGTCCACTGATTATTGATGTTGAGAAGGAAGTTACTGGACCAAAGTCTTGAAGGTTAAGATTATTTTGTTTAGGCATACGGTTGATGTGTTATTGCCAGATCTCTTACCTGAGCTTTTAAATTTGATAATTGATTTTCATCATTCCTATTTTTGAGAATATCAGAAATTAATAAACCAACTGTAGTTAACTGTTCTTCTTTCATACCACAAGTTGTAACTGCAGGTGTCCCCATGCGTATGCCTGATGTTACAAATGGAGATCTTGTATCAAATGGTATTGCATTTCTATTAAGAGTTATACCCATTTCATTTAATAGAATACCTGCTTCTTTTCCTGTGAGTTCTTCATCGACACTTTGAGTATCGACTAAGACAATGTGATTTACAGTTCCTCCACTAACAACCCTTAGTCCTTCATTTGTGAATGAGTCAGATAATGCTTTTGCATTTTTTAAAATCTGTTGTGCGTATATTTTAAAATCATCTGATAAAGCTTCCTTAAAACAAACTGCTTTTGCAGCTATCTGATTGTTTATTGCTCCACCCTGCGCACCAGGAAAAATATTTTTATCTACATCTTTTGCAAATTCTTCTTTAGAAAGTATAAGTCCACCCCTTGGACCTCTCAGAGCTTTATGGGTTGTTGCAGTAACGACATCTGCATACTTCATTGGATTATCTACAACTTTACCCGCGACTAATCCGATAAAATGTGCTGCATCAACCATAAATTTAGCATCTATAGAATCTGCTATTTCCCTAAATGCTTTGAAATCTAAACTTTGTGAATAAGACGAGTAACCAGCTATTAATAATTTTGGTTTATGCTGATGGGCAAGTTTCTCAACTTGATCCATGTCTATTAACTCTGTTTCCTTGTTTAAGCCATAGCCGACAAAATTATACATACGGCCAGAGAAATTCACAGGTGAACCATGTGTTAGGTGACCGCCTTGATCAAGATCCATTCCCATAACGGTGTCTCCAGCATTTAACAATTGGAGATATACAGCCATATTTGCTGAAGAGCCAGAGTGTGGTTGAACATTTGCATGATCAGCATCAAAAAGCTCACAAGCTCTATCTATAGCTAGTTGTTCTATTTCATCAACAGTCTCACATCCTTCATAGTATCTTCTACCAGGAAAGCCTTCAGAGTATTTGTTTGTGAGAATTGATCCTGATGCCTCCATTACTGCTTTAGAAGCAAAGTTTTCAGATGCAATTAAATGAATATGAGAATTCTGTCTATTTAAGTCTTTATCTATTAAATTTGATATTTCGATATCAATATCAGATAAGTTCTTTTGTGAAGCACCATTTATATCCATATTCATATCTTAACAGTAACTTGGCGGCCACTTTAATGGGCCTTGCCTTAAAATTTTTCCTCCTTCTATTCTAAGGTCTACGACTGTTGAGCCATCCCCGTGAGTTGCATAACCTTCTAAATAGGCTGAAACAGAATCTCCAAATATATTTTTAGCTTCAACATGATTATTTGCCTCCTTGTTACCTGAAATATTTGCACTAGTAACTGCTAAAGGTCCAGTTTGTTTTAATAGTTCGAGTGCTAATTCATTTTCAGGTACTCTAATTCCAACTGAATTAGGATTGATGGTTCCTACGCCGGGTGGGAATGCTTCCTCTACCTCAACAACTACTGTCAAAGGGCCTGGCCAATATAACTCAACTACTTCAGGTATTTCTGTTTTTATATTAAGTTTTCTTAATTCAGCAAATGAATGTACCAGCAATGAGACCGGATTGTCATCATCTCTTTTTTTGATTTTAAAGAGATTTTCTACTGCTACCTGAGAATTTGGGTTAACACCAATCCCGTAGACAGTTTCAGTGGGAATACCTACAATTTGATTCTTTTCAATTTTATTTACAGCTTTATCTAAATTATCTAGTTGCAAAAACATAGCGATCCTTTTCAGCTAAATCTTTTAGTAATTTGACATCTTTCCAATCTGCTAATAAATCTAAAGTTTGTTCTGACTTTGTTGAGTCAATCTCAAGACAAAGTGTTAAGTTGGTGAGATCATTACTTTCAATTTGTTGTATTAATCTTGATATTATATCTAGACCGTCTACTCCCCCGTTTAATGCAATTAGAGGTTCATAATCAATAACCTCTTTATCAAGGCCATCTAAATTATCCTGAGGGATATACGGAAGATTTGCAATTATTAAATCAACATTTTTAGTTTTAACATTTTCTAACAGATCAGATTGATAAAAATTTACTGGCACTGAGTTAAGTTGTGCATTTTCAATTGCAATACTTAATGCCTCTTGAGAAATATCTATACCGGAAACTTCAACATTAGGAAATAAAACTTTCATCATTAAAGCAATACACCCTGAACCAGTTCCAATATCTAAAATGCCTTTTGATGGTTCAGTATTTTCTTTGATTAGTTCAATAAGATACTCCGTTTCAGGTCTAGGTATTAAACAACGCTGATCAACTTTCAATTGAATAGTGTAAAAAGGTACGTACTCTTCAATGTACTGCAAGGGTTCGTGGTTAAGTCTTCTTGTTAATAGGGTCGAATACTCATTTTCATAGTCAGTAGGTGAACCATTTATTTCTTTTGCTTTTTCTCTTAATCGAGCTAATTCGTATTCTGGTATATTTCTAATGTTCACTTTATTCTTCCAAGTTAGCCAAACGAGTAGTTTCATGATCAGCAATCAAAGCTGTGACAAAATCTTCTAAGTCCCCATCTAGAACTTGATCAAGTCGTTTAATTGTTAAATTGATACGATGATCTGAAACTCTGTTGTCTTTATAGTTATAAGTTCTTATTTTATCTGAGCGTTCACCGGAACCTACTTGTTCTTTTCTGTCTTTAGCTCTTTCGGCAGCAGCTTCATCTTGTCGTGCTTTTAGTAGGCGTGCTCTTAAGATTCTCATAGCTTGATTTTTATTTTTTAATTGTGATTTTTCATCCTGACTGGTCACAACTAAACCTGTGGGAATATAGGTAATTCGTACTGCGGAATCAGTTGTATTAACACTCTGACCACCCGGTCCACTAGACCTATATACATCAATTTTTAGATCATTTGCTGCAATACTTAAGTCAACCTCTTCTGCTTCTGGAAGAACTGCAACAGTAGCTATTGAGGTATGTACTCTTCCTTGTGACTCGGTTTTGGGAATTCTTTGAACTCTATGTGCTCCTGCCTCAAACTTAAGTTTTGAATATACACCTTTAGATTTAATTGAGAAAATAATTTTGTTATANCCTCCTTGGTCTGATGCTGTTANCTCTATAGGTTCTACATTCCAGGTATTTCTCTCTGCAAAACGAGTGTACATTTTATACAAGTCTCCAACCCAGATAGCTGCCTCTTCACCACCTGCACCAGGACGTATCTCTACTAAAACATCTTTTTCATCAAGAGGATCTTTTGGTAAAAGCGCGATTTTAATATCTTCTGTAAGGTCAATAATTGAAGATTTTGAGTCACTCACTAATGCCTCAAGCTCTATTTTCATATCAGNATCCTCTTCAGATTTTAACATTTCTTCGGCATCAGCTATATCACTGTTAAGAGTTCTCCATTCATTAAAAAGAACAACAATTGCAGTGACGTCACTATGTCTTTTTGCTAGTTCAGCATATGCTTTTGGATCTGATGATATATCCATCTTTTGGAGCTCTGCTTCTATCTCTTCCAATGAACTTTCTAAAGCTGTAAGTTTCTCAACTAATGCTTCATCCATTTTTTAACTCCTTTGATGTAGATAGTAGTTCATCAAATTGGGCATTATCTTCACTATATTTAATACAATTAGCCATGGATATTATTGCAACTTGAATCTGTTCATCACTAGGTATTTTTGTTGTTATTTTTTGTGTCCATATTCCAGGAGTTGCAAAAATTTTGGAGATTAAGGAATCGCTATTTTTAAAATTAAATTTTAATATTTCATACGAAATCATTGCGACAACAAAAACATGTAACAGCCGTGTGATAAGAGTAAAAAATACATTAAGGGTTGGAATAAAGGGAAGAGTCAGCAGGCTGACAAAAACTATTAAAAATATAAATGAAGTACCACATCGAATATGCTCTTTAGGAAATTTCTTAACATCATCTATTTCAAGTGAATGTTCAGCTTCGAATGATGCTATGGTCATATGTTCTGCGCCATGATACTCAAACAACTCTTGAGCATCCTTTGTTTTACCAACTAGGTATATATATGTAATAACAATTACTCCTCTTAGAATACCTTCTGCAAATCCCTTCATAGTTTGGGTAAGATCTAAAAGGTCTATCAATATTCTTGGCCCAACTATCAGGAGACTCAAAATTGACACTATAAGTAAAGTATTAGTGATTTTTGTAAAAAAAGTCTCTTCTTCTTGTTCACCGTAATATAAAGTATCTGAAAGTGATATGCCTTTATAGCCCACATATAAAGAATCAACTAACGCTCCTACTCCTCTTATGAAAGGTATTTTCCAAATACCCTCTCTCTGCGTTAATGGAGTTCTTTTTTCAAAGTAATTATGAATTTGATTTTTTTGATCCCTTACTGCTAGAGACCAACCCTTTGGACTCTGTATCAAGACGCCACCAATTACAGCTTGTCCTCCATAGGCAATATTGTCTTTAGACATTTTGGGTGTATTAAATTAAGTTATTCTTCTTCTTGAGAAGAAGCTTCTTGATTTGGAGCTTGACGAGTACTGGTTGAACCGTACCTTTGTTTAAATCTTTCTACACGACCTGTGGAGTCTACAAGTTTTTGCTTACCAGTAAAAAATGGGTGACTTGCACTAGATATTTCAAGCTTAACTAATGGGTAGTCGTTACCATCTTCCCAGGATATTGTCTCACTTGTTTTAATCGTAGAACGAGTGAGGAATGCAAAACCTGCGTCTTCATCTTGGAAAACTACTTCTCTATAATCTGGATGTATCCCTTGTCTCATATCTACACTCTAACTTACTTGTTGTTTTTTGCGACATCTTTTAAGAAGGCTTCGTTTGTTTTAACAGTTTTGAATCTATCTATTAAAAGTTCTGTAGCACCACTGTCAAGTCCCACTAATACTCTTCTTAAGGCCCATAGAGACTGTAATTCTTGTGGGGAAACAAGTCTTTGCTCTTCTCTAGTTCCAGAAGGTGTGACATCAATGGCTGGGAAGACGCGTTTATCAGCAAGGCCTCTATCAAGCTTAAGTTCCATGTTTCCAGTTCCTTTAAATTCCTCAAATATAACTTCATCCATTTTTGAACCCGTTTCGACGAGAGCTGTTCCAAGAATAGTTAAACTTCCTCCATCTTCTATATTTCTAGCTGCACCAAAAAATTGCTTTACTGGGGTAATTGCAGTTGAGTCTAATCCACCGGAAAGAATCCTACCGCTAGCTGGAGATGCTAAGTTGTGTGCCCTAGCTAGACGAGTAATGGAGTCTAAAAGTATGACAACATCTTTTCCTTCCTCCGTAAGTCTTTTTGCTCTCTCGATTGCCAATCTTGAAACCTGTGTATGTTCTTCTGGAGGTCTATCAAAAGTAGAAAATATTACCTCACCGTTTACTGATCTCTGCATGTCGGTTACTTCCTCTGGTCTTTCATCAACAAGAACTACCATCAAATGTACTTCGGGATTATTTTCAGTAATTGAGTTTGCGATTTCTTTAAGAATTGTTGTTTTTCCTGCTTTAGGGGGCGAGACGATTAATCCTCTTTGACCTTTACCGATAGGAGCAATTAAATCAATTATCCTTCCTACTATTTTTTCAGGTTTACCTATTACTTCTAGTTTTAAACGTTCGTCGGGGAACAAAGGTGTTAATTTATTAAAATCAACCCTTCGAGCCAATAATTCAGGATCTGCACCATTAACAGTCTTTGGATCCATTAAAGCAGGGTATTTTTCTTTTTGTCTGGGTGCACGTATAGGTCCTTCGACTAAATCTCCTTTACGCATCCTATATTTTTTTATAATTCCTGCAGGAACATATACATCATTATCACCGGGTTTATAACCACTGCATCTTAAAAATCCATAACCCTCTGGAAGAATATCAAGAATGCCTTCTCTAGATTCTCCAGCTTTTACTTGGCTGTCTCCAGAATTAACTACTGATGGAAGGTCTGAATCATCATTTTTATTAATTACCTCTGCAACAACCGGTTCTTCAACCTCAATAACTGCATCACCTTGTTCAAGAAGCAGGTCAATGAGTTTAGCTTTTTGTAGACCCTTGTGTTCAAGGCCTAATCCTTCTGCTATTGCTCTCAAGTCAGCAACTGATTTTGATTGTAATTGTGTTCTAGCGGACATTTTTCTCCTAATTCAAAACATTCGATTTGGAATGGTAGTGATTTTTTTGTCTGAAAGACAATATCATTATATACATAAAAAACTTAAATCAACAAGATTTAAATATTTTTAAGAAAAGCATAAGAAACTGCTAAAGCCGTACTTATTAAATAGTAGATGACGCCAAAAACAATTAATTCGGGCATATTAAGAGTTGCTGCAAGTACAAGGACTATTGGAAAATTCTGACATAACCCCTCAATTGTTATTGTCTGACTGTTTTTATTGCTCAGATTTAGTGTTTTAGATCCAACTACGTTTAATAAATAAATTGCTATCAATGCTAGAAAAGCAAGTTTGAATCCTTCAAAAAAATTATCCAATAAAAGTTCTCTAATTTCAATTGGCCCACTAAAAGTTAATACCAATACTACAACTTTAAGAAACCGATCTAATCTTCCAGAGAGTTTCTCCGCTAGAGTTGGCTTATTATTTAAAGTATAGATTCCAGCTAAGAAAGGTATTAAAACTAATATAACTAACTGTAAGAAAGTCTGTAAGAAATTTATACTGAATTCTTCACTATCTCTGATTAAAATGTTTAGCCACAGCACAATAGTAAAAGGTGCTAGCAGTGATGCAGTTGATGTTAAACCTACACTAAGTGCAATATTTCCTTTTTTAATATGAGTCAATAGTCCAGATATGTGACCTCCCGGAACAAGTAAGACCAGAACTACAGCAGTAGAAAAAANAGATGTTTTAAAAATGTTTGAGAGCGCAATGCCGACTAAAGGTAAAAATATTATTTGAAAAGTCAAGCCGTAGATCAAAGTCTTTTTTTCAGTAATTAATTTTTTAAGTTCTGTTGTTTCAGTATTTAAACCTAAAAAATAAAAAAGGATAGGTATGAAAAATGGAATTATTTTAAAAGATATAGCACTATCTACAATTTCACCCATNTAGACAATATACAGAAAATTAACCTTCGNTACAAGTACCTAGATAATTTGAAATATAATTCGTTTCCTCGTTGGTAAGATCTCCTGAGATCCTGTAATGGTTATATGAACCTCCAAAATAAAGTACCAGCGCATCAGCAAATTGCTCTTCACTTCCAAAATAATCCCATGCGTCTTTTCTAAAACTCGTATTATTTTCAGTATTACAATTCCTGGTTAAATATGATAAAGCATGGGCTGATTCATGAATCAATACATCTCTTTGCTCTCCAGCAGTAAATGCTCTATCAGAAATCCATATTGAAAGGGTCCACTCTGCGCCTTTGGATCCGTCAGGATAAGTTCCTGAAGAGTCCCATACACCGTAGGGACATCTAGAGACAACAGAGAGAGCATACTGATGACAACCATTAATGAATAATATCTTATTTTGAATTACTCCTTTTAGTTCTTCTGGTAAAGCAGTTACTAGTTCCTCGAGCAATCTTTGATTTGAACCTTCAAATCCTGCAAATGATAAATATGGCCCATCATAGAGTAACTGTTCACCAACCTCCTCTTCTTCGACTATCTGAACAGATTCTTCGTCTTCGGAGATATTTACTGGAACTGTTGTGGTTGTTGTAGTATCTGGAACTGTTGTGGTTGTTGTAGTATCTGGAACTGTTGTGGTTGTTGTAGTATCTGGAACTGTTGTGGTTGTTGTAGTATCTGGAACTGTTGTGGTTGTTGTAGTATCTGGAACTGTTGTTGAATCTGAAGTTTGACTGTTGAATAACAATAAAGAAACTGCAGTAAGAATCACTAAAAACAAAAATGAAAATATGTATTTGTTATTCATCGTCTGAGAATACCTTTACTCCAAAACCAAGAATAAGAATACCAAGTATGTAAATCAATAGCATTATTGCAAATGTTATTGAAAATGATCCCATACCAAGTATGTCTTGTTGGAAATTAGCAAATTCACTTTCAGGAGATATGATTAAAATTCTTATGAAAAGCCATACTCCTATTAAGAATGAAACTAATGGTAATATTTTATATGCTCCTTGTGAGTCATTCAATGATTCAAATAATTCATTTCCCCCTCCAGGAAGAGATTTAAACAATACCCCTTCCAAACACATCAAGTAAGACAGCGAAGCTATTGCGGTCATAACTGTTGAGTTGAGAACAAATTCTGTTGAGGTTAAGGTAAAAGAACCCAAAACCTGCAAGACTCAGTGAAATTGATGAGAAAAATTTTGGAGAAATTTTTGCGGGAGAGCGCTGTGAAATTATGTAACTACTAGCTACAAATCCAAAAATAAATCCTATAGGCATATTAAAATATATGAATGATACGGTTGAAACCATTGCGAAAAATATAGCTTGTGGAGCCCATTTAATTTTCACTTTTTGTTTTAAATACTTACTTTCAATAAATCCCTCTGTACCTTCTGAAAATATTGTTACTGATGCTAAGCCAACAAAAGCTGCAATAAATATTGCAACATTCTCTAGATCAATTGAAATGCTTGCTCCTTCCTCAACATAGCCAACAAGAAATGAGGTCAAAATCAACACGAAAGAAATTTTTAGAATATTTTTAAATTTGCTATTTTTTATAAATTCCTTATCGGATTTAAACCACCTAATATTGTTTTCCGATAAAATCTTGTTGAACCATTCTTGAAGTAATAAGACAATATAAAAAAGCACAATGATGGATGTAGAGACTATAACTGCCATACTATTTTTTTCCTGGTCAGTTAAGTCAATGTCATCAAATAAGGGAATGGATGTAATTAATGCATTAGTAATTTCGATATTTAAAAAATCTACTTGTTCCTCTAATACGACTACAGGAATGGTAGTTGTTGTAGTAGTGGAAGTTGTTGTAGTAGTGGAAGTTGTTGTAGTTGTAGTTGGAAAAGATAGTTTTTTTGTGTTGAAGTATGTTTCTTTTATGAAATCATAGCAGTTAACAGCCGGACACTCTTCTGAATCTTGCTCAATAGATGTGGTCACTAATACAAGAATTGTTACCTCTAATTCATCAGCATAACAACACATCTCAATACTTCCATCAGGAGTAAGGAGTTGATACCGTTCTATTGTGTCATAGTGATCTATCTCAAGTAGTATTTCATCGTAGTCTTGGATATTTACTGACCATGAAATCTCAAATGTTTGACTATCTATTGTTATTAATTTAATGTCTATATTACTTTCATCTAATGATGCATTAAAAAATAAAAAGAAAGAAAACAATATTAATAACTTCTTCATATATTATTTTTGAAGTTTCAAAGCCTTATCAATTAAAAGTTTAACTTCTTGTCTAAACCATTCGTCACTAAATTTAGACCACAAATCAAATTTAGGGTTGAAACGCATCCAAAGAAATATTCGACCATTTAAATTTGTAAATATTTCCTCCGCAAGTTTATAAGGATCTATATTCGGTGTTTGTTCAGCTAATTTCATTGAAATATTTAAACATACGTCATATGGCTCGCCTTGTATCCACTTCCCACTATCAAGTATTTCATTTATATTAAAGAATGCATATCTCACAGCATCGCCTAATTCGATAATTTTATCTGCAATAAGTGTTAAAAATTCATTAAGTTGATCTAATGGATCGTGATTTTTCTCAGTAAAAGTTACGAAGTCTATAGTTACTTCTCCAAATCCTAATTTAAAGATTGAACCTAATATGTCTAACTTATTATCTGGAAAATGATTGTAGGCTGTTGCAACAGATACTCCGGCATTTTTAGCTATCAACGNTACAGTAATTTTATTATTTTTCATTAATGGATTGTTGTATAAATCAATTGCTGCAGAAACTAATTTTTCGTGCACTTCTTNATAGGTTTTTTGTGCTCTTAGAGTTCTTCCATCAATTTTTTCAGGTTGCATATCCATATCCTAGTTGCCACTCTCAATTTTAAAAAGTATTCCAGAAATAACTAGTCTCTGACGTGCAGAATATTTTGGATGACAGGTAGTAAGTGTTATTCTGTCATCACCCCTGTTGTAAAGAACATACTCACCTTCATTTGCATCAACAATAAGTTTCTCATCAATTTCATAATGGTATTTATTTCCACCAGAATTTAGAAATATAGTATCTCCAACTTCTAATAAATCTAATCTACTAAAAGGAGCTCCATAAGTTGTTCTATGTCCGGCAATTCCAACATTTCCTCCAGTACCGGGTAAGTTTGTTTGCATATAGTGTCCGGGACCATACTGTAAGCTCATCTCATCAGTCCCCGAAACTACATATTGTTTAAGATTTATTGAAGGTACTTCAAGGTAACCAAAAACACTGGGTACATAATTAATAACCTCATTGTTGCGAGTAAGTCCTGGAATATCTCTAAGATTTTCGAATACAGGTATATCACTTTGAAGCGGATTATTTTTTTGGATAACAAGCTGTTCATTTTCTGAAATAGCTTCCACATCACCAGAATAAATACTTTCTAAATATTCTTGTGCATTTTGTTGTTCAAAATTAGTTAATAACATTTGCTGGGAAGCATAAACACCAAGTCCCAATCCAGAAAAAATTAAGAGTGATGCAAAAGCAAGACCACTATTTTTTCCAGTTTGTTTTTTTTGTTTCGTTTGAGTTCTAATCTTAAAAAACCTTTTGGAGATCAATTCTTCTTCAGATGAGAAAATCTCTTTACTAGGTTCAGAGCCAGTAAACTCAATATCAAAGTTTCTTGATATTAATGAAAAAACTTCTTCAAATTTTTCTTTAGTGATACTTTCATCACGTTCTTTGTATTTTATTTCTAGATTTTTAATCGCAACAAGTGTGTATTCCAACTCACCATTTAAAGATACGAGTTTTTCGTTNTATCTTCCTATACCAACACCGTATGGATTCATTTCATCAAGAGGTATTTTGATAAGTACTTTCTCTTTGAGAATTTTTTCGAGTTTTGTTTTCAACTTAAAGGAATTTTTATAGATATTTTCGATTGTTATCTTTCCCGGCTGTGATAATAACCNTTTTTTTCTTGAGGAACTAAATAAAGCCAATCCTACAAAAAGNACTAAAGAACCACTTATAAGAATGTAATCCAAATCTATACCAGTTTCTGCTAACTTTAAACTATCTTCTTTGTAAAAATATTGAATTTCATAACTACCATC
>JGI26273J51734_10000404_pt1 | contig 23219 bp, 22 predicted proteins | sample SaaInlV_125m_DNA_FD_51734 | JGI IMG/M metagenome (IMG submission 51734) | reverse complement strand
TTCATCTTGTATAGCTGTTGAATTAACTTTCATTACAACTCCGTCTATTTGATAAGCATAATTATTTCGTTTATTTTCAATTCTTTGCAATGTGCTTTGAATATCTTTAATGGAATTAGTTAAATACACTGAGTTGGTCTCAAATCCATACTTTTTTAATAGGTTAGTCTGCTCTTCATGTGATGAAAAGGCATCCTGATTAGTGTGATCGATTAACTGATAGGCCAATAACCTGATGTCTCTTTTAGAAGTAATAGACGAATCTTTTTGTCTTAATGATCCTGCCGCAGCATTCCTTGAATTAATAAAAGCTGAGCTTCCCTCACTTCTGATTTTTGCCATTAAAGACTTTTCATCTGGAGTTGGGTTTTTTAAAGATTTAAGACGTTTGAGTAATTCCTCATCCTTTTTTCTTTTTTTATTTAGCGCATTAAAACTTTCTGTTGGCATATATATTTCACCTCTGATTTCAATTTCACCCTTAGCAAGTGTGTTTAATCGTAATGGCAAGTTCATGATGGTCTTTACGTTGTGTGTAACATCCTCTCCAATGACTCCATCACCACGTGTAAGCCCTTGCTGAAGAATTCCGTCTTTATAGGTAATAGAAATTGCTAGACCATCTATTTTTGGTTCAAGTGAAATTGGATAGAGTTCTTTGTCAGTTATTTTTTTGAGTCTTTCAAACCATTTTGTAATATCATTAATGCCTTCTGCGTTATCTAAACTATACATTCTCTGTCGATGCTCAATTTGGTCAAAAGCATTATCTGGTGTTCCTGTAACTCTCTGGGTGGGTGAATACTCTTTTATCTCATTTGGATGTTTAATTTCATATTGCTTTAGTTCGTTAAATAATTTATCGTATTCACCATCAGACATGATTGGTTTATTCAGTACGTAATATGCATGTTCAGCTTGAGAAAGCTCTTCAATAACTTTGTCTACATCCTTACCATTCATACCGTTAATGCCTCATTGAGCTTTGATGTAATTCTTCCTCCACCAATAAGTTTTGTGCCGGTGTATAAAACACCAAACTGACCAGGAGCTACTCCATATGTTGGTTCCAATAGAGTTACTTCTAGAGAGTGTTCTGAGAGCATTTCTATCGTACAAGGTAAATCTTCAGAATTATATCTAGTTTGGATTGTGAGGTTATCATTTACTATATCATTCACAAAAGAAACATCTTCAAGATAAAAGCTAGCTGTTAACAAATCTTTCTTATCACCTACAAATACTTTTTTATTTCGTACATCTATTTTTGTAACATATTTTGGAGCACCTTGTCCTCCTGGAATCCCTTTTCGTTGACCAACAGTAAACTCATGAACACCGCTGTGCTGACCCATACTCGAACCATCACTATTAACAATTTCTCCTGAAGTAGAAATATCAATTCTTTTATCTACAAAATTTCTATAATTCTTTTTTCCTACAAAACAAATATCCTGACTATCTTTTTTAAATGCAGTTTTTAATCCTAAATCAGCAGCTATTTGCCTTACTTCAGGTTTAGATATCGTTCCAAGTGGGAACATGACGTGTTCAAGTGTTGATGAAGTTAACATATGTAATACATAAGACTGATCTTTATCAAGATAATCAGCCTTGTGGAGTTCAAAGGTTTTATCTTTTTCAACTACTTTCGCGTAATGTCCGGTGGCCACTTTGTCGCAATTTAGTTTTTTAGCTTGTTTTAAAAAGTGATCAAATTTGACTGATCTATTGCATTCAACACAAGGATTAGGTGTCAAACCCCTTGCATACATGTCAATGAAGTTATCTACGACTTTTTCAGAAAATGATTCCGTGTAATCTAATACATAATAAGGAATATCAAGCTTGGCCGCGACTTTTCGAGCATCTTCACTATCTGAAGCCGTACAGCATCCTGTTTCAGGCATTTCCCCATTAGGTCCCTCCCACAATTTCATAGTGACACCAATCACTTCATGACCCTGAGACTTAAGGAGTCCAGCAACTACAGATGAATCCACTCCTCCACTCATAGCGACTAAGACTCTCATTTCATACCCTCTATTGAAGCGATAACTATCTCAGCAGCATGGATGCCATCTCCCTTTTTACTATTCCAACCAAAACTGAATCTCAAATGGCTATTAATAACATCACTGGATATTTTCATTGATTGAAGCACGTGTGAGGGTTTCTGTGCACCGCTAGCACAAGCAGAGCCTCTTGAAACTCCTAATCCCTGAAGATCAAGAGAAACCATTAGAGTCTCAGAGTTGAAACCTTTAAATTGAATATTTGAGATATGTTCTAATCGATCAACATCGTCACCTAAGACAATAATATCTTGGGAATTTTTAAGGATATTCTCAAATTCTTGACGTTCATTGCGTATTTTTTCATTTTGAGAAATTATATTTTGTTGCTGCTCGTCTAGTGCAGCTGATAAACTTGCTACACCAGAAACATTCACAGTACCTGCTCTTCTTTCAAGTTCCTGCTTTCCTCCATGAAGAAAACTAGGAAGTTTTACTTCAGAACTTAAATACATAATTCCTATACCTTTTGGTCCTCCAATTTTGTGACCAGATATAGCGGCACTTTGGATGCCTAAGTTGTGAAAGTCTAATTTAGTAGTAGCGACCGCCTGAACGACATCCGAATGAAATATTAGTTTCGAATTTAAAGCTTTTAAGCCTTGTGCTATTTCCTTGACTGGTTGTATTATTCCTGTCTCATTATTAGCTAACATTATTGATACAATTTCTGTGTTTGAATTTACAGCTTCTAAAACATCTTTAGTTTCAATCACACCTCTGTTATCACAGGGCACTAAATTTACTTTGTACCCTAGAGACTCAACCCATTCCGCAGAAGCAAGAACAGCCTCGTGTTCAATTTCAGAAGTAACTAATTCTGCACTTTTATTTTTATTATTGATGAACGGCATTTTAATTATCCAATTATCAGCTTCGGTACCTCCACTTGTAAATGTTATCTCTTTTGGAGCTGCACCGAAATGGCCTGCAATATTATCACGTGAATCTTCAAGAATATTTTTAGCTTTTCTTGAAAGTGCATGTCCGCCTGATGAGTTTGCGAAGGCCTCTGCCTCAGTTTTTTTATATGCTTCAAATGCAACATCTCTCATAGGAGTACTGGCAGCATGGTCTAAATAGAGATATTCATTTTTTTTCATATTTATTTATTCTACTTATGAAGTAATATTGTTTAACAGACAATGAGTAAAACAATTAGCGTATCAACAATTATCGATAAATCGCTTAATGACGTCTGGAGTGAAGTATCTATCCTTAAAAATCATACAAACTGGATGAAAGACGCTGTAAACATTGAGTTTTTAGATGAGAAAACACAAGGACTAGGTACCAAAATGAAAGTATTAACAAAAGTAGGTCCAATTAAATTATTTGACTATATGACTGTTACTGAGTGGATTGATAAGAAATCAATAGGAGTAGATCATGTTGGCATTGTCACTGGAAAAGGTAAGTTTACATTAGAGGAGCTAAGTAGTGAGCAGACAAAATTCACCTGGAAAGAAACATTAAAATTTCCAATATATTTAGCTGGACCAATAGGAGAATTTTTTGGTGGGCCTGTTTTGAAACTAATCTGGAAAAATAATCTAAATGGATTGAAGGATTTATTTGAAAATGAAAAATAAAATAACCTTTTTATCACTAGTTTTATTAATTTTTATAGGTTGTAGTTCTGAAGAAACATCAACTGAAGAAAACACAGTTANCAATGAACAGGGCGAACTTATTATCTCGAAGGGCTTNGGCAAAACTTCAGAGATATTTGTTTCTAACTGGAATAAATTAGTTTCTTCTATTGCAGAGGATGAACAAACAAANGACTTCTTTTCTATNNATCCAGACGAAGTTAAATGGACCAGTCTTGATAAAGATACGNTATATTATGAATTTGGAAATCTTGAAAATCCTCAAANTATTTTTGTAATCAATTTAAAAGTTGATAAAGAAAATAATANNGTCACACAAATTGAGTTTTTTGCTCCTACCTCGAAAGATGAAATTAATTCTCAACAGTCAAAACTTTTTTTCTTAATCGTGATCGCACTTTCAGANGAAACACTAGAAAAAGAGGATAGAGAAAATATACTCAACAATCTCGGATTATATGAGGAACTGTCCAATCCTAAACAGTTAGCTGGTAGTGTAACTAAAAATAATGTTCGATATATTCTTGAGCCATTAATTGAGAATAATTTACTCTTTGGATTGAATTTATATACAAGTCTTGTAGGAACAACAAATACTTAAGAAGCGATAACTTCCTCAACACCAGGTACTTTTTCTTTAAGAATTCTTTCAATTCCACTCTTTAGAGTTGCTATTGATAAAGGGCAACCAACACATGCACCAAGCATCTCAATATTTACAACACCATTATCTACTGAAGCTAATTTAATATCTCCCCCATCAGCTTGAACAGCTGGACGTATGTATTCAATTGTCTCGTTCAAAATATCGAGATCAATGTCTACTTGCTCTTCTCTCTTCTTCGGAGAAGGAAAATTTATATTATCTTGGTTTTCCATAACTTAATTATATTCTATAACTGCGCCAATCGAGTCTAATGATGAAACAATATCTTCATAACCCCGATCTATATGATCTACCCCAGTGATTTGGGATTCTCCTTCAGCTTGGAGAGCAGCAACAATTAAACTTGCCCCAGTTCTTATATCGGTTGAATTTACTGGTGCACCTGAAAGACTTTTAACGCCCTTTATCATTGCATGCTGCCAACCAGTTTGAATATTGGAACCCATCCTTTGAACTTCTGGAATCCATTGGAAGCGTTGATCATAAACATTCTCAGTTATAATTGACGTTCCCTCAGCTTTTAACAATGCAGCACCAAATATTGGCTGTAAGTCGGTTGCAACTCCAGGAAATGGTAATGTTGATAATTCAATTGCGCTGAATTTATTTGTAGATTCAACAGTTAGAGAATTTTCCTCAATATTTATATTCATACCTATTTCCTGAAATTTTTTAATTTCCATAGGTAAAGTGCTCGCATTTATTCCAATAATAGAACCCGATCCACTCGTAGAAGCTAGGGCAGCAATAAATGTACCTGCTACGACTCTATCCCCAACAACATCATGGTTTGTCGGGTTTAAGGATGTTACACCTTCAATTGTAATTTCACTTGTGCCTTCACCTCTTATCTGAGCACCCATATTTTTTAACATTTTTACAATATCAACTATTTCAGGTTCTCTGGCGGCATTTTCAATTACAGTCTTACCCTCAGCAAGAACAGCTGCTAAAAGTGTGTTTTCCGTTGCTCCTACTGATGCATAGGGTAAATTAATTTCTACACCCTTGAGTCCATCTGTTTCACCAATTAATACACCATGCTCAAGATGAAAATTGGCTCCCATTTTTTCAAGAGCGTCGAGATGCATTTGTACAGGTCTTGGTCCAAGTTGATCTCCGCCAGGGAAAGCTATCATAGCTTTGCCTTTACGTGCCAACAAAGGTCCTAATATAACAATTGATGCCCTCATTTTTTGTACGAGCTCATATGGTGTCTCAATTCCAATATCTTCTGGGGAATCTATTATTAAAGTGCTATTTTCAAATGAAGACTTAATTCCCAAATAACTAAGAACTTCTCTCATGTAAGTTACATCAGTAATGTTTGGTACATTATTTATTTCATATTTACCAGAAGCAAGAAGAGGTAATACCATCTGTTTTAAGACGGCATTTTTTGCGCCCTTAATTTTGATATCACCATTTAATTGATGATTACCTTCAATTACTATATGTTTTTCCACTATCATTGATACTACTTAAAGATTTAAGTGTAACAATAAATTTATGTCAGAATCAATAATTGTTTATAAAGCTAATGATCATCTTGAGGCATCATCATGCTTATCAAATTTGATAATTAACGAAATTAATAAGAGTAAAAAGAATTCATTTACTATTGGATTGTCGGGAGGAAGTACACCAAAAATTACTTATTCCTTACTAAAGAATGATATACAAGATCTCTCGAAGATAATATTTTGGACCGTTGATGAAAGATGGGTCCCTAGGGACGATGAATATTCAAATCAAAAAATGCTCAATTCAATTTTTGCTGATAGTACTGCGAAAATATTGGAAGTAGAGTATTCCGGTTTATCTGCAGAAAGGGATGCGAATAAATACGCATCTAAACTTGAAAACAATATAACTAATTTTGATACTGTAATCCTAGGTGTTGGAGAGGATGGTCACATCGCTTCACTATTTCCTGATACAGTAGCAGTTAATGATACAGAAAATTTCTATGTATCAAATGAGGTAAATATCCTTTCTAAATGGAGAGTAACAGCTACTTTTAAACTACTTAAAGAAGTGGATAATGTTTATTTACTAGTAACAGGTAATAACAAAAAGGAGATACTTAAATCTATTATGAATAATGGAAACACCTCTGCTAATAAACTGATAAACGAAAGAAAAAAAACAATACTTATTACTGATCAAGAAATATAAGAACTCAATATTTTTATCTGTCTCCTATATGTTCTATTAAGTTATCCTTAGCCAGGATGTTATTGAAAAATTATCTTCAAATACTGTTAACTTCGAGTTTGTGGGGTTCATCATTCCTTCTTATGAAATTTGCATTAGAAGAACTGGATCCATTTCAAATTTCTTTTTATAGGATATTGATTGGAATGATTTTTATAAATTCATTACGAATTGAAAAAGTAAAACTTTCAAGGAAAGATCATCTATACACTGCATTAGTTGGCATGTTGTGGATGACACTTCCGTTTTATTTATTTGCAGAGTCTGAAAAAACTATAACTTCAAGTTTGGCAGGTCTGGTAAATGGTTCGACTCCAATTTTTATTAGTATGTTTGCAGTTGTATTTTTTCGACAGAAAATTTCAAATCTTAAAAAAGTTTATCTTTTTACTGGTTTTTTAGGTATTTACATCCTTACTTTTGGATTCCAGACTGCAAACCTTGAATTAAGCAAAGGATTCTTGTTAGCTTTATTAGCATCAATAAGTTATGGATTTGCTGCAAACTTTGTCCAACCCCTTATTAAGACTTACGGAGCACTAAATACATTAAGAATGGCTCTAAGATATGCATCATTATTTTCCTTTATTTTATTTAGTTTTAATAGTGAATACTTCCTTCCAACTTTTACAGGCTCACTACCATCTATTCTAATTTTAGGCATTGGTGGAAGCGGAGTAGCATTTCTATCTTTTTATAAGCTTATAGATGATGTAGGAGCTATTTTTGGTTCAATTACTGTATATATCATTCCTATATTTTCAGTAATCTTCGGATACATATTTTTAGAGGAAACAACATCTTTGTCACAGATATCTGGAATAACTGTAATTATTTTGTCAGCTTATTTATTTACTAAAACTACTGACTAATTCTTTGGACTAACAAATAATCCTTCAGCAACAGCAGCAATTTTCTCATCATCTAAATATAATTCAGCTTTGTAAATTGAACCTTGATCGTTAACTGAATCTCTCCACGCCTTTACATGAACGAATACTGTGCTGTTATTAACAGGTCTAATGTATTTTGCAGTAAAAGTCTTAGTTACAACCATCTCACCAAGTAGGAAACTGAGGGGTCCCATTGTGCAGTCCATAAAAGAATCAATAATTCCTCCGAGGGTTGTATTCATGGGATTAAAGTATTTTTCCTGAATTGGATATTTGCACTCAAGATATTCCTCTTCTTCGTTAAAGGTTACGAACTCACCCTTCAACTCTTTATAAATATTAGGTATAGGTAAATCTCCCCATGTTCTTTCAGACATGAAAAGATTTTAACATTAACTACGCATTAAATGAATATAAGAAACTTAAGACTATCTTCCTTTTGGATGCCAAACAGTTTTAGTTTCAATAAATGGAAATAAAGCTTCTAAGCCCATAGTTGGTGGATTTATGAAGATTCGTTTTAGTGATTTGGATGCATTTTCTTTAATCATTGTTTTTTCATCATTATGAATTTCTTTATATATTGCCATTGCGGTAATCTCGACATGGTTACTTATATCCTCAATCAATAATTCAAATTTCCCAGACATTATATTTAAAGCACCACCTGGTAAATCAGAATTATTGATATCTTCTGCGAGTTTAAGTGCAAGTACAGAATTTTCTTCGTTAAAGCTTATTACAGAACATCCTACTGTTAAGGCCGGTAACATATTTAAAAGTAAACTATTGAGTGACTGTGTGTTTGAATTTAGAGTAAATACAACTCCAAGTGATTCCTGGTGGGAAATATTGAAGAAATCACCCGCTACAGGATTGAGGTTACCAGTCATCTGTTCCCACTTATCGGCCATTCCCGCATACCAAATTATTGAATCTACTGCTTTATGAATATCTTCCTTTGCTTTTGCTTTAGTTAATCCTGCATCCTGAAGAAGTTGTTGATAAGTTTCAAAATTACCTTCTAACATTTCTGAAAGCCTGTATAAGACTTGAGTTTTATTGTACGGAGAAAGTTTCTGCCAATCGGTATGACCTTTTTTTGCTGCTACAACAGCATCTCTTATATCTTTTCTTGAAGTAAGTGGAACTTCATAAAATTCATTTTTAAGTTCAATCCGAAAAGTTTTTCCAGATTCGGACCTTACATACTTACCACCAACATAATTTTTATACGTTTTTTTTATTTCATTCATGATTGTACCTTTAGATATGACAGCAGACCGTGTCTTCCGCCCTCTCTTCCAAAACCAGATTCTTTATAGCCTCCAAATGGTGAAGATGGATCAAACTTATTAAACGTATTTGCCCAAATAACACCTGCTTGAAGCCTGTCTGCTGTCCAGAGTATCTTTGAACCTTTTTCTGTCCATATCCCTGCAGATAGTCCATATTCAGTGTTATTTGAAATTTCAATAGCTTCTTCTGGAGTTCTAAAAGTTAAAGTTGTCAGCACTGGACCAAATATTTCTTCTCTTGAAATTCGGTAAGAAGGCTGTGCATTTGTAAATAGAGTTGGTTTAAACCAAAAACCATTTTGTGGTAATTCACAGTCTGTCTGAAAAATTGTTCCACCCTCTTCTACTCCCTCATTTACTAAGCTTGTAATCTTGTCTAATTGATCTTTTGAGTTTATAGCACCAATGTCTGTATTTTTATCTAATGGATTACCTACTCTAAGAGACTGCATCCTTTTTTCTAGTTTTGTAACAAATTCGTCATGGATATCTTCTTGTAGTACAAGTCTTGAACCAGCACAACATACATGTCCTTGGTTGAAGAATATTCCATTAACAACACCCTCTACAGCTTGGTCAATAGCAGCATCGTTGAAGACAATATTTGCCGCTTTACCACCCAATTCTAGAGTGAGTCCTATATCCCTATCTGCTGTTTCTTTTTGAATATACTTACCAACTCCAGTAGAGCCAGTAAAAGCAATTTTTGAAATATCCGGGTGCTTAACGAGTGCGGCACCAGTACTACCGTCACCAGTAACTAAATTAAATACACCAGGTGGAAGTCCTACTTCTTGACACAATTCAGCAAAAAGAATTGCTGTTAAAGGAGTACTCTCAGCGGGTTTTAAAATTACAACATTTCCAGTTGCTAATGCTGGCGCAACTTTCCAAGAAAGCATTAGTAGTGGGAAAATTCCATGGAATTATTTGACCAACTATGCCATAAGGTTTTAAACCTTTTGCGTTCCAAGATAAATCTAACTTATCAGCCCAGCCTGCAAAGTAGAAAAAGTTCGCAGCGACTTGTGGTAAATCAAAGTCTCGTGATTCCTTGATTGGCTTACCACCGTCCAAGGTTTCAAGTACAGCAAATTCACGAGATCTCTCCTGAATTAGCCTTGCAAGCTTAAAGAGGTATTTAGCCCTTTCTGTTCCAGATAGTTTAGACCATATTTTTAGACCCTCTTTTGCAGATTCTACTGCTGAATTAATATCAATTTCATTACCTAAAGAAACTGAGGATAAAACTTCTTCTGTTGAGGGGGATATAGTTTTGATAAATTTTTTGGAATTAGCATTTTGAAATTTTCCATCAATGAAGATTCCGTATTTTTTTTCAATGTTAACAATAGAACTTGACTCAATTGATTCAGCGTATTCCCATTTATTCATGATTTAACCTCTTGGAAAATAGTAGCTTGACTGATACGCATTAGTTTTCAATTTTTTTATTTGTTTTAACACATCATCAACTAGGCTTGATGCTCCAAACCTGAAATAATCAGGGTTTAACCATTCACTCCCTAATTCTTCATTGACAATAACTAAATACCTGATTGCGTCTTTAGAATCCCTTATTCCACCTGCAACCTTTATACCAGCTTTGAAACCAGTGACAGTTTTATAATCCCACACTGCTTTTGCCATTAAATAGCATGCTTCTCTTGATGAACCGTTAGAAATCTTACCAGTTGATGTTTTAATAAAATCTGATCCTGCTGCTAATGAAATCAGGCTAGCCTTTTTAATATTTTCATATGTCCTGAGTTCTCCAACCTCTAAAATAGTTTTTAAGTGGACTGATTTACATACCTCTTTAAGTGCAACTATTTCATCGTACATTTTTCTATAGTCACCTTCAAAGAATGCCTTTCTATTTATAACAATGTCTATTTCGTCTGCGCCTTCATCAATTGCGAATTGAGTATCAAGTATTTTTGATTCAAGGGGGGCTTGTCCGCTTGGAAAATATGAAGAAACGGAAGCTACTTTTACATTAGAATTCTGAGTCATCTTTTTAGCTTTAGACACGAGTGCGGGATAAACACAAACAGCAGCCACACTTGGAACCTCATCATTACTTGGATCTGGTCTAATAGCTTTTGCTGTCATCTGTCCAATCTTACCCTCAGTGTCCTCCCCTTCAAGAGTTGTAAGGTCACACATTGAAATTATATAATTCAAAGCTTGGAGTTTAGAATCTTTTTTTATACTTCTTGTGGCGAGTGAGGCAACTCTTTCTTTGAGGCCAACCTCATCTACTCTTAAATTGTCAATTAACTCGACTGTATCGGACCAATTGAGAATATTTTGTGCTTCTTTTGTTAAAGACATAGCTCTATGGTAAAGCAAATTGTTATTTTTTAACAGAAGATTTTTTTAATCTAAGGCTTTTACCTTGCTGTTAATGTTGATTTCTTTCTTTTCTGTGATTTCTGCAATTCCACCAAAAACAGTAAAGATTTTGTGCCAGGATTCTTCTTTAGTTAATAATTTAGAAGCTAGTTCTGAACCCGTTTGTTCAATATGTTTTTGCAGTAGCGTTTTCAAATCAAGACTATCTATTTCATTTAACACATGTGATGTCGGTGCTGATTTTGATATATATTGATTAAAACTCTTCTGTGTATTCAAAACTATTACCTTACCACCTGTCATTCCAGCTCCAAAATTGAATCCAATCTCCCCAAGAATAACTAGGGTCCCACCTGTCATGTATTCAGCTGCGTGAGCGCTGCATCCCTCAACAACAGCTATAGCTCCACTGTTTCTTACTCCAAATCTTTGGCCGACCCTACCGGATATAAATAATTGACCTCCAGTAGCACCATAAAGAAGGGCATTTCCAGCGGCATGGTACGCTCCTTGCATTTTTTTACCCTGAGGTATTATTGTTATACTTCCTCCACCCATACCTTTACCTACATAATCATTAGCACTCCCAGTTAGTTTCAGATTTATACCATCTCTTATAAAAGCTCCAAAACTTTGACCAGCTGAACCAGAAAGGCTAATTAGTGCGGGGTTTTTTTCAATTTGTTTGTTTAGCTTATTTATAGAAACCTCACCAGAAAGTCTTGCACCTATACTTCTGTCTTCATTGGATATTGGGTATTGTAAAAATGATTCTTTGTCTGCGTTCAATGATTTAATTACTTCAGAAGTTATTCTTCTTGATAGTCTACCCTCATCGTGTCTGATAAATCCAGGATGCTTCTTCTCTGGTACTGCATTCACAAGAAGTTTGTGCAAGCTACTAGGTAGATTATTATTTAAAACTTTAAGTCCTAACAGATCGGCATGTCCTATTAAATCATCCAGTTTATTTACATTGAATAATTGCAAATACTTCTGTACGTCTTCAGCGAGAAAAGTGAACAATTGCATAACCTGTTCAGGTGCTCCATTAAACTTTGCTCTTAAATTTTCATCTTGAGTTGCAATTCCAACGGGACATGTGTTTTCATGGCATTGTCGTACCATTTTGCATCCCAATGCTAAAAGTGGCAAAGTTCCAAAACCAAATCTATCAGCACCTAAAGTTGCTGCAATAATTACATCCTTTGCAGAACGTAGCCCACCATCTACCTCAAGGAGTACTTTATCTCTCATATTATTGACGACTAATGCCTGGTGCGTTTCACTTAGTCCAAGTTCCCAAGGTGATCCTGCATGTTTGATGCTTGTCCATGGACTAGCCCCTGTACCGCCATCGCTACCTGCAATAGTTATAATATCAGCGCCAGCTTTAGCTACCCCAACAGCGATGGTTCCGACACCAGGTTCTGATACTAGTTTTACGTTTACAGGATTACTTGGGTTGAATGTTTTTAGATCATAAATTAGTTGAGCTAAATCTTCAATTGAATATATATCATGATGAGGAGGTGGAGAAATAAGAGTAACTCCCTCTGTTGTGTGTCTTAATTTAGCAATATGTGAATCAACCTTAAAACCAGGAAGTTGCCCACCCTCACCAGGTTTAGAACCTTGCGCCATTTTTATTTGAAACTCTTCTGCTGAAGCTAAGTAGTCTGGAGTTACTCCGAATCTTCCAGAGGCTATTTGCTTTATTTTAGAATTTTTCTCAGTGTCATAACGTAATGGATCTTCTCCACCTTCACCAGATCCTGATTTTCCTCCAAGTCTATTCATTGCTATGGCTAAGGCTTGATGTGCTTCTTCTGATAAGGCTCCTAAAGACATTGAAGATACAGTAAATTTTTGATAAATTTCATCTAAAGATGCTGTTTTTTGATTTTCGTAACCTTGTGCTGTATCAGGAAGGGTAAATAGATCACGTATCTGTACATCGGGTCTGTCTTCTAATGTCTGCAAATAATCTAACCAGATATCTCTGTCTGCAGACCTAACAGCTTTTTGAAGTCTTAAAACTGTCGCAGGAGATGTTACATGAGGCTCAGCATTTTTTTTATATTTATAAAAACCCCCTAAATCTTGAGTAGCTTCTTCAGAGCAGATTTTGATTTGACTCTCTAATTCTTTATAACCAATACCTTCTGTTCTACTTTTAGAATATGTAAATGCATCTGAAATAAGTGCTTTGTCTAATCCGATAATCTCAAATAATTCAGAACCTCTATAGGAAGAGACTGTACAAATTCCCATTTTTGACATTATTTTTAATAAGCCCTTATTTAAAGTTTGAGTGTAATTCTCTTGAGCTTCAGAAACTGATATCCCTAAATCAGGCGTAGTCAATGCCAATTTTCTGACATTTTCTAAAGCCAAGTATGGCCATACAGCTGATGCACCGTAAGATATATGACACGCTAAATCATGCGCATCCCTGATTTCACCTGAAGCAATAATTAATGAAGCCTGTAACCTAATACCCTTTTTAATTAAATAATGGTGGAGTGTTCCAATAACAAGTAATGAAGGTATAACACTTTCACCAATTTTTAAATCTTTATCAGATAAAATTATTAATGATTTCTTCTTATTAGTTATGGATTCTTCCGCTTTTTCACACAACTTTTTTAAGGCTGATTCCATATCGGTATCTGACTTGTTGAAACAATAGTTAATCACTTCGGATTTTTTTCCAAGTACTTCGTTAGAGATTAACTTATCGTAAGTTCCACCACTTAAAATAGGTGAATTTAGTGCAACCAAATTAGCCTGCTGTGAAGTTTCTTTAAGTATTGACCCTCTCTTGCCTAAATAAGTTTTAGTAGACATAACAAAACGCTCTCTGATTGGATCTATGGGTGGATTAGTTACTTGAGCGAATAGCTGATGAAAGAATCTACTTAATCTGGGTTTATTCTTACTTAATATTCCTAAGGGTGAGTCGTTACCCATTGAACCTGTTGGGACATCTCCTTTTAACATTGGTAAAAGGATTAGTCTTTGTTCTTCTGGTGTGTAGTCAAAATATGAAGACAACAAATCAATGTCTATACTTTTATCCTCCAAGTCGCTAAATTCTGTATCTACATTTAGAGGTTTTGAATTAACCCATTCTTTATATGGATTTTTTATACTTAATTTTTGTATTACTTCTTTTTCATCAAGCAATTCATCATCATTTATTCTGTATCTTATAGTTTGCCCGGGTTCTAATTGGGCTGTTTTATATGCACCCGCTTCAACTGATGGACAAATTCCAACTTCTGAAGCTGCAAGTATATATCTATCTGAGACCATCCACCTCATAGGCCTTAACCCACTTCTATCTAAACCTGCAATAATGTCTAAACCATCTGAAGCAACGATAGCTGCTGGACCATCCCATGGTTCAGTTAGGAACGAATGATATTGATAAAATGCTTTTTCATCATCTGTGAACCTTGGATTGTTCTCCCAAGCAGATGGCATAAGCATCTCTTGAGCGTGTGCTAAAGTTCTACCAGATTGTACTAACAACTCAACTGCATTATCTAACTGCCCGGAGTCTGATATGTCCTCATCAATAAATGGTTTGAGTGTATTAATATCATCTTTCCAAAAACTAGAAGTAGCATCAACTTCGCGCGCCTGCATCCATGAATAATTAGCGGTTATTGTATTAATTTCACCATTGTGAGCAAGCATGCGAAGTGGTTGGGCCTTGTCCCAAGTTGAAGATGTATTTGTTGAAAACCTTTGATGAAATATACCAAATCTCGTCTTAAATAAAGGATTTCTTAAATCCCAATAGAAATCTGAAGCTTGTGTCGCAGTGAAAAGACCTTTGTAAACAACTGTTCTAGAAGAACATGAGTTTATATGTATATTCAAAAACTTATGATTAGAAATTTCTTTTTCTAATGATTTTCTAAATAAATATAAAGTTTTCTCAAATATTTTCTCATTTTTTTCGTCAGAGGAAATGACAGCATGAAAAATTGCTGGTTTAGATTGTTTTGCTAATGTACCTAATACTTCTTTATCTGTGGGAACCTTTCTCCAATACAGAAGATCAATTTTAAAATCTGAAAGTTTTTTTTCAATTATTTCTTTTGATTCATTTAATTCCTTAGCTTCGAAAAAACATGAAATTAATCCTAATTTTTTTCCTTTTCCAAGTGTTATATCTCTCTCTTTTAGTTCCGCATTAATGAGTTCATAGGGAATTTCAGTGAGAACTCCTGCTCCATCCCCTGTGCCATCTGCAAACTTAGCACCTCTATGGTCAAGGTTTGAAAGGCATTCTAATATTTTAAGAGTCATTCCATGAGTTGGAGGAAGCCCTCTAGAGGCTATAAAACCAACTCCGCAAGAGTCTTTCTCTGTAAAATCAAATCCCATAAGTCTTATAATTTTACTACAACCTTCCCTAGTAATAAATAGAAAATCAGTCTGGTCACATTAAGGGGGAAACCTTGATACGAAAGACTGACTTTCTAATAATGAGTATTTAATTGTTTATTTTTTTAGAATGAAATCACCATATGCTGTTGTTCCATGTTCAGAAACATCAAGACCAGCAATCTCTTCTTCTTTTGATACTCTTAATCCAAAATTTAAATCAATAACCTTTAATACCGCGTAAGAAGTCAAGTATGCCCATGAACCTATAGCTAAAATCCCAATAACTTGTGGAACAAGTAAGGAGGTCCCTCCATAGAAAACGCCTTCAGATGTATCAAATAAACTTACAGCTAAAACACCCCATGCACCACAGACACCATGCACAGAAACTGCTCCAACTGCATCATCTAGCCCTTTTCGCTCAATTAGATTTATCGACCCTACAACAAGAACACCCGAAACAAGCCCGATTATGACTGCACCTAAATTGTTAACATTTGCACAACCAGCTGTGATTCCAACAAGTCCAGATAATGCACCGTTAAGAGTCATTCCGACATTGGGTTTTCCAGCAATCATTGAAGTATACATTGCAGCTACTGACGCTGCTGATGCTGACAATGTGGTAGTTACTGCTATTGCTGCTAAATCAACATCGACTGCTGCTAAAGCAGATCCTACATTGAATCCATACCATCCAAACCACAAAATAAATACGCCAAGTGCAGCGGCTACCATTGAGCTACCAGGTATAGGAAGAGGTTTTCCGTTACTATCAAATTTCCCTATACGTGGACCAACTACCTGTATTCCTGCAAGAGCAGCAAAACCACCGACCATATGTACAACGCCAGAGCCTGCAAAGTCTACAAACCCAATGTCAGTTAACCAACCTTGACCACTCCATACCCAGTGTGTAACTATTGGATATATTAATCCGCATATAAAGGGTTGGAAAAGTAGATATGAACTAAATTTAGTTCGCTCAGCAACAGACCCAGAAACGATGGTCGCCGCAGTAGCTGCAAATACTACCTGAAAAAAATAAGTAGAAGAGTCTCCCTCTAGAAAGAAATTACCATACGCAATAAATCCTCCCAAAGTAGAACCACCGTAAGCAAATGCAAATCCAAAAGCCCAGTAAGTCAGAGCTCCGACTGAAAAGTCCATAAAGTTCTTCATAACAATATTGACTGAGTTTTTAGATCGTGTAAATCCAGTTTCTACAAGCATGAAACCTGGCTGCATGAACATAACTAGAATTCCGGCAATTAATATCCATAGATTGTCTACGTAAGTAACAATTTCCATTTTTATCTCCTCTTAAATAAATATTTATAAATAACTTAGTTAAGAGTTTTTTTTAAATAGTGCTGTAGAAGTTAAATGATTATTACTAAATTGTTTCTTATTTGTTACGTGAATCAGCTATATTTTTGGTCTTTGGGATACTCTATAGCCAAGATAAATTAAAAACATTCCGACTAAAAGTGAAAGGGTCTTAGATGCACTATCACCTAAAGCAAGGAGGACCCCAGACAGTGCTGGTGAAAATGACCCCACGACTATTAATACATTTGTTGTAACTAAGTCTTCATCTACTCTCCTAAATTTATATATGCTGTACGCAGCAATACCAACCAAAGAAATACTGCCAAATGAATTGCCTAATATTGCCCACATTCTCGGACCACTAATTTCATACAATTGGCTTCCCTCAGGAATGCCCTGAATATTAGAAAAATCAGGAATACCACTTGTAAAAATAGAAAACATNGCACCTAATACAAATAAAACATACAACCCCGNTATAACATTTACCTTATTGTCATCAAAAATTAAGTATGCACTGCCAATTCCAAATGCAGGAACGTTAGTAATCCCTCCAAAAAAGTAGAAAATACCGAAATTAATATAATTCCAACCATTTATAAGGCCCGAAACTAGAGCTATTGTTGCCACTGTGTACATGAAGACTGCTACGGTCCAGGAAATTATATATGGTTTTTTACTTCGANATGATTTTAAAAGTAATTCTAAAGTAAAACCTACTCCTATCAGGGCTGCTATTGAACCAAGTACGATATCCATATTTTCTATGATAGGTTTAAATTAAACACAACGAGAAATGAGAAGTAGCTATTCTAAGGTATAGAATGTCAAAAAATATATTAGTAGCAGTAGCCTGGCCATATGCAAGCGGTTCTAGACACCTTGGTCATATTGGTGGTGCATATTTACCAGCTGATGTTTTTGCAAGATACCATAGAGTGATTGGAAACAATGTATTAATGGTTTCGGGAAGCGATGCTCATGGTACTCCCATTACTGTACGTGCAGATGAAGAAGGCGTAGAGCCCATAGATATAGTGAATAAATACCACAGTGAATTTCTTAGATTATTGGGAAAAGCTCTCCATTTCTTGGGATAATTACACAACAACCATGACAGATAATCACAAAGAAGTGGTCCATGATATTTTTCTAAAGCTATTAGACAATGGGTTTATTGATAAACAAAAAACTTTACAGGCCTTTGATCCAATAGATAATAAATTTCTGCCTGATAGATATGTTGAAGGACAATGTCCGAAGTGTGAATATGGAGAAGCTAGAGGCGATCAGTGTGACAATTGTAGCTCAACACTTGATCCTGAGGAATTAATAAATCCAGTAAGTAAACTATCTGGCAATCCTGCAGAATTTAAAGAAACTGAGCACTTTTTCTTAAAGTTAAGCTTGCTTGGAGAGAAACTTTCTCCATGGTTAGAAACTAAGGAAAACTGGAGACCACATGTAATAAATTGGGCAAAATCATTTGTCAAAGATGGACTTAAAGATAGAGCAATTACAAGAGATCTTGAATGGGGTATTGATATTCCTGTTAATGATTTGGGTGATGAAAAGAAAATCTATGTTTGGTTTGAAGCCGTAATAGGTTACCTATCTGCATCGATTGAGTGGGCAAAGAATTCTGGTGATGAAGATGCCTGGAAAGAATGGTGGCAAAAAGAAGAAGCAGAATCATATTATTTTATTGGTAAAGATAATGTACCGTTTCACTCAGTAATTTGGCCAGCAATATTAGCTGGGTATGGTCAACTAAATATGCCTACAAATGTTCCTGCGAACCAATATATTCTTGTAAAGGGGCAAAAAGCATCAGCTAGTAGAGGTGTTGGCAAGAGCTTGGCTGATTATCTTTCAGAGTGGGAGCCAGATGCAATCAGGTACACTCTTGCATCAGTTCTGCCTGAGCAATCAGATTCAGAATTAACTGAAGAAGAAATGGTTAGAAGGAATAATGAGGAATTGGTAGCAACATGGGGGAACCTAGTCCAAAGAGTATTTACTCAGATTCAAAATAACAAAGACGCTATAACAACTCCCTCTTCATTAGAAACTGTTGATGAAGAATTACTAAAAGAGGCAGATAAAGCATTTATAGAAATAGGAAAGTATATAGAGGCCGTTGAGTTAAAAACAGCCCTACAGGAATCCATGAGATATGTATCAAAGGTTAACGTTTACCTGAATGAAACAGAGCCTTGGAAAGTTATCAAAGAAAATCAAGACCGTGCAGGTAGAATACTCTATACAGCTCTTCAGGCAATTGATGCATGTGCAAATTTACTATATCCATTTATGCCAACAACTAGCAGAAAAGTAACTTCAGCAATTCAAAAGGATACAGAAAATTTTTGGGGTTTAAATGACATAAAAATAGGTGCCGAATTAATTAAAATCGGGCACCTATTTAAAAAGTTTGATTAGGACTTTGATTCTTTAAAAATTGAATCTATCTCATCAATTAAAGCAAGCAATTCTTCACCAACTTTAGGATCTTCAGTTTTTTTAGCTTCGCCAGCTTTTTTAGTGGCATTCCAGAATAAATCATGAAGATTTGGAAATCTTTCAAGATGCTCTGGCTTAAAGTAGTCTGTCCACAATACCCATAGGTGGTGTTTGACTTCTTCAGCTCTCTCTTCTTTTATGGTGACACATCTTTGTTTGAAACTAGCATCATCAGAATCTTGATACTTCTTTGATGCATTCAATACTGATTCGGCTTCAATACGTGCCTGCGCTGGATCGTATACTCCACAAGGTAAATCACAATGCGCATATGCGACTCTTGTTGGTTTAAATAATTTCATAAATCTCCTTAATTCACTACTATTAATTTTAGTAAGATAAGAATTTATGATTAAAAACATATTAAAGATAGTTAACTTAAAGACACTTTTCGCATTTGTTTTATATATTGTTTTTCGTAATGATAATAAATCATTTAGAGCATATGAAATTAAAGAAGAAAGTATGAAACCTGCACTTCTTCCAAACGAATTTGTACTTGCTTCAAAATTGAAAGATATACCCGTTAGAGGTGACATCGTCATATTCAATAACAACGAAAAGAATATTGATGTTGTTAAAAGAGTTATAGGCCTTCCAGGTGAGGAAGTCGAGTCACAAGAAGGTTCTATATTGATAAACTCCGAGAGAATAAATGATCCTTGGGCTAAAAGTTTTGTCGATGACTTTGTAAAAGTTCAATTAAGGGATGATGAAATATTCGTATTAGGTGATCAACGTACTTTGTCTTCTAGTGACTCTAGAACTTTAGGGCCTATTAAATATTTAGAATGTTGGAAGCTTAAGATGCGTTACTGGCCATATTACAGATTTAAAACATATGAGTGACCTAATGTGTAGCTGGTGTAAAAATACAATGGTGTATCTTCATGGACACGCTGCTTGTGTAAACAATTCATGTGCAATGTTTGGACTCAACCAAGCAGAATGCTGCTCCGGTGAAAATGCTAATAATTGTGAAGGAACTCAACAAAATGAAATCGCATTATCTCCCGAAAGATTAAACTAGAAGCATGGATGAGCCAAAATTAAAAATTGAAAATAAGACAGTTGAATCTATTCCTGCTGTCACAATCAGATTTGCTGGTGACTCCGGAGATGGTATGCAACTGGTCGGTACACGATTTACAGACACTTCTGCTTTATTCGGAAATGATTTAGCTACACTTCCTGCTTTCCCTGCTGAAATAAGGGCACCTCAAGGAACAATTGCTGGGGTATCTTCATTCCAGGTTCAAATAGCTGATTTTGATATTCTAACTCCAGGAGATAACCCCGAAGTGTTAGTTGCTATGAATCCAGCTGCTTTGAAAGCACATCTACATGACTTAGCACCTAATGGAATGCTCATTGTTAATCAAGATGCCTTTGAAGAAAAAAATATCACAAAAGCAGGATATAAAGTTGATCCAAGAGAATCTGGTGAACTTGATGGATATCGAGTTTTTGAAGTCCCAATGGAGAAACTGACAAAAGAAGCTTTAAAAGATTCTGAAATAAAAGGGCGAGCCGTTCTTAGATCAAAAAATATGATTGCTTTAGGACTTATTTCCTGGGTATTTAACAGGCCATTAGAAGACACTATCAATTGGATTAATAAGAAATTTGAGAAACTTCCAGAAGTAGCAGATGCAAATATAAAGACTTTGAAAACCGGTTATAACTTTGGTATTACTGTTGAAGCATTTCATCATACATACGTTGTCGAGAAAGCAGCACTTCCGACTGGAGAGTACACAAATATAAATGGGAATATCGGATTAAGTTGGGGTCTTATAGCTGGAGCAAAACTATCTAATCTTGAATTATTTTATGGAAGTTATCCCATCACCCCGGCATCAGACATACTTCATGAATTATCAAAGCATAAAAATTTCAATGTAATAACTTTTCAAGCAGAAGACGAGATTGCAGCAGCTGCAGCAACTGTAGGTGCATCATTTACTGGAAAGCTTGCCGTGACAGGTACAAGTGGTCCAGGATTAGCCCTTAAAAGTGAAACTATTTCACTAGCACTTTCAGCTGAGCTACCTATGGTTATTGTAAATGTACAACGTGGAGGTCCATCAACTGGTCTTCCCACGAAACCTGAACAATCCGATTTATTATTTGCCCTATATGGAAGACACGGCGAATCTCCCCTACCAGTACTAGCTTCACGTTCACCTTCTCATGCATTTTATACTGCTATAGAGGCAAGTAGAATAGCTCTGAAATACATGACACCAGTAATACTTTTATCAGATAATTACGTTGCTACTGGTTCTGAGCCATGGAAGCTACCAGATATTTCTGACTTACCTTCTCTTACTAACAACTTAACAACAACAAATAATTCAAAAGATGGCTTCTTGCCTTTCCACAGAGATATGACTACTTTTGCCCGACCTTGGGCTGTTCCTGGTGTTCCAGGTTTAGAGCATCGAATTGGTGGACTAGAAAAAGAAGAAGGCACTGGAAATGTTTCATATGATAGTGCTAACCATCAATACATGACAGATATGAGGGCATGGAAAATTGCTAATATTGCTAATGATATTGAACCTTTGGAACTTAATGGAGATGAAAACGCTGACACACTTGTCTTAGGGTGGGGTTCTACGTATGGAGGAATAACACAAGCAGTAAATAGGCTTAATGAAAAGGGTGTTAAAGTAGCAAGTGCTCATTTAACATTTATAAATCCATTTCCAGATAACTTAGGTGAAATCCTATCGAATTTCGAAAGAATTATAATTCCAGAATTAAATACAGGACAGTTAATAAAACTCATTAGAGAACGATTTTTGATTGACGCAAAAGGAATTAATAAAGTTGCAGGAGAACCTTTCACTGCACAAGAATTAGTTGAAAAAATAGAGGAAAAGATAAATGAGTAAAGTTCCAGTAAGTTACAAAAGAACAGACATGCAAAGTGACCAAGAAGTTAAATGGTGTCCCGGTTGTGGGGATTACACAATTTTGGCCTCTGTGCAAAGTTTTATGGCTGAACTGGGCATAAACAAAGAAAATATGGTTTTTGTATCAGGTATTGGATGTGCAGCAAGGTTCCCTTACTACATGAACACATACGGATTACATACAATACATGGACGTGCACCTGCTGTAGCAACTGGAGTAACCCTCTCAAATCCTGACTTATCAGTTTGGGTTGTATCCGGAGACGGAGATTCACTTTCTATAGGTGGAAATCATTTAATACATGCTCTAAGAAAAAATGTAAATATAAAAATTCTTATGTTTAACAACCAAATTTATGGACTGACGAAAGGTCAATACTCTCCTACTAGCGAAGAGGGTAAAAAAACTAAATCTTCACCATTTGGTTCTGTGGAACTTCCCTTTAATCCAATGAGCGTAGCCCTAGGTGCTGAAGCATCCTTTGTCGCTCGTTCAGTTGATATGGACAGAGATTTAACTACACAGGTGTTACAAGAAGCATCTACCCATAAAGGATCTGCCTTCGTAGAGATTTACCAAAACTGTAATGTCTTTAATGACAAAGCATTTGAACAATTAACCTCTAAAGAAGGACGTGTAGCAAACAGAATTAATTTAGTACATGGAGAAAAAGTTATTTTTGGTGCTGAAGACGAGTTTGCAGTAACCATTGAAAATGGGGAAGCTAAAATTGCAAAACGTACAGATATTGATGATTCACAAATCTATGTACACGATATTACAAGAGAAAATCCATCAGTTGCATTCTCACTCTCAAGGTTGTCACATGGTCCCTATGGCCCGACCCCGATGGGAGTTTTCAGAAAAGTTCAAAGAGAAACTTATAATGAAGACGTTATGAAACAAATAGATTTTGC
>JGI26273J51734_10000394_pt1 | contig 23450 bp, 19 predicted proteins | sample SaaInlV_125m_DNA_FD_51734 | JGI IMG/M metagenome (IMG submission 51734) | reverse complement strand
GATCTTGGTGCCCAGAAGAGGACTCGAACCTCCACGTCCATACGGACACTAGCACCTGAAGCTAGCGCGTCTACCATTCCGCCATCTGGGCTGATGTCGTAGAGGGGCGTTTAAGCTTCTGGGCGGGGCGGGTCAAGAGGGTAAATGCCTTTGGGCGGCCCCCTTAGGGACCAGGTTTCGCGCGCCGCATATCGGGGTGCGGCGGCTGTCAAATGGGGAATGGACTTGTCATGAGGCGGTGCACGGAGTACCTCCCTTCCACAGAGAAATACTTGGGATGTCATCATGTCTAAGCTTGTAACTATATTCGGTGGGTCAGGTTTCATTGGGCGCTATGTCGCGCGGCGCATGGCAAAGGCTGGTTGGCGGGTTCGGGTGGCTGTTCGGCGGCCCAATGAGGCGATATTTGTCAAGCCTTATGGGGTTGTAGGTCAGGTTGAGCCGGTCTTTTGCAACATTCGCGATGACGCATCGGTAAAGCTGGCTTTGCGCGGCGCCGATGCTGTGATCAATTGCGTTGGCATATTACAAGAATCAGGGCGCAATCGTTTCGATGCCGTGCAAACTCAGGGCGCCGGCCGCATTGCGCGCTTGGCAGCTGAAGGTGGTATCGCGCAAATGGTGCATATCTCGGCCATGGGTGCGGATCTGACGAGCGACAGCGCCTATTCCCGCTCAAAGGCGGCGGGTGAGGCGGAGGTCTTGGCGCATATGCCGGGCGCAATGATTGTGCGGCCGTCCATCGTCTTTGGGGCAGAGGATCAATTTTTCAACAGATTTGCGAGTATGGCGCGCTTTGGTCCAATTTTACCGATCGTCGGGGCTGAGACGCAATTTCAGCCGGTGTTTGTAGATGACGTCGCACGGGCCGTAGTGCTGGGTGCGACAGGTGTCGCGGCCGGCGGCATTTATGAGTTGGCTGGACCCGAGCGGGACAGTTTCCGCGGTCTGATGCAGCGCATGTTGGATGTCATCCAGCGTCGGCGGNTGATCATCGGCTTGCCNATGTTTGTTGCGCGTCTCATGGCCACGGGCTTTGCGCTTGCCAATANACTGAGTTTTGGCTTGGCGCCGATGCCGATCACCCGTGACCAGATCCACAGTCTGAGCGTGGATAATGTGCCGAGCGACAACTGTATGGGCTTGGCGGATCTACAGATTGAGCCAACGGCATTGGAAAGCGTATTGCCAGATTATCTATGGCCCTTCCGTGTGTCAGGCCAATATGCCGATATCAAAGCCTCTGCAAAAAATCTAAAAGCCTAGGGCGTCACGACCCGAGGCCGCCGCTGTAGCCTATGGTGAGCAGCGTGAGGCCGAGCCCTATGCGGTAAACCACATAGGGCGTATAGGTCAGGCTGTTTAGCAAGCGCATCATCAGACTGAGAGCCAAGAGCGCTGCCGCGAAGCTGAGGGCAACGACGATAGATGTATCGCGCAGGGGCACGGTGCCGCCGATCAAATCTAAAGAGGTGAGCGCGCCAGAGGCGATAATGGTCGGGATCGACATCAGCATGGCGATGCGGGCAGCCTCTTTGCGCGTGAAGCCCGCATTGAGGGCGCCGGTGATGGTGATGCCGGAACGCGAGGTGCCTGGGATCAGCGCCAGAGCTTGCCACAGCCCAAGGATCCACGCGTCTCGCAATGTCAGGTCTTGGAGTTGGCGCGTGGTTTGGGCACGTTGATCCATCCAATAGAGCAAAATGCCGAATACCAGCATGCTCCAGCCGATCACGGTGATGGAGCGCAGGGCGTCTGACAGGCCAGTGAGTTTCAAGATCAAGCCCAGCACCATGACAGGCAGCGTGGCCAAGCTCATGGCGATGAGCAGCCGCGCGGAGGGGGTATCAAACTTGCCGCGCAGGACCTGTGGAACACCTTGCAATATGTGGCGCACATCTGACCAGAAGTAGACGATGACCGCCAATAAAGTTCCGACATGGGCGGCAACATCAATCACGGGGCCTTGATCGGTGAGGCCGGTCAGCCCGGGCAAGAGGATCAAATGCCCCGATGAGGAGACCGGCAGAAATTCTGTTATGCCCTGAATAAGCGCAATTATTACCAGATGATAAAGCGGCATGTGTTGGGATCCTCTGCAATCCAGGGGACCATATACCCATGGCGTATAAGCGCCAGCAAAAATATAGGTCCGAAACGGAGTGAAAAAGAGCTTGAAAATTTCATAAAAGTGTCGCCATATCGAATTCCCTATTATATAGGTCATCTGTTCTGACATTAATTTGTCAGAAGTACTTAAAAATATAGCGATGTTGCGAATCGAGGATGTTATGGCTGAAAATCCGATGCTGAAGTTTGTGAAAATTCCACGGCTCATGCCTCAAAAGCGTGAAGCGTCAGATCGCGCGCATGATTTTGGCGAGATATATGCAGAATTTTCGGAGGATAAGGCAGCAGAGCAAGCCAGCCGCTGTAGCCAATGCGGCGTGCCTTATTGCCAAACCCACTGCCCGCTGCACAATAATATCCCCGATTGGCTGCGCCTGACGGCAGAGGGGCGGCTACGAGAGGCCTATGACATCAGCCAGGCCACCAATACATTCCCTGAGATTTGCGGTCGTATTTGTCCGCAGGATCGCTTGTGCGAAGGCAATTGCGTCATCGAACAGTCGGGCCATGAAACGGTGACCATTGGGTCAGTTGAGAAATATATCACCGATACCGCCTGGGCTGAGGGATGGGTGCAACCCATTAAGCCCGCCGCGACCCGTGGGGAATCCGTCGGCATCATCGGGGCGGGCCCAGGGGGATTGGCTGCGGCCGATATGCTGCGCCGGGCCGGTGTGCAGGTCACGGTCTATGATCGTTATGATCGCGCGGGAGGGCTTTTGACCTACGGAATTCCCGGATTTAAGCTTGAAAAAGATGTGGTGATGCAGCGTGTGACCCAGCTTGAAGAAGGCGGCATAGAAATTGTCACCAACTGCAATGTGGGCGTGGACATAAGCTTTGATGAGATCCGCAGTAAACACGATGCGGTGATTATCGCCACGGGCGTTTATAAATCCCGCGATCTGGCGGGGCCAGGATCAGGAGCGGATGGCATTGTAAAAGCCATTGACTATTTGACCGCCAGCAATCGCCATGGTTTTGGCGACACTGTGCCTGAATTCGAAGATGGCAGCTTGAATGCGGCCAGCAAGCGGGTTGTGGTCATTGGCGGCGGCGACACGGCAATGGATTGCGTGCGCACAGCGATCCGGCAAGGCGCCACCTCCGTCAAATGCCTTTACCGCCGCGACAAAGCAAATATGCCTGGATCTCTGCGTGAGACCCAAAACGCTGAGGAAGAGGGTGTTGAATTCGTCTGGCTGACCGCGCCCAATGGGTTTGTTGGCAATCCTGTCACCGGGGTTAACGTCCAGAAAATGCGTTTGGGTCTGCCCGATGCGACCGGACGCCAAAGCCCAGAGTTGATTGACGGGGCAGATTATGTGGAACCTGCGGATTTGGTGATCAAGGCTTTGGGGTTTGAACCCGAAGATTTGCCGCAGCTTTGGGGCGCTGAAGGTCTCGAGGTGACGCGCTGGGGCACGATCCGGGCGGATTTTGAAACCGGCCAAACCCGGCTGCCGGGCGTTTATGCCGTCGGTGATATTGTCCGCGGTGCCTCGCTCGTGGTTTGGGCCATTCGCGACGGTCGCGACTGCGCCGCTGCAATTTTAGCACAGTTTGACGAGGCCCGATCCATCGCCGCTGAATAAGCGCCTGCGTGGATCTGGACCTTTGCGACATAACAATGTCCCGCGTGGGCATTTTAGGAGATGAGCATGACAAAATTTGATGCGAATTGGGTGAAAGCGGAAGAAGCCAAGCGCAAGTATATGGCTGAAAATGGCCTTTACTCTGAGGCGGAAGAGCACGCCAGCTGTGGTGTGGGGCTTGTGGTGTCCATCGATGGGTCGCCAAGCCGCAAGGTGGTTCAGGCCGGTATTGATGCGCTCAAAGCGGTTTGGCACCGCGGCGCGGTCGATGCAGATGGCAAAACAGGTGACGGGGCTGGCATCCATGTGCAAATTCCTGTGCCATTCTTCTATGATCAAATCGAACGCACCGGCCATACGCCGCGTATGAACGAGCTGATGGCCGTGGGGCAGGTGTTCCTGCCGCGCACGGATTTCGGAGCCCAAGAAACCTGCCGGACGATTGTGGAAACCGAAGTTCTGCGCATGGGCTACTATATCTACGGCTGGCGCCATGTGCCGGTGAATGTCTCCTGTTTGGGGGAAAAGGCCAATGCCACACGACCTGAAATTGAGCAACTCTTGGTGTCCAATTCCAAAGGCGTAGACGAGGAGACATTTGAGCGCGAGCTTTACGTCATTCGCCGCCGGATCGAAAAAGCCGCGCAATCTGCCGGAATTCACGGCCTTTACTTGGCCAGCCTGTCCTGTCGGTCGATTATCTATAAAGGCATGTTCCTGGCAGAGGATATGTCGGAATTCTATCCAGATTTGAAAGATGAACGCTTCGAGTCTGCCTTTGCTTTGTATCACCAACGCTATTCGACCAATACCTTCCCTCAGTGGTGGCTGGCGCAGCCCTTCCGTATGTTGGCCCACAATGGCGAAATAAATACGCTGAAAGGCAATACCAATTGGATGAAGAGTCATGAAATTCGCATGTCTTCGGATGCTTTTGGAGATATGGCCGAAGACATCAAGCCAGTGATCCCAGGCGGATCGTCAGATTCGGCGGCGTTGGATGCGGTGTTTGAAATGTTGGTGCGTGCCGGGCGCAATGCGCCGATGGCCAAGACCATGCTGGTGCCGGAAAGCTGGTCAAAGCAGGCAGTGGATTTGCCGAAATCTTGGCGGGATATGTATTCTTACTGCAACTCCGTGATGGAGCCATGGGATGGTCCGGCAGCCTTGGCCATGACCGATGGGCGCTGGGTCTGTGCGGGCTTGGATCGCAATGGTCTAAGGCCCATGCGCTACGTGGTGACAGGTGACGGCTTGCTCATCGCGGGGTCGGAAGCCGGCATGGTCACGGTTGATGAGGCCAATGTAAAAGAAAAGGGCGCGCTGGGCCCCGGGCAACTTTTGGCGGTCGATATCGCCGAGGGCCGTTTGTATCACGACACTGAAATGAAAGATATGCTGGCCGCAAGCCAAGACTTCAGCGCCTGGGTTGGCAAGATCAATGAGCTTGACGAGGATCTGGCCAAAGCGGTTGAAAAACCGATGTTTAAAGGTGCAGACTTGCGCAAACGTCAGATTGCAGCGGGCTACACGATTGAGGAGCTCGAGCAAATTTTGGCACCGATGGCCGAGGATGGCAAAGAGACCTTGGCCTCGATGGGCGATGACACGCCCTCTGCGGTCTTGAGCGAAAAATATCGCCCCTTGTCACATTTCTTTCGGCAAAACTTTAGCCAGGTGACCAATCCCCCGATTGACAGCCTGCGCGAATTCCGGGTCATGAGTTTGAAGACCCGTTTTGGCAATCTGAAAAATGTGCTGGATGAGAGCAGTGCCCAGACCGAAATTTTGGTTCTGGATTCGCCCTTTGTCGGCAATGTGCAATTTGAGCGCTTGTTGGAGAATTTCAACGCGCCGATGGTGGAGATCGATTGTACCTTCCCAACCGGTGGTGCACCGGGGGACTTGCAAAAGGCGCTCAATCGCATTCGCTCGGAAGCCGAAGATGCGGTGCGCTCGGGCGCAGGGCATTTGGTTTTGACGGATCAACATGCCTCCGAGACCTCCGTCGCCATGCCGATGATTTTGGCCACCAGCGCGGTGCATTCTTGGCTGACCCGTAAAGGGTTGCGCACATTCACCTCGCTCAATGTACGGTCTGCGGAGTGTATTGATCCGCATTATTTTGCTGTGTTGATCGGCTGCGGCGCAACGGTCGTGAATGCCTATTTGGCCGAAGACAGCCTGGCCGATCGCATTGATCGCGGCCTGCTCGATTGCTCATTGACGGAAGCTGTGGCGCGGTATCGCTCCGCGATTGATCAGGGACTGTTGAAAATCATGGCGAAGATGGGGATTTCGGTCATCTCGTCCTATCGCGGCGGCTTGAACTTTGAGGCTGTTGGCCTGTCACGCGCCATGTGCGCTGAGTATTTCCCCGGCATGACATCGCGGATTTCTGGTATTGGTGTGGTCGGCATTCAGCGCAAGGCAGAATCCATTCACGCCTCGGCTTACACTGCGGCCTCGGATGTTCTGCCGATTGGCGGTTTTTATAAAGCGCGCCGCTCTGGTGAAAAACACGCTTGGGAAGCGCAAACCATGCATTTGCTGCAATCGGCCTGTGACCGCGGCAGTTTTGAGATGTGGAAAAACTATTCGGCGAAATTGCAAGCCAACCCGCCGATCCACCTGCGCGATCTACTGGCGATTAAACCTTTGGGCGCGGCAATTTCTGTGGATGAGGTGGAAAGCATCACCTCAATCCGTAAGCGGTTTGTCACCCCCGGCATGTCCCTTGGCGCTCTGAGCCCGGAGGCGCATAAAACGCTCAACGTGGCGATGAACCGGATTGGAGCCAAGTCTGACAGCGGTGAGGGCGGAGAAGATCCGGCGCATTTCGTGCCCGAACCCAATGGGGACAATCCCTCTGCCAAGATCAAACAGGTGGCCTCAGGCCGCTTTGGGGTCACGGCGGAATATCTCAATCACTGTGAGGAATTGGAAATCAAAGTGGCGCAGGGGGCCAAGCCCGGCGAGGGCGGACAACTGCCCGGTATGAAGGTTACGGACCTCATTGCCCGCCTGCGTCATTCGACCAAAGGTGTGACCTTGATCAGCCCACCGCCACATCATGATATCTATTCCATCGAAGATTTGGCGCAGTTGATTTACGATCTCAAGCAGATCAACCCGCGCTGTAAGGTGACGGTGAAATTGGTGGCGGCCTCTGGGGTGGGCACGATTGCCGCCGGCGTGGCGAAGGCTGAGGCCGATGTGATTTTGATCTCCGGCCATAATGGCGGCACGGGCGCTTCGCCAGCGACGTCGATCAAATTTGCCGGCCTGCCTTGGGAAATGGGTCTGACCGAGGCGCATCAGGTTCTGGCGATGAACAATCTGCGTGAACGGGTGACATTGCGCACCGATGGCGGATTGCGCACGGGCCGCGATATCGTGATGGCGGCCATGATGGGTGCGGAAGAATATGGCATCGGCACCGCCGCTCTGATCGCGATGGGCTGCATCATGGTGCGGCAGTGCCAATCTAACACCTGCCCTGTGGGTGTTTGCACGCAAGATGAAGCGCTGCGAGACAAGTTCACCGGGTCGGCAGATAAGGTCGTCAATTTGATCACCTTCTATGCGCAAGAAGTCCGTGAGATTTTGGCCAGTATTGGCGCGCGCTCTATGGATGAGGTGATTGGCCGTGCAGATTTGCTCAGCCAGGTGTCGCGCGGGTCTGCGCATTTGGATGATTTGGATCTCAACCCGCTTTTGATTACGGTCGATGGTGCCGATGAGATAACCTATGATCGCAATAAGCCGCGCAACGCGGTGCCTGATACATTGGATGCGCAGATCGTCACAGACGCCGCGCGCTTCTTACAAGATGGTGAGAAGATGCAGCTGCAATATGCGGTGCAAAACACATCGCGCTCTATTGGCACAAGGGTGTCGAGCCATATTGTGACCAAATTCGGCATGCGCAATAGCCTGCAATCGGATCACTTGACCATTAAGCTGCAAGGTTCGGCCGGTCAGGCGCTTGGCGCTTTTGCAGCACCCGGGTTGAAGCTGGAAGTGGCCGGTGAGGCCAATGACTATGTCGGCAAAGGTCTCTCGGGTGGCGTGATCGTTGTGCGCCCAGCGCAGATCAGCCCTTTGGTGGCTTCGGAGAACACAATTATCGGCAATACCGTGCTTTATGGCGCGACCGATGGGTTCCTCTTCGCTTCCGGCCGCGCCGGTGAGCGTTTTGCGGTGCGCAACTCAGGCGCAAAAACCGTGATCGAAGGCTGCGGTTCGAATGGCTGTGAATATATGACGGGCGGTGTTGCCGTGGTTCTGGGCTCCATTGGGGCCAACTTCGGCGCCGGGATGACGGGCGGCATGGCCTATCTTTATGATCCAGCTGGAAAAACGGCTCCGATGATGAATATGGAGACTCTGGTGACCTGCCCTGTGTCGGTTGCCCATTGGCAGGAGGAGCTGAAGGCTCTGATCTCCCGCCATGTCGCGGAGACCAATTCAGTCAAAGCTGCGGATATTTTGCAGCATTGGGAAGAAGAAATGCACAATTTTGTGCAAGTCTGCCCCAAAGAAATGCTGGTGCATTTGCCAGCGCCTTTGCAAGATGGTCAATCCCAATCCATGCCGGCAGAATAGCGCGGCATGGGATTGGCGATTTCGCAGGGCCAGTTGCTAAGGAGGGCTCAGGCCTAGCCTCCGATAAGTTGACGAAGCGCCTCTGATATGGTGTGGCATACCTATGATTGAGCCAATTGAGGATCATCTTGACCGCCCTGATGGCCCCCGCCGGCGATGGCCTGGGCGATTGGGGCCTTTGCTGCGCGGCGCGCGGCGGGTTCTGCTTTGGAGCCTGCTTGCGGCGGCGTTGGCCTTTCTGGCTTGGGGATTGATCTACCGATGGGTCAATCCGCCGATCACGTTTTACATGATGCAAGAGCGCGCCCGGCTTGGTGAAATCCAATATCAATGGGTCGACATTGAAGAGGTTGCCCCGATGGTGCGCCGCGCGGTGGTGGCGGCGGAAGATGCCAATTTCTGCACCCATTGGGGAATTGACAGTGCGGCAGTGCGTCAAGCGCTGCGCGAAGGGGCTATGCGCGGCGGTTCAACCATCAGCCAGCAAACGGTCAAAAACGCCTTTCTCTGGCCTGGGCGCAATTGGCTGCGTAAAGCGGTGGAAGCACTGTTGACCCCCTATATTGAAATGGTGTGGAGCAAACGGCGCCTGTTGGAAATTTATCTTAACATCGCCGAATTTGACACCGGGGTGTTTGGGATTGAGGCGGCAGCCTGGCATCACTTTGGGGTTGCGGCCAAAGATTTGAGCCGCGTTCAGGCCGGTCGCCTTGCGGTTGTCTTGCCCGATCCCAAAGGCCGCAGCGCCATTCGTCCGAGCAAAGAGACAAAGAAACGCGCGGCATCGGTGATTGCTGGAGCCGACTTGATCCGAAAGGATGGTCGCGCGGGGTGTTTTGAGGATTGATTGCACCGACAAAGGGCGGTTATGACAAGATGAACCGAGTAAAGTGAAACCCAATGAATATCCTGTATCACGTCCCCCTGTCTCCTTTTTGCCGTAAAGTGCGTCTGAGCCTGGCAGAAAAGAAAATCGAAGTGCAACTGGTGGAAGAGCGCTATTGGGTAGGGGATGCGGATTTTTTGCGNCGCAATCCCGCAGGAAAAGTCCCGGTGCTCAAGATGGGTGGGGAGATNTATGCGGAATCCTCCGCGATCTGCGAATATCTCGAAGAGCGCTTCCCCGAGCCACGGTTGTTGCCCCAAGATGCACAGGCCCGCTATGAGGTGCGCCGTTTGGTCTCTTGGTTTGATGATAAGTTCCACCATGAGGTGACGGCAAATCTTCTGTATGAGCGGGTTAATCGAAAAATCCATGGATCGGGATATCCGGTTGCTGCCAATGTGAAGGCTGGAGCAAAGGCCATTAAATTTCATCTCGATTACATGAATTGGCTCTTGGACAATCGCCGCTGGCTTGCGGGGGATGAGATGAGCCTTGCCGATTTCGCCGCCGCCGCGCAGCTGTCGGCGTTGGACTACATTTGTGATGTGGATTGGAATCGATCTGCGGCGGTGAAAGATTGGTATGCCACGATGAAGTCGCGCCCGGCGTTCCGGTCGATACTCGCCGATAATGTGCCGGGCTTCCCGCCTCCGCACCATTATGCCAATCTTGACTTCTGATCTGAAATCCAGGCTTCTGGCGCAGGCCTTGGCCGAGGGCTTTAGCAATGCCAAGATCACCACGCCCGATGCCGTGCCGCAGGTGCCGGCGCAGTTGGAGGCGTTTTTGCAGGCCGGCTATCACGGACAAATGACATGGATGGAGGCGCGCAAAGACTGGCGCGCCGCGCCGCAGGTTTTGTGGCCTGAGGCGCGATCTGTTGTGATGCTGGCCGAAAGCTATGGCCCACAAAGCGATCCTCTGGCCAATCTCGACAGGCCTGATATTGGCAATATCAGCGTCTATGCACAGGGCAAAGACTATCACGACATTGTCAAAAAACGGCTGAAACGCTTGGCCCGCTGGTTGATTGCCGAAGGGGGCGGTGAGGTGAAAGTCTTTGTCGATACGGCCCCGGTTGCGGAAAAGCCCTTGGGGCAGGCCGCTGGTTTGGGCTGGCAAGGCAAGCATACCAATCTGGTGAGCCGCACGACTGGAAATTGGATGTTTNTGGGCGCGATATTTACCACGCTGGAGCTGGAGCCGGATGCGCCGGAGGTGGATCACTGCGGGTCATGNCNGAAATGTTTGGACATTTGCCCGACCGAGGCTTTTGTTGCGCCNTACAAAATGGATGCGCGGCGCTGCATTTCCTATCTGACCATTGAGCACAAGGGCCCGATTGATCTGGCGCTGCGGCCGGGCCTCGGCAATCATATCTATGGCTGTGATGATTGCTTGGCCGTTTGCCCGTGGAATAAATTCGCCGTTGTGGCCTCTGATATGCGCTACGCCGCTCAGGGGGATTTGGCGGCGCCGCCGCTGCGNGATCTCGTGGTCTTGGATGATGCCGGGTTTCGCGCGAAATTCGCAGGCTCTCCCATCAAACGCATTGGCCGCGATCGTTTTATCCGCAACGTGCTCTATGCCATTGGAAATTCGGGCAACCCATCCTATGAGCCGTTGGTGCAGCCTTTGATGGCGGATGCCGATCCGGCGGTGGCAGAGGCTGCTGGCTGGGCCTTGGCGCGCATTACGCCCTAATCTGCTGGCACGGCAAAGGTGAGATTGGCCCAAAGGCTGTGCCAGACTGGGTCATCTGTATTGGTGGGCTCCACAGGGCGCAGCGCAACATTGTCGATCATATAGTCGTGACCGGTGCGCACCGGGAACCGCGCAATTCCATCGGCGTCCGTGCGATACAGTTGGATCCCGGCCGGCTCTTTCGTGCCCGCAGGGCGTGAGAAGACTTCGACCTGAACATCAGCGCGGGGCGCGGCATTCAACAACACTTGAACCGCCATGCCCTCTGAGAGATCGTCGGTATAGGGGTTGGAGAGCGCGACGATCTCAATCTCCAGCCCGACTGGCCGATCTTGTCCCGCCCCGCTGCCCACAGCAATGAGGGATTTTGCAAAGCGGCGATAACTCTCAACGAAACCAACCTCTGGCAGGCCACGCGCCAGATGCGCCTCGGGCAGTCCTTCAAAATCTTTGTGTTTGATGAAGTTCACGAACTTGTCAAATTCNCGATAGGTGAGGGTGCTGTCGGTGGTCTCATGCACCAAAANAGCCAACCCGTCTTCGAGCCCGGGATGCTGCATGGCGGGCCGGTCACCCTCCCGCGGGCTCATCTCAAGGATTGCGCCGCCCTGATGCAGCTCATGNCGGGTTGTATAGCGGCTGAGGTAGGAATGGCTTCCCCCTTTGAAATCCTGCCCAACCCGGAAATGCGCAGCTATTGGGCTTTGGACGTCAACCTCAAAATCCACTGGCGAAATCCAAAATTCATGTGCATAGATAGGCCCAGCAAAAACAAGAGCGAAAAGTAAGTTTAAGGAGCGCTGAAACATGTTGAGACCTTTCGCGAGACTTCAAATTCTGATGGTGTGGTGTTTCCTATTGATGTCAAGTGCAGTTCTGGGGTTTCTCAGTTTGCCAGGACAGGCCCGCGCCCATGAATTGCGGCCGGCAGTGGCGGAAGTTTCTGTTAACGAGGACAGAATTGAAATCTCCCTGCGCCTTGCCGTAGAAACTCTTTTGGCAGGCATAGATCAGTCTCAAGTCGCAGATACCGATGAGGCGCCCGAAGCAGAGGTCTATGACCGGTTGCGCGGCCTGCCGGATCGCGCATTGGCGCAAATGGTTGAAACGCGATTTTCCGATATTTCCGCAGGGATTTTGCTTGAGGGGGCTGGACCCTTGCGCTTGGCATCGGTGGATGTGATCGCAGAGCCAGATCTCGAACTGCCCCGCGATACGGTGGTTTCCATGTCTGCGGAGCTGCCGCCTGGGACGGCTCCGGTCTCTTTGGGATGGGCCGCGCGCAATGGCGGGCTGGTGGTGCGCCATGGGGAGGGTCCAAACGCCTATGCGGCCTTTTTGCAGGGCGGCGAGGTCAGCGCACCGCTGCCTCGGTCTGGTGTTGTTGAGGAAAGCACGGGCGCTGTGTTCTTGCGGTTTGTTGTCGAAGGCTTCGAGCACATTATTCCAAAGGGTCTGGATCACATTCTCTTTGTCTTAGGTTTGTTTCTCTTCTCTCTCGCTTGGCGCCCCNTCTTGGCGCAGGTCACGGCCTTTACACTGGCCCATACGGTCACGCTTGGGCTTGCAACTTTGAGCATTATCACCATTCCACCGGCGCAGATGTGGCTGGTAGAGGCTTTGATTGCCATCTCCATTGCCTATGTGGCGATTGAGAATATTCTGCGCCCGAAACTGGGGTGGTGGCGGATCCTTGTGGTNTTCGGGTTTGGCCTTTTACATGGGCTGGGGTTTGCCTCCGTATTGGGAGATCTTGGCCTGGCGCAGGGGCAATTCATTCTTTCTCTTATTGCCTTCAACATCGGTGTCGAACTTGGCCAATTGGCGGTGATCGCAGCCGCCTTTGTTCTCTTTGCTCTGCCCTTGGGGCGCAGCGCTATCTATCGCCGTGTGGTGGTGATCCCTGGATCTGTGGCCATTGCTTTCGTGGGCCTGTGGTGGGCATTTGAGCGCAGNTTTATGTAAAGCCCAAGCGCTACTCTGGCTGNGGCCTGCACTGTTGATCATAAAAAAAGCCTCAACCCAAAGGGTTGAGGCCGCTGTTTCTGCCGTGCCGTCGCCTGCTTATGCGCGGACGAGTTTTTCGTAGCTTTCGGCGATGTCGCGCGCCAGAGCGCCCACTTCAAATGTGTAATCGCCGATTTGACCCACAGGTGTGACTTCCGCCGCGGTGCCGGTCAACCAACATTGTTCAAAGCCTTCCAGCTCCTCGGGCATGATGTGCCGTTCGATCACAGTGACGCCGCGCTCTTGCAACATGCCCACCACGGTCTGGCGCGTGATGCCATTGAGGAAGCAATCGGGTTTNGGCGTGTGCACTTCACCGTCTTTGACAAAGAACAGNTTGGCGCCAGTGGCCTCAGCCACATAGCCGCGATAATCAAGCATCATCGCATCTGAACATCCTTTGGCTTCGGCTGCATGTTTGGACATGGTGCAGATCATATAAAGCCCGGCGGCCTTGGCAAAGCATGGGATTGTTTCTGGGCTTGGGCGTTTCCATTTGGCGATATCGAGCTTTGCGCCTTTGAATTTGGCGTCCCCATAGTAGGCGCCCCATTCCCAAGCCGCCACGGCCATGCGCACTGGGTTGCGCGCGGAGGCGACCCCCATATCGTCACCAGAACCGCGCCAGCAAACCGCCCGCACATAGGCATCCTGCAGACCAGAGGCGGTCAAGACCTCCTCTTTCGCGGCCTCAATTTCGTCCACGGAATATGGAATTGGAATGTCCATATATTCGCCAGATTTCAAAAGCCGCTCGGAATGTTCACGAGACTTGAAAATCTTTCCGTTATAGGCGCGTTCACCTTCAAACACAGAGCTGCCGTAATGCAAGCCATGGGTCAGAATGTGAACCTTAGCGTCGCGCCAGTTCACCAATTCGCCATCCATCCAGATGACACCGTCACGGTCGTCATATGCGCCAGCCATGTGTAGTTCTCCCTTTGGTCGGCCAAGTTTCCAATTGTGTCGCAAATTACGTCCGTTTCGGACATAATATTGCGCAAAATGTGATAATCGCTAACAATTGATTCTTGGAATGTCAACAACACTGACATATTGTTGAAATCGATTTAAACAGAAAGGCATATCATGGCGCAGGGGCAAAATAGATCAGAACATACCCATGGTTTGCTGTTTTTAACGGATGAACAGCTGCGCAAAGGCATTGAGGCTATGTTTTTTGCCTATCGTGGGTTTACGGCGGATCCAGACCGCATATTGGCTGAAAAATCCTACGGCCGAGCGCATCACCGGGCGCTGCATTTCATTCAGCGCAGCCCTGGCACAACCGTCAATAACTTACTGTCCACGCTCGGCGTGACCAAACAAAGCCTCAACCGCGTGCTGCGGACCTTGATTTGCGATGGTTTGGTGCTCAACGAAGTCGGCACCAAAGACAAGCGCCAGCGGCATTTGTCTTTGACCGATGCGGGCAGAGAATTGGAGCAAGCGCTGTCGAACGCTCAACGTGATCGTATGCGCACGGCCTATCGCCAAGCGGGGGCGGAAGCTGTCTATGGCTTTTGCACCGTGCTTGAGGCTATGATGGATCCAGAATTGAAAAAACATTATGATCAGCTCACTGGCGGAGATATAGTATGACTCCAGATGCCCATTTGCTTATCGTCGACGATGATGAGCGTATTCGGACTTTGTTGCAAAAATTTCTTATTAGGAATGGTTTTTTGGTATCCGCCGCCCGTGATGCCGCTCATGCACGGCGCATATTAGCGGGTCTCGATTTCGATTTGATCGTTTTGGATGTGATGATGCCCGGCGAAGATGGCATTTCTTTGACCAAAGAGGTGCGGCGGAACAGCGACACGCCCATTTTGCTGTTGACCGCCAAGGGTGAGACCGAAGATCGGATCTTGGGGCTTGAGGCTGGGGCGGATGACTATCTGGCCAAACCCTTCGAGCCCAAGGAGCTGTTGCTGCGTCTCAATGCGATTTTGCGCAGAGTTCCCGTGCAAGAAGAGGTCGCCCCCTTGCCGAAGGTCATGCATCTGGGTCAGGTGCATTATGATGTCGACCGAGGCGAGATGTGGCAAGGCGAGGCGCGGGTACGCTTGACCGCAACCGAGAGCCAGTTGATGCGAATTTTTTCCAGCACCCCGGGCGTGCCGTTCAGCCGCAGTAAACTTGTGGAACAGCTTGGGCGTGATGGCGGCCAGGCGCAGGAGCGCGCTGTGGATGTGCAAATCACAAGGCTGCGGCGGAAAATCGAAACGGATCCGAAGCAGCCGCGCTATTTACAGACAGTGCGCGGTGCGGGATATATGTTGGTTCTGGAACAGAGGTATGCGTTGTGAGCACAAAAATAATCACCCATGATGACTGCTTGGACCATGTGAACCCGCAGGGTCATCCCGAACAAGTGGCGCGTCTGGAGNATGTTTTGAAGGCACTCGCGCCTTTGGGTTTGGAGACGGTGTCTGCGCCCCTNGCTCCTGATGATGATCTGCTTCGGTGTCATCCNCAAAGTCATATTACCGCTCTGCGCGCCGCGGCGCCGCAAGAGGGGTGGAGCCGTTTGGATGCGGATACCCATATGTCGCCAGGTACGCTTACAGCGGCTCTGCGCGCGGCGGGTGGTGCGATTCGGGCGGTGGATATGGTGATGAGCGGTGAAGCGGGCAATGTCTTCGTTGCAACCCGNCCTCCGGGCCATCACTGCGAGCGCGAAACACCGATGGGTTTTTGTTTTTTTGGCAATGTGGCCTTGGCGGCCAAACATGCGCTGGAGCACCATGGGCTGTCGCGTGTGGCGATTGTGGATTTTGACGTGCACCATGGCAATGGCACGCAGGACTTGGTGGAAGGGGATGGCCGTATTTTTTTCGCCAGCACCCATCAGATGCCGCTCTATCCCGGAACAGGTCATGCCCATGAGACGGGCGGCTATGGCAATGTGTTGAATTGTCCCTTGCCGGATGGGGCGGGCAGTGCGGCGTTTCGCGCAGTGATGGAGGCAGAGGTTCTGCCAGCGGTGGAGCGGTTTGCCCCTGAATTTGTGTTCATTTCAGCCGGGTTCGATGCCCATGTTGACGATCCGCTGGCGGGGATGAATTTGACGGAAGATGATTTTTCGTGGATCACCCAGCGTTTGTGCGACTTGGCGGCCAAACATTGCAAAGGTCGGGTGGTATCCTGCCTCGAAGGCGGGTACGATCTGGAGGCGCTGGCCGCGAGTGCTGCGGCGCATGTGANTATTTTGAAGGAGCAAACNCATGGCTGATGCACAGATTGCGCAAATGAGCTTTGAAACCGCAATGGCCGAGTTGGAGCAGGTTGTGACGCAATTGGAACGGGGTGATGTGGCTTTAGATGACTCCATTACCCTTTATGAACGGGGCGCGGCTCTCAAAGCGCATTGCGAAGCCAAGTTGAAATCTGCCGAGGAGAAGGTCGCAGCCATAACCTTGANTGGCGATGGGCAGCCTGCGGGCGTTNCTCCTTTGGACGCGGGTTGAGCCTTTGGGCGCGCCAAGGCCACTTATGCTGTCTGATTTTTCCACCCATCTCAAGGCCGCGGCCGANGCAACGCAGTCCTGTCTTGCAACGGCCATGCGCCCCTTTGGTGATTTGCCGATCGCTCAAGGCATGCGCCATGCGGTGACGGGTGGCAAAGGCCTGCGCGGATTTTTGGTGATTGAGAGCGCCCGGCTCATAGGCGCACCAGAGCAAGAAGCAGTCTATGCTGGCGCGGCGGTAGAAGCTTTGCATGCCTATTCTTTGGTGCATGATGATCTGCCCTGTATGGATGATGATGATCTTCGGCGCGGTCAGCCGACCGTGCACAAGAAATGGGATGAGGCCACTGCGGTATTGGTCGGCGATGCGTTGCAAACCCTGGCCTTTGAGCTGCTGGCCCGGCCTGGTTCGTGCTTGGGTGCACAGCGACAATTGGATCTGATCACAGGTTTAGCAAAGGCCAGCGGGGCAGAGGGCATGGTTCTGGGGCAAGCGCAGGATATGGCGGCCGAGACCTCCGCCCTGCCTTTGACCTTGACCGAAATTGCACATTTGCAAAACAATAAGACTGGCGCGCTGATTGAATGGTCCGCCACAGCGGGCGCNGTCATGATGGGCGCTGACCCAGCGCTGCTGCGCCGCTATGCGCAATCTCTGGGTCTGGCCTTTCAAATTGCTGATGACATATTAGATGTGGAAGGCACGATTGATGTGGTGGGCAAAGCCACCGGGAAAGACAGCGCGTCTGGCAAGGCCACTTTTGTCTCCTTATTGGGGCTTGAGGGGGCCAAGCTGCGGGCGCAAGACTTGGTNGATGAAGCCTGTGTGGCATTGGACGATTTTGGTGATCGCGCCAATATCTTAAAAGCAGCGGCGCGATTTGTTGTGTCGCGAGATCTATGAAAAGGCAGCGCGCGTGACACAAACACCTCCCCACACTCCCTTGCTTGATCGGGTCTCCACGCCTGCGGATTTGAAGATCATGAGCGACAAAGAGTTGCGGCTCTTGGCAGATGAGCTGCGGGCGGAAACGGTGTCTGTGGTCTCTGAAACCGGCGGGCATCTTGGGGCGGGTCTCGGGGTGGTTGAGCTGACTGTTGCGCTGCATGCGGTTTTTGATACGCCAAAAGATCATCTGATTTGGGATGTGTCGCACCAAACCTATCCGCATAAAATTTTGACAGGGCGGCGCGATCGNATTCGAACTNTGCGGCAAAAAGGNGGGCTCAGCGGCTTCACCAAACGCAGCGAAAGCCCCTATGATCCTTTCGGGGCCGCACATTCCTCAACCTCCATTTCGGCGGCACTNGGCTTTGCTGTGGCGCGTGATTTGGGTGGTGCGCCCGAACATGGGATTGGTGATGCCATTGCCGTNATTGGTGACGGNTCCATGAGTGCCGGCATGGCCTTTGAGGCGATGAACAATGCGGGCCATTTGAAAAAACGCATGATTGTCATTCTCAATGACAATGAAATGTCGATTGCCCCGCCTGTGGGTGCCTTGTCGTCTTATCTCAGCCAGCTNTACACCGGCGCGCCCTTCCAAGAGTTTAAGGCNGCAGCCAAAGGGGCGGTGTCGCTTTTGCCTGGTCCATTTCAGGAAGGGGCAAAGCGTGCGCGGGAGATGCTGAAACATATGACCGTTGGCGGCACGATGTTTGAGCAGCTGGGCTTTAGCTATCTTGGCCCCATTGATGGGCATGATCTTGANCAATTGCTGCCGGTGCTGCGCATGGTGCGCGACCGCGCAACCGGTCCGATGTTGATCCATGTCATCACCCAAAAGGGTAAGGGNTACGGCCCGGCGGAAGCTGCGCGTGATAAAGGTCATGGGGTCGGAAAATTTGACGTGGTGACCGGCACACAGGCCAAATCCATCCCCAATGCACCTTCCTATACATCTGTTTTTGCCAAGTCTTTGCTTGAGCAGGCGCAACAAGATCCAAAAATCTGCGCGGTGACGGCCGCCATGCCTGATGGCACGGGGCTTAATCTTTTTGCCGAACGCTATCCCAGCCGATGTTTTGACGTGGGGATTGCCGAGCAGCACGGGGTGACTTTTGCAGCTGCCCTGGCCGCGGGTGGCATGAAGCCATTTTGCGCCATGTATTCCACCTTTTTGCAGCGCGGCTATGATCAGGTTGTGCATGACGTGGCGATTCAACGCTTGCCCGTGCGTTTNGCGATTGATCGGGCGGGTTTGGTGGGCGCCGATGGGGCGACCCATGCGGGATCGTTTGACATTGCGTTTCTGGCCAATCTGCCGGGTTTNGTCGTCATGGCTGCGGCTGATGAGGCGGAGCTGTGTCATATGGTGGCAACAGCAGCGGCCTATGACGATGGGCCGATCGCCTTCCGGTTCCCGCGCGGTGAGGGCATTGGCTGTGACCTGCCACAAAATCCGGCACCGCTGGACATCGGCAAGGGCCGCATCGTGCAAAAGGGCAGTCAGGTTGCGATCTTGTCATTTGGCACCCGCTTGGGAGAGGTGCGTATTGCGGCGGAAACTCTGGCGGCCCAAGGGATTGTCCCCACCATCGCCGATGCCCGCTTCGCCAAACCCTTGGACCGGGAGATGATCCTTAAATTGGCCGCCGATCATGAGGTGTTAATCACCATTGAAGAGGGCGCCATCGGTGGTTTTGGCAGCCATGTGGCCCAGCTTTTGGCAGAGGAGGCGGTGTTTGATCGCGGGCTGAAATATCGCTCCATGGTTCTGCCGGACAGTTTCATCGATCACGCCAGCCCGGCGGATATGTACCGCGAAGCCAAACTGTCTGCGCAGGATATTCACGACAAAGTTTTGCAAACGCTCGGCATCGCCTCTCTCAAAGTCCGAGCCTAACGCCTAGGATTGAGGGGTTTCCAATNTCAGGAGGCTTTGCAGCCCTTCCTTGTAGCTTGGATATTTTAAGCGCACCCCAAGCTCTGATTTGATCAAATCATTGCGCACGCGCTTGTTNTCCGCATAAAANCTTCGGGCCATGGGGGTCATATCAGCGGNGTCAAAATCCACCTCGGGTGGCAGCGGCAGGCCCAAGAGCTCGGCTGCATAGGCCAGCACGTCTTGCGGCGGGGCTGGATCATCATCGCAGAGATTATAGACCGCTCCCGGGCGTGGTTGCGCGATTGACGCGGCGACGACTTGGGCGATGTCATCGGCATGAATGCGGCTGAACATCTGCCCTGCCTTGATAATCCTTCGTGCGGTGCCATTGCGGACTTTGGAAAATGGACCACGGCCTGGCCCGTAAATGCCGGCCAAGCGGAAGATATGCAGCGGCAGGCCAGTGGCTTGCCAAGCGGATTCAGCTGCAACCCGCAATCTGCCGCGCCGGGTGCTGGGGGTGAGAGGGGTGGCTTCATCGACCCAGGCACCATCGTGATTGCCATAGACACCTGTGGTTGACAGATATCCCACCCAGTCAAACGCATAGGCGCTGAGGTCCATGCTGGCCAGCAGAGGATCACCAGCATCTGGGCTTGGTGCGGCAGAGATCAAAAGATGCGACGCCGCCTTGAGCGCGCCATCGAGATCAGTACCCGGCCAGATGATCGGGATAACCCCTTCGGCGCGCATAGCCTCCGCCCTTTCGGCGCTGCGCGTGGTGCCGGTGATGGTCCAACCCAGGGGGTGAAGCAGAGGGGTCAAGGCGCGGGCGGAAAACCCATAGCCGATGCAAAGAAGTGTCTTGGTCATAGGGGGGTCATAGGGNCAAAAGGCGGCTGCGAGAAGGGGTGATTTTGTCAAGGCCCGCCCAAACCCCGCCGGTTTACAGATAAGGTCGCGCTATGATTTGGACCGTCTCACGGGATTCAACCTTGACAGGACCTCTTATAAGTAGATGATTTACGTATTTAGTTTCAGATGTTTATTTGAATTGGTGTCCGCAAAACCCAATTCCCATTATGTCTATGTCATTAAAATGAATGATGCAGGGGAGGTGGCGCATGTGACCAAAATTTGGAATTCCAGCTGGGCGCTGCGTGAGTTGGGCTGGGCCTAATCATTAAATTGAGCCAATTATTTTCTGCAGCATGTGATTTGAGTTTGCATTGCGCGATCTACCCAGCTGGCTGGGAAGATCAATTTCGTTACTTGCCCTTCCAGATCGGGTCGCGTTTCTCGGCAAAGGCCCGTGCGCCCTCTAGCTGATCTTCTGAGGCATAGAGAATATCGACTGAGGCCAATTGCCTTTGGGTGATGCGATTCATGCTGTCTTGAAATTTACTGTCCTCGGCATCGCGCACGATTTCTTTGATCGCTGCATAGACGAGAGGGGGACCGCTTGCCAGCAATCGCGCCATGTCCCAAGCCTTTGCCATCAAATCTTCCGCGGGGTAGGAATGGTTGACGAGCCCCCATGATTTTGCTTCCTGCACGTCAAACCACCGCCCGGTGAGAAGCAATTCCATCGCGATATGGTAGGGAATGCGCTTGGGCACTTTGATGGAGGCCGCATCGGCCACTGTCCCAGAGCGAATTTCAGGCAGGGCAAAGCTGGCGTGATCTGCGGCGAGGATAATATCTGCTGAGAGCGCCCATTCTAAACCGCCGCCGCAGCAGATACCGTTCACCGCAGCAATGACCGGCTTGTTGAGGTCACGCAGCTCCTGCAAGCCGCCAAAACCGCCGACCCCGTAATCACCATCCACCGCATCCCCGTCGGCGGCAGCCTTGAGATCCCAACCGGGACAGAAAAATTTGTCCCCCGCGCCGGTGATGATCGCCACCCGGAGGCTTGGATCATCGCGGAAGGCGGCAAATGTCTCGCCCATGATCTTGCTGGTGGCCAAATCAATCGCATTGGCTTTTGGACGGTCCAGCGTGACGTGCAAGATTCCATCTTCAACATAGGTTTTAATCGGGCTCATTGGGCTTTCCTTATCAAGGCATCGGCGGCAATCGCCGCCTCCTGTGTACAGATCAGCGGGTTGATCTCAACTTCCTCCACCTGCTCTGCATTGGCAAGCACATAGGCCTGCACCGCGTCAATGGAGTCGAGGAGTGCGTCTAGATTAACGGGCGGCTTGCCGCGAAACCCCTTTAGGAGCGGCGCTATTTTCAACTCCATGAGCCGCGCTGTCACCTCCATGCGGCTTGCAGGAATGAGCAGGCTTGCACGATCACGCAACACTTCGGTCATCGTACCGCCTGCGCCAAGGGTCAAGACAAACCCATGCGCCGGATCGCGCGTGACGCCTACCAAAACTTCAACCAAAGACCCGGCCACCATGCGCTCGACCAAGAGCGGCCCATCGGCCAAGCTTGGTGCTGCGGCTTCGACCTCCGCCGGAGTGGTCAAGCCCAAAGCCAACCCATTGGCTCCGGTCTTATGCGCAAGCCCCAGAGTNTTCAGCGCGACAGGAAAGCCGACCTCAGCTGCAGCCGGCCCNGCCGTGCTGCGATCGGTGACGGCGACGGATTTCGGGATCTTCAGACCACAGGCCGCCAGTGCCAGTTTGGCGCTTTGCTCATCGAGGAGCCCCGCGTCGCGGTCGCTGCCCGGCAAAAGCACAGGGTCGGCCGGCGGCGCCATGGGGCGGGACAAAAGATCCAAAGCGTCCAGCCCATGATCCAGCCCGTGAATGGCGCCAACGCCATGGTCCATCAGGGTTTTGGCAATGTGTTCTGGCAAAAGTTCCGCTAGGCTCGCCACCACCGCATAGGGCCGCCCGGTGCGCCGCGTGGCCTCTATCGCGGCCTGCGTGACACACTCCCAATCGCTGGCATCGCAGAGATCCGCACGTGGGTAGTCGCTGATTAGCAAGGTCATGGCAATATCATCATCCGCCATCGCCGCCCAAGCCTGTGTCATGGCCGCGGGGTTGCGCCAAATATACGTGTGATAATCCAGCGGGTTGGCCAGGGCCACCATCGGCCCCAAGGCCGCGCCGAGATCCTTGACTTGCCGCGGGTTGAGCGGTGGAAAAACCAGCCCAGTGCCCTGCGCAGTATCGGCAGCCAAGGCGGCCTCTCCCCCTGAACAGGAAATTGAGGCAATGCGGTTGCTGGATAAATGCCCAAATTGATGGGCAAGTTTAAGGGCCTCTAGAAATACCGGCAGGCTCCGCGCCCGGCGAATGCCCAAACGGTGGAGAAAGGCGTCAGCCCCGGTATCACTGCCGGTCAAGGAGGCGGTATGGGACACAGCTGCCGCTTGGGCTTGCTGCGACACTCCAGACTTCAAGGCAATCAAGGCGATGCCCTTGCTGCGGGCTTTCTGGGCGAGGGTCTCCCACCCGCGCAGATCTCCAAATCCTTCGATGTGCAGGCCAATNGCTGTGACACGTGCATCGTCCAACAGCTGCAANGCGATATCGGTTTGGGAGGTTTGAGCCTGGTTGCCNCAGGTGAGCATATAGCCAATTGGAAGACCGCGGTTCTGCATCGTGAGGTTGATGGCGATGTTCGAGCTTTGGGTCAAAATCGCGACGCCCTTGTCCACTCTGCGGCACCCATGTTGATCAGGCCAAATAGCGCAGCCATCAAAAGCATTCACAAAACCATAGCAATTGGGCCCCAATATTGGCATATCCCCGGCGGCCTTAATCAGCTGCGCTTGAAGATCTTGCGCCGCGGCATCTTCGGCAGCCGCTTCGGAAAAACCCGAGGCAAAACAGGTGGCTCCCCCGGCCTTTAAACTGCGCAGCTGTGCCACGACCTCTAGGGTGGCATGACGGTTCACGCCGATGAAGGCGGCGTCAATGGGGCCGGGAAACGCCTCTAGGCNGGGCAATGATTTACGGCCTGCGATCTGTTTTCCGCTGGGGTGCACCGGATGCAAAACACCGTCAAACCCAATCTGCTCGGCCGCTGAGACAATTGAGGCACACCAAGCGCCACCGCCGATGACAGCGATAGACTTGGGTTTAAGAAGTCTTGTTAGGTCTCGCATGTCTTACCTATGCACTAAGCTGCGCTTTGCAGGCGGCAGGGCACCGGGTCATCATGCCCCCAACGCCCTCAGCAGGTCGCGGCTGATAATATGGCGCTGGATTTCGGATGTTCCGTCCCATATGCGCTCGACCCGCGCATCCCGCCA